>VFQQ010000935.1_pt1 | contig 47475 bp, 87 predicted proteins | sample 3512341 | NCBI WGS metagenome assembly VFQQ01 (sample SAMN10412373, study PRJNA504923) | tailings metagenome | isolation source: Relicate 2 Philex TSF1 revegetated site | place: Philippines: Tuba, Benguet | collected 2017-08-29 | reverse complement strand
CAGGTGATAGCAGCCGCCAAGCAGGCCGGGCGGCTGGAGTGGCTGCTTCACAACACGCTCGTGTCGTGTGTGAATGTGACTGCTGCCGATGCTGATCTGGCAACGGCGATAGGGGCGCCTGCCCTGTTCATCACCGCAGCATCGCTTGCACTGCAGGCAAGGCGGGGTGATGGCACCACAACAGGGGGCAGCAAGCAGTGTCGTCGCCCAGCAGGGCTTGCCTGCCTGTTCATGCATGCTGTGCAGCTGGGTCTTGGGTGCTCACGGGCAAAGCATGATGGCTGACCAACACATTTTGCCACCTGCCTTTCATTACAGAGCCCGGCAGATGCAGGCGCCGGTGGGGCCAGCCTGGACCGGTTCACGGCTGTCACAAAAGACGTCTCCTCCCACCTGAAGCTCTGTCCCAGCCTGGTAGCTGGCCTTGCTGCCGGCCCAGGCAGCTTTCTGGAGCTGCTGGTGCAGCTGGCCTGCCGCAAGGCGGGCTGCCCGGCCGCTGAGGGAGAGGCGCAGGTAGGGAGTTGGGACAGCAGATGCGCTGCATGCGCCGTATCCTCGCACAAGCCTCCCATGCAGCACCAAGCACTCAAGTCTGTGGCAGCATGCATGTAGGCCTGCAATGCACCAAGGAGCGCTCCTCTGCTCTGCCACTGCAGGCGCCCTTCAACCTGGACCCCCGCCTGCCGGCACCTGCTGCCTGCACTGCCCTTGCTCGCATTGTGGCCCACATCTGCTTGGCCCTGGACTGCACGGCTGACAATGGCAGCAGGCGCAGAGTCTCAGCGCTGTTCACGGGATGCTCTGCCGGGCCCGGCGGCGCAGAAAGCCCAGCCAAGTGGGCCCGCCTGCGAGCCGAGCTGCTGCCTGTGGCTCGGCAACAGGCGGAGCGGGCGGCGCAGCGGTCCCCGCTGGCCGGCATTAGCAGCGGCGCTCTGACCTGCCTGGCGCTGCGCCAGGCTGGCTGCACCAACCTGGCCTGCACCAACCTGGTGGGCAGCAGCGAGCGGGGCTTGCAGCTCAAGCTGTGCAGCCGCTGCAAGGTGGGAGCGGGGGCAGAGTGCTGGGCGCAGTTGCAGGTGCAAAGCACGTGCACATGATTGGATACGAGCTTGCCTGCGGTAGAGACGGTCTGCGCACTAGTCATGTTCCTGCGCTGCTCATCACCTCATCTTCTATTCTCCTGCAACGCCCCCAACCCAAGCAGGTGGCGCGATACTGCTGCCGGGAGTGCCAGGTCAGAGGGGAGGAGGTTGTCACTATGTGCCTCTTCGCTGGTCCGTGTCCATTGGCTTGATGCAGCTGGTGCCTCCCATGTGGCTTCCGCCATCACGCACAGTGCAGTGCAAGTGGGTCAAAATACATGCGTCATGGAACCCTGCCTGACACACCGAGCCGCCCTCCCCTCTGACCACAGACCGAGGACTGGAAGGTGGTGCACCGGGCGGTGTGCCAGGAGGTGGCGGCCCTCAAGCTGTCCGCCGCCCAGCTGGAGCAGTGAGCTGCTCAGCTCTGGGCAGACAGGGCAGCGTTTGCTCAGGTGGCGAGCCCTGGGCCCAGGCAGGCTGTGTGCCGGCAGCCTGTCCGGCTGAGCTGGGGCTCGTTGGAATCATGCCAAGAAGCAGTGACAATGTCAACTTGCCCAGGAAGTGTCATCCCTTGCCTTGCGATGTCTTGTGAAGATAGCAGCCGCCCCACATGCTGTGCCGACAGCTGCTGTGTAAATGCCAGATGCACACACAAACCCACGGCAGGACTTTCGGCTCTGTGGGCCGCTGTGCCGTCCGCACCAGCCTGACCAACAAAGCAGCACTTTTCATGACATGTACACGAGAATGCTATGCAGTGAGAGTGCGCGATGACAGAAGCAACCAAAATTGTACGGCACAGCAACCACATAGCCGTTGCGTATAGCCGTTGCACACCAGCGCCCCGGCCAGCAGCCGCCTCGGCAGCCGCCTCAGCGCCGCTTGCGGCCAGCTTCCTTGCCGCTGCTGCCTCCCTTGCCGCTGTTTCCTCGCCGCTCGAAGCGCACATCCAGCAGTCCATCATCGTCCTCTCCAGTGAAAGAGCTGAGCAGGCCCTTGAATTCAGACTGCCGAGCGCGCGAGTCCAGCTGCCGCCGCTGCCGCTGCGGGGACGACCCTGCCAACGGGGTTTGGGAGAAGCATGTAAACGTGGCTGTTGGCGAGGGTATGCAGCCTATCAGTCGGTGAGGTTGCAGGTCGGGCGGCCAAGGCCGCCCCTGCTTGCCTGGCAGTGAATGCAACAGCAGCAGATGGCGGCTCATCGGCGGCGAGCCTTGCCGCGCGGCCGCTGCTTGCCGCCTGCATGTAACGCAATGACAAGGCCACTGGCCATGTCTGCTGCTGCCGTTGCAGCTGACACGAGTCAAAAGCAGCCACCAAGTGCAACAGAAATCATGCAGCATCGCCCCTGCCGGCACTACACTATCCCCTCTCACTTGGGCGGGATGCCCCGCTGCCGCGCCCTGAGCTGCCGCCACCGCCACTGCCGCCATAGTTGCCGCTGCCAGTGATGCCTGCCACATCCACTCCAAACACTTTCACGGCCACGTAGGCACCCAGGAAAATGGTGCCGATTGTGAGGAAGAACTGCGGCAGGAGTCCGGGGCGGCACGTGTGGGCGGGGCAGGCAGGCAGGCAGGGGGTTGTGGGAAGTGGGTGGGACGCCAGGACACGGCTGCCAGCGTCCTGCAGTTTGCAGCTGCTGGTGGCAGGCAGCAACTGCAGTCCGACGCCCGTCAGCTCTGCGCCGCACAGCAAACACCTCCCTGCAAAGCCTGCGTGCTCTCCAGCCCAACACCTCCAGCTAGCTACGCAGCCTGCCCACCCTCCGGCCGCACACAAATCCAACAAGCAACAGCTCATCAGCACCATGCGCTCACCGACAGCAGGCTCTTGACGAAGGAGAGGGCCAGCAGGACGAGGCCAGCGTTGACTGCCACCTTGACCACCCCAGGTGAGGCGTCGGCAGGTGCGTACTGCAGCGCAAAATCCGTGAGCCGCTCGCTGATCGCCGACAGGCCGCGCAGCGCGGTGTTGAACACCGGGCCGAAGCCAGGGGCCTGCACCGAGGAGCCCTGCGGGAGAGGGAGGAAGTGGCAGCGCGAAAGTGGGTGGGTTGGGGCCAAACCAGCAACCAACCAGGCGGCGGTTGGTGCAGCCGGGTGGAGCAGTGATGCACGGTAGCAGTGCCGGCAGCCTCAGAGCAGTGCGTTCAGCCCTACCTGTGTTTCCCAGTCCTCCTCCTCATCGAAGGCCACATCATCATACTCGTCGCGGCTGGACCGCCGTGCCTGCACACACACGCTCAGCCGGCCGTCGCGGGGCGCCCGGCCGCCCGCCGCTGCCGCTCGCACCCTGGGGACTGCCGCTGCGGCAAGAGTGGCGAAGGGAAGAGTCGGCGCTCGGTCATCTGAACGCAACGAGGCAAGCTCAGGGAGCAGGGAAGGCTGCAGCGGCTGGGTCGCCGGCGCCCGCACCTGCTACGGCCAGCTCGTGCGGCGCCACCCGCCCCTTGAGGCTCAGGCGGTGCGTTAAGATGGCATGCTGCACGCGGGCAGCCGACAGGCAGCGCATAGCTGCGCTAACAGGGCTGTTTGAAGCGAGCGCTCTCTCAAGGGCTTTGCGGAGGAAATAAGTTCTGTCAAAGCGATCGCAAGCGATTGCAGCGAGCCGGATGCCGATGCCGAATGCATCCTGCTTCCAGCGGGGGCCCACCGCCGCTGCCGGCCGCCGCCACAGCAAGCCGCAGCGCGCTGCATCTACCTGTCAGTGATGCTCTATTGCAATCAAAGCAAGGCAACTACTCAACTCAATCCAAATCAACAAGCTGGCTCCTGCTGGCTTCAGCTCTGCCGCCGCTGCCCATCACGCCTGCCCACCCGGGCAGACATCGGCGCTCATGAGCGGCGGCGCAGATCATCCATCGCCGATCGCTCGGTGCACTGTCTCTCTACATGTTGAGGGGTGACGGCTGGGTGGGCTTGCCGGTGGCGCTCGTGAAAGTCTGCAAAGAGGGGGTGAAGGGTTGAAGCCAGCCACTTGGCCCAAGTTGGAAAAGCAGCAGGACCACCAGCAGCGGCGGCATGAATGGTGCCCACGCTGCGGTTTGGCAGCACGTGCAGCGTGGCAGAGCAAGCAAGCTCAGCTCACAACAAGGCAACACACTCTGGTCCAACATGCCCCACTCTCATCCCACCTGCCCGCGCTCCTCCTCCATCGCTTGCTTGGCGGCGGTGATGGGCTGGTTGGGCGCCGCCTGCGCAACAGGGATGTGGTGGAGGATGCAGGCGGTACGAAGGGCAGAGGAACACAGGGCAGCGGCGGGTGGATGCAGGGGCGGGCAGTAGGCGAGATTCCATCACCCAGACTGCCGTTGGTAGCACAACAAACAAGTCAATCACCATCCGCGCCAGCTTGTGCCGTCCAGGCAAAGGGGGACACCGGCTGCCAACGCCGAGAAGGCGCTGGTTCTATCATCCTCCCTCCAACGTTGGGCCACTGCCGCACCTTGTCAACCTCGCCGTACTTGGACTGGGTTTCAGCAGAGGGAGCTCCCTGCGGGCCCCCCTGCGCGCCCTGCACAAAGGCCTTCACCTCGGGAGGGCCAGCGCCTGCCAGGCCCTGCGGCAGAAGGTTTGTTGGGGATTGTGAGAGGTTGTGAGAGGTGCACCACAAAAGCCATGGCATCCGAGAAGCCAGCGCCCGCCAGGCCGATCGATCCCGGGGCCAGTGCAGCAATGGACCCACCACGTCGCTCCTGGCCTGGGTGCCGCCCGGGCCGCCGGTGCCGGGGATGGCCGAGTCCTTGCCGGTCTGAGTCGCCATGCTTTCCAAGTTTCAAATCAAGTTGACTGCCTGTCAGTTGCAACTGGGTGGCAAGGGCAAGCGGGTGGGAGGTGTTTGCAGGACGTGCAGAATGGTGCGGATCCGGAGCGGCAGCGGTGGTGGCGGCGACGGCGACGGCGACGGCCGGCCGGCAGGCAAGCAGACAATCAGGCAGCCAGCAACGATGCAAGCAAGTTCAGAATCGGCCTGCTGCAGCAAGCAAGGGCAGCAGCAGGGGCACGAGCTTGCAGCCAAACAGCAATGTGGACAGACGAGCTTGCCTGACACAGCGAGCCAGGAACACTGCGAGCAGCCTTGGATGCTCCTACAAGGCGAGCAGAAGGCAGGGAGGAGGCAAATAAATGGCTGTGGGCGCTGCCATGCAGCTGGGTGGAAAGGCAGCCTGCTCCCCAGCCCTGCTCAACAACCTTGCAAGTGGACTCAAGGTATTGACAGGGCTCGGACTGCAGAAGCAACAAGGTGTGCTGGGCTGCACAGAGCTTCGTCACTGGCGCCTGACCCGCGCTCACTGCGAGTGATTGAACCCTGCTCTTTGCTCTAGATCTACACACCGGCGGTTTGCTGCCGCCACCCATGCCTGACCACTGCTGCCGCCGCCGCCGCCGCTCAGCTTCGCCGCCGCTTGCTGCCTGCAGCCCGCGCAACCAATCAGCCGCCAGCCAGTGCACAGCAAGCATGGACCAAGTGAAGGCCAAGCTTGAGAACGCCAAAGAGGCGCTGTTTGGCCAGGCACGCTGAGCAGTGGGGTGCTGGCCTGAGGCATGTCAGAGCAAGGTCGGCGGCAGCGGCGGCGGCCCAGCCTGGGTGCTCCCGGCAGCCGAGTGGCTGCCTTCCACGCGCCTTGTTGGCTACGGCTGCCACCGCTGAACGTCACCTGCAGACTCCGCACCTCCCTCCACAATGCAGTCTGCCGAGCCAGGCGCCGCCAACGTCGACCCCTCCGGCACCGCCCACAAGACCGCCGGCACCCAGCAGACTGGCACCGGCGTGGTGAGATGGCGGCCAATGCCAGGTTTTGAAAAGGGGTTGCATCTAAAGATCGAGTTGCTGGCAGGTTGACGGCACTGTCTTGCATACCCGACGCCGCTGCCTCCACCACCCGCCGATCTGTGCAGGTGAGCAGCATGGAGGAGGCGGGGCACCGCATGCAGGAGCAGCAGGGCGCCGACAACCCGGGTGCGCCTCGCTCATGCATTTGTGCTCCAACCTGCACTTGCGCTTGCAATCGACTGCCCTGCATTTATGCTGCTGTTTGCAGTTGCGGTGCTGGTGGGCACAGCGCACCAGGCATGGGATGGGATGGAGGTCACTGCTCGGGGCGGCGCCGCTTGGGAAGGGCAGGAGGCACCCCCACCACTGCCGCCACTCGACAGCTGCGCGAGCCATGACCGCTCTGAATTGTTGTCTTGGTCACTTATTGCAGGCTGGTACGATGCGCAGGCCAAGTTGAAGGACACACTGGAGGGAAACAAGTGAAGGAGCAGGGCGCCATGCAGAAGGTGCACCCCAGCAGGCAAAGCGCAGTCCGCCGGCAGCCATGTGGCGCTGCGAATGCCTCATGAAGGCCCAGCAAAGTTTGACCCCGTGTTGATTTAACACGCGCCTGTGTAACACGCTTCGGTAGTGTGATCTCGCAGATGGTGCTCCTGCCGCATAGCTGCAGGCCTCCTCAGTTGTGTGCGGTGCCTCCGTTGTTTCACAGATTGAATAGGGCAGCATACGTCACAGATCACAAAATTAGCAGTGTGTCAAGCAGCAGTGTTGGTTGGAGAAAGCGGAGAGAGCAGCAAGGACGATAGCAGTGCCATGATGATAGCAGGTGCTGAAAGTTAGCAAGCTTGGCTCAAGTGGTACCACAGGAATTGTGAAGTTATTGGGGTTCAGAGCGTGCTAGCCTGGAACATGCCGGCAAGACGCTCGAGCGGTAAGCAATGGCTGCCGCTGCACTAAGCTGCCTAGGAACGTAGCTTCTGCCTAGTAGCCAAGACCAGGAACGAACCTGCTTACCGGCCAGCGCATCACACCCGTTCGCCGGCAGCCGCGCCCAGAGCTTCACAGCAGCTCCGGCTTTGCATTCGCGCCCGCCGCCGCGGCGGCCTTGCTGCCAAACACGGTGGCAAACAGGGGCCCCAGCTCTGCCATCTGGCGCCGGCTGTCGCCGCCCTCAGGCACTGCCGTCAGCTCGTCGCCATCCTTCATCTGCAAGCAGAGCAGAACAGTCAATGCAATCGGTTTTAGCCACAAACTTGGTCAGTCAGTAGGCACAGTCAGTACCGCCATAGCTTGCGCAGCCACTCCAGCCTAGGGCTGGTGGCGGCAGAGCGGCTGGCTGGCACAGCTACACATGGACACAGGCGCAGCAATGCATAGGCCGGTAGCGATACGTGGCGATGGGGATACGTTAGCCAGGGGCAGGCCAGCCCACGCCTCGGAGCCATCCTGCCACACCACAGCGGCAATCAGCAGCAGGGTCCCTGCACCCAGCAACCCACCTTGAGCTCTGCTGGCGTGGAGACGCCAAACACCCGCTCGCCGCGCAGCATGAACTTGACGGCGCCCAGCCCGATGCCCAGGCGCGCGCAATACCTGCACCCCATGCAAGACAGGAGGGAGCAGCCAGAGGGTGATGAGAGCATGCACCAGCATGCACCACTGAGTGGGCGCAGAGTAGGTGATGTGGTCCGGCAGCCGCCCAGCACCTGACAGGCAGTCAGGCCGCTGATGCTGGCTGCATTCGGAGGCTAAAACAGACTCACATCTCAAACACTCGGCCCAGGTTGGCAGCAGATTTCATGTAGAACCAGCGCTGCAGCGGTTAGGGAGGGAGCAGCGGCCAAGGATGTGCTGCAGCAGAGGATCCCAGCTGGGCACTGCAGCCAGCAGTCCATCCTATCCCAGAGCAGGCCAGCCAGCAGCTGTGCAGCATGCACCCTGCACATCACAGCAAGCCATGCTCTGCTCACCTCCAGCCCGGTGAAGGAGCGGACGCAGATGGTCAGGCAGCTGCTGGGTCCGTCCTCCAGGCAGCCATCCAGCACAGTGCATGTGCGCCCGCGCACCACATACAGCATGCCGCCGCCGCCGGTCGGCAGCCCAAGGCTGGCGCGGCGGCTGCCGTCGCTCCCAGAGCTGCCCAGAGACAGGCTGCCGCTGCCGCTGTCGCGGCGGCCGGTGCCGTCCGAGCGGCGGCGCGAGGGGCCAGCGGGCTCGGCTGCCTGCTGCACCTGCTGGGCCTGCTGCTCCCACTCCATGTTGCCTCCACCCCGCGCTGCACCTGCTGCGCCTGCTGTGCCTGCTGCGCCTGCTGTGCCTGCTGCGGCTGCTGCGTGCTTGGCAAAGCGGGCCGAGGCGCGGCGCGTGACCACGCCGTCGGCGCCGCGCCGCACTTGGCCCGAGCGGGTGACTGGCTGGTTCTCCTGGTCCTCCTCCGGCAGGCTCACACGCTTCTTGCTGCACCAGGAGGGAGGCAGGCACAAGGTTTGGGGGCGTTCTGGGTCGGCAGGGTGCTTTGCCGCACCATGCCGGCCCCCGCCATTGCAGGCAAGGGCCAGCAACACTGCCCTGCATCAATGATGACCAGCACCCCTCGGCAACACAACCAACGCACCGCTTCTGGGTGGCAGCGGCCTGCAGCTCCTTCCAGGCTGCGTCCGCCGCAGCTGCCGCCTGCAGGGAACAGGCGATGGTGGGCAAGGCAACGGGTGTCGCACTCACTCGAGCTTAACACCATCTGACATGCAATCCATCAGTCACTTTTCCCTTGGCTGGTCCACCCAAGCATGCCATCCCAAGTGCTTGCCTGCTGGTCGGGGGTTGCGACCGCTGCCCCGGGCGACATGAGCGACTCAAACTGCTCCATGAGCGAGCCCACAGAGACAGGGGAGTACCTGCATAACAGGGAGATTGAAGGCGGGCGGGCAGGTTAGGCAGGTTGGCACGATAAGGCAGGCCAGGGCAGATGGTGGGACCGCAGCACATGCCTCAGAAGTGGGCACCTATCCTACTACATACAATCGGCTGCGCACGCTCGCTCCGGAAAACCATCAACCACCTGCAACCCACCCACCTGGCGCTAACAGTGTGCCCCGCCGCCTCCAGCTGGCCCCTCAGGTCCAGCACTGCCGCCGGCCGCGGGCGCAGCTCAAAGTGCAGCACCCGCCTGCCGCTGCCGCCGGCCTTGCCGTAGGGCTGCCCCACCACACGGTGCACCGCGGGGCGCAGCAGGCCGGCGGTGGCGTGCTGCAGCGTGGCGCCGCAGCACACAGCCACCTCGTGCTCCCCCAGCTGCACGTCCTGCCACCGCCCATCGCTGTCGCGCACTTGCATGGCCGACAGCGGCACGCCCTGCAAGGTTGAGGGGAATGGCAGGCAGCAACTTGGTGGGTGGGCAAGAACCGGGGTAAATCCTTGCAAACTTGGGCTGCCCATTCAGTCTGTCCATACGCTGAGCTGTCCCTTGCAAGCAACGACATACACCGCGCACCTTGGCATCCGAAGCCTCCCGCTGGTAGAACAGCCCCAGCAGACCGCGCTCGGTCACCTCCTCCTGAAGTGCCGAAGAAAAGAAGACAAATGTTAAGCAGGGTGCACAGGCTTGGCACATTAGAGAGGGCAGATAGCCAAGGCCAGGCGCCCAGCAGGTGGCAAGCCCCTCCTCCGAAGCCCTCCCACCTGAGGGTCAGCGAACAGCGGCGCCACCGCGGCGCTCTGTGCGGTTGTGAGGTGCCCAAAGTTGTCCAGCAGCGAGCGAGCAGAGAGGAGGGAGGAGCCCTGCATGAGAATGTAGACTTATTTTGTTCAGAAGCGCGGCGCGCCGCAGCACGACAGCACATGCGGCTGAGGCAGCTCCTGGCAAGAACGCTATGGCTGTGCAGCACCCATGGTGAGTCTCTCATCTCGTGTGCGATTGCAAGCAGCCAGCCCCACAAGGCAGAGCTGCCCCTGCCTCCACACCTGGGTGCTGCGCGCCAGTGGGAGGTCGTCGAGCACGCTGCTGAAGGCGTCCGAGCGCAGGCGCAGCAGCGAGGAGCGGCACAGCGCGCCCAGCACCAGGCGGGCCGTGGCGTCCAGCACGCCGTGCGCCTGCAGGGCAGGCCAGCATGTACATGCCGCGCTCGAAGCAGGGAGTGGGTGCTGCAGTTGCGCAACATGCACAACAACACAGATGGCGTCCGTGCAGGGCTCGGCCAGCACCCACTACTCTCAGCACCCAGCACCCACCAGCTCAATGGCGGCGGTGTCCGCCGACCCGCCCGCCTGCCACTCGCGCAGCAGGCAGCCGGGGAGCGCCTGGGTGCCGCCAGCCAGCAGGGCCTGCAGGCCGCGCCCCAGGGCTTGCCCCTTGGCCAGGGGCAGCGAGAGGATCGCCACGCCGTTGCGGGACAGCGCAACCGCCAGCGCCTCACACGCCGTGATGTACGTCTCGCCAGCAATGCCGCTCTCTGGCTGGAGCGCCATGAGCGCGATGCGAGCGACCGCTGGCATGGCTGCTGCTGTCGACGGCGGGCGGCGGCTGGCGGCGGGGACGTCGACGGCGGGCCACTGCTCAAAAGACGGATCAACGGCTCCCTTGGAGGCCCGGATGCAGCTGCCCTGAGCGCCTATCGATCGCAGGGGGAGGCGCGGCGGCTTGTTGAGGCAATGTGAGCGCGAGCGAGTTTGAGTTGGCCAATTTCGACGGGCAAGCACGGCGGCGTCTGACTAGAGGCGAGGCGAAGCTGGTGCGACCTGTTTGCGAACGGTGCAGGAGAAATAGAGCAGTCAAATGGTCGCCGGGCCGACATGACAATACGCCTGCTGTGCTTTGCCCGGAGGAGCCTCGGCACTGCTCTGTGGTGCTCGGGCGAGTTGCACGTTTAGTTGACAAAACCCAAGGCCCGCTGCGGTGCCAGGCGGCACGCTGGCCATGCGGGCGCGCTCCTGGGGCTACGGTGGGGCCCCTGGGCCCTCTGGGATGTTGCAGTGGGCGCACATATTATTTTGGTCCGCGCTGTGGCTCACGAGGCGCAGGTGCGCGCGTAGCTGCCGCCGCCTACCGCCGCCGCCGACGCTGCTGCCGCTCGTGGCTGCTGAGAGCCACCAGCGCTGAGGGCTGTTGCGTTGGGCCCGTAATCTCGCTGCCAACAAGATGACGCATCAGCCGCTTGCCTCGCGCTGATGAATCGCCTCCCTGTGCTGACCAAGTCCCTTTCCCTGTCGCACCCTGCCCACCTCGCAGCCTGGCTCAGAACGAAAACATTCCTGGCTTTACAGTCGGCGGCATCACGATCTCGCCCGTCAAATTTGTGGACGAGGAGGCGCCCAAGAAGTGGTGGTTCTGGCTGATCAGTGAGCACCGAACGTTGCTGAGCACTGCTGCTGCTGCTGCTGCGCTGGCTGGGTGGGGCGGGCGCAGCGCCGCCTGCAGGCCGCAGATGTGCTGCTTGCACGCCACCAGGCTGCCCCTGCCTTCTGAGCTGCATGCAAGTTGCGAACTACACTCATGCCTTCCTGCCCTTCCTGCCCCTGCAGTCGGGCTGGTGGCCGCCTTTTGCATCGTCATCCTCTTCTTTGTGTGGCGCGGGTGGAAGCAGTGGAAGCTGAACAAAGCGCGCACAGCGGCGTACGAGGAGGCGAGTGGCACAGTGCGCTGCTGCTAGTGCTGCTGCAGGCTGCCCGCATAACCAGCTTGCGCAGGGTGGCTGAGCGGCAGCCAAACAGTTTGCATGCACGCCTTGCCAGCCGCCTGGTTGCAAGGCGCAACGGGCGCCCCGCTGTAGCCGACGGGCATGCCTGCCCACCGTCCCCATTCACTTCGCAGGAGCAAGCCAAGCAGCAGGAGGAGGCAGAGAAAGGGGAGGCAGAGGCAGCAGCGGCGGCGCCAGCGGGGCCCACAGCGGGAGTGGGAGCGCCGCCGCTGCCTGGAGGGCTGCCGCCGTTTGCACGAGCTGACCCTGGGCAGATTGAGCTAGCAGGTAGGCAGAGGGGCGAATGCCGGTGATGCATTAATAGCAAAGGTTCAGCTGACGTTGGAGCTGTGGGCTCAATTGTAGTCGCTTGTGTGGACTTGCAACCTGGTGGGCTCCCATTGCCGCTCGCCTGCCCAGCAGGCATGCCCGGGCGGCCGGTGAGCGAAGCTGAGCGAGCGGCGTGGCTGGCGGAGCGCGAGCGCCGGACCGCGGTGCACCCGCGCAGGAAGTGGTGAAGTCGAAGAGGCCTGCGGCCTGTATAGTTGGCCTGGACTGGTTGTTAAATTGGTGTAGTTTGTACCCCGATGCCCTCCTGCCCACCCGATCAATAAAGCCTGCGGCCCCGCTGCGCACCTCAGTTGCCCTGCTGCCTGTAGATCCTACCTACTACCCTGTTGGCTAGTGCCTGCCAGTCGTTGAACGCATTCAGCGCACCTTGCCATAACTTGCTCAGCATGCCTCAACTGCTTGTAAAGTTACGGCCTGCGAGCTGCCATCGGCAGCCAGATCAGGCGCCGGCGCCCAGACGGCGGCGGCCAAGACGGCCTGGCGAGCTGCCCCCTGCGTGACAGACCTCACATTCGCATGTAGATTAGCAAGAATAAGGCCAATGGCGCTCGCATCTGCAGGGCGCCGAGCAGCAGGGGTGGAGAAATGCGCCTCGCTGCTGCCCCAGCAATCCTAATCGCGTTTCAACTGCATCACAGCCAACCTCTGATCTCGACTGACGCCTGTGCAAGGCCCGCGACACCGCGCAAGGCACCCAGACGCAAACCACCGGTCCCGAAGCCCCGTCACCCTCAGCAGCTCACCGCAATGGAGGACGGTGAGCAGAATGCACATTGCGTGCGCGCACTGCCCTCACGGAAGCGGCAGGCAGCGCCAGCGGCGCCCCGCCGCGCGGGCGCAGGCGGCGGCGCAGGCGCCGGCGGGCTCGCTGCCTCAGCCGCAGCTGCACAACTTGGCTAACGAGAGCGCATACTCGCAGCAAAGCAACTGATGATGGTGCATTATTTCATTCCAGAGTGCGCTTAGCAGAACCAGCCGGCCCCTGCCTGATTGCCCGCTACCGCTCTGCTGGCCCCCCCGCCTTGCAGCCGGCCCAAGCGTTCCCAAGGCAGGCAGCCAGGTGAGGGCACAGAATAATGGTCTGCCTGTTCATAGAGCTGGAGGACCGCAGACGTTGCTCTTGCTGGCAGTGGTTGCCAATGCGCATGCCCTACCAGCGGCACGCCCTACCAGCGGCCCTTGACCAATCGTGCCGCTCACCACCGTGCGCCTGTTGATTGACCATGCCAGCTCGCGCCCTTAGCTCACGCCCCAATCCATCACAATCGATTGTTAAATTTGCATTGGATTGAACGCAGGCCGACATCCTGATGTACGGCAAGCCGGTGCACGTGCACGGCGACATGGCCAAGAACGAGGTGCACCGCCCGCAGGTGGGCGCAGTGCAACGTACACGTACGGCCCTTGCAAACGATGGCCAGCTGGCTTGAGCGGCTGCTCGACAGCGCGTTCCTCTTGCTATTCTGCGCAGCACCACCCTGATACAATCAACTATGCTGCGGTGGCCAAGGAGGAAATTCACGACGTGGTGGAGGTGCGCTGGTTGGGCACATGCGTATGGTTGCAACTGCTGATTGGCCAGCCAGCCTTTCACACCCGTTTGCTCCGCCCTTGGAGCCCAACCTGGCATTTGTGCACCTGAGCGATCCCTTCACAAGATTCAAGGCAATTTACTGCTGACTTAGAGGCCCTCTGCTCCGCCGCTCGCCTCCCATATACAGCACCCGCCGCCGGTCAAGCTGATGAGCGGCCGCGCCACCGGTGTGGAGGCCTGGGACAAGGTGAGCGCTACACTATGTACAGTAAAGCTTGACTGTAGTGCTAGTAGCTGCTGTTCATTTGCAGATTGTGCTGAACAGCGTGCTGGTGTGCCGCTGCTTCTGTGAGCACAGGCCCGTTCGAAAGTCCCAACTAGCCAAACCTGCCCCCCTCTTGCAGGTCAACTCACCAAAGGCCAGGCACGACTGAGCGGCCAACTTGGCGGAGAGGCGTGGAGGCTCCAGCAATGAATGCACCGCCGCCTGCTGATCAACAGACCACATTAGCTGCCGCCTCCATCCACTTTCCAATGCTCCCGGCCAACGCCACCAAAACAAACCCGCCTCCCAGGCCCACCCACATCATCGCCGGTTGCACAAACTGCCCTACTTCGAGTTTTCCCTCCTGTTCCTCCTCCAACTTTCCACTGCCCCCAGGTGGCTCGCGCTTATCGACGGCCCGCCTTTTTCACTGCATTGTAGATTAAGCGCGCATGCTGCAGTGAGCAGCCTGTGTTTATGCTTGAGGGCCATGTTGTTGTAGTACTGGCCTCTGCCTGCAAGCCTGCCGTACGCATACTTATCTCGCCTCACCACACCCGCATGCCTTCTCCGTGCGTTCAACTGAACCTGCACATTCCGCCCCGCTTCATTCCGCGCCAGTCATCCTTCATCTTGTGTAATGTGCTTTGTGTTGAGTGAGCGGCAACAGACAAGTCTGGCTGACGGCTGGACCTGGGCACCCCTTCAGACCTGCCGTCTGTCCTCAATGTATCACACAGCAGGCCGGGGGCCCAAAACAGGTACAGGAACGCATAGCCACGAACAGGGGAGGGCAGTCAGTACGAAGCAGATGGTCATGGCGAGAAGCAAAAAGCCGGGGCGGCTGCAGGGCCGGCGGGTCTGCGCCGCTTTGCCGCTGCACGTGCACCACTCAACTGCCATCTATGTGCCTGTTACACTGCTACTTGTGCGGCGCCAGATCCCCTTGCTTCGGCTGCTTGAGCACCGCTTTGCTGCAGTCAAATTGCCGCTACTTGTGCACCACCGGGTCCAGCGCCAGCTCCCCGCGCTTCAGAGAGTCGCTCGCACGCCGTAGCTGCGAGTCGTTCTCCCGCAGCATCTGCAAGAGCAAGGGGAAACACAGGACAAATCACGTTCATAGGCGGTTGCAATAAGTAGAGGAAAAGGGCATTCACGGATGCTCGGCAGAGCTACTGCATGGGTCAGACTAGAGAAGACAGATTCAGCAAGCCTTGCATGAGTTGTTAAGCGGCATCAAAGTGTCTCCAGCGGTTCCTGTGGGTTGTGCTCGCGCAGCTCGAGGGGAAAAGAGGGGCAAACGTGCATCAACAGCCAGTGTTCACACTGCACCACGGTGTGTCGCACGCACATGCGTTTCAGCTTCTGGCTTGTCGACTGCAGTTGGGGTTCGTTTTCTCAGAATCTGTGGTGCAGACGCATGCACGCGTGAGGGTGTGAAAAACGATGGGGCATGCATTATGCAGGGGCAAAAGCAGCAAACGCGGTTCAAATGGCAACAGTGGCCAGCAGGATGTTCGCGTGCAGCACAGCACCTGCACAGCGCCAGGCGCAGCAAGCAGACACCGGGCGTTCCCTGCACCAAGCAGCGCCACACACCAACCACTGTTCCACACCCATGCATGCGTGCCTTTTCAACCCACCTTAAGGAACTCTGAATAATCGATGATGCCATCGCCGTTGACATCGTACCGCGCTATCACATCCCGCACCTCCTGCTCTGCAGCACCAGGGAAGTGCATTTGCGGCAGGCAGCGAATCTAAGATCATAGTGCTACAACTGCACTGGCGCAACGCTCGCCTCCTACGCAGCTTGCAACCTGTCCCCGCCTGCCTGCGACTCTCAGGCTGCAATGCCCTTCTCTCGCCCTGGCCCAGGCCAAACCCAGCGCACCAGACATGCGCCCCGTGCAGCCCATGGCTTCAGCCACCTCATCAGCGGTCAGCGTCCCACTGCCATCCTGCAAACGAATGGGGGGCAAGGCAGAGTGTGTCGGGCGATGCTGCGCATGCTGTGCCACTTCATGTGACAGCGTCCCTCAGTCCTGTTCTCTTCACACCTTGCGGCCCGGCTGGGCTTCTAGCTTCTATAACCCCTCCAGTGCCAAGCAGCCTGCAACGAGCAGCAAAGCTGTGCAGCTCCCCACCGACCTTGTCCAGCTTGGCAAAGGCCTGCATGCACACCTCCTCCCGCTCCAGCAGGTGCCCTCCCGCATCCGCCAAACCACAAGCAATATCCCCTCAGAACAGCAGCCACAGCTCACCTTGTCCAGCTTGGCAAAGGCCTTCATGCACACCTCCTCCCGCTCCAGCAGCGCCAGGTTGACCGTGGAGGCCAGGAACTCCTGTAAATGTGAGATAATGCGAGATGACAGGGAATCATCACGGAACGCCGCACTGCTGACCCGATGAACCAGGCCTATTACTCCGCATGGCAGTTGAGAGGGAGGCCGATCACCCACACACGCAAAGAGCGCAAGCGAAGGATGCAGGCTGTTCCCTGCCACGGCTGTCGGGCAGGTAGAAGCCCTTTCCTAGGCTTCCCCAGCTTGCCTCGTAATCAATCACGCCATTGCCGTCCACATCTATGTCCTTCAGAATCTGCGGCAGGCAGGAACGGGGAACGCGCAGCAGCGTGAGAGGCAGTTGGCCGGCCAGACGAACAGCAGTGCATGCACACAGCAAGCACAGCCCCATCAGCAGGCATCACTGCATGCTCAACCCACGGCAGAGCAACCCTCAACAAGCCCTGCTCCTGTGTCCCACCGCCCACCTGCTCAATCTCTGAGTCAGCCAGCTTGTTGTGGCGGGTCAGGCCCTCTCGCAGCTCATCCAGTGTGATGCGGCCGTCGCCGTTGCGGTCAAAGCTGCAGAGGCAAATGCAATTGTGCATCACATCAGACGCGGGCAGGTCGTTGTGCAGGAGCTGGCATACTTTGTATGAGGCGCGGCAGCAAACAGGACATGCAGCATGCGCAGCAGCCAAGGTCGGCTCCTGCTCTACCAGCAATGTTTCGCACCTCTTGAACAGCTCCTTCAGCCCGTGAATTTCCTCGTAGCTGCGGCACAGCGGGCGGGGCAGGCAGGGCAGTGCATGGGCATGTGTGGTGGGTGGCATCTTGAGGAAGGTGGCGGTCGGGCGCAGGCACAGCGACCATGGCTGCCAGAAGTCTCGTGCAACAGCAAGCCTCCGGCATTGGTTTCAGCAGGCGCAGTAACGGCAGTCTGCAGGCAGGCTGGCGTCAGGACAGGCCGCCCAACCGGCACCTGAGGTGCTGCGCTGCCGCTAGGATGGCCGCCTTGCGCAGCTTGGTCATGCCTGCACAGGTGGCAGTTGTTTGATAGGTGTGGGTGGGCAGCAGCTGTGCAGCTTCGGGCTGCATGCAACCGCGCCACGTCCCGCCACACACGGAGTGATAGTTCAGCTCACCCGCAAAGTTGCGCAGGCGCGAAATGACCACGCTGTCCAGCGGCTTGTCGGGCGCCACGCCATGCTCCCGCAGCCAGGGGTGCTGCAACCAGGGCGTGGCGGAACGTTGACACGACTTAGTTCCTTGTTGCAGTACCATACTGCTGCCTCATTTCCGGATCAGAGGGCGGACCGGCGCTGGCCAAACCGGCCCCAAAGCACAGGTCTGTCCCCGCTGAGCCATGCCTTCGCCCTGCAACCTGCAGCTTGACGCTCTGGATTGCCGCCAGGTTGCAAAGTCAGTTGCAGCTGGCTCGGCACGCACCTGCAGGATCTGGTCCGCGGTGGCGCGCTGCTTAATGTCAAAGCTGAGGATTGTGCGCACCAGGTCTGCAGGGGCATAGGATAAGCAGTGGGGCGGTTCACCCCCAAAAACGCAATGTAGCCTGCGCGCTGCTTGGTGTCAAAGCTGAGGATTGTGCACACCAGGTCTGCGGGGGACGGGCAGGGGGACGGGCAACACTCATGGGCGCTTGAAGACCATGCCATTGCCGCACAAGTTTGCGCTGGGTCGGCGTGAACAGGCACACACTCGGCCGCTGAACGCAATGGCGAGCCCCAATCCTGCCTGCCCCACAGCCCACCCTTTGCCGGCTGGGAGATGGAGGGCCAGGGCGGGGTGGCAAAGTCCAGGTTGCCGCGCAGGATGGACGTGAAGATGGCCTTCTCGCTGCGGATGGTGAAAAATTTGGCATGGCGTATCGATTTTAGATGCGTGCTGCGCGTTGGTCCACATGGACGTAAAGATGGCCATCTTGCTGCAGACAGTAGATAATGAGTCAAACAAGATGGGTCAATGATTGATCGCGATGGACGTGGGGACGCCTCCTGGCTGTACAGGGTGCATTGCCACATCCAGGTTTGGAAAGGGGCCTCGGCAACTGGGACAAGTGCGTGCTGGGCTGGCCGCATGTCCCCCTAAACAACTGCAGTTCGAACCACACTCACTCGTCTCCCCAGAAGGGCGGCATGCCCGACAGCAGAATGTAGAGAACCACTCCGAGGCTCCAGATGTCGCACTCCGGGCCGTAGCTGCGGCGCAGCACCTCGGGCGCCTGAGCACAAGCAAGTGAGAGGCAGGTGCATGACTGTGGCAGCACCGCACAAGGACGGTACGAGGCATACTCCCCAAGCGTCACCCGCTCGCACAGGCAGCAAAGCAGGCATCCGGAGTGAAACAACAGCGCCAGGCGCAGCGACGCACCACATAGTAGGCAGACCCAATGAGCGCCGAGAAGCGCTGGTCGGGCTTGAAGAAGTCCGAGAGGCCAAAATCGCAGGCCTGTTCGGAGGGGAGGGCACACAAGGCAACACAGTGAACAAACCATGCTCGTTTACTCGCAGGATTGATGGCAGGCAAATGAGCGGCCAAACGCGCTGGAGAGCAGTGCGCACACTCCCTGAGCCACCCTGGAAAAGCCAAGCTGCGCACCTTGAGGTTGGCGGCATCTGTCTCGTCGGTCAGCAGAAAGTTCTCAGGCTTGATGTCGCGGTGCATCACGCCCAGCGCGTGCAGGTGCGCCACCTGCAGCGCATTTGATATTGAAAGCAGTTAGAAAAGGCGGCAGATTGGCGAGGGCAGGTGGGGCAGCGCAAGGATTGAAAACGCAGCCTGCGGCTGGGCAGCATGCAGGGAGGCTGGTTGTCCGCCCTGGAGGCTTGCAAGGCAGCTGAGGCGGCAGCTGGCGGTAGTAACACTTGGACCAATAATAGGGCCATGCAAGCGTGGGCAGCAGCAGCCAAACCGCGCACCATTTCCACCATGCTGCGGAAGAAGCGGGCGGCGTCCGCCTCCGAAAAGGTGCCCTTGGACACGATGCGCTCAAACAGCTCGCCGCCCACGCACAGCTCCATCACGATGTGCACTGCACGGAATTACCTGGCCAAGAATCCATCAACAGGTAGAAAGGGCAGCATGACACGTGCAGATGGGCGCAGGGAGACCCCCTGTGCAGTCCTCAAACTGCATCCCCACAACACCACCTCATTCCGGCAGGCGGCCAGTCACTTGCACACTGTAGTGCTCAGCACCCACCCGCAGTCCGGTCCTCGTACACCGACTTGAGGCCCGCCACAGTGTGGTGCGGCGAAACGAGGTTCAGGATGTCCACCTGGCAGTGGAGGAGAAGGCCATTGCAGCAAAGAATAAGTTGAGCAGTGCAGGGAATGACAACAGTAGTGTACTCAGCCGACGCATCAGCTTGCAGGCACAACCAAGCGCTCCACCCATGCAGCACCCGAGCACAGCAAACTAGCAGCACACAACCAATCTGCAGCACCCACCTCGCGCCGCACATCCTCCACGTCTTCAGGGCTGATAAGCTTGGCCTGGATTGAGCAGGGTGGGTGCCGGCGTGGGTGCAGCACGTACGTTCAGCACAGGGATGCAGGCATGCGCAGCCAGCATCAGCGGCGGACTGCAGGGCGGACCACTGAGCATGCCGTGGCATGCCGCGGCAGCCCCCCAAACTGATAATCCTTCGGCTCTCGCCTTGGAGATGGACTTGCAGGCGTACATCTGCCCGGTCTTTTTGTCCAGCGCCAGGCGCACCACACCAAAGGCGCCCTTGCCTGGGGCATTGAATTGAGGGAGAATCAGGATGGCGCGCGGCTGAGTGTAACAAACAACCTCAGAACACAGCACGGTAGCATGGCAAGCAGCTTTGTGGCCCGCCCGCTGGGCAAGCAGCACCACCCATTTACGACAAGCGCGCGCCCCCAGCAGCAGCACCCACCTAGCACGCGCCCGAGCGTGTAGTCCTGCTCCAGCTGTGGCCTGCACAAAAGAAGGCAGTTGTTGAACCGTCTGGCGGCAGACTGCAAGACCAGTAGCAGCTCAGCTTCACTCTCCGCTCTCAGCCTGCCTGGCGGCTGCTCCACGTCAAGCGGCCCTGGCGATACTGCGCCGTCGGGCGGGAGGCACTCCGCTGCCAGGCGGCCGCCGTGTCGCTCACCCATGCTCTGGCCGCACAATATCCTTCCACACCGACATTGTGCTGCCGGCTGCGCGGCCCCGCCAGCCCTGGGCTCGTCAAGCAGCAAGGGGAACCCGAGGCAGTGGATCGGCGGCGGGGGTCGGGCGGGGCAGGCAGGGGTGCGCCGTGAGGCCTTGGGCGCAGGCCAAAGTTTCGGGTGCTGTGCGGCCATCGGATCGCCGCTGCAGGAAGCGCCACGGGAGCCCCGGCGCGAGCGACCAAAGCCCCAGGCAAGAGGCGCTGTTCGGCCTGCCATCCGTGGAGCTGAGCGTGCTCCCTCACCTCCGATCAGTCGGGCAGTCGCGTCGGAGCCGGCCGGGGAAATGGGCACGCGAAGACGGGGTGTCGGGCTGCGCACTGGGGCCTGTAGAGCACGCTGCTACTCACCGATGGCACTGATCACAACCCACAATGCGCCGATGGCGGGTGTTGCAGTCCCAGCAGCAAGAAAGCCGGCGGGCTGGAAATGCGGGGTGCGAGATGCCTTCCTTTGCACCTCCTGCCAATTGCGTTCGCCTCCGATCGCTCCGAACTGTCAATCCGGCTAGCGGCGCTGCAGCACAAAGTCAAAGCTTTTGCACAGCTGCCGCCAGGGCCGATGGGCGCCTCCCCCCAGAAGCGCAACGGGCGGAAGCAGCGCCTGGGGCCTCTGCAGGCCCTGCAGGTCGGTCGCCACAAGCTGCCGCCGCTGCCGCCTGCCGCCGCTGCTTGTGGTTTGCTTGTCCCTGATCACTTCCCTCCTCCCTGCAGGCCCTGGACACGCGGCTGTCCAACGCGCTGTACCGGCGCGGTACCGCGGTGCCCCGCGCCCTGTGGCGCCTGTTTGAGCTGTCGGGCGATGGCCTGGTGTGGCTGGCGTGGACTTTAGGCATGATCGCTGCCCCCGGCACGCAGCCCGCCACGCGCGCCATCTGGGTCAACTTCCTGGCCGCCTGGGCGCTGGACCTGGCGCTGGTGCGTGGCCTAGGTGGCAGAGGAGGGAAAGCCGGTGGGCAGTAGGGGACGAGCAGCGCATGCTTGGCACGGGCGGTCACAGCAGCCAGGTTTGCAAGATGCGCCATCTTGCTGTACCGGGCCAGCTGCATGACTGCCGAACGCAGCGCTCGACACTCGAGCGGCTTCTCCCTGCATGTGCGAGTCGCAGCATGACAGCATCTGCATGGCAGCAGATACATTGACTACTGCTTCTCAACTGCTGCCGGCCGCAGGTGGGCCTGTCGAAGGCGGCGGTGCGGCGCTCGCGCCCCGTGTACAACCAGCAGTCGGACTTCACTGTGGTGGTGGCGGTGGACCACTTCAGCTTCCCCTCGGGCCACAGCAGCAGGCACGTGCTGGCTTGCATTCGACTTCCACTGCAGGCATGCTCGCATGTGGGAGGGCACTTGCAGCGGCTGCCAGTCGTGTGCTACTGCTTGAGTGGCAGGACCCAGGGCAGTGCCCGATTCTCCCTGGCTGCAGGGTGTCGTTTGTGGCGCTGTTTGCACTGGTGCTGTTAGGGCGCAGCCGGCCCTGGCTTTGCACCGGAGTGGCGGCATGGGCGGTGGCGGTGGCACTCAGCCGGGCGATCATGGGGTGAGGCAGGGGCCATTTTGCTTCCTTTGCCTGTGTAGCACTGGCACCTGAGCTGCAAACATCTGCCAGCCAAATCACTGCCCTGCAGCAGCCATCAATGTGCCGGATTCGTGCCCGTCTGTGCCTGCCTGTCAATCCCAGCTGCTGCTGCCACCATGCCTCAAAATTGCAGGCGGCACTACCTGTCAGACGTGCTGGCCGGGCTCCTGCTGGGGGCGGTGACGATAGGCCTCATCACACGGGCAAGCTGCTGCTGCTGCTGGGGCTGCTGGGGCAGTGGCTGCTGTACCATGAGCTTTGTGAATGCAGCCGCCTGCGCTTCCAGCTCGTGCAAATGGCTGCAGTACCATGAATGGCCGCCCAGCTCCCTTGGGCATCAGGGCTGGGCTGCTGGAGGAGCATTGCTCTTACAGCGTGTGATGCTGCGTTGAGCACCCCCTGTGCGCCTCGCCTGAGCTTGTGCTTTCCTTAAATCTCCATTCCGCTGCAGGGCCAATTCAGCGCGGCGGGGCTGGCGGTGACCGAAACGCAGAGTGAAGCAGCATATGCCGCGGGGCAGCGGGTGCTGGGCTGGCTGGCCGCCGGCGCGCGCGGCATGGTGCTCTGACCAGTGGTGATACAACCAAACTGCCGAGTGTAACGAGAGTCAAAGCAGAATGCTGCATGCTGGCACAGGCTCGAGGGAGGCAGATGCGGGCGCTGCCGCTGCTGCAGCCAATGTGCAGCTGTTCTGCCGCGGGTTGACCGCACTCTGCGCACCGATATCCGTCTTCAGCAGCGTCAGTTGCTGCTCCTAGGGCGCGAGCAAGCGGCCAGGGTTCGTCGTTTCGCGGCAGCGGCCCCTATGGTGGCGCACGTGAAGCAGAAGGGCGCCGGCAAGGCGCAGCGGCAGTCTGGCAAGGCCGCCGCGCAGCCTCCGGCGCAGGCCGCCGCGGCGCAGGCGGGGCCCAGCGGCGGCAGCACCATCCCGCACCGCCCCCCGCCCACAGACCGCCCTGTGAGGGTGTACGCAGACGGTGAGCGGGCAAAGGAGGCGCAGCCGCTGTGATCGCATTCGTTTCCGCGCCCTGGGAGCCCTGCAGACCCCAGCGCCCCTCCCCACGCCGCAGGCATCTTTGATCTGTTCCACTTTGGGCACGCGCGGGCGCTGGAGCAGGCCAAGAAGAGGTGCGGCGCCGCCGCCGCCGCTCGTTCGGGCTGCCGCCTGCAGCGCCAAAAGCCCTTGCTCTGCTCGCAAGAACGATGCGCATCCATGCTGCTGGCCGTGATGTAGCCTGCCTCACTGAGCTGTAGCTGCTTTGGCGGCCTTAATTCGCATGCCTCCGCCTGCTCCAATCACTGCCCGCTGGTGCTCCCAACCCGCCGCCCTGCCGCAGCCGCACTTGCCTCCCTCGCTCCCGTCCCCACTCTCGCTCGCTCTCCCTCCCTCCCCGCAGCTTCCCCAACGTGTACCTGATGGTGGGCGTGTGCAACGACGCCGACACGCTCAAGTTCAAGGGCAAGACGGTGATGACGGAGGAGGAGCGGTACGAGAACCTGCGCCACTGCAAGTGAGTGTGGCGGCTAGTGAAATGATCGCTGCACGCTGGCAGAGGGTGTTGGGAACAAGCAGTTTGTAACGACGGAGGAGGAGCGGTACGAGAACCTGCGCCACTGCAAGTGAGTTGGGAGATGTCCTCTTGTCCGTCGCTGGCTGCCAGTGTGTATGTTGCGGAAGGCAAAGGAGGAGCAGTGGTACCAGAGCCAGCGCCACTGCAAGTGAGTGCTGCTGTTCATCGAACGACTTGCTGCTGCTCGTCTGAATGCTTGGTGCACGTTGGGAGGGAACTTGCTGTTGTTGCGGCAGAGGGGGCGTTACAAGAAGCCTGCATCACTGCAATATATCTGGATTGCTGGTCGAAGCGCAGGCAGTGGGCGGCACCAGTGCCCGTGGCGAAGCTGGGGCGAGAGGCTGCGTCGCTGCAAACGATCGGCTCGCAACTGCTTGCGTGCCGCTGCGCAGCTGCTGCCATGGCACACGACTGTAGACACCTTGTGCTTGGTTGCCCTCTCGACTGCAGGTGGGTGGACTGCAGGAGGTGGTGCCCAACGCCCCCATCACCGAGGAGTTTCTGAGTGCTGATGTGTACATGTTTTCCCATTCCGCTGCCACCCAGGTGGGTGGACGAGGTGGTGCCCAACGCGCCCTGGGTCATCACCGAGGAGTTTCTGGACGAGCACAACATCGACTTTGTGGCCCACGATGCGCTGCCGTACGCCGACACGAGCGGGCAGACGGGTGAGCGTTGGATTAATGTGCTAAACCTGCTACCCTGCTGGTTTCGGCGCCAGGCGGCATACAACACCTGGAAGTAGACAGGCGGGGGCTGGTGATGCGGCTGTTGTGGCTGGCTGGGCTGCCCTTTTTGCTGTATATGGGCGTGGTGTGAACCTTGCTGCCAGTGTGCATTTGCTGCTCTTTCTTCCCATGCAGACGACGTGTACGGCTTTGTCAAGAAGCTGGGGCGGTTCAAGGAGACGCAGCGCACCGAGGGCGTGAGCACCAGCGACCTCATCCTGCGCATCATCAAGTGTGTGATCCTTCTTCTGAGGCTGGGGTGCTGCTCAAACTGCTGGGGCATTGGGCACGCTGTGCCTGACTGGGGCCTGCATGCGGCCCATACCACTGCTTCTGTCTTCGCGTGCTGACGGACCGCCCTCTTCTCTCCTTCACGCTCTTCATTCCTGCCCCTTCCTCCCTTGACCCTTCGTCTGCAGGGACTACAATGATTACGTGGTTTGAATGTCTGCGTCTCCCATTTCATCCTTATTTTCTCTTCTGCTTCCCCTTCGCAGGGACTACAACGACTACGTGCTGCGCAACCTGTCGCGGGGCTACAGCCGCAAGGACCTGGGGCTCAGGTGCGGGCCTGTGGGGGCTGGGCAGGCCGATGTGCGAGCGGCTGGGGAAGTTCACGGCTTTATAGGGGCACGTGTGGGCACAGCCGCAATGACCTGGGTCTCAGGTGTGTGCGAGTGTGGGGCTCGAGTGTGGGCCTGCGTGGGGCTGGAGAACACCCTTTTTCGCTTTTGAGTTTGTGGAGCATCCTGTTGGGGCTCAGGGCGTGCCACTGAGCCCTTTTTTCTCCCCCTGCCACCACCCCGCAGCCTGCTGAAGGAGAAGGAGAAGCGCATCAAGGCCTTAGTATGCGTGCCCCTCTCTGCAGCCTGCTGAAGGACCTCTCGCTTCTCTTGTTTGCTGCCCCCACCCTGCAGCCTGCTCAAGGAGAAGCGCATCAAGGCTCCAGTGTTTGCACCCCTGTCTGCAGCCTGCTGAAGGATCTCCCACGTTTCTTGTTGCCTGCCCCGCAGCCTACTAAAAGAGAAGCGCATCAAGGCCAGCGCGCGCATGAAGCAGATCAGCCAGAAAGTGCGGCAGCAGCGGCTGCAGGTGCGTGGAGCGGGGGTGCAGCGGTGGAAGGGGAGGACTGAGCGGTCCACTTCAGCTTGTGCGCTTTTCACAGCAGCTTGCGCACAGGCGCTCGGGCTAGCCTTTGGCAGCACTCGAGGGTGCTGTATTGGGCAGGCAGGCGGCGCTGCAATCTGCCTCCGCACAGCACGTCGCCCTGCCACTGCTGCTCGGCCTGTCACCATCAACCTTCAGTGTTTTGATCGTTGTCCCTGCTGATTTCAGGTGGCGGACCGCATCCGCAAGCACATGAGCGAGCGGGTGCCACGCATCCTGCCGCCCGAGGTGGAGCAGGTGGGCTTGCTTACTTTCAGAAGCACAGCCAGGGTGCTGGCTAGCCCCGCTGTGGTGGACAGCCTGGCTGGATGGCTGGCTTGGCTTGCGAACTGCCTTGTGGGCGCGCTGAACAACCAACTGCAAGTGTCACCAACTGTGGCCTGCTGCTGCCCAGGACTGCTGCAGAGCGTCATGGACTGGGCCTCGCACGCGTACCTGCCTCCTGTAATTGCAAGTTGCGCTTGTGAATGCAACCTGCTCCCGCCCTTTCCGCTGCCCTGCAGAGCGTCAAGGACTGGGCCAGTGGCGTGGAGGCGCTGGTGGACAAGGTGGTGTCGGGTAAGACTTTACTTGTCGACTCACGGCAGTGTACGGTGCCCGATCCCCTGTCCGCCTTGCCTTCCTGCTTTGCCAGCTGCACACCCCGTGCCAGCCTGGAACAACTTGTCTGAGAGTTCGCTGATTGTTGCTGATGCAGGCGAGGCTGGGCTGGAGCTGGTGGACAACATGGACAAGTGAGCGGCTGGATTTTCGTTGTTTTGCGTGGTTCGGGAGTTCGCCGCTGTCTGGCTTGCCTGTTGCACACGCATTCGCCATTGCTCTTGCGGTGTCGACAATGCGCCTGCCTGCTTTCTGCTGCACACCTTTTCATCTGGACTTTCTTTCTTCCTTGTTTCTGCAGGTACGTCAGCGGCTTCATCTCCAGCTTTGAGCGTCGCTACTCCAAGCTGGAGCGCGTCATCAAGCACACTGGTGAGTGAGGTTTGCATTGTACGCTGGCTTTTGCTGCTTCAATTGGCAGTTTCACTCTGCAATGGAGTGCAGCACGCTGGGCTCAGCTGCTACTCCAAGCGTCCTTGCATGGCACACGGGGGGGGGTGGGTGGGATGGGGTGCTCGCGTGCAGACTTGGCCGCTGGCTGAACATTTTATTGGTGCTGAGTTTCGAACACGTTGCAACCTGTGGCCCCATCCCTGCTGCCACCCCACACCTGTCCCTTTGCAGTGAGCCGCACGCTGCTGCCCTCGCCAGACAAGAAGAAAGGTGCGGGCAGCAGCGGCGGGCAGAAAGCAGCCAAGGGCAAGGCGCCCGCAGTGCGCAGGGCAGCTGGCAAGGCAGCAAAGGCGTGAAGAGCTGAGCTGGCTACTCTGCTGCGCTGGAAACAATTTGTCTTACCTAGTACCGCACGTTTGTTGCATAGTGCGCAGCGGCGCACCCGACACAACACATGACCCTGACCCTGCTACTTTGCTGCCTCGTTTGCTGCCCCTGTTCCTCCCTTGCCTGCTCGTGTCTTTTTCCTAGCGCACTGCCTGCCTGTGCCCCTTGCCGCCGCAGCCAGCCAAGCCTTCGATGGGCTGCCCGTCAGAATTTGTTTAGCATTCACTATTCCTTGCAACGGTTTCTCTCGATTCGCTTTCTCCCCCTTGTCACTGCTGCCGGAATGTTTCAACCCGCTGTCAACCAACCCCCTCCCCTAAGGTGCAGCCTGCCTGGCTGCACCATTGCTTGCAACTGTACACTTGCGCCCCCACTGTAACACTTGCCTCTGGCTTGGCAGAATGGCGGTGCTTACATTGCAGCACATAAACAAGCAACTTTAACCCAGGGCGATTGCAGAGGAGGCACGTGTGTGGGCATGTCAACCGCTAACAATGCAATGGCAGCAGCTACGGCTGGCCTGCGCTGCGCTGCGCTACATCATACGGAACTGGCACGTGCTATTTGAGGGCGCTGGCTGCTGGGCGGGGCGACTGCGCGGTTCAGCTGGACCAGCTGCCGTTTAAGCGCAGGGGGGCTTGGGCCGGGTGACCGCCACCACACGCTCTGTGGTGCCCAGGATCTGTGAAGGAGAAAAGCAAATGCAATCGAGATGAGTAAGCAAAACAATTGCCAATCGAGATAGGTCCAGTGAGGAGCGGCTAGAAACAATCACAGCATACCACAGCTAACTGCAACTTGATATATCTGCGTGGAAGGTAAGCGGCACAAATCAGCACAGCAGAGCACAGCACAGCGCAGCGCACCTCGGTGTACCGGCCCTCGGCCACCTCGCGCTCCACTCCGGTGGCGCGCGTCTCGACCTGGAGCGGACAGGCAAATTGGGTGCGGTCGCAGGTGAATACCGGCGGAGAGTGAAGGTGAGCTGCGGCAGAGCAAAGGCGGCAGAGGTTACGAAAGCCCTGGTGAGGATAATGTGTCGCTCTCGGCTGCCAGGCTGCCAGGCAGGGAATGCGGCATAACCTGTGTCACCCAGCCTGCCAGTGACCGAACAGTGCAAAACTGCTCACCACAAACCACGAAGCGGTGCTCCCTGTCGTGCTCCACTGACCGCAAGCCAACAACCGCACCAAACCCAGCTTGCCCTCACCACAAACTCGCGCTCCACGGGGCGGTGCTCCTTGATCAGCTCCACCACCTCCTTCACCACCGGCCGGTCCTCCGTCTTGGTGAAAAACTCCTACAATGGTGAGCAGAGAACAACGGCAAGTTTTGTGAGGCCGCGCAGCAAAGCCGAGTGTTGCAAAGTTGCACAAGCACTGATGCCGGTTCCCAGCAGGCGACGTCGATCGACCCCAAGATGCACAGAAAACCAGAGCTTCCCGCCGCCACCCAAGGACAGCACCAGCTTAGCTTTTCCCACCGCCGCCTCTCGCACGGCAGCCCACAACCATGCGATTATTGTGAACACTTGCCTGGCCGCAGACCGCGGCCTCTCCGGGGCGAGCCACGCTCACATCGGCGCCGCTGGTGGCGGCAGCAGCCACGGTCGTCTGCTGCACCACCGGCACCTGGACAGTGCCGATAGTGGTGGTGGTGGTCTGCCGAAGAAAGGGAGGCAGGGAGGGGAGGGAGGGGAAGGCAAGCATGTCAGCCAGCAGGCTGGGGCAAGCCCTGCCGCCGCCAGAATGCACAGAGTGCCGCCGGTGTGGCTAGTCAGGTGCACCCGCCTGCAGCCCCCAATGCCAAGCCTCACCTGCTGCACCGCTGTGCCGCTGGTGGCGCACGTGTTGCAGCCGTCAGCCTGTGGGGAGGGAGTGCGGGGGAAGGAGTGTGTGCGGCATTGTGGCGTGCGGGCTTACTCAGCAGCTCAGCATTCTGGCACGGCAAGCCACGAGGCGTCAACCCCCGTGGCGCCCATTGCACCGCCGCCGCCTTTGCGCCGCCGCAGTCGCATCTGCTGCCTTCAGCATTGCTTTGCCCGTCTTGTTCCCTCACCTGCTGGCCGGCGCGCGGCGAGTCGCCGGCGCTGCTGCTGGAGAGCTTGTTCATCACGTTCTTCACCTTCTGCATGCTGCTGGAGTTTGAAGGCGACACAAAGGCGGACAGGCGCTGCAGAGGTTAGGGGGAGGAGTGTCGGTGGAAGAGGGGGTGGAATGCAGAGGGGCAGCAAGCGGCCGCCGCTTTCATGCAGCCAGCGGCGCTGACGTGTCGGCTGACTGGCCTGGCTGCCGTGCAGCTGCCGCCCAGCCGGCGGTATTGCCAGCCCACTTGATACCAGATAAATCCCTCCTGTGCGACAAATAGAGTGGCTGGGCAAATCAGAGCCACTGGCATGGGGCTTGGTGGTGCGGGCATGGCCCGACTGGCAGCCGCAGAGGGGAGAGCGGCGGCCTTCTTTCACCAGCCGTGAGCACCGCCCCATCAACCGCCTTTCCTGCCTTGCTGCATACCCTCCGCACCCTGGTAACTACCAGCCATCAGCTGCACCTCATGACTCCCAATTGCTGCTGCTCTGCCACAGCAGGCAGCATGGGTAGCGGCGCATCTCTACCTTGATGCCGATGCATGCGCAAGGCTGCCGTCATTGCCATAGATCCTGTTATGGCATCTGCACGCCAACTTCATTGAAGCATCTTGCTGGCCTGGCTGGCCTGGCGCCGCACACTGGCAAGCGGCGTGCATGCCCCACCCATCGGCTCGCTGCGGCCGCCGCTGCCGCCGCCCGCGCTCGGCGGCGGTGCTGGCGCGCGGATTGCTCGTCTCCTGCGGCCCATCCGGCGCAGAGGTGTCTGCATCACTTATGGTTGCCATGCACTGACCGTTGCGTTGCGCTAGCCATCCCTATCCCGCTTTGATTCTGTGTGCGACACGTGTCAGCGGGCACTCCGGCCCGAAATGGGCTTGCAAGGGCTCCGCAAGTGATTCACAGTCCGCACATTGACATATACAACGTGCACAGAGCGGCGCGGGGCCAATGCTGCAAGCCCAGCTCCCGCTGCAGTCGCTCGGCAGCAGAAGGGGTGCCGCAGCGGCGCCCCGCCGCCCCTCCGGCCGCCTCCAGAGCCTGCAAGTGCTAGGGTTTGCCGCCGCCCGCGAAGCTAGCAACGGCAACTGCCCCTTCGCCGCCGCCACCACAGCCTTGCAAGGGGCGGTGCGGCAGCTGGGCGGCGAGCAGCAGGGGGCGCAGCCGCAGCGGCGGGCCGCTCCTGGCAGCGTGCAGACGCCTGGGCCGGACCCCTTTAGCCTGCAGTCGCTGCAAGATGTCGGGTGAGCAGGGTGCAAGCGGCTGGCAGCCGGTTGCAGCCGCCCTGCCTACTGCCCTCCCGCTGCCATCACCTGCACCTTACATGCCACACTTGCGTTTCACGTCTGGCCAAAATCTGCAGCTGCATCTTCACCGATGGCCTGCACGAGGCAATGCTGCGCTTTGCAGCGCGCTACGGTCCTGTTTCCCGCTTCTCCAACCCAGCCAAGGTGTCGGAGCCGTTTAGGGTTATTCTGGCTGCGGCCTCCGGTGCTTGCATGAGCGGCAGAGGGGCAAGAATTATTGCGTGCACTGGCCTGTGCTAAAGGTTTCCTGGCCATACAATTGTCACCTTAGCTTAGTCGCTGGCCATATCTGGCAGCCAAACCACCGCCGCTGCTGCCGCTGCCCCGTCTGTCCCCGCAGCTCAACGGGGCATCAGGCTGGCTGTTCCTCAACTCACCAGACGACATTGCTCACGTGTGCGCCGCCAACACGCGCAACTACTCAGAGCGCTGTGAGTGCGCTCAGTCTCTGTCAAAGTTGATTGCTGCTTTGTCTAATAACAGCATCCGGCTGCTCCCACACGACGCTTCCACTCTCTGCCTCTTTTCACAATGTACTTGCTTTGAAGACCTGTCCGACACTCCTGATAAAACCCTTGTACGTGGTTTCAACAACCTATCATCTCCGCAATCCACCTGCTGTGCAGACCTGCCCGACATTTACTCCTGGGTCACGCACGGCAAGGGGCTGCTGGGCTCGCAGGGCGACTACAACCGCCGCCACCGCAAGCTGTGCGGGTGCGCCGTGCGTGCGGTGCAGGCGGCAGCCTGGTGCAGGCCTCTGCTGCACCGGCTTGCGAGTTTCCTTGCAGTTTATTTGGCTGTGTTAATCGTAAGGGGACTGTACACGTGCCCCCATGCTGCCGCTCTGACAGGTTGTTGTTGTGGCCTGTCCAACCAATGCCCGCAGGCCGCCCTTCCGCTCGGCCGACCTGCTGCGCAGCTTTGGGGAGGTGGTGGTGGAGCGGTGCGCCTGCCCATTCTGTCGCTGAAGGAAAACATGTTGGTCAGAGCTGGCTGTCTGGAAAGCTCTGTTGCGTAGCGGAAGCGTTCTGCTCGCAGTTGGGACACCAGAGAGCGTTGGGCAGGCCCACCTGGCAGTCATTCCTCGCTTCCTTTTACCCTGCAGCTCGCTGCGCGTGGCGGGCACATTCACCTCGCAGCCCGGCCCCTTTGCCACCAACGTGGCCATCCAGACCCAGCGCCTCACGCTTGACTGTGTGGGGCTGACCGCCTTCAGCCACGACTTTGGAGAGGTGGAGGCAATCGTACGGTGAGGCTGGGACCGGGCCTGCCTGGCTATGTACTGCATGCGGCAGTCGGCACACCGCCCACAGCCCCCGGTCAGCACTCATCCTGCCTCTGGGTGTTGCTGCCGCCTGTGCCCGGCCGCAAGCCCTGGCTGTACGCCCTGCTGCACACCTGATGCTGCAGGGACGTGCGCGGCGGCGCCCCTCCCTCCGCCTCTGACCAGGATCGCTTGCTGTGGGCGGTGAATGCGTTTGGACAGGTGCTGGGCCAAGTCTTCATCACTCCCATGCCCCTGCTGCGCCTCATGGACAAGCTGGGGTTCAGGTGCGGCTGGGTGGGCAGCTGTGGTGGTGGCAGGGGGGCAGCGGCGGGCAGTGAATCTGTGGCGGCAATGATGCGGCAGCCAGTGTTGGCGGGATCGGCGCAATGTGGCATGCTTGCTGAGCCTGCTGGGTGAGGTGGACAGGCTGGGGTTCAGCTGCAACTGGCTGTGAACAAGCAGGGGAGCTCCTGGCAAGCACTGAGGCTGTGTGGCAGTGAGGAGCACGCCGGGCAATACCACTTGAAGCTCATGCTGCTGCGACTCATGTTGCATGTGCCATACGTGCCCCCTGCAGGCAGCTGCGCACGCTGCGGGAGGCGCTGGAGGTCATGCGGCACTCCATGCTGGGCGTCATAGCGCAGGCAGGTTTTCCACCCACTATCTGCCCATGTGGTGTCTGCAATGCATGATCTGCGCCCAGATCAAAGCACAGCCTCCAGTTTGTGGTTTGTTTCACATGCTGAGATGCTGCTGCACACTGCCATTTGCCTCCACCACGTGCAGCGGCGTGCCAGCCTAGCCGAGCGCACAGCAGCAGCTGGCAGCGCCGAGGGTTCCGCTTCTGCTGCAGCTGGAGCGGCAGCGGCAGCAGCAGCGGTGGCGCCTAGGGACCTTCTGGATATGCTGCTGCTGGCAACTGATGAGAATGGCGTGCCCATGACGGGTGGGTAGTGCTTGGTGGGAAAGACAGGGCTATAAATCGCGAAGGGAATCCAGGTACAGCCGGATTTGCTGGGGTTGCTCGCTGCAATGATCATGCGGTTGCGCGGGCAAGCTGTGGTGTATAGTTGCTGTTACCCAAAGGTTGCGCGCATGTGCAGACGAGGAGCTGTGGGAGGATGTGCACGATGTGATGGGTGCTGGCCATGAGACGACCGCAACCACGGCAGCGGCCGCCATCTATGCAGGCACGTGCGCCAGGGTTGGGGCAGAGAAGAGTGGCCATGCAAGGGATGGTGCAGGATGGTTGCATGACGGCGCGATGCTGAGCTGCCCACAGTCTGAATGCACTCCCTGCCGCCACCTGCCTGCAGTGTCTGCACACCCAGAAGTGGAGGCCCGGCTCGTGGCGGAGCTTGAATCAGTCCTAGGTGAGCTTGGCTGAGCTGCCACCTCGCTGCTTGCCTTGTGTGGCAATCCAACCCAATCCTGTGGGGCGCATGTACACCGGCCATGGATGGGCCCCCAGGCTTGCAAGGCTGACACCGTGGCGAAACACATCGCCGCCGCACGCCCGAACCGCCGCTGCCCCACCCCCTGTTCCCAGGCGGCCGCGCTCCGACTTACGACGACCTGGAACAGCTGCCCTACCTGGTTGCCGTTGTGAAGGAGACGCTGCGACTCTATCCAGCAATTCCCATCTTCCCACGCTGCGCCGCCGCCGATGATGTGCTGCCCTCGGGCCATGCTGTGCACGCTGGTGTGCTCTGTCTGCCATGAGTTGGGTTAAAAGCAAGTTTTGTGAGGCCTCACCTGGCCAGCATTGCCCGGCCTGTCTTGCTGCTTGGCTGTGCATGCAAATCGTAGATTTCTTGGTCAGCCTTGCCAGGGATGCGATGTGCATGCAGAACTATGCTTTCCGCACAGTAAGTGGGCTCATCCCCGTCTTCCCGCAGGTGATGTGGTATTTATGTCGACGTACGCACTGCACCGCTCGCCTGACGTGTGGGAGGACCCGCTGCGCTTCGACCCCGACAGGTGCGCTGCATTTTTGCACTTTGACATGTTCGTATTGACTTGGTCACTTGAGTGATATGTTTCGATGCCACACGTGTGGGAGTAACCCCTGCACTTCGACCCACAAAGGTAGGGCCTTTTCATCCAAAGTAGCATCGTTGCAAGCTGCACTCCTGTAGCCGGAGCCAACCTATGGTCCTGAGCTGAGATGCGCCCACCACGTACACGAGCAAATGCAGACCATGCAAACCTTGCAGCCCCGCCCAACCGCAGATTCCTGGGCGAGCGCGAGGCGCGCCTGCACCGCTTCCAGTGGCTGCCCTTTGGTGCGGGGCCGCGCATGTGTCTGGGCGCCTCATTCGCCACCGTGAGCTCGCGCCGAGTGTTGACTGGCAGATGATCCGCAGCAGCTCTGGGTGTTTCGCGGCGGCTTGCCTTGCTCCCTGCCATTGCTCCCACCCAGCCTGCATGCGTACCTCAGTGCCGTTTGCTGTGCGCTCTGCTTGGTGCCCAACGACCGCTGGTGTCATCCTTTGTGCGCCCTGCAATGCTCACCTGCAAGCTCCACAACCGTCTCTGTCCTGCTCCATCTCTGCAGATGTCCGTCTCACTGATGGTGGCTACCCTCATGCAGCGCTGCCGCTTCCGGCCGCTGCGCCCGACCACCCAGCTCATCCCCACCGCCTGTGAGCTAGGTTATACTTGAGACTGTCCCTCTGAGGCGGACAAGGCGTGGCGGGTGGTGGTGCTGCTGCTGCAGCGGCTGGCTGGCTGGCTGGCTGGCCAAACAGAGTGTTTGCAGCGGCACCCTGAGGGGAAGTCATTGTGTTTCTCTTCCTGCACCCCCGCTGCACCCTGCAGACGACATCACCCTCAACTTTGACCGCACCGGCGGCCTGAACATGGAGGTGTCCCGCCGCGGATGAGCCGTCAGAGCCTTTTTGCTGAGCTGGCACCCCGCCGCTGATTGGCACGGCGGCCTGAACATGGAGGTGTCCCGCCGCTGAGCTGGCGCACCATCCCTGGAGCTGGTGTACTCCCTGCTGGAGCTGGCACAGCATTTTCTGTGGCTGGCAAACCACACCGATTGACACTGCGGCCTGAATATGGAGGTGCCCCCGCCGCTAATCATGATGACCTTGCAGAGAAGTTCTGTCGCTGTGGACGGCTCTGTTTCGCCGTCTGCTGCCGAGTGACGCAACGCACTGAACATGCTGAGCTGCGCTGCCCCCACTCAGCTGGCGCAGCATTACTGCTGAGCTGGCACTGAGCTGGTGCATCTCCATTCGCACCGAGAGCCACGCCCATGGCCCCACGCAACACCTCGCCACCTGTACCCTTGCCTGCGCTGCTCCACACCTTGCACCTTGCACACGTGTAGTCGTTCCTTACTCTTTCCCAACCTTCCCCTTGAGCACTCCAACAGCACTTGCCTCTCGTGTGACGCAGCCCTCGGCGGCAGCCCACCCTCCTCTGTTTTTGGTCTGCAGAACCCACCATTGCAGCCTTGCACCCTTGCATGCACACCCGTCTCGCACTGCACCCCTCCACCCCAGCAGCCACCAGTTTTCCTGCTCCCCTTTTTTCCCAACCTGCGATACGAAGCCCTCCAACAAAGATGAGCCGATAAGTTTGATGAGCCTCCCTTGCCACCATGTCAATTCTTCCCACCCATGTTAGGTCGCACTGTTTTCCCCTGCTTGCCCTTCCCCACGCACCGCCCCTGCTCGTTGCCGTGCCTCTCTTTCGTTTGCTGCACCATTGTTCCCTCCTTGCAGATGCGTTGAACGGCCTGGATGAAACGTAGTCACACAAAAACACGCAGGCGCACTGAGGGAGAGAGAAGGGTAAATGCAGGGGGGCAGGGCAAGGGAAGGGGGAGCAGCGAGAGCCGCCAAAAAGAATGGGGGAATCAATGGGTAGGTAGGTACTGTGTGGGGGACCAAGCGGCTGCTGCGGCGAGCCAGAGTGGCAGCTTGCCTCGGACAGCATATTCATCTCAAGCTGCCGCCGAGTAAGTGGTGTGGCAGAGGCAGCAGGGGGCAGGCGCCTGGCAGGCGAGCAGGGTGCATGGCATCCATGGGTGAACCAGCGTGCTGCAGCTCAGCCAGGGCACGTCCAGCCAGTTAGCTGAGCCTTCACTGCTTCAGCAGGGTGGGCTCCATGTGGGAGGGCGCCTGTGGGAAGGAAAATTAAGGGGAAGCAGGAAATGTGAAAAGCAAAGTCAGAGAGGGCTCGGCACCATGAACGGCACGTGCGCAGGTTCGATACACAGGCACAGCATGTGCAGCAACAGCAGGCTCTGCTCGCCGCAGGCGGCGCGGCAAAGCAGGCCCCCAATGGCAACCCAAGTTAACCACAGAGGTGCAAGACATGCAAATATGTCAATGGTTTAGCCCATCTCACCTCGTAGCCCATCAGGTTGAAGATGGTGGCTGCAAGGAAGAAGCGGGAGCAAGGGATGGGAGCAGTCAGGGAGGGCAAGAGAAGTGTTGAGGCAGGAGCGTGGGGCGAAGGGGGCAAGAGTGTGAAGCAGCAGTATGCACCCCTAGGCTACCGCGCTGTGCAGCCTCAACATGTCTGCAGCAGCATCTGCCTTGCTGCACTAAGCAGCACCCCCACCACCCACCTGCCACGTTGGCCAGGCCGCCGCTGGGCAGGTCATTGCTCAATCAAACCAGGACAGCATGCGGCAACCAGCATGCACCCACCCGCAACATTGGCCAGGCCGCCACTGGGCAGGTACCGCAACCATACCCAACCCACCCTGCAGCACCTGCCCCACTCAAATTCCTCATTCAAAGCATGCACCCACCTGCCACGTTGGCCAGGCCGCCGCTGGGCAGATCGTCCCGCAGCTGCACGCTGTCCGGCAGTGCGCCGCCGATGGCAAGCGGCACTGCGGCAGGGGAAGCCAGGCAGACCGCAGCGGGCACGTTTAAGACTGGGCGCAAAGCTTGTGCCTCCCATGCAAGGCTAACATGCTTGGCATGCAAACCCATGCGCAACGCGCATGCATGTATTCCAAAGTGCATCAGTGCAGCAGCGCACCTGGCGCCAGCGTGTGGCTTGTCAGCGGCACCACCTTGCCCTCCTGCACGATTGGCTGCTTCGTCTTCTTGTCGCGCTGCGGACAAAAGGGGCCGGGTGAGGTAGAGAAGGGGCGGGTTACGTGTGGTTAGGAGGCTTACCCCCTCAGCATATCCGCGCAACTGCAAGGCCTGCACACCGCAGCTGTGCCATCATGTCCGCCTTGCTATTGCGCACCATTTGACCTAAACCGTGACCCAGTATACGCCCACCTGCGCCATGTCGTCGGCGTTGCCGTGGTCTGCGGTGACCAGGTAGCGGCCCTTGACTTCGGCCACCACCTCCAGCAGCTCCTGCAGACAAGAAGGTGAAAACAATGGTGCTAGGGTTGAGCAGCATACACAGAGCAGGCCAGGAAGCCGGCTGGCAGCAAATCAAGGCCCATCAAACGGTTGCAGCATTGTGCTTGCAGTTTTCATCACCCTGCTCCTGCTCATAAACTGTGACCATTTGAATCTTGGCGCACCTTGACGCACTGGTCCACCGGGGCGCAGCAGCCGTGGGCGGCAATACCCAAATGACTGCAGCAATCACGTACAAAACATGCTCCGGATGCTTATGTGCTTACCTTGACGCACTGGTCCACCAGGGCGCAGCAGCCGCGGGTGGCCTCCAGGTCTCCGGTGTGGCCCACCATGTCGGGGTTGGCAAAGTTGATGCGCACCTGGTCGTACTTGCCTGCAAGGCAGAATGGATTGGCACATATCTGAATTGCTTGGTGCAGAAAAGGCAGCCTCGCGAGTCGGAGCGCGCCTGGTCGTGTTGCTCTGCAGGAATGGGTGCTTTGTGCTAGCAATGTTGGCATAGCATGCAAGGCACTTTGTCAAGCACAGATCTGCCGCACGCACCTGACCGCAGCGCCTCCTTGCCGGCCTCACAGATTTCGCGCGCCTTCATGTCGGGCAGCTCGTTGAAGGGCACGGTGTCGGAGGGGATCTGCGGGGCAGGGGAACACAGGAATGCATGGCGATTTCACAAGGTGAAGAACACTTCGTGTCGGGCGCCTCGTTGAAGGGCACGGTGACAGAGGGGATCTGCAGGCGCGCGGGCGTGCAAGAGGCTCCAAATACTCACGAACGTGGACCCAAACCATGGAAATACCTGTACACCGGGGATGGCACTGGTTTCTTTCAGCTCACCTCCACGTAGGTCTCCAGCTCCTCGTCAAAGTACCCGCTGCGGTTGCCGTTCCAGAAGAAGGTGACGTGGCCTGGCGGGAGGAGCGAGTGTTTGCAGGTGAGAGCAGGGGTGAGGGTGCTGCAGCAGAGCAGTTGGCCAGGCTGGAGAAGCATCATGGTAGGGCACGGCAAGGCAGTTGGCAGGACTTTCGTGGGCCTGGTTAACGCTGGATGCATTGCCTCGCACAGTGATCCCCACAAAAGCTCCTCCTGGAGTTGCCGGTGGGAGGCGACTGCGTCTGCCGATCATGTGACGCCACTGTTCAAAGCAAGTTCAAGCTGGGTTTGTGAGGACTGCTGGCTTACCAAACTTCTGGGTCTCGGAGCACACAAAGGTGCGCAGCCCGTTCTTGGCCAGGAACTCGCCTGCAGGGATACCCGACGGGGGATTGGCTTGTGCTTACGAGTGTTGCAGCAGGGACTTAGAAGGCATGCAAGACACCGCCCAGAACGGTGGCCGACAGCAGCAGTGCAGCTGCAACAGTTGCATGGCGGCACCACAGCTGCAACAGTTGCAACGCAGCAGCGGCAGCAGCACAGAGCAAGTTGCAAACCGGCAGCAGCAGCTCTGCTGCCAGCGCTCACCCGAGGTGCCGGAGATGGCGGGGGGCGCCACCAGGAAGCGGGCGGGCAGCTTGAGGTCACCGTCGTACTGCGGCAAGGGAGCAGCATTAGCATAAGACATTGAGCATATGTGAGGTATCCTAGAACATTGGCCTTGAGCAAGGTCACTGTTTCAGTGCGGCATTGAAGCGTCCAGCCCTTGCCTGCCACGTCTGCGCAGCAAAGCAGTGCTGGCCAACACTTTGCCCGACTGCCAACTCTGCGCATTAAGGCAGAGCAGCCCCCTCCTTAGCCCAGCTGCGCGCACCTGCATCATGCCCACAAACCGCGTCTGCGGCCAGCGCTTGCGGTCAAACTTGTCAAACTCGGCGTACTCAAAGGCCTGCAAACAGTGAAGGGCAGGTGTAATTGCGAACCTATGCGTTTGCTGCGACCGCCTAGTTGCAGACAGACCAGCATAGGCCTCTTGCCCCCGTAAAATCCCACGCTCTGCGGCAAACCCACCCATGCAACTGCACGGCAGCGGCCGCACCTTGCTCAGCTCGATCACGCGGTCGGCACGGAAGTTGAAGATGACCACGGCATCACCTGCAAGTAACGAGGTGAGAGTTATCCAGCAGCTGGTCAGGGCAAGGTGGCTAACAAGGCACAACGGCGCTGGCGGCGGGCGATGGCGCTGACAGTAAACTGCTCACGCGGCGGCGCACACCGCTCCATCCATGCAAGGACAGCAGCAGAGGCAGCTCAAGTGTCTGTTTGTATGCTCACCGTCCTGCACGGTGCCCACGGGGTTGTTGTCCTCGCCCACAATCACGAAGGGGTCCAGCCACTGGTCGGACACTGGCTTGTCGCTGTCCTCCTTCTGCGCTCATCAGGCAGGCATTCAAAGCAGCCTGAATTGGTTGCATGAAGAAATAAGGCAAGATGCTCCCAGCCACTGATATGAGAATGGCTTGTCGCTACCCTCCGTCTGTGCTTGGTTGACGGTTGACACACACAAAATCAGTTGGCGGACGGCAGCGCACCAGAACGACCAATATCCCCCGCAGCACCTCGACCGCAGTGAGCGCAAGTTAGCAGCGCTGGGCCTGCCATACACCAGCTTGCAAGGACAACAGCTCACCCGCAGCGTCTTGACGGCGGTCAGCGCGTCCTTGAAGTAGTGGGGCGCCTCGCCCAGCACGTGCGCCTCCCAGCCCTTCTTCACAATGTTCCAGTCCGCCTCGTCTGCAGGGGGTGCGGCCAGTAAAAAAAGTTGAGAACCCGTACAATCGCAAAGGTAGAATCCGCTGACCTGCAACAGCAACCATGCAGCAGAAGCGGCAGCATGGCAGCACGGCATGCAAGCACACCACAGCGCAGCATGCCAGCGCCACGCAGCGCTCACAGCGGTCCATGGTGACACCCATGCGGCCGCCACCAGACGCGATCTTGGCGTCGCAGCCCTGCTCCTGCATCAGGCAGGCAGGCAGCATGGCAGCACAGGAGCAATGCTTAGCAGACGGAGGGACGCATCCGGCTGTGCTTGGCAGGAGCACAACAACAAGCGGGAGGCGGCAACAAGCACAAGGCAACGAGCTGAATACCTGCAAACAGTGTTGCTGCAAACCTGGACCAACCCCAAGACTTGCCTGCTGCTCCGTCAGCACCCCCTCCAGCTTCTCAATGAATTCTCAATGAAGCAAACTGTCCAGCTCTCAATGAGCAAACTGAATAGACAACGGCGTGGTGATACACAGTCAAGTAGACTTGCCTGCAGCTCCTTCAGCACCGCCTCCAGCTCAGCAATGAACCTGAGGGAGCTGCCATCAGGCACGTCGCGGCCGTCAGTCAGCACGTGCAGCCTGCAAGTGGGTGATCAAGAGAACAAAGAGCTAAGCAGTTGAGCAGCGCCACACTGCCACTCCCACAACCACCACCAGCAGCGGTGGAGGCAGCGGCAGCGGCAGCTGTGCATCAGCAGCGGCCGCTCTGCACCGGCAGCAGCATAACGGGAATGGCAGCACCAACAAAGCAGCAGGCGTGAGCGCCACCAATACAGTGGGGCGGCACTGCGGCTCACCGGATGCTCTTGGCGCCGCGGGCCGCCGCGCCACGCAGGCAGCCGAACCTGCGGCAGGGCAAGCGGGGGCAAGGGTGTCAGCGACCGTCGGCAGCAGGCAGGGAGGCTGTGCAGGACACCCTTGGCTGACGTGCAATGCAGTGGCTGCCACAGCTTGCGATGTTCTGCAAGGCAAAGCACTGGCAGCAGCAGCACCACCACCACCAGCAGCACCAATACCACTAGCAGCACCACTACAGCAGCAGCAGCAGCAGCAGCAGTGGCAGCAGCAGCACCAATACCACCAGCAGCACCAATACCACCAGCAGCGGCAGCAGCAGCAGCAGCAACCAGCAAGCATCAGGAGCAGCCATCAGCAGCACCAGCAGCAAGGGAATGAATTTCAAGCTCACAGCTGGTCGGTGCGCGAGTGCACGCCGCCGTCGGACAGCAGGCCGATGAAGTGCAGGGTGTTGTTGGCAAAGGACGGGGTGATGTACTGCAGGGGAAGGCGGGCGGGCAAGGCCACACACGGTAGTCGGCATCCAGTCCGCTACGCACGCACGCGCCCTGCAGGACCCCCATGCGGTTGGCAGCAACACTCGAGCCTTCCACCCCTTGCCGGTGCTGCCGGTGCTGCAGCAGCGTCAAGTTCCCCACACTCCAAGCAGCGAACCTCGCACTCCCAGAAACCGGGCACCCACCTGCCAGCCCTCGCCGCTGAACATGCTGCCGGTGCGCAGCGCGTTGTCCACCAGGCTGGCGCCCTGGTCGATCAGCTGGCCTGCGCCCAGCGCGTTGTGCCCCACCTGCAGCAGGCACGGACGGGTGGAACGCAGGCGAGTGTGGAGGAGCGGCATCAAGCAGGCAACGCAAGCTGATTGACCGCATGCTTTGGCAGCACGGAGTGATGGTATATGCAGTGCGCAAGCCACCGCATAGTACGGACGTGCAGACAGCCCCTGCCCGCCAGCACCCACCTCGGAGTTGCCCATGTCGTCATCAGAGGGCAGGCCCACCGCCTTGCCGTGCGCCTTGATCGTGCGCCACCGGCCGGGCACCTGCACCCACAGGCATCGTTAGAACAGCTGCACGAGGCCGGCTGCACTGCAGGTGGGGCGGCGTGACACCCTACTACAGCGGCCGGGGCACGCAGCAGCAATCTGGCGGTACGTGAGCAAACTGCGGGGCGCCCAACCAGAGCGGCAGTTGCCGTGCCGACCTGCTTCAGGGCATCGGTGGTGGGGGTCTCAGCGGAGAAGATGGCGTTGTACTCATCCTGGATGGGGTTCTCACCTGCAGCAAACGCAGGCAGGGAAAGGTGGTTGGGCAAGGCGAGCGGGCCGGCGCAAGGCGGCGGCAGCGACGAGCGGCGGCGGCGGGCGCAGCTGTGCCGCGGCTGCACCCAGCGGTCTCCAGGGCCTGCGGCGCTGTGCATGTCAAGGGTTGTGCCGTGGCAGCCACCCAGCGGGCCGGGAGGGCCTGCCGTGGCAGCGCTGACCGCGCCCGTGACGGCCCGGCGCCCTGCGGGGCCGCCGCGAGCTGCCAGAGGCTCAGCAGCACGCCCTTACCCTGCCCAGCCCAAACCTCACCGTAGCCGTCCAGCACGCAGACCAGCAGCGGCCCCTCCGGCTTGGGAATAGTGGGGTGGGGCTTGAGCGCAAAGTCGTAGGAGGCCGCCATGGTGACAGGGGCCGGTTGATCAGTGCGAGGAAGGAGGGCGGGGCATTGAGGCCAAGCCCTCAAAGGGCAACCTGCATGGCTAATGCATGAGCGCCAGCTTGATTGGCGGCTGATCAGGGGCCCGCATCGCGCTCAGTGTCGGCCACAAATACGATTGGGATCGGCAAAGCAGCACATGCAAGGTCTTGCCACCGCCGCCGCCGCTGCCGCCGCCGCCGCCGCTGCCAACTCCCTGCCGCCGGCCTAAATGCATGATCAGAGCAGCTGAGAGCACTGCCAATCCGTAGAACCGCTGCAAGCCAACTGACACTCACTCATTGGTTCACTGCATAAAGCATGGATGATGATGGTTGACTTGCCTCGCTGTCGTTGACCACGACTGCCGCTGGCGGCGGCGCCAGCGATGGCAGCGCTTGACGCAAGCGTGGGGCCCTCCAGCTGCCCGCCCTTGCAGCCTGTCTATGCCAGTCAGTACAAAGGCATCATGAATGAGGAATGAAGCTTGACGGGGCCCTTGCCTACTTGCGGCTGCATGCCGGGTGCCGCGCTCCTCGTGCCGCGGTGACCACCACACTCGGCCGCCGCTGGTTCCTCAGCCAATCGCCAACCAATCCAGCGCCGCGCGGTCGTCACCATCGCGCCATCAGAAACTCAGGTGGGCCAGATTGGGGCCGCCGCCGGGGCTGAGGAGGCCGCAGCACCTCAGCACCCTTGGGCCGCCGCCTGGGGCCTCCAGCGGCCAGGCACTCGCGATGGAGTGGCCCAGGGGCGCATCCGACCCGCCGCCCGGCCGCCAGGCGCCCCACCCCTCTTACTGCGGCCGCGGCGGCGACCAATCATGCCGTTGGGACGCGCCGATCGGCAGCACCCTCTGGCCGCACCGTCTCCAATCCTCACTGCACTCCCATGCAGGCTGACACCAGATCTACCATCTGCGGCAGCGGCAGCATGAACGGCACCAGCGGGCGCACTCCCCGGCGCGGCAGCTCCTTTGGTCCGGGCCCCCGGTGCGAGCGGCGGTTGGGCTTGGCTGCACTCTGGAGCAGCAGCAATCACTCCCACCTGCACCCAGCCAGTTTGCACAGGCGCTGCTACTTATTCCCGCAGCTGGCATGTGCAACCCAGGGGGCTTTCATTAGGGTTCCGACTTGGGTGGTGGCGCGCGGCATGCTGTTTCATTCCCCCCAGCCGTGTCTGCCCATGCAGGCGCGGAACCGACCCTGAAGGCGGCGAGCGGTCGGCTTGGAAAGGGCTGTGCGGCCCCTCTGGTGAGACAAGCCGATGGCTTGCAATGGGGTGCTTGGGAGCCATGCCATTCATGGGCATTCCAGCATGTGCAGTGGATGGCACGGATGTTCATGTGCACCAGCCGAGTGCAGCCAAGCCTCCCAGGAATGGCAGGTGGTTGGGCTTTGCTTGTTTTGTTGCCATGCCGTGGGCTCTGTTGTCATGCCATCCGTGTTTCTTCGCTCCTGTGGCATGTCATGTGCCCACATGGCAGCCAATGGCATGGCCATGCCTGTTGCCCCTCGACAATCATGACTGCATGTGCTGCACAGCTGCTTTAGCTTTGAATCTGGCACATTTCACTCTGCAATGCTCTTTCTGTGTGAATTGCTAGGCATTCCGCACGCAGTCATGCCTGTCATGTCTGTGCCCAAGCTGCATGACACAAGCTGGACTTTCAATGCCCTGCAGGGCTCAACCTGGACCATGCCCGCATCCCCGACATCCAAAAGATGGTGAGGGGCATTGGTCATTTGGCACTCCTGCAGCTCATCCCATGCCATGCCGTGCCATGCCATGCCAATGCCAACGCCTGGCAGACTCTGAACACACGCGGGCAACGCCATGCCTGCCTCATGCTTGCTGCCATGGTTAGCCACCTGCCTGCATGGGCCCCATCCCCACTGCCCCATTGGCCGTTCGTCCCAACTGCCAGGTGTTCAACACCCTCGTGCCGCTAGTGGTGGAGGTTGAGAAGCCTATCTCGCTGTCGCAGTTCACGCAGAAATGCTGCGACGTGCTGCTGCCGGTGAGGCCTCATGGCATATAAGCATGAGCAGGTGGTGTGTTGCCCTGCATTGGCCAGAACCAGCCAGGAACGTTCTGCGGCCCTGGCATTGCTGGCTCCCATGATCCCACTGGCCTGTGCCGTCAGAATGCTCATGCATGGTTTTCCATACCAATGTGCTCCAGGTGCTGGAGCGGCAGCAGGAGCTGACGGCGCACGAGTTCAAGAGCCAGTGGGGCAGGTGCGGCCCCCCTTTGTCATGTGGGATTTGCTTGCTGCACCTCTTGCTGGACCATGATGCAAGAGCACACTCGTCTGCAGCACTGCTGCTCCTGTTTGAACCCCACCCGTAGGCTGGTCATATTTCATTCATACGTCCTTATGCTCTGAACCATTTGCCACCCCTGGCTTGCTTCTCGCCTTCAGGCTGAACGAGTTTGTGCTGCCCGAGCTGGCGCGGCGGGCGGGGCTGTCGGAAAGCGGCTACGACCGGCAGGCAAAGGAGGTGAGGGGGAAGTAGCCAACTTGGAACATGCGCTTCAGGGCCTGGGCATGTGCCACTTTGCACGTGCTGCGTGCCTGCACCTGCACCTGTCTGGTACCGCTCCTCGCCTGCCACCATGGGATCCCCGAACCCCAGCCCAACCCCAGCCAACCCTGCTCCTGCCGCCTGCCTTCGCACCTCCTGTGCACAGGTGCGCCTAGACATCCGAGTGCCCTCTAGTGGTGCTGCTAGCCCAGCACCCGCTGCACCCCGCTCCGCGGCGCCGGCCCCCTCACACGCGGCAGCCACCCCCAACCCTGTGGCGCGCCCCGCGGTGGCGGTTGTGGGCACGCCCTCCCCTAGCCCCGGCGCTGCGGCAGGCGCTCGGCCGCCAGCGGTGGCGCCCCCTCCGCCTGGCCTGGCGGTGCCGATCCCCCTGACCGGCACGGCGGGCGGGCCGGGCGTCGTGCCTTTCATCGCCCCGCCAGCGCCCTGCACCTATTGCCAGGTCAGTTAAGAGGGTGGTGAGGCCTGACTTGAATTTGCTGCGCATCTGTGCTGAGTAACCAGAACCAGGCAGTGCTGGATAGCGATGGTTGCGGGGTGCATGCACGCTGCTGCCATCCCAGCGTGTGCGAGGCAGAGCAGCTCCACATTTCAACAAGTGAACTTGCTTCCTTGCGTAACCCCTCACTTGAACTGCAGGGCCCGCACGCCATGAAGCACTGCGCCGATTTCCACGCCATGCTGCAGTCCATCTATCAGGCAAGGCTTTCGTGCGTTGCTTCCCTAGGTTTTGCTGCCGCTGCTGCTGCCCATTATGCAGGGACGTTGCGGATGTAGGCGCCACGGCAGAGCGCATATCCATGGCACACGTCGCTGAACTATTCAAGTCACCCATCATGCTCGTGCAGGCGGGCTACCAGCACGGCATGGCGGCAGCGCGGCAAGCACAGCATGCGCTACAGGGCTCACCGCAGCTGGCCGCCGGCCCCAGCGAAGGCGGCGTACAGTGAATGGCTTGCTTGGATCCAGGGTTTGCTAGCTATCTAGGGCAGCATGCGCAGCCGCCAGCGGTCATACCTGGACACATGCAGTGCTGAGCCTCGCAGGAGCAGAATTAGCTGCTCTGTGGATGCCATGGCCATGTAATTGGAAGGCGCGAGCGCTGGAGGAGCACAGCAGTGAGAACCTGGCTGTCCCGGCTACTCAGCGGTCAGCTGGCTGGGCGCCCGTGCTCCAGCAGGCGGGGCTCTGGAGCCGGGTGGCCGTGGGTAAGCGCATCTGCTGATGCAGTGGCCGCACCCAACTGAGGCAGCATGGGTGGTGGGCCAGCGTGCGGTCCCGCTGACGAGCTCTGCCACCTTTGCGGAGACAGCACAGCCGAGCATAAGCCAGGTGGCTCAGGTTTTTCACTTGGTCAGACATGTTTACTGCTATCCTGTGGCGGCAGGTAACAGAGTGCAGCCCGCCGGCTGCCGGCTGCGCAGCCGGCATGCGCATGCGCAACGTGTGGCGGGCAGCGCATGCCGGCCAGGGCTTTTAATCTTGCATGGTGGCCCCACAGCCTTCCTCGCAGTTTCCCTCCCCCCTCCCTCCAAAAAGTGCGGCCACAAGCAGGGCAGGCGAGGCGAGACGCGCAGCAGAAATGGTGGGGACCGCACGCGGTGTTGTAGGCGGGCCCAGAAAGCGCGGCCAATAAGGTTGCTCAGCATTTTCGCGTTGCATGAAGCTGACAGAGCTCCGCGCTGCGGACCGCTTCGGCAGCAAGTGCCGCTGGTCCCGCCGCCCACGGGGTGACCCCTCCTGCCCATGCTCCCGCTTGCCGCCAGACCCAGCCTGAGGAACTGCAGCCCAAGCCACACCGCGGCCCCAGCCGCCTGGCCGCCGCGGCCAGCCGTCTGGGCTCGCTTCTGACCGCCCCTGAGGGCAGCGATGCGTGGCTTGGAGTGGGCGGTGACGAGGATGCATCGTGCAAGGGCTCGCCCGCTGCCACCGGCGGCACCCACCCCCCAGAATCCCTCAAGTGCGCTGAGGAGGGATCTGCGGAGGTGGCTGCGGAGACATTGCAGCCAACGGGCAAGCCAACCCCGCAGGGCGCAGCCACATTTGGCACGCACCACGGTGTAGTCGTGAGCGAGGACACGTTTAAGCAGGGTGCGCCATGCCGCTGAGCAAGCCAGGCATGCAAGCGGGCAGCAGCAACGTGGACGGCTGCAGCGCCCGTGGATGGCTGCAGCGCCCAGGGATGCATCACACTGTGGCCCCACCCGGACTGCAGCTGTTGGTATGCCATGCTCGGCCCCAACCCCCCTGCCCTGGCCCTGCACAAACGAGCAACGTAGCCGTGCTGATGTGGCCGATGCACGTTGAACACCCACCCCCCTGCAGCACATGAGCCGCCGCTTGCCACACATGTCATGCTGTACCACGCCGCCTTTCTGTTTGTGCTGGCCGTGAACCTGCCGCTCATCATCCTCACCGCTCGGGGTGAGACTGGGGGTTGAACTGGCTGGGTGAGGTCCGGTGAGGCTGGCACAGCTGGAGCGCTGACCTGCGCAGTGGGCCGCCCTGCTGGGTACCGCCCGCCCTATGCAGCATGACGTGGAACCCTCTGCCAGCCCCACCCCGCCTCTCCCTGCAGACCCTGGCATGATCCAAAAAGGAGACAACGGATCCACGGGCCTGATCGTGCTGTGCTTTGGCGTGCTGATGCGCTCCGAAATCTTCCTCACAGCCCTGTTCTGGGCGGTGTGCCGAATGGGACGGTACACCCCCAAGGGTGTGCGCTACTGGCTGGCACAGACGCTGTACCATGCGCCCGGTGGCCTGCACGCTGGATGCGGCGTCGCCGGCTTTGCATGGGAGGCCGTGTGAGTTGCCGGCGCTGCAATGGCGGGAATCGCTTGGGGGTACCGCGGGAGTTGATGCTTCGAGGCAGCATGGCTGCGCGCCCAGAGCCTTGCTTATGCATTTCAGTGTACATGCGAAGCTCCCATGCGCTCTGCACTGCCACCTCGCCGCTCTGCACCGGCCTCAAACATATGTATGACCACGGTCATCCCCCTCCACCCCGCAGGTATGCATTCCAGTGGTGGTTGCTGCTGCCATCTGAGGGCGGCGCGGGGCCGGGGCTGATCGACGAGCCCTATGCCATTGGAGCCAAGGCGAGCTGCCAACCCCTGCCCAGCACGCATTAGTTGGCAGGGCCC
>VFQQ010000924.1_pt1 | contig 48281 bp, 84 predicted proteins | sample 3512341 | NCBI WGS metagenome assembly VFQQ01 (sample SAMN10412373, study PRJNA504923) | tailings metagenome | isolation source: Relicate 2 Philex TSF1 revegetated site | place: Philippines: Tuba, Benguet | collected 2017-08-29 | reverse complement strand
CCATCCAGGGCTCCCCGCACTTGCCCCAGGCCGCCTGCTGCTGGCAGGTGAAGCCCTCGGGGGTGGGGCGGTCAGCGCAGGCGGAGCCGTCGGCGGCGGGAGCTGCGCGCAAGGGCGGGCGGCGGCAGCGGCTGCGGGTCAGTCAGTGGTTACACACAGCAGCTGTGCGGCTCCTAAGGCAAGTGCAGATCCTTGAATCGCAGGGAAGCCGTGGCAGCGGGCAGGGGCAAGCTGGCGGCGCGGCAAAGGCGCCGTCAGACGGGCGGCGCTCAAACGGCAGCGGCGGCGGTGCTCGCACCTGCCCAGGCGGCGCCCGCCGCGGCCAGCAGGCCGGCGATCAGGGCCAGGCGCGAGGCTCGCATGGCGGGTGGCGGGCGGCGGGGCGGCGGGCGGGAGGGGGCGGGCTGGTGTGGGGCGGGGCGGGTGGGGCTCGCACGGGCCGCCTGATGCGCCAGAGAGGACCTGGAAGGAGCAAGAAGAGAGCACGAATGGCCGCAGTGGGGCGGCGAGCCCCTTTTGAGCCGCCGCGCCGCGCCGATTCCTTTCCAAATCGCTCATGGGGGCGGCAGCCGCCGACAGCTGCTTGGCTCCGGCCCTGGCAATGAGCCATCGTGCAATGAGAAGCTAGGGGGATGCAGAGCGCTGCCATCCAAGATGCACCCTTGCCGTGGTCCCCGCCACCGCTGGCGCCCGCCGCTGCCGCCCATGCCTTGCATGAATTGCAGACGAGTGCTGCGTTTCTTAACAGGCTCAAAACAATGACACACGGCTGGTATTACAACCTTGCAGCACAGCTGAATACCTGTCGTGATCACCTGCAATATGGCTGCTCTGCTGCTGTAGCGGGAGAAGGCAAGCGGGCATGACCGCCCGAAAGAGGGCCTTCCCATGTCTCATGCTGTTTGGCACGCGCAAGCACGCTCGGTTACAGTGCAGCTACAGAGCTCTATCAAGCCAGACCAACCATACAGTCATAGAGCTTCACTGCCGCCCCCGGCCGCGTCCCCTGCCGCCGCCGCTGCCCCTGCCGCCGCCGCCAAAATCGCCGTCGCCATACCGGCCGCGGCCGCGCCCGCCCCGCCCACGCCCGCCTGCTGCAGGGGGGGCCTCGCTGTGCGTGCGCTTCACACCTGCCTGCTGCTGCTGCTGCTGCTGGTACTGGGGCTGTTGGGGGCCGCGCCCGCGGCCGCCTCTGCCGCCTTGCTGGAACTGCTGCTGCTGCCAGCTCAGCGCCTCTGAGCGCTGCGCCGGCGGCTGGTAATAGGCCTGCTCTCCCCCACCGCCACGGCCGCCGCCGCGCCCCCTGCCGCCGCCTCTGCCGCCCTGGAACTGCTGCTGCTGTAGGGGCTGGTAGCTGCTGCCGCTGCCGTTGTACCTGCCGCCGCCACGGCCGCCATAGCTGCTGCTGCGCCCGCCCAGACCGGGTGGCGGCGGCGTGCCATAGCGCCCGCCGAAGCGGCCACGGCCGCGGCCACGCCCGCCAAAGCTGCCGCCGCCGCCGCCCAGCCGAGCAAAGCTGCCTGCCTGCATGCCGGCGCCTGGAGGCGCATAAGAGCTGCCCAGGAAGACGTCCCCCCTGAGCGCCGCCTCGCTCTCGTTCAAAAACAGCTGCGCCGCCGCTGCCAGCGCGGCCTCCAGCGCCGGCGGCAGCGGCGCCAGCGGGTGGCGCACGCGTGCCGCAAACCCGGCGGCCAGGCGCAGGCGCAGGCACATGAGGTGGGCCACTGCCGGCAGGGGCACCCGGAACTTGAGCCAGCGGTCGACCACCAGCAGAGCGGTGGCCTGCTCCAGCCGGCCTGCGAGTACGTAGGTGGATGGCAGGTGGGCGGGCAGGTGGGTGGGCGGGTGGGCGCCAGATGATGCAATGAGCAGGTGGCGAGGCAGTTGAGACAGAGTGGTGCCGTGTCCACCCTCCCTGCTCCCAGACCCAGCAAGCTGACATGTTGTGTGCACACAGCGCCCTGTGAGCCAATGCCCCAACTCCTCTGCTCGTCTCACCGCACGGCCCCGGCAGGCTGCTGCCGCCGCCGCCCCGCCCGCCGTCGCTGAGCTGCACGCCCTCCATGGCTGAGGCCACGCCGCCATCGCCATCGTCGCCCTCCCCCTCCTCAATGTCCTGCAAGGGCATGGAAATCGTCCTGTCATGGTTGGCATGGCCATTGATGGCACCTCACCAACAGGCGGTGTGCCTTTGTGATGCCGCACCCGGCATCTGTGCACACCCCCAAACAACTGAGCAATGCTATGCCCACCTCCACGCACCTGAGCGATGCAGACGTGCGCCGCCACCAGCAGCAGCGGGTGCGGGTGCATCGCCGTGCAGCTCTTCATGTCTGCACAGTCATAACGGGAGACAGACAGAGGAGCAGTCCTGTGAGTCACACGAGTGCTGAGACAGAGGAGTCAACTCACGACAGCTCAGCAGGCAGGCGCCAGATGAAGCGGCAGCACGTCTGAAACTAGCAGATCAGCAGCAGCGCCACTCACACATGAAGGCGTCTCCCCGCGTGATTTCGTCGTAGAACAGCATGGCCGCAAACTCGGGCTCCCCCTCCTCAACCGCCGGCACCTCCAGCCTGGCAGGCAGGGCGGAGCAGGGCGAGGTGGGAAGGGGATTTGGGTGAGCAGGCAGGGCCATGAAGGTGAGGGGGCACAGTCCAGGCAGGACTGGCGGGCTATGCAGCAGAACACCCCCACCTTCAACCAGCAGCGGCGACAGCAGCAGCTTTGCAGCCCGGCCCCAGCCCCTTCATGCAAGCACTGCTGCGGCCTCACTTGGCGTTGACGGAGGCGGGGTGGACACGCACTCGCTCATCCTTGCGGGTCACCACGGATGTCTTGGCCTGCGGGACAGTTAAGATTAGAGTAAGTCGCCTGGCCCATGCAGCGTTGAACTCTTGCCCCTGCTCATGTTCCTGAGCAGGAAGCAGTAGCTTGTAGAGCGCACAGGCGCGTGCCATGGCATGCAAGCTGCGAAACGGCGTGCCCACCTTGGCGTCGTTGGGTGGGCGCGGCAGCACGCGGCCGACCTGGGGGTAGAAGCCGCAGGCCTGCATGGGGTTTTTGGGTGAAACAGGGATGTATGCCATGGAAGGATGTAAGGCATGCCCAGGCTTGCAGAAGAGTCCCCACTGCATGCTGGTACGGCATGCTGCGCCTATCATGCACTCGCCACCTTCCAACTGCCGCCTACAGCCTGCCCACACAATGCAATGCTAGGCCCCAGCCCATGCTGGCTCACCAGCACTGCCCGCACGAGGTCGGAGCGCTGCGCATTGGCGCTGGACCCCTCCAGCGACTGCACAAAGCCGCGGGACGTGAGCTCTGCAGTGGGCAATGCATTCAGGGCGGGAGTCGGTGGTGAGCGCATGGGCAGCAAAAAACGCCCTGGATAGGTGGCAGAGGCACAGCACACCCTGACCAGCACTGGCTGGACACGGTTCCACCAAAGCCCTTGCCAATGTGCTGCTCCACCGGCCATGTGTACTGCCTCGCACACACCCGACAGCAGCTGGCCACGCATGCCGTCAATCATGTTCATGGTGGCGGGGCTCAAGAAGTTGTGGGTGCAGAAGCCGCGGTGCGTGCCGCGCTGCGGGGAGGGATCGCAGGGAGCGAAACAGTCGAGAGGCTGCTGTGCCGGGAGGTTGATCCTGCAGCACGGCTGCAGTTTGCAGGGCGGTGTGGATCGGAAAGCCACTGCGTGTCCTCAGCTGATGTCCCACTCCTCTGCCCGTGCAGCCTCCGTCACCCAGCATGTACGCACCGACTGCGCGCCCTTCCACTGGTTGAAGGCCTTGATGGTGGCCAGGTGGTCCGAGGCGCCGCCCGCATCGCTGCAACCAGAGACAGGCGCGGCAGGGCGCAAGGAAATGCAAATTAGGGCTAGCACAGGCAGACGGGTGGGACATTAGACCTTGCACAGCACCCTTTATCCTGCACAGCGCCCTCACCTGGAGAGGCGGGCGCGGATGAGCGCTGCCTGGCGGCGTGCGTCGGTGGCGGCGGGTAGCACCCAGGGGTCCCTGGCAGGAGGGCCAAACACAAGAGACATGCTAAATGCAGCTGACGGTGTCTGTGGGAATGACTAGCATGCGTACTCTGCTCAAATCCCTGCCTGCCTGCCTCACACAAGCACGCAGCAGCCGTAACGAAAGCTTGGCTGTGCCAGCCGGGCGCACCTGTAGGCCATGCAGCAGGCCACAGTCAGCACCGGGTCCAGGCACGAGAACAGGACGCCGTACAGCAGCATCTTGCCTGCGGCAGGATGCAAGGCATGCGTGGGGGTGACATGGTCGTGAGAGATGTGACGAGGCAGGGTGGTGTGCGGCAGCTGCATTGCTTGCAGCAGCACGAATATACCAAAGCGCAGCCTGCGCGACCGAGGCAGCTAGGCGACCGTGCCATCAAGCGTTCCTCTTCTGCCATCTCCCCTTTTGCCTGCCATCGCGCTCACCCAGGGCGGGGGGCAGGGGCAGGGCGGCCAGGTGCCGCCCCAGGCTGGTCAGGTGCTCCCGCTCATCCAGTGCGCCAATGTCCTCCAGCAGCTGTGAGGCGAGGCGGGGGGAGAAAGGGGCATGGCTGAACACGCCGCAAGCTTGGACAGATTGGTGTATATCTACCTCACATGCACCAGCACCAGCAGACTCGCTCCCCACTGGCTCGCTGCTATGGCGATGCCGTGGCACACCCAACCATTCAAAGCGATTGCTTCAAACCAGGGGACCGCCCAACCCCACCCACCTGTATCGCGCTGGTCACGCTCTGCTGTAGCGGCGGCTCCACCGCCTTGCCCAGGAACTGAGCGATGCTGATGGCCTGCTGCCCCGGCTGCTCCAGCAGCTTGACCTGCGGGCGGTGGCAGGCAGAGCACCAGGCGTCAGACAGCAGCCACACTGGCACGAGTGCATAGCATCAAGAGATGTGCACACCTTGGTGTTTCGAGCACCTGCATTGTTCTGGCCAAAATCCCCTCCGCATGTGACAGCAACAGCATGCGGCCCCACCCCCACGCTGCCACCAGCCCACCTGCAGGCACATCTCGTCCAGGGGCGAGCGGCGCAGCTCGGGCAGCTGGAAGTCGGCCAGCGACTCGGAGCGCTGGCGGCTGTACATGTGGAAGCACACGCCCGGCTGCGGTACAAGTAAGGAGAGATGAAACTGTTTGTTGAACGGAATTTGAATGCACGTGTGAAGGGCGCCGTGTGGAAGCACACGCCCGGCTGCGGCGCGAAAGAGCAAGGGGAGAGAAGGAGAGCGCATGGATCATGCGGAATCTGCCATCTGAAATGCGCTTATGAGATGCAACCGCCATGTGGCATGCTAGAGTGGGCAGTGCGGTGCATCGAATGCATGTCATGCTCCGCTTGGGCGGTTACTAAGCAGGCAGCCCTGGGTGTGCCGCTGGTGGATCTGCATGCAAGCTGCTGCCCACCTGGCAGCGCCCCGCGCGGCCGCGACGCTGCTTCTCCGATGCCCGGCTGATCCAGGTGGACTGCGGGAAGAACAGGATCGATGTTTGAGACGGCAGCAGAGGGGTTGATGGATGCCGGTGGCACACGGAAAGCACGCTAATAGGCAGACCGCATCTGTGCATGCTTCACAGCATTGCACTAGCGAACAAGCACAGGTGCTCCAAAACTGCCTCACTATGAGCGTGGAGACGTTGGTGTACGGGTCGTAGCTCTGTAGAGCTTTCACAACCAGCACCAAATACATCAAACAATCATTTCAAAGGGCCCTCACCATGAGCGTGGACACATTGGTGTACGGGTCGTAGCTCTTCTCCTTGAGCCGCCCGCTGTTCACCACGCACACCACGTCGTCAATGGTGATGGCCGTTTCGGCTGCAGGGAGTTGGCACATCAGGTTACGGTTGGTAGGTGGCATGCAGGACAGGAGCGATCATAAAGGCGCAACGATGGCCGTCTCGGCTGCATGGGGCCGTGATGGGGGCATGAGGAGAGGGTTGAGTGGTGGCACCGGGCATGATGAGGCAGTGGTGACTAGAGGCACACGAGGTGCACACACAAACCAAGCAGAACAGCGATGTTCTGCGCCCCACCCAGCGCAAACAACCATGGCAGAAGCGCTCACCAATGTTGGTGGCCAGCACGATTTTGCGCACCCCCGCCGGCGGGCGCACAAACACACGGCGCTGCTCCGCGGGCGCCACCATCGAGTGCAGCGGCAGCAGCTGGTACCTGCGGGGCAGGGAAAAGTGGAGGGCAGTGGCAAGGTCAACTGGGTGGGGATGTCGTCAGGGATCCAAGTGGCGGGTGGGATCCGAGCCGCCGAGCGCCAATGCCTAGGAGGCAAGGGTAGGGCGGCGCGCCCTTTCATACCAGCACACCGCCCGCACAATGCCACACCCATGCGCAAACGCAGTATGCCCACCTGCTGCTGCCAAAGGCGGGGCTGCCCTCCAGCTTGTCTTTCAGCCGAACAATTTCGTCCCAGCCGGGCAGGAAAACCAGGATGGCGCCCATGATCTGGGGGCCGCCCGCCGCTGCTGCCGCATCCGCTGGCTTCTTGAAGGGCCCCTCCTGCAAGGTAGAAGGGGCAGCTGAAAGAGCTATTAGGCAGCAGGCGTGCAGACGTGCAGGAGGGGCAGCAGGCGTGCAGAGGGGGCGGGGAGGCTGCCCAGCATGTACAGACGCCGCCCAGCGTAGCAGCTGAACCGTCCAGCATGGCAGCACCGCACCTCGCAGATGTAGGCCAGCAGGCTCTCAATGAGGTCCAGGTCCACCTCGTCCGCGTCCGTGGCCGCCTGGTAGTGGCTCAGCACCAGCGCAGCATTGGCCAGCTCCTCCGCCGCCTGGGCCTGCAAGAATGCCGAGGGGTGTGAAAAGGCAAGCATCAGATGGGGAGCATGTTCAACGCCAGCGCAGCATTGGCCAGCTCCTCCGCCGCCTGGGCCTGCAAGACATGAACGCATGCAACAATTTCGATCGGTGGAGGATCGATGAACCTGTGCTCCGGCACAGCACGGCGTTACAGAGCTCCCTGGCCGCCTGGGCCGGCGGAAATACGCAGAATGAGTTGTTTGTTTTGCAAACAGGGCAAACAGCACGGTACACACCTGCTCCTGGTATTCGTCCAGCACGTCCAGCACAGCACCGTGGGCCAGGATTCGGGCCCAGTATGCAGCAAATACAGCGAGCAAATGCAAACAAGGCACTGTACCTGCTCCTGGTATTCATCCAGCACCTCCAGCACAGCGGCGTGCCCGTACATCTCAGCCAGGTCACGAGCCGTCTTGTCGGCACCGGGCAGCGTCACCGCGGGGTCGGCCTGCGCAAGGGAAAACAAGCACCGACATTTCGGAAACAGGAATGGACAGGTAGCCAGGATTGACACCTACCTCATGCCACGCCACCTGGAACACCCGCATGCCGCAGCGTGCATGAGAGAATCACCAGCTGCACACACACATCCAAACACGCACCCCATTGGACAGCAGGGTCGACACCACATCGTCCCGGCCGTGCACCGCAGCCGCCATCAGCGGCGTGGCGCCCTTGCCTGCAGAAAGGCGGATCAGGAGGCAAAGAGGGAGGGATATGCGGTGGGCTGCGTGTGGGCAGCAGCTCTGCGACAGACGGCCATGCTTGAACAATGAAGACACGCCACTTTGCTGCAACGCCCCACAACACACGCACTCTCAGATGGCTGATCACAGTTCACAGCCCAAAGCATGCACAACACCCACCCGAGTGCTGCACGTTCACGCCAGGCGCCCCCGCCGCCATGTCCTCGGCACCCGCTGCGCCTGTCACTTCCAACAGCAGCTCAAACGCATCATCTGCGGCCGGGCGATGCAGAAGAAGAGTCAGAGTCATGGGTGTGCAGTCATGGGTGTGCAGCCATGGGTGTGCAAGTGGAATGTTCGCTCGCAAGCTGCAGTCGAGGCGCCCATCGCTGCGCCCGCGCCGCCGCCCCACCTGCACCACTCCCTGCTGGTCCCCACCTGATCCAGTCGTGAATGCCGCCTCTATTGCCTCCTCTATCCGCGCCCGCTCTGCCTGCGGCAGCGCCGCCGCAGCTGCCGCGCCATTGCTGCCTGCAGCGCCGCCGCTGGCGCCAGTGAGGCCGCCCACCGCTTGCACTGCTGCCTCTTGGTACCCTGCACGTGAAGGTGGGTTGAGGTGGGGTAAGGCAAGTTTTGTTTCTGCCTGAGCAGTGCAGTGTGAATCTGACTCCAGTGCCACCTCAGCCCTGCCGTCAGCTGCAGGATGTTCCTCAAGCAAAGACAACCCCGCTCTGCTCCAGTCAGTCCAACTCCCTCGCTCCCATCTTGTCTCAGCACCACCCCACTCGCACCCGTCAGCTGCAGGATGTTCTCCAGATAAAAGTCTTCCACAGGGTGCGTGAAGCCGGGCACACGCACCACGGGGCACCCGCCAAAGTAGCCTGGGCAGGCGGGAGGAGGGGGCGAGGGGCAGGCAGCAGGGCGTGAGGGTGGCTGAAGCGGGGAAGCCACACCAGGACACAAGCTGCCAGCTGGCAGGCTCAGGCATGTGCATGCCAACTAAACAGGGAAACGCGAGCTCAGTCGGCCATGCAGTGGCAACAAACAAGGGAAGAGCCGTTTTTGCTCATCAGGTCCGCAGCCTCAATAATGCCCTCATCGCCCTCGTGGCCCCCTTTTTGTGGCCCTCTCGTGGCACATAATCTGAAGCACATCCCTCACCCGAGAACAGGTCGACGTGCAGGGTGGCGCTCATCAGCACCACACGCAGGTGCGGGTGCGCGGGCAGCAGGTCCCGCACCTGCGCGGCAAGCAGGCAAGTGACAGGTTGCTTTCACTGGAGGCAGCTGGGATTGAACACAGGCATTGCAAGGGTCGTGGGGCTGCGAGCTCACGCACACGCACACGACTTGCAAGGGCTTGCACAGGAGCCACAGCATCATGAGGCTCTCAATCGGCTGCCACACGACTGGCCGACCAAAGCCAGCAGCTGCAGTAGTGCACCAGCAAAGTGCAGCGCACCAGGATGAGCAAAAAGTCGGCGAAGCGGTCGCGCTCGTGGATCTCGTCCACCACCTGTTGGATGCAGGATTCGATTGTGGGGAAGGGACTTGTTATCCCAGGGAGAGAGCCGGAGGAGGTGCAGAGTTGGAGAAGGCATGCCATCATATAGTTGGACAGGGCACGCTGGGCTCTGCATGAGGGGCCCTGTGTACCAGGCAAGCACACCAGGCATGTGAGCTAAGCAGTGCAATTCCATGATTTCACTTGCCCTTGCCCCCATTCTCTCACGCACCAGGTGTGTGACTTGTGCCAGCGGCGTGCGCCCCGCCCCCGTCAGCATGCGCAGCAGCACGCCGTTGGTACAGAACATGAGAGAGGAGGCTGGGCAAAGGGGAGAGGGAATGAGAGAGAGTAAGGGAGTGAGGGGTGAGACAAAGTTGGGAGGCGTGCTGCAATCAAGGGCGCCGGCAATGCGAGAGGGAAGGAGGGATGACGAGACAACATACCAGGCCAGGGTCAGAGGCCAGGCGCAAGCCTGTGGAACTTTAGAACCCCAGCAGAGTTCCAACGACTTCCACGGAATTCCACCGACTTCCCTCAGAGCTCCACCGACTTCCACAGAATTCCACCGCCTTCCCTCAGAATTCCACCGCCTTCCACCCACTTCCACCGACTTCCCTCAGAACTGCACAGACTTTCCTCAAAAGCAGACCTGTCAACTGCAACTGCAAGTGCAATAAAGGGACTCACCCGGCCCGCCCCGCGACTCCAGGCGGATGGTGTACCCCACATTCTCTCCCACGCCCTCGCCCCGCTCCACAGCCACGCGCTCCGCCACTGCGGGAGCAGCCGTAAGGTGGCAGTGGGCGGCAGGTGCGCGTGTCAACGAGCGGGGCAGGCAATCAGCTGCAGCTGCTCAAGCGAGGTCAGCTGTTCAAGCGAGGTTGCACGCCCTTCAGTCGCCTTACACCTTTCTCCCATTGCAAGCCCCCCAATACATACACTCCAGCCTCCAACGACTGAATTTCATCCCTCAATGTCGCACCCGACACAGCGGAGATGCGGCGGGGCTGGGTGCACACCACACGGCAGCCCTTGCCGCGGTACCAGGCGTCCTCCAGAATGAACTGGGGCACCTGTGAGCAGAACAAGGATTGATGAAGTTGCGATTGATAAAAATGCAAATGAGGGGCTACAACAGACTTGCCGAGGTACCACGCGTCCAGATAGAACTGAGGCAAGTGCAACAGAACAGATGTGATCCCAACTTCACTAGTACAGTGAACAAACTTGCTGCGGTGCAGCCAAGGTGAAGTGCGGCAGCACTGACGCTACATAGGCACGCCCCCGTCGACCAGCACAGTGCAGTGAGTCTGCTTGCACTGTTGAGGCACACTGCACAGGGCCTGAGCAAACACGACTTACCTGGGTGGTCTTGCCGCAGCCCGTCTCGCCCGCAATCAGCACCACCTGGGCGGGGGCAAGCAGCAGGGCAGGGCAACAGACTGAGCACGTGACAGCGGCGCTTGCAAAGCAGCGTCGGCGCGCGCCGACCCGATCGGCACATGCCAGCAGCAGCAAACCCGGCGGGGTAAGCACCAGCGGCAGATCCTGCCTGCCGCATGGCGACCTGGCGGCTGCACAAACAGCCTGCAGCACAGAACTGCTGAATTCGAAAGCGAACATCCAGGCCTGCGTCCCACCTGGTGGCTGTCCAGCGCCTGCACAATCTGCTCGCGGTAGGCGGCGATGGGTAGAGCCTCCCTTCCGGCAATCAAGCTCTGCAAGCAGAGGTGAGTGGTGGCAGCAGGCAGGTGAAGTATGTGCAAGGCTGCTTGCCACGCTTGCCACTCATTTGCATGCTGCACACTCCTCAGAACTGCTCGCAGAGATGGCAGCACAATAACAGCCAACCTTCCCCCACCCACACACACCTGCATCTCTGGCCGCCCAATGCGCTGCTCCCATAGACCCCGCCGCCGCTCAATCTCAGCCGCACCAAACTGGGCAGCATGCGGCCCGCCGCCGCCGCGCCGCCGCCGCCCCTGCTTCCCGTCCGCCGCCTGCTCCTCCTGCTGCTGCGAGACATCCGCCGCTGCTGCTGCGGCGCTCTGGTCGCCTGCTGTGGCACCCTCCTCGCCTCCATCCTCCTCATCCTCCTCGCTGCTGCCTGGCTCGCCTTTGCCGTATGCCTCCTGCAAGTCAACATCCTGCCCTAGGCCAGCAGTGCCGGCTAGCTCGGCCTCCGTGGGCGGGTGCGCCTGAGGGTGGGTGGAACGGTTGGGCCGGGCGACTGTGTGTGCTGCACTGCAGTGCACACAGCAGCCCTCGTGCAGCGCAGACAGCTGGAGCAAGGCGATGTCGCCTGCATTTTGCCAAGGTGCTTAATGGCAGAGCAAAGCTGCCAGGCATGCCGCCCGCAGTGCGTCGCAAAGCGACAGTATAGCAGGCAACACATAATGCCTAGCACCACCCCCCTTGCCTCACCGCAAAATAGGCCTCCATGGCCTGCAGGGAAGCGGGTCCCAGCGGCAGCTCGAAGCGAGGGTCGCCCCGCTGCCGCTGCTGCCGCTTGTACACACACACGCGCCGGTCGTCGCCCTTGCTGTGGCACCAGGGCGGCGGCAGCAAGAGCATGAAGAAGTGAGTGATGCAGATGAAGTGAGGTAAGATCAGCTGCAGTGCAAGCAGACTCGGCCGCCTTGGCTGCCCTGTTCCCAACAGTGCTTGCCACCAATGCAACAGGACCCTCACCCGTGCGACTTGCTGGAGAAGCCATACTTCTTGCACTCGGCATGCACCACCGCTCGGTCATGGTTTGACAGCCCAGGCGGAAAGGCATACTCTGCAGGGCCGGAGAAGGGAGCGAATGTGGCGGCAGCAGGGGCGGCGGCGGCGGCGCTGGCGGCCGCTGCTGTTCCCAGCGCCTGGGCGTGACGATCAGCGGACCCACCTTGCGCATCGGATCGCTGGAATATCTCCAGCTGCTCCTGGATGCTCAGGCGCTGCGTCTCGCTCACAGGGCGCTGGCCTGGGCGCAGGCGGCCGCCTCCGCGGCCGCCACGGCCTCCCCGGCCACCGCGCCCTCCCTCCGACATGCTTCAAGTATCTGGCTGCAATCAGAGAGGGCAGGAGTCCACCAGCTGCCGGCCGCTACGGTCGCTCCTTGGGGTGCGCGCCTTTGGGAGCTTTGACTAGCCCGAGATATTCTCCTGATTGGTTAGATGTCGGTGATTGGATCGAGAGCAGCGATGGCCACTGTTCCGACACAAAAGTCGTGCATGGGGACGGCTGCGCCCCTGAGCGGCTGCCATGCCGATCATAGGCGACAATTGAGCGGCCCACTGCCCTAGTAGCCTTGCCAGCCCACCCCACGCACACGTGGCTCCGAACCTGAACCGCCCTCGCAGCCTGCCGCTCCTTGCCTCCCTTTAGCCCACTGCCCGTGGCCTGAGCAGCTGAACAAGCCGGTCGAGGCCAGCAGCCGAGGCAACCGCTCTACTTTCCAGCCTCGCGGTGACCGCTCAGCCGCCGCCGCCGCCGCTGCCATCGCCCATGCTCCTCTGAAGCCAGCCATGCCGCGCGAGCTGATAACTGTTTCGGTTGGCCAGGCTGGCAATCAGATTGGCCATCGCTTCTTCGAGCTGGCGGTGAAGGAGCATGCCGCCTTCAACACCGACGGCCTCTTCTCCAAGTCCATGAGCAGGTGGGCATGCTCCTCATGCACACATGTTGCAGGTGACACTCTGCATGATCATGATGGCTCCTCATTGATGCTGCATACCATCCCACAATCTTCCTGCATGGCCTTATCCATCTATCTCCATCCACATCCCGCACCCAGCTTCTTCCGCAATGTGGACGGCGGCGCCGACCTGCCGCTGAGCGCGCCTGCAGGCAAGGGCGGCGAGCGGCGGCCGCTGCCCATCAACGACCTGCGGGCGCGGGCGGTGCTGGTTGACATGGCAAGTTGCTGCGGCTGGCCACCTGCGCGTGTGCAAACCGCTGCTGCAAGTTGTATTGCACAGCCTGTCAGGATATGCATGCCTTCCGCCAGAAGACAAGTGCAGACGCACCATGCTGCTGGCATTGCATGGGAGCGCATTCAAGCCACCTGCATGCTGCCCTCTCCATCTCTCGCCATGCTTGCCAAGCCGATATCCCTCCTTGCCGCAGGAGGAGGGCGTGGTCGACGGCATCCTGCGGGGGCCGCTGGCCGAGCTGTTCGACAGCCGCCAGCTGCTCACCGACGTGAGCGGCGCCGGCAATAACTGGGCGGTGGGCCACTGCGTGTATGGGCCAGAGTACCGAGACAGCCTGTCCAACGTGGTCCGCTTGCAGGCAAGGCGGCTGAGGGGCAATGGATGCTCGGTGGTGGGGCAGTGGATGCTACAGTTACTGATGTGCCGGGCTGCCATGCCTGACGTGCTGCTGCTGGGCTTGGCATGAAAGCCAGTTGGCAGGCATGACGGTTGTTCTGCTCTGCCGTGCATGCTTGCCTGCCTGCACATGCCATCCCACTGCTGCTGCTGCTGCTGCTGCTGCTGCTGCTGCTGCTGCTGCTTGTGGTGCTTCTGCTGCAAGTTCTGCTGCTAACATCCTCTCCTCCCTGCAACCCCTGTGCACTGCTGCAGGCCGAGGCGTGCGACAGCCTCCAGGGCTTCATGCTCCTGCACTCGCTGGGCGGCGGCACCGGCAGCGGGCTGGGCAGCCACATCATCGAGCAGCTGGCGGTGAGCTGTGCAAGTTGACAGGGCAGCAGGCTTGCTTCGCTGCACTTGATGCCTGCAACCGTTTGTTGGCCAAGAATGAACTCCTGGCACTATGAACAGCGAATGGCCGCCAACAGCGCCTGCACGATACTTAAATGCCTAAGCCAAACTTTGCGTGTCGTGCCTTGTTCCACCCGCAGGACGAGTATGCCGAGGTGGAGCGCTTCAGCACCTGCGTGCTGCCCTCCCCCGAGCACGATGATGTCGTGACCTCGCCCTTCAACGCCTGCCTCTCCCTGGCGAGCAGCGCTTTATGGTTTGCAAGCAGGAAGACATGATGTGCAAGCTGCACATCCCTGGGAATGCCTGCTGGCCAGCCGAGACGTCTCTTCTGCAGCTTGGCCAGTATGAGCTGCCGGCCTGCCTAGGACTGCATCACCTCTCCCCGCCTGTCCTCACCCTCCCTGCAGGCAAAGCTGGCTGAGCACGCCGACTGTGTGCTTCCAGTGGACAACCAGGCACTGGCCGACATCTGCGCAGCCGCAGAGCGCAGCAGGGCGCCGTGGCGGGGTGCGGCGGCACCAGGTTGGTGTGGCTGACTACCTGAGTGTGCTTGCGCGTGCTGGTTCGCGCCTGGCATGCATGCATCGCGTTAAGGTGCTGCTTGATCTGCCAGCCACCTCTTCTTGATGATTGGCTATTTGGGCTCCATCCAACCCAACCATGCAGCCGCGGGCAACGGGGAGCAGCCGTTTGACGCCATGAACAGCATCGCCGCCAACCTGCTGCTGCACCTCACCGCCTCGGGTGCGTCTTGGCGGAGCCTGATCAGGGACAGCTGCACCCTCGTTCCACACGCAGTGCGCTTACGGTAGTGTGCAGCTTCGTACTGCTTCGTGACGGCCATCTGCCTGCATGCTGCACTCCGCCACCTCACCTTTGCTGCCACAACAGAGCCGCACCATTACAATCTCTTTTCTGCAGTGCGGTTTGAGGGGCAGCTCAACCTGGACCTGAATGAGGTGACCACCAATCTAGTGCCCTACCCCCGCCTGCACTTTTTGCTGGCCGGCATGACGCCGCTGGGGGCAGCCACAACGGCAGCAGCTGCGGCGAGCAGGCAGGCAGGCGCGCGCTCCATCGACCAGGCAAGCCAATGGGGTTGGGGCTGCATGAGGTTGCGCTGCTGTGCCGTGCCGCAGAAGCAGTGCCCGGGCTGCATTGCTTCTGCAGCAAGAATCTCTCTGCCACAGCATTACTGTTTTACACCTGGCCATGCTGCAGGCGTTCCTGGATGTGCTTTCCCCAGCCCACCAGCTTGTGAAGGTCCAGCCCAAGCAGGCAAGCCCTTCGACTTACGGCCTTCTGGATAGGCAATGCATGTCGACTTGTTCTGTTGCAGATGTGGGCGCCATGCTCGTCTGACCGTATCGCTGCATCATCGTCCCCACCCGCCTCGCAGCACACCTACCTCGCATGCGGCCTGATTGCCCGCGGCGGCGTGGGCCCTTCAGACTTCAACCGGGGGATCGGCCGCCTGCGGCAGCAGATGCGCATGGCGCCCTGGGCGGAGGAGGCTTTCAAGACGGGGCTCTGCTCCTGCCCGCCTGTCGGTGAGTGGCAGGTGCAGCTGGTGTAGGCAGCCACTGGACATGGGAGGCTCGACAGCCTGCCGCCCTAGCGGCCGCATCTTGGATCAGGCGGCTCCCAGTATGTGGCTGCCATCTAAAGCAATAGTGGAGGGACTCACATGGCAGTGACGCAGCTCCTTTCCATGCTCTACTCGCCTCCTCAGGCTCGCCCTTCTCGCTGCTCAGCCTGGCCAACAACTGCGGCATGGCGGCTGCGCTGGCGGGAGTGCAGCAGCGCTTTGAGCAGCTGTACCGCCGCCGCCTGTGTGAGCCTTTCGGCGGTGGCTGGGTGATGGGCGGCTGGCTGGCTGCTGTGCGAGCTGGACGGTGTCGATTCACCTGCTCGCTGCTGCGCCATAACAGGGCTGCGCTCATTGCACACACACCTGCGCATCTTCCCAATTCCCCATCCCAACCACCCCGCAGACGTGCACCATTACACCGCCCACCTGGACGCTGCGGAGCTGGAGGCGGCAGCAGCGGCAGTGGGCTGGCTGGCTGAGTCATACCGGCAGCTGGATGATGCCTCCCGGCCGCCAGACCTGGCTCGCCTGCGGCCGCAGGAATTTGGCCGCAGCGCCGCCGGCCAGCTGAGCCTGCGATAATGCATGCTGCTGTTTCAAGTTGAACAGTTCTCTGGATAGCATTGAAACGTGGCCTGGCTAGGGATATGGAGTGCGAAGCAAGCAGGGCTGCAGGATGGGGCACGGATGGCGCCGATGGACGAGCGCCGGGCATGGCAAGCTGGCGGCGAGACTTTGGGCTGACCTTGGCGCCATCTGCAATGCTCACCGATTACTTTAGCCGCATCTGATCGCTTCTACGGCTCAACAGCGCAGCCGGGACCCTCCGAGCAGCGGGGTTGGCGTCGAGCTTCGGCCTCCTGGCGTGCTAGCAGCGCTGCGCAACTAGAGAGGCCGCAGGGGCCGTCCCACAGCGAGCCGCCATGGGGCGGAGCGACGACGGGGAGGGTGAGAGGCTCCTCGAACGGGTGTGCTCCAGGAGCAGCTCCTGCTTTGTCGGCCGTGCTGGTGTAGGGAAGACCGCGGCATTCATGTGCGTGGGCAGGCCCGGTGGGCCAGCCGAGGCGCGCTACCTAGCCGTCGCCGCTGCCGCTCACTTCCGCCGCCGCCGCTGCTCCTGCCACCCCTCAGCAGATGTAGTGCCGGAAGCTCTGTTTTGTGCGCATTGCGGCACCGACATCAATCTGAAGAAGGAAGAGTACATCAAAGGTAGGCTTTTTAGCGGCAGGAGGCCGGCCAAGGGTTTGCCTGTTTGCGAATCGCGCTGCCCTGCAGCACACCCGCCTGCAACGGATGCGCATGCCCTTTGCACCTCACCCCTTACCCCCTGCCCCCACGCCTGCCTGCCCCTGCAGTGAGCTGCACCGTAGAAACCTGCCGACAGAATTACCATGTTGAGTGCGTTACCGACGTTCTGCTGACCCACGCTGCCAAGCTGGAGAGCTGGCGCAGCCGCGAAAAGTACGAGGTGCGATTGGCTGGTGGCTGGCTGCTGCTTACTCATGAGCTTCCCGCAACAGGCTTGTTTAGCTGCAGTCTCGGCCTTGCACTGCATCTACCCTTGCATCGAATGGAGTAGAAGGCCCGCTTGCTGCGATTGATGTTGGGAGTGTGATTCCTACGCACGCCTGCATGCAAGGTGTTTCTGTTTTTGCGCCAGCCGCCGCTTCCGCAGACGCCTGCCGGGCAAACGCCCGCTGAGCCGCTGCTCCTGCCTTGCTGTGAGCGCAGGTCAGCGCCAAGAAGCGGCCCGCGATGCTGCTGCAGCAGCACTGGAAATGCCCCTGTACTTTCGTGGCGCCTGGCCAGAAGGCAGAGCAGCCTTGCATTGGCTTCACCCTAAGTGAGCCGCCTTGGTGGGCGTAAGCAGCCATGCATGGGCGTTTCGCAATGGAGTGCCGCCGACGGTTGTGAGCGGCAGCATTGAGACTGCATGCAGCTTCCCTGTCAAGCTGCTCAAGCCTCACATGCAATGCTCATGCTCGTGGCCCCTGCACAGCCTCAGCACGCTCTGCAGACAGCCTGACTGGCCACCTGCAGCCATCCCTGCACACCCTGACTCACCTCCCCCTCCTCAATCTGCCCGCCCAACCCACCTGCGCAGGCGGCGACCTGATAAAGCCAGCCAAAAACATTGCGCCGCCGCCGGCCACCGCCGCGCCGCGGGCAGCTGCTCAGAAGCAGCAGCAGCAGCTGCCCAGCCTGCGCGCCACCAAAAAGCCGGTGCGGAAGCAGCTGAGTGGCTCCACGCACTTCACAGCTCACGTGGCCACGCCTGACACCGGCCCTGGAGCCAGCAGGGCCCTGCTGGGAGACTCGTTAGGAGTGGGCGGCGGTGGCAGCGCCAAAACGTTCGCCCAGGAGCAGGCAAGAGCTGTTGCAGCGTGGTTGACATGTTAGTTTTGAAACCACGCTGCGGCGTTGCACAGGTGGGTGTACATGTGTGACCTACATCATTCTGGCATGCCTGCAGGCTCCGGCTCGGCTCTGCCTGGTTGCCCACATTAGTCAAGAGCTCTACTTGCTTCCCTTTCACACCACCCATCGTGCAGGAGGAGGCTCGCAAGGCTGCTGAGAAGAAGAAGCGGCGGAAGGGCTCCGCCACTGCAGCAGCAGCTGCCACTGCAGCAGGTGCCACTCCAGATGGCCCCGCCAGCGGCACTCCGCCCGAGCCCACCAGTCTAAGTGCATCTTCAACCCCCTCTGCTGAGGCAAGGCGGGGCTGCTTGGTGGCTTGCGGGGCAGTTGCTAAGGCGTGTGCAAGGGAGGTTTTGCAAAGCCGGGCAGGAACAAGCAGTTGCAGCTGAGGCGCAGCGCAGGTTGCACCAAGTCTTGGGGCATCAGTTGAGCTTAACGTGCCCGCCCGCCACCCAGCAGCCCTCCATGCACCCACCAATCGCTCTTGCCCTGCCGCAGACGCTGCCCATGCCGGTGTCTCTTTCTGTGGACCCCGCCCAGCGCGCCGCCTGCGTCAGCTCCCTCACTGAAATGGGCTTCAGCTTAGGAGACGCTGAGGCAGCCGCGGACGCTGCCGGCAGCGAGCTTGAGACCGCCCTGCAGCTGCTGACATCTGGGGCAGTAGGCGGCCATTCATATTCAGATTGGCATGCGCCAGAGGAGGTCAGCCAGCCCGGCAGCTGGGATTGGGCGGACAGCGGCACCAGCTTGAAGGCTCAGGCCAGCGACTGGGGCCAGCAGTACGCTGCTGCGCCTGCTGAGCCCGCTGCGGTCGCCGAGACAGGTGCAGAAGGGGATGCGGCTTGGCAGTACGAGTATGTGCCTCCTCAGGACAGAGGCGTGGCAGATGATCAGGAGGTTGATGAGCTGATGGCCATGCTTGGCATAGCCTGCTGAGCTGCTGCTGTGCATGATATGCATCTGCTGCACACGCTTGAGCACCCTCCATCCCTTCATCAGCCTGCCTGTTTGAGCCCTCCATGTACCATTGCTACAGTTGCCGCCTGCTGGAATGTATACCAGCTGCTTCCCTTGCATGCTGGCTCTGGCACATGCCAGCCTGCTTAGGCGGCATCTCCCCCACACCGGAGGTCCTTTCCAAACCCTTGTGCCCGTGCATTTCAGCGCTGACATCAGCCTGATGCTTTGAGAGATTCCTCTGCTGCAACCTTGCATGCACCACAGGCCCTTGTAACGAGTCCATCCATGCCAGGTCAGCTCTCCCGTCAAGCTTTACTACAGTCAGTGCTGCCATACGTCAAAACTGGCCCAGGGAGCAACAAGCGTGCTAGCTATGTGTCTTGACATACACACATCGGTGGTTTCGTGGAAGGCGGGTCATGCATTTCTCTATTGGCTGCCCGCCCCGGCAGCCCCCTTGGCAGCCCGCGCGCGGCTGGCTGGCTCTCGATGGCTCCAGCCGGCGGGCGGAACTCGGAAATTGCTACGCTGCTCATGTACCAGCACACATGGGTGGTGCCACGCTGCCGTGGCAAGCCAGACATGGTATTCCTCTCCGCTGGCCAGGCGCACTGGCATGGCTCGCCTCTCCGCTGGCTGATGATTGAGAGGGGCGCTCTTCAGATGACCAGGCGCTTGAGGCGCAGGTCGCGGAAGCCGCCCTCCTGCGCCTGCCGCTTCTCGCCCACCTGGCACAGCGCGGCAAAGCAGGGCGACAGGTGTGAGTGAGAAGGTGCGAGTGACCGCGGAGAATGGTCGCAGGCGGCGGCGGAGCGGTGTGCAGGATGAGGCATGCTGTGTTAGAAATGAGCGAGCTGCACAGAGTCGTCCTGCTTCAGACACTGCTGCACTGCACTGCAACACAAGCCATGCTACGGGCAGCCTTAGGAGCGCATCGAAAGACCCCTGCCCACCTCGTCAAGGTCCTCAGCAAACGCTGAGCGGTACACTGCAGTGTGAGGGCAGGGATGCAAGCAGCTTGTTAGCAATACGACTTACTGCAGGCCACAAACAGAGCGCAGCCCAATGTAGGCAAAAGCACAGCGTAGCACAGTGCCGCACAGCACAGCGCAGCGCACCATCGATGTGCGTGATGCGGGAGCGGTCGTGGTTGAAGCGGAAGCAGTTGGCGCCCTCAAAGTTGCTGGCGTGGCCCGTGGCCTGCGGAGTAATGGGGAGCAATGGAGGCAGGGAGGCATCAGCTTTGCGGCATGCAGAAACAGCGGTGAGTGCGCATAGGGGCCACGTTAGAGCAACAGTTCAACACGGGAGCTGAATACATCACCAAGAGCCATGATGGGGTGCACACAGCAGTGCTAGCAGTAGCAGCAGCGGCAGCTGATCAGCCCACCTTGTGGTGGTGGTACTCTCCCAGGTTGGTGGCGCTGCACAGAGCGGAGTGAGGGGCAGCACAGATAGGGTGAGAGGGCAGGCATGCAGCGGGTGCAACCCTTTCAACAGACGGGCCATGCAGCGCAGCGGCGGCGGCAGCAGCTGACTCTCAAGTTATACACGTGCGGAGCTGCTGCCCCCTCACCTGCCCTTGTACGTAACCATTATTGAGTTGGTGTCGACTGTCGCATACTGGTCAATCTGCAGGGTAGTTTGGCAGGTGCACCTTTGCTGCTTTGATGTGCAAATGCACCGAGCGGGCCCAAAAAACTGCACTGCGTGGGCGCTGGCTGCAGCCCACGCCTGCATCATTTGACAGCACAACCGCAGCACACGGCAGGCACAAGAATGCAGCATAGCCAACGACAGCACAGCACAGCGCAACATAGCGCAGCGCGCACCTCCACCCAAAAGTCTGGGAATGCGGTGCTCAGGTCCTGCAGGTAGTGGCGCATGCCCTCGATGCCCACGGTGGGATGGGTGGGGTCCCACACCTGCAAAGGACGGGTAGCAGCAGCACAATGCGGTGTGTGCGGCAGCCACTGGGCAACCAGTTGGCTGGAGGCTCACAACGCAAGGCGGTCAGCACGTGAGTTCATCGCTCGCCTTGCCGACTCCGCATGTATTGCAGGCTCAAGCATCCCGCAGTACCAAAAGTCCAAACAATGGATTCCCAGCAGCCAAGAGCCACCCACCACGTCCTTGTGCACCACGCCCTCGTCAAACAGCTGGTCCGCCAGCTCAGCGCGCTTGTTGGTCAGGTACTCAATCAGGTAGTCGTGCGCCAGCTGCACCATCTGCTGCACCCGCCTGCACGCATTGCATATATCGGAGGCCAGCCCAAGCCCAGAGGAGCGGCGGTGGGCGCAGGGCGGCGCACGGCACAGCAAGGGGCGCAACATGCAGTAGGCGCAGCCACGGCCTTGGCGCCGTTTCGGTTGTCATGCGTGGCTGCTTTCGGGGGACATCAGCTCACCAGTCCTGCAACAAGGGAGGGGGCAAGCCGTGCAAGAGTGGGTTGGCGGCGGCGACGACGGACTGTGGCCGGGACAGCGCGTGGCCCTGCTCAGGCGTTTCGACTCACTTGGATCTTCTCGCTGGCCTTGAGATCGCGTGGATCCCACCGGAAGGCCAGCACCGACAGGGAACGGCGCCCCTGGCTCGCTGCCGTGGCGCCTGCTGCTGCCGACGCACTCCTACGGCACTGCATTCCAGGTATAAAGCTTGACGACCGCAGGCGGGCCGCCCGCTGCTTGCAGCCGGCCGCTGCCGACACGGAAGCGCACGCTGTCGCCGGCATGCCGCTCTAGCTGCTTAATCTGTATCTCTGAGGTTGTCGAAGTGTCGATGAACTGCGATGGCGCTGCTCGGAGCTGGGTCCATGGCATCAGCCGCGATCGCGCTGCCGCCGATTTGCCGGTGGCCGCTCTGCACCAGACGAAGAACTCCTTGACAGGTGCTTATCGTCGGGCATTACAGGCATGCATGTTTACTAACATACAAGGCATGGCGCAGTCGGCGCACATGGCGTGGCGTGCGCAAAAAGCCAGGGTGAAAAAACTCCGATGCTCAAAAACTGGTGGTCCGAGCCGGAAAATCGCAAGAGAAAGCCTGTGTAGAGTGTGCAGAGTGCAGTGTCGACCGTCCCATGGGACGTGGACGGCAGCAATTTATCTAGCAAGTAAGAGGCTTGAACTGCCAGTTTGAGATTGCAAGCTCGCCCCTCATGGCGACCGCATGCCCGCACCGACTGCCGCTACGACAGCACAGCCGCTGCTGCTGCGCTCTGCCGCGCGGGGGGCGGCCAGCGCTTGGGCAAGCGCATCTGGCTGCGCTCATGGCATCTGGCTGCGCTGCGCCGCCTGCTGCGCCTCGATGCGTGCGGCTGCCTCTGCCAGCTTCTTCCGCTCGTCGTGGCCCTGAGCGCCCAGCCAGGAGGAGCGGAACACTGCAGGGAGGGGTGGAGGTAGGGGCCAGCAAGAGGATGGGCAGGCGGATAAGTTTGACCAAGCTGGTGCTGCAAAGCAATGCCCTGCGGCCGATGCTTGCATGCTCATGCAGCACATCGCATGATGCATGGTCAGCAAGCCCGCCCCGTTGCAAGCAGTCCTGCTCCACACACGTCGCCGCCTCTGCTGCAGCATAGGAGCTCACCCTGCACCTCCTGGATCTTGGTTGCATCGTTGTTGAACACAAAGAAGTCCACGCCCTGCAGCAAAGCAGAGGGGAGAAACAAACAGGGGGAGCGGTTGGCGTCGGGCAGCAGAGCGCAGGAGGAGGAGCAAAACCAATCATGCCAAAACGAGGGCCTGCCATTGTTAACTAACTAACAGTACACAGCCAAGCAGCCTCAGCCAACAACGCTTAGCAGGAACACAGCATTGGCAAATCCAGCACGGACAGCAGCGCAACCACTCACGCTGAACTTGGGGGTCTTGGCGTTGACCTGGCCCTCAAAGCTCACAAACATGGACTTGTTGTCAGCAAAGCCAAAGTGGATGGGCTTGACCTGCACAGAGGGAGGGGCACAAGTGTGGTTGAGGGCTGAGAGCTGGAAGCAGCGGGTTGCAAGGCACCCCTCCCAGCTGGAGTGCCGTGCGGCTGAATTCTTGCACAGGACGCGGCAGCAGCAGCAGCCACTTGCCCAGTATTCTGGGTAGGTCCGGTGCAGCTCGCTCAGATAGGTCTCATACTCCTGCAGCACGTGATACAAGACGGAGGAGGCAGGCAGGTAAGCAGCCCGTCCTCGGTACTCCCCTCGGTTTGGGCTGGCGGCAGCACACAGCACAGGCAGGGGCATCGTATAACATTGCATGCCAGCGCTCTCAGGCAGTCCCTATGAAGAGCTGGACGCAACTTCATGCCCACGCGGCCGATGTTGCGGACCATGTCCTTGTGGCTGCAGGGGAGGCAGGGCATGGGGGCGGCACGAAGCTTTGCGGGCAGGTTGACTTGCCGGGGCACAAGCCAGTTGTTTGCGCCACCCTGGAGGGCAGCTGCAGACCTCGCACACGCCCCGCACGACTCAGGCGTGTCCCAGCCAGCCAAATCTGTGCATCTTTCTATGGCTTTCTTATCCCTCCATTGCCATGGCTCCACTCCAGGCCACACCTGATGGTGGGCTCCAGGATGTCTTTGATGATGGAGCTGTCGCCTTGCGTCAGCAGCGTGTCAAAGTACGCGGTGACCAGGTTGACCATCTGGTGAGGGCGCAGGAGGGCGCGGGACGAGCGCACAACACGTGTCGAGACAACAGCAGGCCGTGCAAGGCGGGCGGGAGGGCGCGCGGCGCCGGCAAGCGCGGTTTTACTGCACCGCACGCGGCGGCCTGGCTTTGCTTGAAGGGACCAGTTTAGTGATGTGATTGTGAGTGCTGTACCGGCGGCTTCTAGCCTGCAGACTCACCCGGATCACGTGCTGCTGCTGGGGGGCGCCGATCACAGGCGACGACTCGGAGGTGCCGTTGCCCGCCGCCGCCGCCACCCTCCCACGCCGGCTGGCGCGCCGCTGCACCGCTGCTGGCCGCGCCGACACGCGCTGCTGCTGCTGCTGGACGGCCGGCGCGGGGCGCGCCGCTGCCAGCGAGAGGGTTGGGCGAGACAGGCAGGCCATAGTGTTGCGACTCCCCCACGCGCTGGCGGCTCTTGCAAGTGTAAATGGTAACTGGCAGGTTCCTACAAACCGGCCGCCCACGGTTGATCGCAACGCCCGGCCGAGATCGTGCATTGCGGAGTGGTGCCTGATGACGCAGGGCCCTGAAACTGGCCCCAACGTGCTTGCTGGTGCTCCTGGAGTGTCGGAAGCCACCGAGACGGGGTATCGGGACCATCGGAGGGCCCCCCCTTGCCACCGCCCGTTCGCTGCTGCCGGCAGTCCCGCCCGACGACCTCCACTTGTTTGCAAGCAAATGCGCTAAATCAGACGTGGATCTGCAATCAAAACTCAACTAAATGGCAGGAAATTGGTGCATGTGCATGCCATCTGTGTGCAGATGACCGCGTCACAAAACTGGGGCCGGGCCGCTCGCAAAACGCCCAGCGTGGGCAACGTCCAGGTGCACGCAGCAGCCGATGGAAAATGCTGCAGTGTTCTCGTCAGCTGCGGCTTGTGCTCAGCCCTGGCGACCCGTCTGTGCCGCACGCTTGCGGTCCTCGTGGCCTGCCGCTCCAAGCCAGTTGCTGCGGTAGACTGCGGCAAGGGACGCGAGCAGCGAGTCGGTTGGTGAGAAATGCCGACTGCAGGGCTCTCCGCTGTCATGATGCAGCTGTGTGCCACGCACAGCCACATCCTTTGTCACTGCTCAGCAGCGCAGCCCGGCACGAGCAAGCCGCAACCAAAGCGCAGCCAGGCGCCAGCAGGCTGCTCACCCTCCACCTCTCGGATCTGGCTGGCGTCGTCGTCAAAGTAGAACAGGTCCACCCCCTGCTTAGGCGGAAGGAGTTGCACTGATATGCAGGCTCAGCAACGCGGCAGTCGGCATCCAACGACGGCATATGTGGCTTTGCGGACAGCTGAGCAGAGAGTGTGCCGCACCCTTGCAGGCGGCCGCCTGCCGACACACCGCTGACCCGCAGCCCCGCCAGCCGCCCATCGCTCACCTTGAACAGGGGCGTGTGCTCGGTGGCGCGCCCCTCAAAGGCCACAAACAGTGTGTTGCGGTCGACCACGCCAAACTGGGTGGGCTTCACCTGCGGGGCAGCAAACACAGAGGTGCTTTGTCTGCTTCGTCAGCCTGAAGTGGCGCACAGAGGCCCTGCTCAGCCTGCGACCGAGTCTGACCGCAGGCTGCGCTGCTGGCATGCAGCTGCACGCTCAACACCCTGCACCCGAACAGCCCCCAGGACTCAGTCGACTTGCGTAGATTGATGGATACGCCTTTTTCAGGTCGTGCACGAAGCGCTGGTACTCCTGCGGGTGTTGAGGGGCGGATGGCGGTAGAGCTTGATGGTGAGGGGAGGAGCTGAGCCAACAGCGTGCCGGCAGGATGGGCTGCCAGCCAGTGGCTGCACCAGCGCAGAGCCACAGAGAAGCGCTGCTCAATGGCTCCACTCACCGCAATGCCGTAGCGCCCCTCGTTCCGCACCTGCAGGTAGCAGCAGGCAGATGGCATTTGAGCAGCCGCGCACAGGAACAACAGGGTGCGCCTCTTGAGCCTCCTTGCACCATGCGCAGCTCGACCTGTGTCTGTAAGGCTGCAGACAATGCACACACCCAAGGCGCCACCACCCTGGATTCAGGCCGAAGCTCAGGGGCAGCAGCGCTCGCCCACCATATCCTTGTGCTCCACGTCGGGAGACAGCAGGCGGGCGCACACCTCCACGTTGCCGTTGCTCATCAGCTCCCCGAAGTACTCGGTGGCCAGGTTGATCATCTGAATTACAAAGTGCCAGTGAAATAGTCCGGTCAGGCCGCCAGGAAGCTGGTGCATTGGGCAGCGTCAGAAGGCGGCGGTGTGGGCGGGCGCCGCGCCGGGCGCCGCCGGCCGGTTGTCACTGCAAGCACCCTCTGGCTGTGGCATGACCATCCTCAGCTCTGTCCAAGGCCCCGCACCTTGGTGGCGTGGATCTGGTCGGACGTGGCCTCCAGCTTGGCGGTGCCCGAGCCGTTGTGCCCGCCCTTGAAGGCCAGGAGGCGCTGCGGCTGCCGGCTGGGCCGCCTGCAGCCTGCACCGGCTGGCTGCAGGCTGGGTCGGCGCTGCTGCCCGACGGCCAGGCTGCCGCCAACCCTAAGCGCACAGCAGCTGGAGGCAAGCATCATGAACTGCTGGAGGCCATTGATGTAAGTGCAGCAGCGCTCTGGGCAAGAGGTCTAGCTACAGCGCTACCGCCGCTCGCGTGGCATGCGGCGAGCGGGCGCTAAAATGCCACAGCACAGTAGGTCTGATTCCTCCTCAACCAGTGCAACAGTGCAGTCAAGACTGATCAGTGGATACACTGGTATCAAGCGCACGCATGCCCGTTGGGCTGCGGCACAGCACTGGCGGCTCCGGCGCCAGTAGGGGCAGCTCCCGCTAGACGGCATCGACCATGTGGGCCACTCAAGCCACCTTGCCGACACCGGCAGCTCGCGCTGCGCAATGGCTCAATCATCATGTTTGTGGGCCAGGTGTTGTGCAGTGCGCTGCCGCAAACGCGGCCGGTGTGGCATGGGGCGGCAGGGCAGCGGCGGCATGGTCCCTCCTTCCAAGGTGCACTAAGTGCACCATACACAGGTGGCCACACCCAGCACGCTGTGTGCAGCACAGCAGCAATTCTTCTCTGCTCCAGAGGTGCACCTGGTGAAGCTTCTTGAGCAGGTGCGCTGCATGAGCACGTTCAAGGGCCCTGAGGCAGTTTTGGGCGGTTCAAAAGCTCGTGCTCAGCCCTGCGCTCAGCCCTGCGCCCAGCTGAGGCCGCCAGGTGGCCGGCCGCCGCGCCGCTGCGCCGCCCCTGCCGCTCCTGCCTGGCTGCCGTTGTGCTCAACCACCTGTGCTCCGCCGGCTCCCTGCAGGGCTGGCCATGCCAGCCGGCGATCCTGAGCAGCCGCTGCACCAAGCTGCATTTGTGGGCAATGCGGCCGAGGTGGCGCGGCTGCTGGAGGCAGGCGCTGACCCAAATGCAGCCGACGCACAGGTGGGCACCCATCCTTGCTGCTGCTGGCTTGCTTGACCTAGCGTACCAGGGATGGTGCTGCTGGATCCAACTGGACAACTTTGGGCAAGGCGGCAGGGCAGGTCCGCCCCAGCTGCCCCTAAACCGGGCGTGCCTCGTCCCCTTCCCACAGGGCCGAACAGCATTGCACTTGGCTGCAGCCCAAGGGCACAGCGGCGTTGTTGGAACGCTGCTGGCCGCCCATGCATCTCCCGCACTGGCTGACAAGACGGGCGTGCTGCCGCTGCATGAAGCAGTTCTCAAAGGCCAGCTGGCAGCCGCCCGTCTGCTGCTGGATGCAGCGCCCCTTACAGCAACTGCTGTCAACCAGCGGGGCGAGTCCCCATTGTTTGTTGCCGTGTGCTGCGGAGACATAGCTGTAGTCCGCACGCTGCTGGATGCGGCGCCGCAGGCGGCCCTCATCAAAATGTGCAGCAGTAGCGCAGCGACCAATGGCGTAACACCGCTGCACCTGGCTTCCCAGGAAGGCAATGAGGAGCTGGTGAGCGGACGAAAAGGGTGTCGGCAGATTTTGCACAGCTCAGCCCTGCAGGCTGCATCTATCCGGGTGCAAAGTATGTGCACCATATCAGCCTGACTCCTGACGCCTTTGCCCCTGCTCACCCTCGATTTGCAGGTGCGCCTGCTGCTGGATGCAGCCCCTGAGGCCGCGCTGGAGCGCACTGGCACAGGCTCCACGCCACTATTTCTGGCTTGCACCTGCGGGCGCTCCGCGGCTGTGTGGCAGCTGCTGGCAGCTGCGCCGCAGGCTGCTCGCATGCCGGCAACGTTCCATGATGGCGAGGTCTCACCTCTCCTTGGGGCCATCATGGGTGACCACTCGGATGTCGTGCGCGGTCTTCTGGAGGCAGACCCTCACATTGCCTGGTTGCGTGGCAGCAACGGCTACCTGCCGCTGCACCAATGCCTGGCTGTACGGCAGCGCCCCGCCAGCTGCAGCATCGCACGCCTGCTGCTGTCGGCTGCGCCTCGCACAGCCATAACGCTGACTGGCACTAGACTCGGTCCGCTGCACATCGCCGCCATGGCTGGCAATGTGCCCGCTGTGCGCCTGCTGCTGGACGCAGCGCCCCAGACAGCTCACATGCGCGACATGAAGCTCAACATGACACCCCTGGAGGCAGGGCTGGACATGGCAGTACGTTTGGTGGGGCAGGAGGCGCAGGAGGCGCCTGGAGATGCACTGTCTGCTGATGGCTGCCTGGATGCAGCCCGTGTCCTGCTGGCGGTAGCGCCGCCAAATGTGTCCCTGCCTCTTCTAGCCCAGCACGGCGACCTCGTCCTGCCGCTATTCTCAGAGGTGGCAGTCCACTGGCCGCTCACTGCCGCCCAGTGGCAGCAGGTGCCGGCCCCCTGCCCCGGCCTGGGCGGAGCGCTGCCCGCTGTGCTGGCACGGTCGGAGGCGGAGGCGGCGCTGCTGGTGCCACGCCTGCCTCCAGCCGACGCCGCGCGCCTGCGCACATTTGCACTGGCTCTGCACCGCGCTCAGCGCCGCATGCATATTTTCTTGCCTGCTGAGCTGGCTCGCCACGTTCTGTCCCTGTTTGATGCTTGAGAATGCATCTGCTGCCGGGTCTATGTCAAGCCGATTCTTTCTTGCTCACACCCACTCAAAGCCTCCTCCCTGTCATGCCACTGCCATGCACGCTTGACCATTGCTCTCTGTCTGCATGAAGCTTGTTAGCCCACGTGCCTTCCCAACTTGTGAGCCCAATACCTTTGTGCCTTGTCACACCAGGGGCGCAATGTGCGTCAAGTCAGCTGAGCAGCGCTCGGAAAGAATGGCAGGTTGAGTAACGGATGGATGGGTAGAAGAGGGGTGGAAGAATCAGAGGTGGTTTCAAAGCGGCCGCTGCTGCTGTTTGTGCTGTCGCAGTCACCGCACCAAAGGGCAGCTCACAATCCCCCTAGCTTTAGCCAGAGGGGGCGCTGCCTGCGCAGCTCAGTCTTGCTTCTTGCCGCTGCAGCAGGGCTTGGGCTGCGGCTTGGGCGCATAGAACCGCTTGGCTTGCTCAAGCACAGTGAAGAACACGCTGCCGCCGATGCCGATCCACATCACACGAGGCTGCCAGCCGCTGCAGGTTGCGAGAGGGCAGCAAGCAGGGGCGCAGGGAGGGCGTCAAGTAGAGGGGCATTTGCAGCAGAGCGCACGGACGACTTGGTGCGCATGCAGGGTAACGGCTGCAGAAGCGGCAGCATAGCATGCCGGTGGCAGCAGCGGGCACAGCAGCAACAGCATGCTGGTAGCGGCAGCAGTCATCATGGCCTTGAGCCAACATCAGGCAGCAGCGGCAGGCGCTCACCGCAGCATGGCGGACGCGCCCTCCTCCTTCATGATCTTGGAAGCGCAGTCAAACACGTTCTTGTACTGGCCTGCAGTGTCAAGAGAAGTGCAGGGAGTGGCAAGTCAATGGCCAGGGAGCCTGACAGCAGATGACGGTTATTTGCTCACTCCTTAGGTGGGAGGCAGTCTGGTCTCAGCCTTGGCACCATCAAGCACCTGCGTGCCTTGAGCACTCCCAGGAGTGCAGCGACAAGCACCCTTGGCCCATACGCTCCCACCCTCAGGTTCATTCCCTGCTGCTCACCCTTGGCGCCGTCCAGCATCATGCGGGTCTTGAGTACGTCAAGGGGCGTGGTGACCAGGCCCGTGAAGGCGCCCGCCACCGCGCCAAACAAGCTGTGCTCGCCCGGGTTCAGGTCCCGGCTGTCCTTCAGCACCACCCGCTTGTAGCTGCGGCAAGTGGATGGGGGCGACAGAGCAGGCGGGTGGGTTCGGCGCTGAGGGTGGTGAAGGCACATCGTCATGCCTAGGCAGGCACCTGCATCAAGCACTTTGCCCAGAAGCCCACAGCTTTGCATTACACATTGCACCGACTCAACAGCATTGCCCAGACGCAACCACCCACCCGCACATATACCCACAACCACACACTATGCAGCAGCACCAGGGAGCCCACCTGGACTTGAAAACCTCGTACGACACAAACTCGATGGCGTCAAACGGCAGGTCGCGCAGCAGGAAGGAGCCGTAGCTGCAGTGGCAAGGCGGTTGGGGGAGCAGGCACAGAAGTAAGGAAACCAAAACGTCTCAAACATCAGCTGCAGGGCAGGTCAACCAGTCGCAGGAAGGAGCCGTAGCTGCAATGGCAAGGGGTGGGTTGCAGAGAATGAAATGCTGAACAGCAGCCGGCAGCGGCGTCGGCAGCAGCTGCAGTGCGCATCGGCAGGGACAGCCGAGAGGCAGGCAGGCCCGTGAGGTCACGGCGAATATTGTGAGTCAGCACGGGCGCAGACAGGCTGCGGCGCAGATGCAGCGCTGCTTGTACTGCGCGGGCCCAGAGGGCTGTGCGCCTCACCCCGCAAAGATGCCGCGGCGCCCCTCGGTGGCCAGGATCGTCTTGAGCGCGGTGAAGGCGTGGGTGAACTCGCCTGCAGGTGCACCAGGCAGCAGTCAGCAAAGCAGGTGAGCTGCTGCACATGGAGCATACATACGGTGGTCGCCAATGTGCGCAGCCCATCACAGCTGCAACAACAGGCCTCTCTGCAGCTTTGGACCCGCTTGCAAGCACGCACTGCTGCCGACCTCTCAAACACTATACTCTCTGCACACACTGATCACCCCTCAATAGCACAATGCGCCGCAGTGCACCGCACAATGCGCAGTACACCGCACAGCGCACCCACCCGTCTGCATGCGCGTCTTGACCACCTCTGTGGGCACGCGCACGAGGGAGGAGGCGAGGCCCGCCGCCACGCCGCCGGCCAGCGGCCCCAGGAACTGCTGCTGCTCGCCCACCTGCCGCATCACAAACTGCGGGGCAGGAAGGGAAGGGCAGGGCAGGTCACATGAGGGCAGTGGGGCGCCAGGCTGGCTGGCTCGCGTGCTGCCCGCGGCACTGGCTCCCACCGCAGCCGCAGCGGCAGCGGCAGCGGTAGCAGCAGCGGTGGCAGCGGCGCTGCCATGCAGTAGTAATGCACCCTGTTTCACATTCACATGCATAGCAGCAGCCCCGCACCTGCTTGGTGGGCTCGTACACCGCCATGAAGATGGCTGAGGCGGGCGCCACGCCCACCAGGTTGCCCCAGATGCCCGCGTACAGGCTGCGCCCGCCGCCCGACTGCACGGCGGCAAAATATGGCGAGGCAGGGATGCAGGTTGGACGACGTGGGGGGCATACATGGCAGCAACAGCCGGCACGGGTTGCTGCTGGTGATGGGCAGGCCAGCAGCGCTGGCGACGAGGCAGCCGGCTTGCATGCAGAGCAGCCAGCCCAATGCCGCAGCAAGGTTGCACATTGCATGTGTGGGCCCCTTTTGAGCAGCACCGCACCTTGAGCAGCGCGCTGATGCCGCCGCCCGAGCGCATCGCCTGCAGCCGCGTCTTGATGGTGTCAATGGGGTACAGCGCTGCAGGGCATGGTTGATCAAGTGGCAATGGTCATGCACAGCAGCCATGCGGTATGATGTGAGCTTCATCCCCTGGCGCACCGGGCCATTTGCAAGCACGCACCGAACATTCAATGCCCCAGCTTGCAGAAACCCATTGACCGACCTGCTGCCCTTGACCCACCACTCCCGAGTCACGCTGCGCAGCATCTCTGTGCCAGCATGCCCGGATAGCAGCCCACATCCCCACTACCGCCCATTCTGCCGCCTCACCCGCCTCCACGGCGCAGCCAGCGGTAGCGCCCGCCGCTAGGTTGCCGGCGGTGATGCGCCACTGCGGCACGCCCTCCAGGTTCAGCTTGGGGCTCTCCACCGCGCTGGCCACCACAAACGCCGGCACCGCCTGGGCGCCATGGCTGCCGCTGCCGGACTGCATGGTCACGCTGGCAAACGGCGCCACAACCGGGCGCTTGGGGCGTGCCGCGCCGCCGGCGCCGCGCCGCCTGCTGCTGCGCCCCGCGACGACCAGCGGCGCGCTGCCCTCGCTGAGCTCGAACTCCAGCTCCGCCCCGCCCCGCCGCTTGTAAGGCTGCACTGCCATAGAAAGAGGGCGCAGGTCTATCCGCTGGGCAGGGGCGTCTGGCGGGCCGTTTGTGTGCGCAACAAACACAGGCAGCAAGCCAGGTTACAACGTATATAACCGATGGGGCGATGGCGCTCGTTGCAAGCCACTGCCTGCTGCCCGACCCACCGCAGCAGCAGGGTTTGCGATCCAGCAACCTTGTTGGTTTTCGCCCGCGCTCACCAAGGCTCTGCCGGGGCTCACTGACCCGGTGCACCCGCCTGCCGCTCCTGCTCGCCCGAGCAGGCACCCGAGGCCCACTCCCACCGCAGCCAGCCAGCCTCCCGCCCTGCCACGACGCTCAGTGACTGCGAATTGAGCGGCACAAGTGCAGCAGCGCCCCTGCACGGCCTAGTCACCCAGCCTCCCCGCCGCTCGGCGCCTGCGCCCACCATGGCGGCGGCGGCGGGCTTGGCAGCAAGCCCTTTTGACCAGCAGAGCAGCAGCCAGCCTGCAGCCGCCTCCGCGCAAGGCGCGCCGCCATCCATTGGCCAGCAGCATGGGGCAGAGGGTTCGCTCGCGAAGGCGGCCTCCCAGCCGCAGCCCAGCGGCTTTCCGCTGCCTGAATGGCACAACGAGGGCGTGCTCGTGGGCTCCTGCTCCCTGCCCGGCAACAGGCAAGCAAATCTGTATTTCTTCTCTATTTCTTTGGCAGTGTAGTTTTGCCGCCTTGCAGCTGCAGTTTTCAAGGTCCAATTGGTGGGCTGGTGGGCGGCGATTGCAGCCTCAGCTGCCGCCCCACCGCTGTGCAGCGCAGCCACGCTCTCACGCTCCGGCCTCCTCCCACCCCTTCCCGGCATCCCATCGCCCCGCTGCAGGTACGGCAAGCTAAATCAAGACTACGTGCTGACCCAGGCGCTGCACGATGGGCACGGCAAGCAGCGGCACCACTCCAGAGCCGGAGGCACGCCGCAGTGCTACATGGCTGCTGTGCTGGTGAGGAGCAGTTGTGGTGCATTGCAGGAAAAAATTCACATGCTTTGTGGACGGATTATGCATGGAGGCAACCCTTGCTGGCCTGGCTTTTCCAAGCTCTCACGCCCCCTTGCCCTGCTTGCCCGACCGCCCTCCCCACAGGACGGGCAAGTTGAGGGGCAGTAGCCAGCGGGTTGTGCAGGTTACATCATGGCTGGACTGCCTGCGTCATTTCTGTTGCCCTGCCATTGCTGGCAACTGCGGCCCATGCTGCGCTACTACACTGTCCCTGCCCTGCATTCCCACCTGCGGCGCAGGCATGGCATGCTAGGAGAGTACGCTGCTCGGGAGGGAGGCACCCGCATCATGCATGCGCTCAAGCACAGCCAGCTGCTGCGGCGCAAGCTGCAGGGTGCGCTGTGGCTGTGTTTGTGCAGGATTGCAGTTGGTGAATGCATTGTGCTGCACATGCGGGGAGGTGCCTGCTGCCGCTGGCTGGCGCAGGCGAGTGCACCTGTGGCCGCCGCTGCTGGAGCGCAGCACAATGCCCTTGCCTTGTTTACCCTACCCTGCAGAGTTTTCGGAGGTTGAACTCACAGAGCTGCTGACCCAAGTGTTCCTGGAGGGGCACCAGGGCGCGCTGCAGGCAAGGCCGGCCAGCGGCTGGACAGCAAAGGCACCGCCGCTTGCGGATGTGCGTTGCAACCTCAAACGCTGCCAGGCCTGCTGTGCCAGCACATGCAAGCCAGCGTAGCCGATCGCACTTGCGGTGTTCTACGCCCCGTCCCTGCAGGCATTTGATGATGCGCCACCCAGATACAGCTTCCCGCTGGGCAGCAGGTGGGTTTGTTTGAAGTGGGCAAATGCAAAGGTGTCCTGCCTGCCTGGCTGCCGCTGTCAATTGTGTCTGGTGAAGTTCATCACTCTACACTGAGCAGCAGCTCAACTTGCTGGATGCGGGAGTTGCGCTGGTGCCAATGTGCACGCTTGACGCACCTCTCCACCTCCCTCCCTCCTTCCACCGCCGCAGGTTTGAGCAGCAGTACAGCCTGCAATACATCAAGGGCAGCGGGGACAAGGTGTACACCAACCCCTTCATCGGCACGCGCCTGCTGGAGTTTGGCACCTCGGCCACCCTGGCGCTGGTGCAGGCAAGAGGGCACCTTGCCGGGCTTGGGGCAGGTGTGGTGTGAACAGTGGGGTGTTTGGTTGATGGCCAAGTGACACGCGCTCTGAACACACTTCACTTGCTGGTTGCATGCAAAACTCAGCCCTGCTGCCCAAGGCCTGCCTCCCCTTCCTGCCGCAGGGGAGCAGCTTGGTAGTTGCGGACGTGGGCGACAGCCTTGCGGTGCTGGGGCGGGAGGAGGGCGATGAGTATGTGGGCGACATAGGTGAGCAATGCGCATTGTAGCCTGGCAGGTGTTGTGCAATTTGCTGCTCGGGCACCGCCTCCGTTCCGCCATCAACGTTGTTTGTGTGCACCGCTCATGCTGCCTGTCTATCAACCATCGCCATGCCCCTGCCTCCCCCTTTTCCAAGCCCAGTCTCGGTGCGGCACTTTGGCGGGGACGAGGGCGAGCGGCAGCGGCTGCAGGAGCAGTGCGGCGACAGCGTGTCCATCGCTGCCGAGGACGGTTACCTGACTGTGGAGGAAGGGCGCCTGCGGGTGAGCGGACTGGTGCTGCGTTTCATGTTCAGCGGCTTGCAGTGCTGGTGCTGAACGCGTGGGTGGCGGCAGGGGCTGGCCGCGCCTGGAAACCGTGCAAATGGGAGCACAAGGCGGGTGGCACTGCAGCCGCCTTCTGTACACTCTGCCGGCCCCTGCTCTGTCACGCACAAGAAGAGGTCAAGCCTGCTGCCTGCACCTGGTCCACCCTGCCTCCCTTGGCACTGCAAGTAGGGCTTTCAGCTGGCCATGACGCGAGCTCTGGGGCACCGGCTGCTGGGCGACTTTGGCGTCAGCCCAGAGCCCTCGGGTGCGCTCTGTTAAAGGATGGGACTCAAAGGAAGGGCTTGCCAGCTGCAGCCCGCCAGGAGGCACAGCTTCTGGCTGCAGCCAGCTACCAGCAGCAGATGGCGCAGTACGCTGCCGCACATCTGGCCCCTCGGTCACAAACTGCTTCCCTGTGCCAATTCGCCTCTCCTCCCTCCTCCAGTGACGTTCCATCAGCTGAGGCCGGAGCACATCTGCCTCATCGTGGCCACCGACGGCGTGTGGGAGGCGCGAACCGGCGTACGGAAGGGGCATGCAACACCGCGAGCAGCATCCCGGGCCTGCCCCGGTCGGAGGAGCGGTCCTTGCCAACCCTGCTGCCCTCTCCTCGCAGGTTCTGAGCCCCAGCGAGGCTGTTAAGATTGTGTGCGACCACCTGGCGGAGGGCTACAGCGCCGCGGCCGCTGCGGCGGAGCTGTGCCGAGAGGCGGTCCGCCTGGCCTCGAGCGTGCGGCATGCGGGCGAGGCGGCGCAGGCGGACAACACCACGGCCGCCGTGCTCGCATTCCCGGAGATGTGAGGCGTGCCTGACTTGCACATTTGAGGCTGAGGTGGTGGTTTGCCCCCCAGGCATGCTGTAACCGACGGGGAGGGGCAAAAGCGGGCCGGAAGCCACGAGGGTGCGGCGGGTGCAAGGCGCCGGCGCCAGGTGCACAGGAGCACACTGCTCGCTCAGTCGGGGCTTCTGGACGTGCATTGCAGCAAGCCTGACAGGGAGCGAGGCGCGCAAGTGGCAATCTGCTGCGTGAGGGCGCAATGAAAAGCATGGCACAGCAGGAGCCGAGAGCCAAGACTCCCACTCACTGCCAGACACTCTGTGTTTCCTTCTCAAAGCGTTCCAGCAAGTGTTCCACTCTCGCAATCTACGTTTCGGCACGCTACAACACCATGTGCGCCTTTGCGGCCGCGCACGCGGGCGCCGCCAGCGCCTGTGCTGCTGCACGAACCCTTCAGCAGCGACGGCCGCGCGCTGCAGCGGCCCGGACGCGCGTTCTGAGGACCGCAGCCTCGTCCCACGCGGGCTCGGCCGTCACGACGCTGCCGGCGCCTGCCCACGCCGCCACGCCCGCCCTGCGGCGCAGCCCATCGGCAGAGGAGCTCGTGCTGCAGTATAACAAGGTGAGGAAGCTGGGTGACGGCCCCCGCTTCTGGGGCGCCCAGCAGGGCCTCCTGGGCCCGCCTCCAGGGCTCTGCCAGGCCCTGCAGGCCGTGGGCGGGCGATCCCTGCGTGCGGTCGCGGTTCCGGAAGCGGTTTGGCCGCCTTCGCCGCTCGTGGCCGTTCACCCCGCCCGCCGCCGCCGATTCCTTTCGCCCCCGCCCAGCCCTCTCTTTCGCTTTCCATTGTCTGCTGGCAGCACCTCAGGCTGTTGGGACTCCCAATTGGGGCTCGTGCGCAGCCCTGCCGCTGCCGCCGGCACCCTGGAGCATGCGCAAAGCGGGCGGGCATCAACTGTGCCGCCGCTCCTGTTCCCATTCACGCAGGACATGGCCGAGCGCATGGGATGGTCAAACCTGGACAACCCTTACGAGTACCACTTCGACCGCCCCATCTAGTGAGCCTGGGCTGGCGCTGCCGGGGCGGTTTGGAGCCCCGCGGCCGCCGCTGCCGCAGATGACTCATCCCGCTGCCGCCCAACCGGCACACACCTCTCGCTGTTGCCGCAGCTTTCATTGCCCAGCCTTCTCCTCCCCCCTCCTCACTCCTCATCTAACCCATCTCCCCTCCAATTGGCCCGCGCCGCAGCTACCACTACATCACGCCAGACGTGATTGTGGGCAGCCAGCCGCGGCACGCGCTGGACGTCGACCAGCTGGCCGCCGAGGGCGTCAACGTCATCCTCTCGCTGCAGCAGGTGCGGCGCGGTGTGTTGGGCGCTGTGTGCGCTGAGGCGCTGTACGTGCATCTGCGTGTGCAGATGTTGCCCTGCTTTGCTGCTTGCGAAGCGCCGGCGAGGCTCAGACACATGGCAAGCGCACTCCGGTGTGGCCACACAACCCACAGCAAATGCTCTACCGCATTCATTCCCACCTCTGCAGGACAAGGACCTGGCGTACTGGAAGGTGGACCTGGGCGAGATTTCGTCGCGGGCCGAGCAGCTGGGCATGCGCGTGGTGCGCACCCCCGCCGTCGACTTCTCGCCGCACTCGCTGCGCGACACGCTGCCCCGCGGTGAGCACACACTGCCACCTAGTGCTGGTGTTCCTGCTGCTGCCGCGTGGTGGGGCTGCAATTTCAGCCTACTGCTGCTGCTGCTGCTGCCGCCTGCAGAAATTCCTTGCTGCTCACGCTGGTCTGCACTGCCCTCCTTTGCCCTGCCTTACAGCGGTGCGCGCGATGGAGGAGGCGCGCGCTGCCGGCGCCAAGGTCTACGTGCACTGCACGGCGGTGAGCTGGGGCTGAGCTGATGACAGGGGCTTGGAAGGGGCTGGGCGGCCGGAAAGGAGCCTCCATTTGCGATGCAGCGCACAGAGCTAATGGGCAGCAGGCAAGCCGCCAAGCGAGCCGCCCAGGCATGCCCTCGGCAGCTGCCTGAAACCGCCCGCTGCCCACCCTCCCCTGCCCCTGCTCCCTCAGGGCCTGGGCCGCTCCCCGGCTGTGGCCATTGCTGCGCTCTACTGGCTGACGCCCATGCAGCTGGACGAGGCTTACCAGTTCCTGACCGGCATCCGCCCCTGCGGCCCCAGCAAGGTGAGGAATGCAGGCCAAGCAGCAGCTTGCTTGGGTTTTGCGCTTTGGTTCACTCAGGGCTGCGCTAGCCCCGACAGCTGCGACGCGCGCTGCTGCCCAGCCGGCTCTCGCAGCCCGCTCTCCCCGCTGCCCGCACCTGTGCCCACGTGCCTGCACACCTGGTGCCGGCCCACCCGCCCAAGCTGAGCCCGCCTTCCCCGCCCGCCCTGGCTGTTCAGGACGCGATCCGCGGCGCCACCTACGACCTGCTGTCTGGGCGGCCGCGGGAGCACTTTGACCACGAGCCGCCCCACGCCTTTGCCACGCTCAGCGAGCACGACCGGAACAACATCCGCGCAAAGCTGGGCCTGGCCCGCGGCTGAGCCTGAGCATCCGGCTGCCGTGCTCTGGCCGGCGCCGGCGGGATGCCGCTCCCGCCAGCCGGCGTAGCGTAGCGTAGCATCGACCTCTGCTGCGCACGCCGCGCCCTGCGGCCCACCCGCCGCCGATCTGCATGTGCCTCGCCGGCACGCCCCATTCCATTGAAATCATGGCGGTGCCGCCCCGTGCGGCGGCCCGGCCCGACGGCCGAGCCGCCCGCCCCCTGAGTGCGGTCCTCCGCCAGTCTACGTGTCTTTGTGGTGCCACCACACTTGGATCCATCCAGCGCCCGACGCGAAATTAATTTGCGGTTTTTGCGGCTGCGCATGCAGCCCGACCGCCGCCGCCGCCCCCCGCGGCGGCGCCCTCTTGCACTGCTCTCATGACTGCTCTCCCCTTTGCCCCCGCCCATCCACCCAGCACACCAGGGCCACCGGGGCCTGAGGCCCCGGCCGCCCAGCCTGCACAGCCATCTCTTTCTCGCCTTTTGCCAGCCCACGCCGCCTCTGCCGCGCCCTCCGGCCCTCCGGAGGCCGCCCGGCTTTTCCCCCGGCTGCGCCCTGTACCGTCTGCGTCCGCTGCTCCCAGTCCTCGTGACGGCCATAGCTCGCCGTTGACCCCTTTCATGCCGTTTTGTCGACCTGCCCTGTACCATTAGCAGCTTCTGTACCCGCCGCATGGTCCATATGCCTTCCCTTCATCCTGCCCACCCTTTAGTTACGCGCTACTAACCAGCCGTTGCCCTGCCCTGAACGAATGCCCCCTTTCCACTTGTAAAAGCTAGAGACTTGCAGAGCACTGGTGGCAAAGAAGCCTGGGCATGTTGGGAGCACATGCCCCGCGGGTGTCAGGCCAACCGACCGGGGAGGCGCGGTGCTCAAGCGCCGCCGAGCTCAAGCGAACGAGGTTGCGGATTGCACGCGCACTTCTCCAGCAGGTGTACTGGAGTTTTCTGGGTCTTGGTGCAAAATTCTAATCACAAGGAAATAGCCCAAAGCATGCGTTGCTTGGCAGCCTCATATGAAAGCTGGCCATGCATTTGGGCTTTGCGGCATCGCAAAGATTGCAGCAGGCAGCGGCGGCAGCGGCCGCATCTGCACCAGTACAGCATCAGCGCCTGGCGGGTGCAGCTCTAGATTGCGGGGTTGCTTCCAGCTTGTCGTAGAGCGGTCGAGAGGCCCACAGACTTCTCCTTTTGCCCGCTGCCAAGCTGAACGCGCTTGCCAGGCAGCTGCGCGACCACTGCGGGCTGGATCGGCCGCCGATCGTGGCCATGAGCAACCTGGGCTTTCGGCAGCTGGGTCCGAATGAGGAGCCTGAGACCGTCGCCGCACTCCTAGCTGTGCTGAGCGAGGTGGGCGGCTTCTTGACCTGTGGCCACTGTTCACCTGATGCCTGATCGCTGGGTGGTGCCGCACTGCCAGTGCTGCCGCCGCTGCCACCCGCCGCCACCCGCTGCCACACCCGACCCCTCCGCCACAACTTGCGTACCCTGAGCCCCGAACGAACTACAATATTTTCCTGCCATGCACCTGCTCCATCCCAGGCGCTGGCGGGCGAGGGGCTGGGCCTGTACTTTGCGCGCCGCTGCCCAGAGGTGGCCCAGCGCCTGTGGGCCGAACTGCTGCGCCTGGTGCTGGCTGCCGGCGGGCCGATGTCGACCGCCTCGCAGCTCTTCTACCTGTCAGATCGCACCACGGCAGCCGTGATGCAGCGCTGGCCAGAGGACCGGGTGAGGCAGCGCAGTCTGGGTCGCTGCATGCAGATGTGCTGATGTGCTTGCCTGCTGCTGCTGGGGTGATCAAGCGGTGGCCCCTTCAGGTGCAAACCATGCTGCTTGCGTGCTGCTGCAGTTACCGCATTGCACCCACCCTGCCTGCCCCCGCAGTCTGCCTGGCACTCGTACGGCGCGCTGCTGCGCCTGGCCAAGATCGCGCCCTTCGGAAAGTGGCGGTGAGCCATGCCTGCCTCGTGCTTCGCTGTTGCTGCCGCTCAAACTTGCATCTTCCGGTCCGCGCACTGCAGCATGCCTGCTTGCCTTGCCCCACAACCTGCTGCCTGAGTGGCAGCTGCTGGACGTTCCATGAAATTCCTGCAGCGCACTGCGTGAGGCGCTCATAGCCCTGGACAAGCAGAAGGCGGCGTTTGCGGAGAGCCACGGGCCCTTCCTCTACCTGGCAGCCATCGGCACGCAGGTGCGACGCAGCTGGAGAGTGCTTGCTTGAGCTCAAGGCATGGCTCCTCGGGCTGCGTTGCCATGCTCGTCGCCAGCTGTTGTAATGCTCAACCAACAGCCCTGCTTGCTGTGTTGCTAGCCCCGGTGCAATGGAGGCGCAAGCGGCTTCACCGCTCCCGTTGCTGCTGTTTCTGCTGCGAACACCTGCTCACGTTGTGGCACCTTTTGCCTTGCATGCAGCGCGAGTATCGCAGCGCGGGGCTAGGCTCGATGTTGCTGGACCATTTGGAGCGGGTGGCGGACAGCGAGCGGCGCTTTATCTACACAGAGGCAAGCATTCGAGCATGTTGCCACTGCTGGCGCCCCATCTGCACGATCTGCTGCTGCCGGCAGCTAGATATGGTTTCTTGCCGCTGGGTGCAGCAGCTGGCGCGAGATCAGCTCGGCTGCCCAAGTTACAGCGGCAACCAACGATCCAGCTGCTGCTTGGTTGTGCCTTTTGTCACCGGGGATTGAAACAGCGGCCCAATGCCACACCTGTGGCTCAACGATTTGTGCACTGTGCAACCCCATGCCGCCTGCTGCAGGCCACCAGCGATGCAGCGCGAGCGTGGCTGAAGAAGCAGGGTTTCTTTGAGCTGCTGCGGCATGTGGTGCGGCCCCATGCGCCCATCATCTACGTCATGGTGCGGCGCCCCAAGGCGCCACAGGTGCGAGCTGGCTGGGGGGCTGGGATGCTGCGTTCGGCTGCCAACGTGGGCTGGCACGCCATCATGCCCTGCGTGCAGCTGCTGTGCTGAATTGATTTGCTGTTGCATCTGCTCTCGGTGTGCCTGCTGCTGCACTGGTCCTCCCGGAAGTGTTTGAAGCTGCCCAAATGTCTGGTGGCATTTGCAGGACGAGCCCGCGGCGGCAGCGGCAGCGCCGCCGCACGAGCGGAGCTGGACCAGCGGCGGCCAGGGCAGTAGCACCCGCCGAAGCGGCACAGGAGCAGCAGCATCAGGCTCGGCAGGGGCAGGGGTGGCATCAACGGCAGGGGCAGGGGTGGCATCAACGGCAGGGGCAGGGGCAGTGCCAGAGAAGGCACGGCCGCCGGGCAGCGTGCGGTCGTCGCAATGAACTGAAGCTGGCTGCTGCTTCACTGCCTGCCTGGCGACATAGCTTGGCTTGCTAGCAGCAATGTGGCGTCCCTGATAAACTCACAACGTGCGAAAGTATTGATCAGGCAAAGAGGCGTTGCGGCCAAAAAAGCAGGCTGGAACGCAAGGCCGAGAAGGGCGGCGGCCAGGCGGAGGCGGGCGGCAGAGGCGGGCCCCCCACACTGGGCGGCGTCGGCGCGCCTGCACTGCAAACTGGAATGTACACGACGTATCTGAGCTCCTGGCAGCGGCCCAGGGGCTCGCAACCCGCCACGCCATGAAGCCGGATCATGGCGCCATCGGCTGGGCAGCAGGGTAAAGCGGGCTGCCCGCGCCCATAGCGCTGTCTGGACGCTGCCCCGTGCTCCTCAGACCGCCTAGAAACAGCAGCAGCCATGGCCTCCGCCCTGTGCGCCGCCCCCGCTCTGCGGGTGAACTCCCTGCGCGTGCAGGGTGCCCGCCCCCGCGCCGTGCGCGCTGCCGTGGTGGTGCGCGCCGCTCAGGACAAGGTGCAGGCAAGTATGAGGTCGGGGGCGCACGGGGCGGGACCCTCCCACCTCCTCCCTCGCTCGGGGCGGCCCGGCAGCGGCTTGCAAGCCCCGCCCTGCAGTTTTCTCGGCGCACGGCGTGCCGATGAGCAGCTTGGAGGCGCTGCAGGCGGCAATGGGCAATGATCAGCGCGTCGCCGGCAGGGGGGCGGCACGGGCTGCGGCAAGCTGTGCAAGCCCCGCGGTTGAACGACCCACTCACACACTATTGCCTGCTGCTGTTGCCTCTGCTGCAGATGGTCCAGCCCGTGAAGTGAGTGGCGCCTCGCCCATCAGGGGGGGCAGCCGGGGAGCAGTGCCAGCACCAGCCAGTCAAAACTGCCGGCACTGTCGGCGGGTGGCGCACCTTGCGTCGGCCAGCGTCGCTTGTGGCCGTGCTGCTGCTCCTGCATTCTTTTTGGCACCTCCAACTTCTGCCGCTGTTCTAAGGTACCGCGCTGCTGACCTGCTGCCTTCTCGGCGCCTGTGTGTGTGTTGTTTGTGTGGTGCAGCGGGGACCCCTTCATCGGCATGCTGGAGACCCCCGTGACCTCCTCCCCCGCCATCGCTTGGTACCTGTCCAACCTCCCGGCCTACCGGTGCGCCTTGCCAGCAGCACCGTGCCAGCAGCCTGGAAGCAGCCTGGCTGGCGGATGCAGCAGCGGCTGTGCCAGCTGGGTGGGTTTTGGCAGTGGCATTCGAATTTGCAGCCGAGCAGCGCGGCTGTTCCAAGCAGAACACGCAGCTGTCGTACTTTGGCTGGCGGGGCGACTGGCCCACGTGCAGCCGTGCCCAACTGCTTGACGTCGGCATGCATCAGTTCCACCACGCCAGCCGTGCTGCCGCGCCGCCTGCTCTTGCCCACCCGCTCACCCGCCCCGACTTGTCATTTGTCACCGCCCCCGCTCGTGTTTTTGGCGCAGCACCGGCGTGTCCCCCCTGCTGCGCGGCGTGGAGATTGGCCTGGCGCACGGCTTCCTGCTGGTGGGCCCCTTCATCAAGCTGGGCCCCCTGCGCAACGTGGAGGTGCGTGCAAAGCGCTCAATTGATCAGTGGCCCGGTGGGCGGCTGCATGCGTGGGTGCACGCAGCTGGCAATGCTGCAGTGGCGCATGACAGAGTGCTGGAGCCCGAAAGCCTCGGCAGCACCTGCATGCAAGCAGTGTGCAGATTCCCGCCACCCAAAGCAATCTGCTTTTGGCAACTGCCAGCTCTGCATGGCCAACGGGGCAGCGCTCGTTCTAACTGCTTGAAGAAGCCTGCCATCGACACCGTCCTAGCCAACCTCCTCGGCTGCCCCACGCAGAACGTTGCTGAGATTGTGGGCTGCATCAACGGCGCCGCCACGGTGCTGATCCTGACCCTGTGCCTGGCTGCCTATGGCGCAGTCACCTTCCAGGGCGAGGGCCCCCAGGTGGGCGGGGTGTGGTTAATTATGCTCAGTCCTCCTGGTGCAGCAGCGTGCTCTGCACAGCTTTGGCTGCTTCTATGTTGGCTTTGTCTGCTGCTGTGTTGGATGTGCATGTGCTGCGGCTGCGACTGCTTGTTGCAACCCGTTGCACCTTGTCAGCTGGGCATGCTGCTCACCTCTCCGCTTGCCGACCTGGCTGTTGTGCAGGTGGGCGTGAAGACCCTGTCTGGTCGCAGCATCCCCCGCGACCCCCTGCAGTCTGCTGAGGTGCGCGCTGGGAGGCGTCCTTGTTGTTTCGCTTGCTGTGCCTCGGCGACTGTGTTGCTGCACTGCCGGCGTGCCTTGCTTGAATGTTGTCTGCAAACTGTTTGAGTGTGAGTGTTTGAATTCCGGTTTAACCATGCCCATCCGGTCCTCCTGCTTCCTCCCAACAGGGCTGGAACAAGTTCACCGCCGGCTTCGCTGTCGGCGGCCTGAGCGGCGCGGCCTGGGGCTACCTGTGCACCCAGGTGCGAATCGAGTGCCTGCAGGACTTGTTTTGCATGCGGGGGTGGTTGCTGCCCTGGTCCATCGTGGGCTCTAGCTCTGGCATAGCACGAGACGTCTGCATGTGAAGCAGCCCAACGATTGAAACAGCTCAGCGGGGCTTGGGATTCCTCTAGGTAGCCCGCTACGCTTCTCCAATGCTGGTCACTTGGAACAGCCGCTGACCAAACACCTCACTCCCCCATTTCCCCATCTTCTGCCCGCAGATCCTGCCCTACTACAGCTGAACACCCTATTCCTAGCCGTGGGGGCGCGCAGGCGTGCGCGTGAGAAGAGCAACCACCGTTAGCGCGCCGCCTGCCGCGGCCGGCTGCCCGCCGGGCGCACCCCGGGCACACGACCTTGGTACTGCTTGTTTCTGCGTGCGCTCCGCGGCTGCACGATTTGTAGGACCGCTTCAATGTTGTAACAACAGCGAGAAACAGGTTCGCCAGTGAAGGCAAGCGTTGAAGACGGTCGATGGCCTGACGGGGAGGCTTGAAGCGCTTAGTGGTCGTCAGGCCAGCACAAGGGCTGCTTCTGGCTGTCTGCAAGCTGAGCTCAAGCACTGACACACATCGCGGAATGCGGCTGGTCGCATTTCTTCGGCAAACAGGTGGCCTATGGGTGGACAGAGTGGGCTCGCTGCGTGCTGGCCACAGCGGCGACGTGGCGGGGCGGGTGGGAGGGCCAGGATGCGGTGCAGTCCCTCGATCGCCTTGATCTACACTGCAACTGTCAATCACGCGTTCACTCACGGCAATGGCCGCGCTTCGGCGCGAGAGCGGGCGTTTTGTGGCGCCGGTCAAGGCGGCCTTGGGACTGGCGCTGCTGCTGTGCAGCGTCTGCAGCGCCGCAGCAGCCTCTTTCAACACACAGGCAAGGCGCTGGAGGAGCCCAAGGCGCCGCGGGAAGCCGGGCGGGCAGACGCGCCTCTCCTCACTGCTGCCGCTCCCCTGCCCCGCCTCGCAGTGGTCGCTGGGCCTGCCGTGGACAGACACGATCGCCAGCTTCCCCGGCGCCGTGTTTGGCGACGACCTGCTGGTGGCCTTCACCGGCCTGGATGGGCGGCAGTGGGAGCTGGTGGGCGCCGCGATTGCCGGCCCCGATGCGGGCCGCGTGCTGTGGACGGCCGAGCTCCCGCTGGGCAGCCAGATGCCCTCCACGATAGCAGTTGCAGGGGAGCTGGCGGTGCTTGAGCTGGATGGCCGGGTCTTTGCGGTCGACCCCCGCAACGGCACCGTGCTGTGGAACGCCACCAGCCCTTGCTCGCTGGGAGACCCCCGCATGGTCGACACACGGTGCGCAAGCTGCCTTGCTACAGTGCTTGCTGTGCATCGGGCAATGCCGCAGGGGTGGGCAGCACAGGCTGCCTGTTCTTGGCGCTGCTTGCCCGGCACTTGCTGCCCGCTGCTCTCCCTCGGCTGCTCCTACTGGCCGAACTGGCCAACGCTGTTCTGCAGCCACACCCTCCTTTACCCAATCACAGGGAGGCCTTCGACTTTGTGTACCTGGTGTGCAACGAGCTGTCGGGCGACTCGACCATCGTCGCTCTGAAACCTGAGGATGGCTCCCCCGCCTGGACGCTGTCCACCTCCTCCCTGGCCTCCGCCCTGGTCCCCGTGCGGGCTGCTGCCGCACGTGACGGCGTGTTTTACTACGCTGACACCGGCAGCAACATCACCGCACTGCGCAGCGAGGACGGCGCGCTGATGTGGCGCCTGGACGTGTCGGCGCTGGTGCCATCCACCCTCGCCGGCGCCTCGGTCACGCACCTGCTGCTCACTGATGACGTGCTGCTCATCAGGTGTGTGGGGATGCAGCTGGTCGGGGATTGTGCACTGCTGGCTGCAGCGGCTGAGGTGCTGTGAGTGCACGCAGCGCATGCTGCAACCTGGAACAGTGCCTTGGCCAGCACCATTTCCAGCCCCTGCTCACAACAGGTCCTTCTTGGTCCTGCCTGATCTCCCCCATCCCCCAACCCATCCGCAGGGAGTACTCGGCGGGGCAGTCCTTCTCTGCCGGCCCCTACTCCTACCTGGCCCTGCAGCTGAACCACACCGCGGGCGGCCGCCCCACGCTGCTGTGGGCTGCTGACTCACATGAGAGCCGGGACCGCCTGCCACCTGGCGTGGGGGAGGCGTCTCCCATCTCCCCTCCCGCTCTGTCCTCTGATGACGAGCTGTTCTTCTATTGGTCGGCCACTGCTCCTCCCCTGGAGGCACCCCTGCCCGTCACACCCACTGTGGATACCACAGCCGGCAGCGTGGAGGGCGCAATCGTCATTGAGGCGGCAGCTGGCGAGGCAGTTGCGGAGACACGGTCTGCAGACCCCAGCACAGTAGACCACGGCGGCCCTCGCCAGCTGCTGGCTGCCGCCGCTCAGCTGGCTGCTGAGCCCGGCACCCCGCCCCCCGTGGCGCCAAAGCCGCTGCCCGTGCTGCTGGCGCCGGCGCCAGCCCCGGCTGCAGATGCTTTGCTGGAAGCTGTGCCATCCCCCAAGCCAGTGGCGCCGCCAGTTGTGCCGCCCAAGTCGGAGGGGGTGGGGCTGGTGGCACCAGAGGGCTTCGTCTCCGTGCCAGTGTGAGTTGGGGGTGTTGAGGAGATGGCTTGAAGAGGCTAGCGGATAGCGGGTGGCTGGTAATGGAAAGGATTGCTTTGCTTTTAACCTGTGGCAGATGAACGAAACATTGAGGCCTGCCTCAGCACCCTCAACCCACTGACCTCTGCTGATGCCATCCCATTGCTGCAGCCTCAAGGCACGCTCGGTGCGCACGGGCGAGGAGGCGTGGAGCGTGCAGCTGCAGCCCATCTCAGGGCCTACGGCAGCCGGCGGCAGTGTGGCGGTCGTCACACCAGACGGCCTGCAGGTGGGTGGGCATGTTGGTTGTGCGGGCATGCTTGCACAGCAACGTCGGCCAAAAAGACAGCATGTAGCAGCATGTACCTGCCTCACTGTTGCCTGCAACAAGTTCCGTTGCCGCCTTAGCGTCTCATAACATCCCCTCCTCCCCATCCATTCTCTGCGACAGGTGCTGGACGCCGCCAGCGGCGAGCTGCGCTGGTCGGTTGAGCAGCGGCCCATCTCCATCTACTCATACGCCCCTGCCCTCATCGGGGGAGATGCGGTAGCAATGAAGAACTGCCTCAACACGCTGTCCCCAAGCTCCCTGTGCGTCTACACTCGCAAGGCCAAGCCGGCACCAGTGCCCACCCCGGCTGCCCAGGCGCCAGCACCGGCAGCAGCGCCGCAGGAGCAGGAGCAGGCGCAGCAGCCCGGCCGGCGGCGCCTGCAGGTGGCGCAGGTTTAGGAATTTAAAGCTGTGCCCAGCAGCTGAGCTCAAGCGGCACCTGCGGCATTAGCAGCAAGCACTCTTTTAATTTTGTTGCGCGCGGCCCTGCGCAAGGGTTGCCATGTTGCAGTACTATCGTGCATCCCCCTAGCCACACCTTTCCGCATTCAGCCCACTCAGACTTGGCGGGCACCGACCTGCCTGCTGGACTGGCCAGGTGTGCCGTGCCATCCTGAACCACAGTATGATTCGCCTTCTCAAGATGATTCCCCCAACATCTGCTGTATCGCTTGCTACGGTACGGGTATTTAACACGCATGCATCAGAATAAGAGGGCGCTAGGTGCGCTAGCTGGCATGGGCGGTAGAGACATGGGGGGTAGCACACGGCATGGCATGCAGAAGAGGTTCATTTCGTGTTGGTACATGTGCGGTAGCTGGCGGAGAGCACAAGTATGGGTCCTGAGGCCTGCACAGCCGCGCTGGCAGTTTGCGATACAGGAGGAGGACACAGCAGTCGGGCACTGCACCAAAGTGCTCAAGGCTTTGCAGCGCTGTTGGTGCATCACAGCTCGCCTGTGCCGCCGCCGCCGCCGCTCTCTCCCGCCTTCTTCGTGTTGTAGCGCTGCTGCAGCCGGCGGGAAAACTCGGCGGTCGCGCCTCCCTCCCTCATCTCTGCAATCAACCCGCCCTCAGCACCTCCCCCTGCCCCTGCTGCCCCGCTGCCTGTTGATGCGGCGCCGCCGCCAGCCTCGCTGGCTGAGGCTGAGCTGGGGCCCAGCCAGCCTTGGATGCGGGCTTTCATAGGCTCCAGCCAGAGGCGAGCGCCGGTGGACAGAGGGCCCAGGCCCGCCCGCATGCGATCCCCCAAGTCTTCCCCGCTCCGGATGTCCATGCTGCAGGCAGGAGGGCGATGGCCAGGACGTTTTGTGGTCGGGGTGGCACATGAAAAAGTGTGAACGTGGCGAGGCAAGAGCAAGGCAGCCCAGTGCTTGCTTGCGTTGCAGGAGTGAAAGGCGGATGCAATTGCCAGAAACAGCCCATGCTTGCACCGCACAGGCGTGAGCACACTCCTGCAAACTTGGTGCCGCACGCACGGGAGGATCAGAAGAATTACACAGCAAGCAGAAGGCGTCACCTGCGGGTGGCCCAGGTGACGGCTGCCGCCAGCCCAATGGCGCCCAGCAGCGAGCCGTACACCAGGGCGCGCACGCCTGCGGCAAGTGCAGGAGGAAGCAAACAGCATGCTGGAGGTGCGGACAGCATGCCGAGTCCAGCTCTGACAACCTGGCTGTGGTGGCCAAACAAGGGTGTGATTGGCCCAAGATGAAATGCCGTCGAGAGACACTGCTGCTGCTGCTGCTGCTGCTGGTGGTGCTGGTGCTGGTGCTGCTGCTGCTGCTGCTGCTGCTGCTGCTGCTGCTGCTGCTGCTGCTGCTGCT
>VFQQ010000923.1_pt1 | contig 48346 bp, 88 predicted proteins | sample 3512341 | NCBI WGS metagenome assembly VFQQ01 (sample SAMN10412373, study PRJNA504923) | tailings metagenome | isolation source: Relicate 2 Philex TSF1 revegetated site | place: Philippines: Tuba, Benguet | collected 2017-08-29 | reverse complement strand
GCGGTGATTCGGAATGGGCTGGTTAGAGCTTTAACACGAGGTGGATACACGGCAGGCCAAGGGAACGTCGCGGGAATCTGCGATAGCCAGCATGCAAGGCGCGAGTGGCGCTGACACGAATGCTACATATCACCCACATGAATGCAGATCTTACATGAATGCTACACCGGCGCTGCGGCCTTCCGCGTCCGCCACTAGCCGCAGCCGCCTGATGTGGCCTGCAAAGAGAAGAAGGGCAAGCAAGATGAGCACGCATGCACATATCAGGGTGCGTGCTGGCAACGACCAACAGCAGCACCAGAATGACAACCTAGATGGGATGGAGTATGGCTGCATGCGTGGCTTGAGATTGCTGTTGACCCCCAAAGGCTTGCCTGCCGAGCCGAAGGCTGCGTACAGCGTCTCAGCAGTTGTGGTGGGCAGCAAGCCGCGCACCTGCAGAGGACGAGGGGCAACAGGTCAGGCCGGGCTGGCTCAATCTGCTCGCCCGCTGCAGCTGCCAGCAGGGCGGCCCTATTGCATCAACAGCCCCGCTGCCTGCCCACACAACTTGAACATGCGAGTGACCGAGCACTCTGGCCGCTGTGCCAGCTGCAACATCAAGCTGTGCACTTGCCAAATAACCGCCCAGACAACGCACCACAATGGCAGGCTTGGGTGCGGGCCGGCGGCGCAGCGGAGACCGTGGTGCGTGCTGCGGCGGGACATCTGCCTCCTCTTGCTGCTGCGGCCAAGGCGGCTGCTGCGCTGCGTGCTGCTGCCGTGGCTGCTGCTGCTGCTGCTGTGGCGCTGACGACGTTTGGGGTGGCAAGAGGGCCGGCTGCTGCGGCGGCGGCTGCTGCTGCGGCGCCTGTGGCTGCTGCGGCGGCGGCGGCGGCGCCTGTGGCTGCTGCTGCTGCTGCTGCTGCAGTCCGGGCGGGGCCACCAGCTGAGCAGTTACAGCCTCGCCCAACTCGCAGGCTCCCTGCCACTGCGCCGCGACTCGCAGCGCAGCGTCCAGAGATGCAAAGGCGACCGTGCCAGTGCTGCAAAGAGAAGTAGGAAGCGTGTCGCGCACTTAACATGCACACAGCCAGCTGCTGCTGCTGCAACCCAACAACAAAACTGATGGCACACGCGGTACTGCAGCTGCCGCTTGGTCTACTAGTATGGTCTAAGCAGCGGCATGTGGACCTTCCAAGCGCACCGTGTTGGAGTGTCGCTCTCGGATGGGTCCACCTCCGCTTTAAGCACGTCCCCAAAAGCTGCGGCCGCCTGCTGCTGCAGCTGCTCGGCGTCGATGTCCCAGGGCAGGCCCTGCAGTGGAAACGAATGGGCGATGATCGAAGCAAGCCACGCTGGCAAAGAAGGCGAGCCGACCAAAGCGCCACAAGCGCAGCCAACAATGGGCCTGGGCACACTGAATTGACGTAGCTCTGCCCACTACCAGCTTTTAAGTGCGCTTTGAATTCCACAAATCGACAAGCAGGACGAATTAAAAAACGCACAGAGATCAACCATACCGAGACCTGCTGGCCATAGGTCTCAGCAGCTCCAGCGCTAGCGCACCTGCACTCGGACAACGTAGGCGGGTGCCGTAGGGCTGGCCTGTGCTGCCACCGACGGCGGCATGCAGGGCTGCTAGAGCACGCCCTGGCGGACGGTGCTACGACGAACCAGATCCTGCGAGGTCGGAGGGCAGCAGGAAGCCATCGAACATCTGCATCGCTGGGCGGCACCAGACCGCCTGTGCGGCAAGTGGCGCCCAGCGGCACTGGGCTTGCACCACGGCCGCGGGCGGCCGCGCAACCTCAGCTCACGGCACATGGTGTGCAGCCCCAAGCCATCCGCGGCCGGGTTGGAGGCGGGGGCGCTGCCAGGCTGTGAGCAAAGCCAAGAAGGCTGCCTAGTAGTGGAGAGGTCCTGCCTCCCCGCGGCCTCACCCAGCTGCTTCTCAAAGGCCCTGTCGCTTCAATCCCCATGCCAGCCGGTGCCGGGCCGCGCGAAGCTGGCGCCCAGAAACATAACCGTGCTGCTCGGGGCTCTCAGGGGCCCACTGATGCTCTCTTTGGGTGTTGCAACAGTTGATGGCGGCAGAGAAGGTGCGGTTGGCCGGCGCCATTGCCCGGCACACCATGCACGACGACTGCACCCCACGCCATGGCAGCTGAGAGGGGGCTGCAGGCCCTTGCAGAGGCCCATCGCTCGGTGGTGCGCATTAGCTGACATGTACGTGCAGCCTGGCCTGCGCAGGAGCTCGTGCGGGGCCGCGCCCTGTGCCGCCAGCCTGCACGCTCTGTGAGGCTGCCCTGCATGGTGCTCTTCATCAGATCTGGCAACAACTTTGTGAGGGCTTGACCCGATTTGGAGCTGGAGCCAGGCAGCCAACTGCTCTGACCAACCATTAAGTGGCCGGCAGCACCGCTGCCCCGCCCTTGCATACATATGTGTGGATGCCAATGCTGCCCCGGGCCGCCATTGTCCAGGCTTTTGCTGGCATACTTTTGAGGCAGTTTGCAGGCATCAGCAGCCGCCGCCGCAGCAGCAGCAGGAGTGAGCGCACATGCGCCACATCACGTGGATCCACAGCCGCACTAATGCCTGCCACTGCGGCGGCAGTTCAATCGCCCGCCACAGCAAACTGCTGGCTAGCAGAAGATCGCTGTCAACAATCGTCGACCACTGAACATGGGTAGAGAATGAAACGATAGGGGCATCAAAGCGCGCGTTCTTTCACTCAAAGCATCATCGCTCGCTGGGTTGCGACATTGGCGGCGCTGGCGGCAAGGCCAACAGGTTGCTGACCAGCTGCACTGTGGCTGCATACACTGCCGCGTTTGCGTGAATGCCGTCGTAAGAGCACCACAGCAGGCAACCTGCAGAGGCAGCAGCAGCCGGCAAGTTAAACGCAGGATAACCAGAGGCTGAGAAGTAACAGAGAGGCAGCCTCACAGCACATGTGCCTCGGCAGGATAGCAGTAAATGCGCTGCCGGCCAACGGTCTGCACTCACCCTCTGCGAGCGCCTGCAAATCGAGCAGCAGGGCCGGTCCTCGCGGATGCAGCATGGATGCGGCTCGCAGCGCTGCGTTATATCTGCAAGGGTTGGGCAAGTTTCACTTAGGTCGGTCAAGCGCAGCGATCGCCAAATGATGCACAGAGCAGCATATTAACCGCCAGATCAGACGGCACAGAAAGCCCGGACAGGCAGGCAACGCTAGAATGGCAAGGAGGGTGCAGTCCAATACAGATCAGCAGTGGCGGCATCAGCCGCAGGGCGGCAGCATCAGTGCCGGTGCGCAGGCCGGCAGCAGCGGCGGGTGCCCCAAGCACAACCGGTGCATCAGGGCCCTCACCGCGGCACCAGTTCCGGCGGAGTGAGGTAGGTGGATGAGTAGGAGCGGCCGGGCACCCTGTCTGGGATGGTGAGCAGCAGCCAGAGCACCTGCTTGCCTGCCTGCAGGGAAACGGAGCGCGTCGGGAGAGCAGCAGGTTGATGGGCAGGCGGGGCAGGCACGCTCATGGGCGACTTGCAAACAGGGAGAGCAGGAGTGCTTGCTGAGCTCTCCGTCAAACTCTCCGCCAACGCCTTCTCGCCACCGCCAAACTTGCACCCACCTCCTGCGCTGCTGCATCAGCTTCAATCACCGCCGCCGACAGATCCTCCACATCCGCGTGGAGCTGCTGCACGCTGCGCTTCTCCTGGTGGTACCACTCCCCCGCCGACAGGACCACCACGTCTGGAAAGCCGCCCGTCTCGCGCCTGCACAATTGGGGCCAGTCGGTCAGCACGAGGTGAGGCGTTGGCTGACCTGCCTCAGCGGTATCACCAAGGACAGTCCCGCCCTGTGCAGCACATGGCACGGAGCGCTGCCCAGCCCAGCAGCATCACCAAGCGGTTCCCGCATGGTCTGGAGCGCTCACATTTTGCGCACGTGCTGCGCGATAGGCGGCAGCGTGGTGAGCCACTGCAGCGCCACGTGTAGGTCTCCGCCGCCGTGCTCCTTGACGTAGGCGCCACTGTCCGACTGGCCGTCCCAGCGAGCGCTCTGCCAAAACTTGAGCGGCCGGTCGATGTTGGCGTCAAACGAGCCTGGGGGCAGGAGGGGCGCCGGGCAGGGAAGGCAGGCGGCTGGGGCGGGGACCCTTGGGCGCAAGCAGCCCACCGCTGCCGGCAGGTCGCAGCCCGCTGCAAAGCTCACTCGTGCGGCATGCAACCACTAGCATGTGCCGCCCCTTGCCGCCTGGAGCAGCTGGAGAGGCACGAGGCAGCAGCACGAGGTGACGGCAGCACGGGGCAGCACAGGCGGCAGCAGCACAAGGCAGCAGCACGGGGCCCAAGAGCGCACGCACCATCCAGCATTCGGACGAGCCAGGTGAAGAGGTGGCGGCCGTGCGAGTCTCCTAGGATAGCTATGTGCTTGTCCTTCAGCAGCTGCCGCAGGTCCTGGGTGCCATACTCGTGAGCGCCGCACACCTGCCGCGGCCACACCCGTGCAAAGCCCAGCTTGGAGGTGCAGGAAGCCACCAGTGGGTCGCTGCCGTTGCACCTGCGCAGCGGCGGGCAGGGCACAGCGAATGGGCACTTGATACGGCTGTGCAAAAGCATGCAGGGCCATGGCGCATGACCAGCAGCCAACACCGGCAACCCTTATCCAAATATCAAGCCAACAAAGCATACTTCCCAGCTCACTTGTCCTCAGGCAGCCGCTGCCATTCGCCAGCCATAAGGGCCGCCACGACATCAGCTGTGCGGGCACACTCTAGTTTGCCGCCTCCTGCTGCCGCTGCTGCACCCTGTGCTGAATCCTGCAGCATTAATGCATTGAAGGCAGGTTCTTCGAGATGCCCTGTGCTCTCAGTGCGCTGCTAGCATCGGCAGGTGCAGCAATGGCAGCAGGAGCGGTAGCGGCAGTGGTGCAGGCGGCGGCAGCGGCGGCGGCGGCGGCACACCTGTGCTGCGCGCGGCGGCCGGCCGCTCAGGCAAGCTAGGAGCAGCGCTATGGTCGCTGCAGAGCAGACGACAGCTGCTGCCGTCGTGCCGCCGCGCCGCCGCGCTCTATGGGTCGGGGAGGGAGCGTGGGTGGCCCTCATCAGGCCCCTGGGCGTCCCCGACATCCGTCAACATGACATGAATACAGCAGCGCTGCCGTTGCGCCTGCACGCAGCATGCTGCAGGCTTCCCGCCGCGGCAGCGTGGCGGCCCCATCTGCCCATCGGTCTTGGCCTGGTATTGTACACCCTGCGTGCCCTTTTCGGCATCGGTCCGTGAGAAACATGCACCCATTGCCATCCTAGGCGGTTAATATAGGCAGCAACGCCGTTCCACCACTGCAGGTCAGCGCCTATCTGCTGCCCGTTGCCTGCCCAGCAGCCCGCTCCTGCAGCTTTGATGCCTGATCAATCAGCACAAGTGTGCTGCTGCTTACAAGTGCAATGCGCCAATGTGCGCAATGTGCCAAGCGAGTGGAGGCCTAATGATGGATGCGAATAAACAGATGGGAAGCAATCGGAAGTGAATAACTTGGCTTGCAGCTTGCACGGCATGCATCAGGCGGGGCTTGCAGGGGGCACGGCATGGCCGCAAGGCTGGAACGTAAATGAACAGGTAGCGACAACAAAAGCTGGGACAAATGAGGTGCAGTTTGTGTTCAGTGCTGCGGCAAGGGCGTGGTCAGGGGCCCTTGCCGTCGTTGAAGTTGATCGGTGGCTGCGGCGGCATGCGCTGAAGGTCCTCCCCCCAATACAGCTCCTCTGGCACTCGGCCCGCCACTGCCGCCGCAGAGCTGACGAGCACGCCCTTTATTCGGAACAGGTGCCTGCACACATCAGGGAGAAGGTTTGTCAACACGGCTGGCTGGCCGACTGCGCATCAACAGGCATTACGGCTCCAAATTTCCCTTGAGCAAACACAGGACAGCCCGAGGCAGCACAAGACAGCCCGAGCCAGTGCCGGCCAGCACAGCAGATCAGGGCGGCACAGACGCCGTGCCTCAATCGCAGGTGCCCACACGCACCCGCCAGTCGTGGTGCCAGGCAGCGTCTCGATTGTCAGCACGCAGCTTGGCGATCGGGTGACCATGAACAGGTGCAAGTGGTCCTGCCAACGAGGGAGGGGGAGGCGGGAGGCCCTGTGAGCACCAGCTCCAGGTGGCGGCAGGCAGATGACCCGGCCGGGCGACAGCAGACCATGCAACACGTGTCGGCTCCGCAGCTGGCTGCCAAAACGCAGAAGGTGTGAACGATGGCATGCTGGCGCTGCACAGCAACGAGCGCCCACCTGGGTGCCAAACAGCCCCCGAATGTGCGGCTCCAGCGCCTGCCGCTCGCAGGAGCAGCCGCCGCTGCAGGTTGCCTGGCCGGTGCCCACTCCGTAATGCGAGTGTGTGTACCACAGCAGGACCGCAGCGTGCGTAGCATTCTTGGCGGTCGATGGGTCCACGCCCTCTGGCACATCCGGCTGCACGTCTGCCGGGCGGAAGGGGTCGTGGTGCGGGGGAGGTGGATGTGAGGGCGACCGCCACCAGGCCGGCCAGCATGCAGCATGCAGCAGGCGGCCTGGCAGAGTCGGAGCAAGCAGGAGCAGGTGCGCAGGGCGGCGAAGGTAAGCGTGTACTGCTCTGTTGCCTGCCTGCCCACCTGTGCTGATGCGGATGGCCAGACGGGCGTTGACCCTGTCTGTCACCGCCCTCACTTCCGGCCGCCCCGGCAGTCCTTTGTCCTCCCATCTGCGGCACACAACCGGAATGCAGCATGCTGTTTTGCATGACGGCAGGCGCCACAGAGCTTCCGACTCAGCACGACAGTTGCTCGATTGCAGCACCAAGCCATGGCACACACCATCGCATCCTTCCACTGTGCTGCAAGGCTATCCAGCCAGCCGCTCCTCAACCCCAACCCAGCTTGCATCACTTGCCTGAACCCGCTGCTGCTGTTGGCGTCCACGGCTATCATGAGCACCCGGTCTCGCACACACAGCTCGGCTACTAGTGCTTCAGCTCCCGCCAGCATGGGCGGCGGGAGAGCCAAGGCATCAGCGGTCGCAAAGCGCGTGTGCAGCGCCGGTGTGCCGCCACCGCTTGCTGCGCCTGCTGCTGCACCTGCTGCTGTGTCTGCTGCCTTAACCGCTGACGCTATCGCAGCCGACCCCGCCGCTGCATTTGCCGCTGCCTGCCCATCTGCCACGCGGTCTGCAGGCGGCTGCACAGCAGCCAGTAGCCCCGCCGCGCTCCGGTCTGCCTGCCGCCGCCCCGCAGCCCCCTGCGCTGCTGCAGTGCGCTGGTGCTCCCACTGCGCTCGCCAAGCCTCGGCCAGCTGCCGCTGCTCCTCAGCTGCCAGGGCACACTGCAAGAAGCGGGCCAGCAGCTGCGCAACATAACCGTGCCCTCGGTCATTGGGGTGGATTTTGTCGGGCGCCAGAAAATCCTCGGCACGGAAGCCCTCCACCCCCTGCTGCATTGGGTGGTACACCAGGCTGCGATGGCAGGGGCGGGATGCAGGAGGGCATTGTTGGGAGGGCATGCATGTAAGGCCAGGAAGACTGCTTGCCGCAGAAACGACAATGCATGTCAAGTGGTAGCTAGCCTTTTGAAGGCGGCCGCATGCAGCGCTGATTGCCGCCTCGTACAGCACAGCAGGACCATGCCCCGGCTGCTCGCACCTGCGCATGGACACCCATGGCAGCCGGTAGTACTGCATCAGCGTCTCCTCCTGGTCCTCGCCGCCGGTGTGAAAATCGGTGGACTGCAGGCACGGATGCGTACACCATACAGTTAGTGGCAACTGCCAACGGGGGGGCTTGTCTTGCAAGTGTGCATCGTGCATGGTGCTTCTTGTTTAGGCGGTTTGCAGCTGCAAATGTGGGGTTTGCACAGCTGCGACCTGTTGGCCGGGCAGCACCAGGATGCCCCACGTGCCTGGTGGCGGTGGAAGGAGTGCATCATCAGCCCCAGCACCAGCGGGCGAGAGGGCATGGCCAGCAGGCGGCGCAGCAGCCGCTCATAGAAGCGAGCGTGCGCGTGGTGCCACGGCCGCCCGCCGTCGTTGATGGCATACTCCACCTGCGGCCAGGGCGATCAGCAGAGTGCCTGTTGACAGCAAAGAAAGCAGCCACATGTGAGCTGCCGACAGCTGCAGTGGGCCATTATATAATTCATTCATCAAGAATGCAGCGCTCACAATTCTAGTCATTTCAGCAGCATGCTGCATCACTCACGATGACCAGGTCAGGCTGCCGGCCCGCTGGCATGTGAGTCTGCAGGCAGGCAACGTTTCAGCAAAAGAGGGGTGTCATTGGCCCCTGGAGCAGCTTGCAGTTGGTGAGTGCGCAGATCCAGCAGCAACATTGCTCACAGCCGCATACCATGGCCTGAGCAGCTCACATCCATGCCATTGTTCTCCCTGGTTGTACCAGAGCATGGCAGCAACATGGCCTGCCCAGTATGTGCATTCCGCACCTGCAGGCAGAACGCCATGTACTCGCTTGGGCTGGCCGCCACGGCGCCGTTGTGCACCACATGCTCCACCCCAGGGAAAGCCGCCAGCAGCCAGCTGCGCAGCTGCGGCACCCAGTCCGTCTGTCCCATCTGGCTGGCGCCGCGCCCAAAGGTCAGGCTGCCGCCAAGGGTCACTGCGGCAGGGTTGCATTGCAAGGGGTCATGAAGCAGAGCATGGGGGCATCAAGCACAGCGTGCGGCTGGCTGGGAGGGCACAACTTGCTGCGTAGAGCCACAGCATGCAGGTGCAGTACCGGCAGCCAAGCGCAGCGGCCCACGAAGTAGGAAGCATGGCCAGGCTGGCTGCGGCATGCACACCAGGGGTGCCCACATGCATGCCCATGCATGGCCCCGCCCCCGAGCCAACTCACCAACTGTTATTGCTTCGCCGGCCAACATCTTGCGGGCCAGGCGCTGCAGAGCCTGCGGGTCCCCATCCGAAACGATGCCTCGATCCAGCAGGTCGTCAGGCAGCGGCCAGCGCCAGGCTCCGGGCGCCGCCCAGGCGGCGCCGCCAGGCAGCGGCAGCGGCGGCGGCTGGGCCGCAACGAGCAAGCGCGCTCCGGCGCCCTCCACTAGGCATGATAGGCCCTTGAGCCCCATAATTGCCGCGAGAAGCAGGGCGACAGCGACGACACTGACGGCCCGAGCACGGGTTCGCCGGTGGGCGGCCGTCGCCCCTGGATGCCCTGCCGACATACTGTATGCAGCCCAGAGGACGCGCTAAGGCACCGTGCAAGGCATGTCACGCTCGACAAAGTTCCTGCCGCGGAGGGTCGGACGAGCGCAAAAGTGGGTGCGGGGAGAGTTGAAGATCACGATTTGGCGGATGCAACAATCGGGCAACTGCGTGAGGGGTGCTTCCCGAGGTGCCCGCCCATGGAACAGACAGCCACGTAAGCCGCCGCCGCGCTCCGTTGCGCGGCATGGAAGGCTCAGGCGAGACGAACGCTAGCCCTCGCTCAGTGGCCTGCAGTGCTCTTTCTCATTTCATGAAGGTAAGTTTGGCCTTACAGCACTGCCCGTCAGCTCAATGCTGCGCCCCACGCTGCGAGGCGGCGCGCTCGGCTGCTAGGCGCCGCTTCACAGCATCAACCCTCGCTGCACTGCCAAAGCTGACGGGTGGGCCCCACTCTGGTCGCGCAAGGCACAGGGCCTGCCCCGGCTGCCGCGGCAGGAACGCCAGCTTCCACACCAGCGAAAACCGGGGGCGGCCGCCTGCCGCCGCTGCAGGCACAGGCAAGCGAGAGCAGTAGGAAGGACGGTAAGGGCAGGGGTCGTGCACGCCCAACATGCTGGCCCCATGCACATGCAGCATGTCGCCGCCTGCAAGTAATGCGCCTCCCCATGCGTACAGCGCTCACCGAGAGGGGCTGACACTCGGTGCATGATGTCCTGGTCGAACAGCACCGCCCGCCCGGGCTTGGGCGACACAAAGACGCCTGCAGGCCGGGAGGGAGGTACAGGGAGCGGCACATGGGCGGCATCAGGGACAGCGCAATAGAGGAAAGCTTGCCACGGTCCTGCACTGCATGGCAGTTTCAGCGGGTAAGTTGAAAAGACCGCCCTCTGCGTACTGCATAATGGAACGTGAACGCAACACGCTGCTGCCTGCGTGCAAGCCCGAGCCCAGCGGCGCCAGCGCCGCGGCCAGGCAGGCCAAGAAGGCAGCCGGCTTGCAAGCGCGCCTGTGTCGGTGGCGCCATCCAGAAAGAGCGTGTCTGCGCCCCAGTCGCGCTCCCACTCCGGGCTCAGGTACAGCAGCAGGGAGACCAGCAGCGGGCGGCCCGGCTCGCCGTTGAAGTAGTCTCCGTAAGAAGCTGTTGAACAGAGGGGAGTGGGGGGCAGCTGAAAACTGCATGAGGGCCGGCCCCTGGCTCCACGCTATTGACGAGCAGGAAAGAATGAAAGCTGGACTCTGCGCTTGGAATCCGCTGCGCATGCCGCGTAGCAGCGGCATGCCTTACCGTGCCAGGGGCTGCCATCGGGGAAGGAGGTTGGGTCCGCATCCACATGGAACCTGCTTAAAATGATGGGGCAAGTATGGAACCTGCTCAGAGTGCCGGATGGCCAGGGCGGCAGAGGAGACCATGGGCCATGACCAGCAGGTGAGAACACGATATGACCAACCCTGCAGCAGCGAGTACAGAACAGCTCAGCGCTGGGGCATCAAGTGTGCAGACATCGCGGCGTGCAAGCAGGCCATGCTGGCCTCCAGGGCAGCACCAAGCGCCCCTCCGGACAACACGACACCCCCCATCTCAGGGGCAGCACCAGGCGCCCCTCAATGCAGCACCAGGCACACACCTGAAGCTGTCCCCTGCCACCGCAGCGTTTGCCACAAAGCAGGCACAGTCCACGCCAGCTTGCGTGGCAGGCTGAGCCCCGCCGCCCGAGCCGTTCGCATGATCTGCCTCGGCAGCTGGCTGCTGGCTGCAAATGGTGTCTGTGTCCTGCCGGGGGCGCTTGTGGGGCGGCTCTCCGACGTGCCGCTGCTGCTGCTCTACTTGCTGCTGCTGTTGCTCTATCTGCTGCTGCTGCTGCTGCTGCCATGCTGGTTGTTGCTGCGCTGCCTGCTGCTGCTGCTGGATGGCTTCTGAGGGCAGGTGCGCAATGTCGCACTCGGGATAGAGCTTCAGCAGGCGGGCGTGCACTTCCTGCGCAGCAGGCACAGCAGACGATACCATTGTATCAATCCAGGGTGCGACCAGCAGCTTTGGTAGCGAGCTGCTACTGCAGCCGCTTTGGAGGAAGCGCACACCTGCCGCGATGTGTGGCGAACGCCTTTGCAGCACATTTCACCCAACCCTGGTCATGCAGCCGACGCACTGCCAGCATGCTGGCTGCAGCGCAGCAGCAGGCGCATGATGCACGTTCACTCACCTGCATGGCAGGCAGGCTGCCCGCGGCAAGCTCAGCCAGCACGTGCTGCTTCACTCCCCAAGTCGGTGCACCTCCCGCCATGTCGGCCGTACGCCGCTCCCACCGCCCTGGCGGCAGCTGCGGACCATCGTCCTGCTGCAGGCCTGGCTTGCCTGCCGCTGCTGCTGCCGCTCCTGCTGGTGCTGCATCAGCTGCTGCTCCTTGCCCTTGTGTGGCCCCAGCCCTGCCACCTTGCATGCTGCCCTGGCAGATGCCGTTGGCTGCACAGCCGGGGGTGCTGCTGGGCGCGCCGTGCAGCAAAAAGTCGAGCAGCGCCTGGCGAGTGGGCTCATCTATGAAGTCGTCAATTACCACTGCAAGGAGTTTGCAAATATTTTTGGGGCATTGCGGATCATACAGCATGGGCAGCTGTGCAGTGCGAGCAACACCGCCGTGCTAAATGAACTTGGGCATTGCCCCGCCCATTTCAGCATCCTCCCCTCCTACCAACCTGCTCACCTGCGTGCGAGTAAGCAATGCGGGCGCCCTCTGGGGAAGCTTCGCTGGGCACAATGCAGCCATCCAGCCGCACATTCAGAGTGACCTCCGCCGCTGCAGGGTCCCAGTCAGTGGGCGCGCCAGTGGGCAGCAGCCGAAAGGGCAGCGGATGCGGCGGCAGCGAGGCGGCGGCAACAGCACCAGCGCCGTCTGCTGCAGCCCCCTCCGCTGCGGGCGGCTCCTCCTCTGCCATCTGATGTTGCCTAAGTGCTGTCTTCAAGCGCCGCTCGCTCCGTTGGGCACGGGTTCAAGGAGAGCCGCTGCAGCGCGGCGTACAGGGGCCGTTTGTGCAGCAAGCAGGTACCTGAGGTGTTCGAGAGCGTGGTAAAGGTCACGATCAGCTGTGCAGGCGGCGCGGTGCTTGTGTTCTGGCGGCCTGCTGTGCGCGGCGAGCGGTGGCGGTGGCGGCTGCAACTGCAGCATCCAGCTTTCGTCATCCATTCCTGCATCGCTTGGGCTTTGAGTAGCATGGTCACCGCCGACAGTAGGACATGGTACCTCCTGCCTGAGTGTTTTTCGCTGCAGTGGATGGCCAGGGTGCCAAAAGTTTGCAGCACTCGGGGGGACACCACAGAGTGGGCCTTGCAAAATCACGCACGTACTCAGGTTGCAAGCTAAGATCAACTTTCGACCCCTTATGCTGCAGGCAAACAATTCAAAAACATTTCAGCAGCGATAAGCACCTGCTAATGGGCTGTCTGAAGAGCTTTGGACGAGCTGGACTTGGGGCCGACTGAAGTGTCGCTCGCCCGTTGGCCCAGCGAGAGTTGCAGCGGCTTACCTGATTGCCCTGCATGTTCATGGTATACAGTCACTGTGGGAGCCTGAAATAAGCAGCGCCGGCTTCTGAGGACCACCAAATCGGGGAGGATAGCAGACGTGTGGGCGGGGTGCCCGCTGCCGGCACAGCGCAGCAGCGGCGGCAGATGAAGGGCGCTTCACGGGCGCCTAAGCATGTCGCGATCAGGCATGACGGACCTGCAGGGCGCACAAGCCGCGGGGCAGTGTGCCCCAAGCGGGCCCACCCCGCCGGGCGCCCCAGCAGCGGGGCAGAGGCCCCCCAGCAAGTCTGCGAGCCGCAAGAGCGTGCTGGTGAGCAACGCATGGGAGAGGGAGGGCCGCCTTGCTGCTCGCTGCTGCCGTCCCCCTGAGCAGCCGCTCTCCCCCCTTGCAGGAGTCGCTCAAGAGCCGGGTGGACGGTTCTAGCAGCGATGCCGCCAGTGACGCCGGGAGCCTTGGCGGGGAAACCGAGCGGGAGCTGGCGCCGTCGAGCAGCGCCCCGTGCCCCGACAGCGACGCCACGCCGCCCTTCAGCTGGCGCGGCCTCCTGTCGTTTTGCGGCAGCGGCCTGCTCATGAGCGTCGCATACCTGGTGAGCGGGAATGCCTTGCCGGGTGCTGCTGCGGACACATGCTCTCGCCTTGCAGCCCGCCAGCTGGTACGGCGGCGCACCCACTTGGGCCTGATCATATGGTTTGCTGCTGCGGTTTGAACCTAACGGAATGGTTTGCTGCTCTTGTTGCGCAGGACCCCGGAAACCTGGAGGCCGACATCCAGGCGGGAGCCAAGACGGGCTTCGCATTGCTCTGGTGGGTGCTGCGGCACTGCCTCCAGTCAAATGCCGGTCAAACGCCTTGCCCACGCCTTGCCGCTGGTCGTGCACCATGCGCTTGGTGTCCCCCAACCACTTTGCGCATTTCTTGCAACCCCTCTGACGACAATTCCCCACCAAGCTGCCTTGCAACAGGTGGTTTGCACTGGTGTCGCTGGCCTGCGGCACCGCCTTCCAGTGCCTATCTGGCCGGCTGGGCCTGGTGACGGGCAAGGACCTGGCGGCGCACTGCGGCGAGCGCTGGCCGCGGGGAGCGGCCTGGTTCCTGTGGGTCATGCTGGAGCTGGCCATCGTGGCAGTGGACATACAGGTGGGGGCGGTTCGCATTGCTTGTGACACGGTACAGGTCCTCTTTTGGGGCCCGCGCTCTCTCATGCAAGCCAGCTGAATCCAAGCTCGCCTGCAAGTTGCAGCATGCTGCGACACACCGAATTCAAGTGCTGCTCCCCCTGGCTGCAGGAGACCGTGGGCTGCGCCCAGGCGCTGTACATGCTGTCCAACGGCATGCTGCCGCTGTGGGCAGGTGCGGGCGGGCGGGCTTGGCGCAGCCAGCAGGGATGCATGCTAACGACAGGACAAACTGCTGCTCGACAAAGTGCCGCTATCTACCTTGTGCTGCACACAGCCCCGGCCCCGCAGCCTCGTGTGGTTGCACCTGCGGAGCTGCACCGGCATACTCCCTGTTCCAGCTCACCACGCGCACCACTCCCCTTGCTGCAAACTGCAGGTTGCATCGTCGTGTCCTGCTCTGCCTTTGTGCTGCTGCTGCTGGAGCGGCGCGGCGCGCGCTGGCTGGAGGCGCTGTTTGGTGTGGTCATCGGCGTGGAAGCGGTGAGTGAGGTTGCACACTGAAGAGACGCTGTTTGGCGTGGTCATCGGCGTAGAAGCGGTGAGGTCTGAGGGTGCAAACCGGAGGCAGCAGTTTTGCGGTGGAAGCAGTGCGCTGGATGCAGCCGCAGCGCAACCGGCGGGCGACGGGCGTGAGCAGCACAGCCGGTCCTGCTTTGCTGCACAGCTCCTGCCAAACGGTTTGTGGTGCGCCCTTCAATGCAGGTGGCCATGGCGGTCAACTTCTTCAGAGCCGGGGTGCCCGCCAAGGAGGTCGCGCTAGGTGCGCTGCGCTCGCTCTGCACCACAGCAGGCTCGCTTGGCAGCACAGCAGGCTCGCTGTGCAACACACCAGCAGCCACCCAGCCCTCACACTATGCCGTAGCCACAGCCAGCCCGATGCTGCGGCTGCCTGCGCCCGCTGGTCGTCCCGCACAAAGCTCACTTGCCGGCACCATTGGTCCCATGCCTCGCAGGCCTGTTCCGGCCGACCCTGCCAGCTGGCGCGATTGGGCCCATGCTGGGCGCGCTGGGCGCTCTGGTCATGCCGTACAACCTGGTGCGCTTCATGGACTTTTTTACTTTTATCCTTTCTCAAAGATCAACGAAACAATGCTGCTGCATGCCGCATTCTGTCACCGCTGGCCATGCCGTACAACCTGGTGCGCCTTGCTGCTGCCTTTGTAGTCACAAAGCCGCAGTGAAGCAATGCTGTTGTATGGAGCATACTCACCGTTTCTGGGACCGCTTGCTGGGTTCTTGGGATGCCCACTCAGCGGTGGTGGGCAGCCAGCGGCTGCCACACTAATTAAGCGCACAGCCCACCCTGCCTGCCAATGTCCTTCCCTCTCTTGCAGTACTTCCACTCCGCGGTGGTGAACAGCCGGCGGCCGGAGCCGCCCACCCCCGGCCAGCTGCGCGGCGTGCTGCGCTACCTGCGCATTGAGACGCCGGTTGTGCTTCTGGGAGCTTTCCTCATCAACCTTTGCGTCATCTGCGTGTTCGCCCAAGGCTTCTATGGCACAGGTGGGCTGCAGTGAGGGGTGCTGCGCATTTGACGGTTAGGCCGCGTGCTGCTGAGCATGGGCCGCTGCCTGCTTTGCTTTTGTTTGGCAATGCCAGCGCGTGCATGGCAAGCGGTGATTTGCTTGCTGCGACGTGGCACCATGCTATGTGACGCAGCATGCTGGGCTGCATCTGCCTTTGCATTGCATCGTGCCATCCCCTGCCCTGCCAACCAGAAACATCCTGCTATGCTGTCATCCAAGGACCCAAGACCCATCCATCCTGCAGACCAGGAGATTGGGCTGCAGGCGGCGGGCGACCTGCTGGCTGAGCGCTTTGGCCAGCAGTTCAAGGTGTTCTGGGCGGTGGGCCTGCTGGCGGCGGGCCAGGTGTCGACGATTGCCCTCACGTGAGCCGCACTTGTTGATGCTACTGGGTGCTGGGCACTGGCTGCTGTTGAGAAGCCAGGCAAAAGTATTCGTTGCTTCTGCTATGGCCGCCTGCTGTGCCAGAGCCACTGCTGAGCCAGAACCGCTCCTTGATGAGGCGCATTGCTATGCTCAGCCTGTGCTGGCTAGCTTGTCGATGGGGGACCAGGTGTCCAGCGCTGCATGCACACAGAGCGCTGCTACTGTAGCAGCAGCCGTGCTTGCTGCTGACAAAATCTCTGCCTTCCTGTGCGCCAACCCCTACTGTGCAGCTACGCGGGCCAGCTGGTGATGAGCGGCCTGCTGCAGCTGCAGGTCAAGGGCTGGGCGCGCATGATCGGCACCCGCCTGTTTGCCCTGGCCCCGGCCCTCACCGTGGCGATTGTGTCCAACGTGAGCCTCGCACAGGCTGGCTGCTGTGCGCGCTGCGTGGCAGCTTACAGGACTGGGCAGTTTGGCTGGTCTATCATCCAAAGCGACTGCTGAGTGTAAGGAGGACAGGAGGACAGCCGCCTTCCTGTCCTCGCTGCCAGTGCTGGTTGCATTGCTGCCTGCCCACCCTCGCCATCATCCTGTCCCGCCGCTCATGTGCCAAGCCCTGTCCACAACACGCTGCAGGCCAACAACAAGTTTGACGGGCTGAACCAGATGCTCAACATTGTGCAGTCGATCCAGCTGCCCTTTGCCCTCATCCCGGTGTGCACTCCTGCCTGCTCGCCTGCCTGGCGGCCCCAGCGGCTTTGCAAACTTCGTGAACATGCATCGCTGTATGCCCCTGCACCCACTGTGCAATTGCATTTGTTGGAATCGTGCTCTTCCCCATTGCGACTCTGCATGAATGCCAAATTTACTTCTGCCCCTCCGCCCCGCCCCTTGTGCAGGCCATTCACATGGCGGGGTCAGCGGCGATCATGGGCCCGCCTGGCGCCTTTGCCACGCGCCGCTGGCTGCACCTGTTCTGCAGCCTGGTGGCCCTGACCGTCGTCTCCATCAACGGATATTTCCTCGTGATCTTCCGGCGAGACAACCTGCCGGCCGGCGCAGGTGCGGTTGGATTGCCGGGGCGCGTTGTTTTGGGCAGCCATGTTCCAACGGGCAGCCCAGGCTTGCGCTGCGGCATTATGCTGCATTCGTCTGGATGGCATTACTTGCTTGGGCTTCAAATCACTGAATGCTGCCGCCTTGTGGCCTGCATTTCACACCATCCTGGTGCCTACTTCACGCCCCTTCCCCTGCAGGCGTGTCGGTGGGCTGGGGCTTCCTCATGGCCGCCTACTATCTTGCGCTCGGGTACTACGCCCTTGGCCCGGATCGCTTGGCAGCCCGCTTTGGGCCGCACCTGCGCCGCATGCGTTCCAGTGCCAGCTCAGCAGCCAGCTCAGCGGGCAGCGCAGCAGGGGTGGCGGTCCAGTGGGTCAAGCGCATCAACTGGGTGAGGCCTGGTGCTGAGATATTGTTGGTGTGGTGTGTGCGTGTTGCCGTTCGTGTTCCTGCCCGCTCATGCCCGCCCGCCCGCCTGCCTGCCTGCCTACCCGTAAACTGCCTACCCATACACTGCCCGCCCGCCCGCCTGCCGGCCTGCTCACGTGCCTCGCTCATCAGCAGCGCTGCCCGTCTTTCCTGTTTGGCCTTTGCTGCAGAAAGAGCCAGACAGGCAGCTGGAGCTCTTGGAGATCCACCTGTAGGCCCGCCGCGTCAATCCGATTCAGGCGGTTCACAGCCATCAGCAATTCATTCATCGTGCAGCGGCCACGAAGATGCCACTGCACAGTGTGGCGCACTGTGCTGGACAGCTTTCTGGCATTCGTAGTCGACGGACAGCCATTGATCCGTGCATGCTTTCTTGTTTGTCCCCCGTTGCTGCCATTTACCCCTCAGCTAAGTCGTCCCCAAGACTGTACATTTTTTCCAAGACCAGGGCCCACAGTGAGCCCAAACCCAAATCCCCCCCAGTTTTGCAAATCTCTACCTCCCACCCTACCGTTCTCACCTGTCCAACACGATTGCTCGCCCTCACCTCAACACTGTACCCTGGATTCTTCGCTGTGCTTGCGCATGAGCTTATGCAGCTTTCATAAGCATTACAAGTGCTGCGGCTGCTCTTTGTTCACTGCTCTTTGTGTAATCAAGAGCGCTGGCAAAGGTTCCGGTGTATGGTGCAAGGCAAGCACAGGCGAACACAGGCTCAGACGGCTGCCACACATACTGTTCTGCACACAAGTCGCCAACAAGCAAGCAACGCCAAGCAAGCTGCTGTCTCAAAACTGCACATTGGAAGGAAATGGACGCATCTCTCGCCAAAACCGAAGTACTCGAAGTGTCTGTGTCGTGCGGGGGGCTGCAGCAGAGGTGATGTGTTGTGGCTGGCAGCCCACGTGCTGTCTGGCCATAAGTAGTGGCAGCAGGGCTGGCTGCTGAAGAGGCAGGATGCACTCCTGGTTATGCATCAGCTGCCTGCTGTGGCAGGTGGGTTGCTCGAGGCTCCTGCGGGGGCAGCACTGTCCTGAGCAGGGGCCGGCCCCGCAGTGGCTGAGGGACTTCCCAGGCTGCCCACCCGCCAGGCATCTGCCGCAAATGGGGAGGTCAGGCTGGCGGCTGGGTGCCCAACGCTGATCGACATCAGGACCGGCTCCGATGGCATTGCCCGGCTGCCGCTCCTGCTGCCGTTGCGCCGGCTGCCACGCCTGCTGAGGCTGCTGTGGCGGCTGGCACTGGGGCTGCACAAGCCCTGCGGGGCCGGCTTGGCCCCTGATTGCGAAGCTTGGCGATACGGGGCGGCAGGGCTGTGGGATGGTGAGGCGCCGCTAGCCTCATCGCCTGCCTCGCTAGGTGCTGCAGGGCTGGGGGCTGCGAACGCCGCGAACGTCGACTGCAGGCTGCTCGTGCGTGCTGCCGAGGGAGCAGCAGCGCTGCTGGGGACTGCATGGTTGGCGGTTGAGTGCTCCTGCGGGATGCCTGGTCCGGCCAAGCCGCTGCTGACGGCTTCAACAGAGCTGCTGCCACCGCCACCGCTGCCCAGCGCCGCCGGGCGCTGCGGCTGCTGCGGTGTGCGCGGAGGCAGGCCAGAGCGCTGTCGCTGCGGCGTGGCAGCCCCGGCTGATGCGTGCGCTGCGCCCGCTGTCCCCACGCCTGCAGTGCCTGCTGTGCCTGCTGTGGTGCCCGCCGCAGCGTGCTCAGCGGCGTGCTGTGCTGCCTCGATCGCCACCATGACATCGCTGGAAGGCATGCGGGGCACGCCCGGGGGCCGGCGAGTGGGCGGCAGCTTGGTCAGCAATTCCAGCACCTCTGAAGCAGTGGGCCGCTCGGATGGCTCCTCTGACACACAGGGCTGCTGCAGCGCCGCCACCTCGGCGGGGCACTGCTCCGGCGCACGCAGGGGGCCCATCTGTCCGCGCCGCGCCCGCTTGCCGCTGCACCGGCGAAGGGGGGCGCAGGCACGGCACTTGGTCACGAGTGGTTGGAGACCGCCACTTCAAAACCGCATTGCATAAGTTTTCCGCAGCGCAGGCGGTGCCAGGGCGACTCCGAGTCAGCTGAGTCAGCCATGCACACCAGCTGCATGCTTCAGCCGCACAACAATGTCCTTGCCTTATGATCTCATGCAGTACCACGCCGAAGGACCAGATGTCTGAGGCTTCGGTGGCGCCCCGCCCCAGCAGCACCTCTGGGGCGCACCCTGCAGGATAAATGATTGGGGTTGCTCAGGAGCATGATGCATTGAAGGCAAATCCAAACAAGCTCAATTGCAGTACAATCGATTGCCTGCGCCGGCAGCCTGCCAGTTGGCAGAACGCCTTGTGTTGCGGCACAAACCCACCATCCATCCCGCAGAATCCTGCTCACAGTCAAAGGTGCCGAAGCGGCCGCTGATGGTGAGGTGGGTCCGGGACATGAAGCGAGAGAAGCCCACATCGCCTGAACACAAACGGTAACACAAACGGGACGGAATGTGGAGCAGCGGTGAGGTGCATGTTGCAAAACGTCCAGCAACGCAATGCTTGCTGGGGGAGCACTGGAAGCAACGTGTTCGCTGCCCAACCCTCCTGGCGCAGCCTGCCATGCTGCAACCGGATTGCATCAACACGCCTCATCGCCTGCTGTCCCATCGCTCTGCCACTCACCAATCTTGGCGATGCCGCTCTCCGTTAGGAGCACGTTGTGGGGCTTCAAGACAGGAAGGCAGGGCGCACGCCAGCAGGGCAGTGCTGGATCAGTCAGCAGGGCAGCAGGGCACTTGTACCCACATCCATGAGCGGCCACCCGTGCTGTTACAGGAGCAGCATGCAAACACCAGGTGAGGGTGACAATGTGTGCAGTGCAGTGCATAAACATCTTTGCCTGCCCATGCCCATCCTTACCTTCAAGTCCATGTGCAGCACCCGGCAGTGGTGCAGGTCTATGGTGGGCAGAGGGGTAGCAGGCAGGCGGACGCTGGTCATGGCCGCATGGCTGCTAGCAGGCCAGGTGTGCAGCAACGGACACAGTGCACCGCAGCGGCGGGGAGGGACGGCATGCAATGTGGGCAGCGCCTGCAACACAGCCGCAGCTGTGGCCCCAGCAGGCCCAAGGCAGACCCACACCCCTCACAAGCCAGGCCGCGCGCGATGTCGGTTGCGACCCTCCTGCCACGGTTGCACCCTGCAAAAATGCGGCCGCGACAAGCAGATCACAAACAGCAAGCTGGTGGCAGCGTAGTGGCACTGCGCTGGAAAGAGTGCTGTTTGAAGCGGTCTGCCCATCAGCTTCCGATCCTCCTCAGGCACAGTCCCTGGGCACCCAACAACTTACAGCCAAACACACGGGCGCCGGTGGCGCGGGAGCGTGCGTTGATGGCAGAGTCCAGGTCACCCTGCATCATTGTGAAGCAGCAGATACCAGACGTTGGAAAGCATGCTGTGTCCAGCCGCAGTGGCAACACTTTAGCTGCCGACGCAATAGGTCCTGCGCAACAATCAGTTCCTGCGCCAACCCGGCCCACTGCCAGCAACGACCATGCCCGCCTTGGGACAGTATTCCATCAGCAGTATCCCGCGGTGCTCTGTTCAGGTACATAATAAGGGCAGCCGGCGCACGTCGGTCAGGCACCATCAACGAATGCACCAAGATAGGCAGCCGGCCACATTCTGCAAGCCGGCAAGTGCACATGATGCAGCACCAAACATGCAGGGGCCAGCCCACTCCCACACCGCCGCCACTCGCCTGTGATGCAGATGGCTTGGAAGCTGACTACGTTGGGGTGCCTCAGCCGCCACAGCATGGCCGCTTCCTGCGCGACAGACGGCGGAGCAGCAAGACGACACAGGTCCAACCACCAGAACATGCTTCTAGCCCCAGCCAGGTGTGCTAGAAGGAGCCGAGGGACACATCATTTCACGCCATGCGGCGCCGCAAAACCCGCGGCATGACGCAGCATGCGCAGCACAGCACAGCGCAGCGCAGCACAGCATGCTTGCCTGCACAAACTCGACCTGGTTGTGCGCCCGCCCGCCCCACTCAACAATCTTGGCTGCAGTACCGGATCGGGTGGCCAGAAGCATGCGCACACTTGCAGGTAGCCCCAAGAGACGGGTGAGGCAGTGCCCGTCCGAATGCCAACCAACCAGCCAGCCAGCCAGCCAGCCAGCCAGATGGAGCAGATTGTCCAGGATCTGAATCGCAGTTGATCAAGCACTTGCGCCTCCTCACCGGCACACTCGGTGTGTCCGCCCACCATCACCCGCCACACGCTGCCAAAGGCGCCGGCGCCTGCAGGGCGACCTTAGCAACGCCAAGCTATCAGGCACAGGTTGCACGCTTCAGGGAAGGAACGCCGCAGTGATGGCGGCAATGCACGGAGCTCATTGGGTGACTCGGCATGCAGTGCAAATCGCAACTGTGCACAGCAGGAGCCGCCGCAGCAGCAGGGGCAGCAGGCTCACTCAGGGAAATCGGCTGCCCATCTGGACCCAGCACGAACGAGATCTCGCTCTCCGGCACCACAGCCTGCGGCCCAGAAAAATCGCCAGCCCACAGTAAGGCACTGTTCAACTGCACTGCACAGGCACCGGGCAACAAACTCTGCTGAAGCAGCGGCATGCCTGGGGCACCAAGCCAGGCCTTCTGCTCACCTCCTCCCAGCCCTGAGTGTTTTCAGCCAGGAACTGAGCCGCCCAGGGCGTCAGCCCAGGCACTCGCGCCGCCGCTTCAGCCGCCTTGCCTTCCAGTGCCGGCAGCGTGGCAGAAACCGCCTCACTGCTCCCAATCGACTTGCGGGATGAGCCGGCTCGCTGCAACTGCACCACCGCATTGCCCCTAAGCTGGCCGGACGCTAAAATGGGGGCGGCTGGAGCCGTTGTAAGTGTGCTGCGGCTGCTGCTGGCCGCCAGCGGCCTTGCACTGCTGCTCTCGGCCCGGGCGGCTGAGCCGTGTGAGCCCCTGCTGCCGTTTCCAATGCTGCCCGGCACCACGTCGACGCTAGAGAAAGGCAACTGGTCGTCCGAAGCAGCCTTGCTTGCCGGCCGCTGTCCCCGGCGGCGGCGCTTGCGTCGCACTAGGAACAGTGCTGCTGCAGCTGCCAGCAGGGCCGCCGCTGCGCAGCCCACGGCAATGCCTGCGATTGCGCCGCCGGGCAGGCCTCCATCACTGCCGCTGCCGCTGCTGCTGGCGGTCGTTGAGTGGAGCGGAGCTCCATCAGGCTGACCGGGCGGGATGTAGGGCTCTCCATCTCGAATGTACAACACAGCCTGCACTGGCAAGGAAAGAAAGTAAAGGCGGACATCATAGTGTTACATGTAAATGGCTTTGGTGCAACACGTTTGACGCGGTGGCAGGGTGCAGCAGGCACGGTTTGCACGGGCGGCAGGGGGGATAGTGGAGGCACCACCACAATGTCAACCACCAACAGGCCAGCGGGCCCTCTGTTGCAAGCGACTGCTGCACTGCGCTTCAGAGTTAAGGGGTCTCCCAGCACAGAAAAGCCCCACATGTGGATTCCAGGTGGCGGTGCGGAGGTCAAAAGCGCCGCGGGGGTCGTCCGGCATGCCCCGCAGCGTGCCTAGCGAGCTGTTCACAGAGTCGCGGCCCAGGGGCGACCACTCGATGGCAGAGCAGCCCGGCAGCGCGTCGCAGGCGGCTCGCAGCTCCTGAGGAAGAGTGGGTGCAGGGATGACGTGGGTGTGGGACAGCTGAGGCGCATGGGATCATGCCATGCCAGACTGCGCAAGTTGCGCCAGGCAGCACAAACATTTCATCACGTACCGATGTTGCATTGTGCCTCAGTCGGCCGAGCAATCAGCCATTCGTCCAGCATGCACTTGCCACACAACAGCGCCATACCAGGAGGCGCACCTGCAGGCTGCCCAGCAGCCGGCACGTGTCGTTGCGGATGCTGCCGGGGCACTGCAGGCGGTACTGCGCAAGCATCACCTGCATGGCAGTGGAAGGGAAGGGGAGCTGCTCTTCAGCGGGGGCAGCCGTTACAGGCAGGGGCTCAGCGGGCAGGTCGGTGGTGCAGGCATTTAGAAGGCATTTGGAAGGCAGGGCATTTAGAAGGCAGGGCATTCAAAAGGCAGGGCACAACATGCCACAGCCCGCTATGACGTGCCAGGCCTGAAAGGGCATTGCAGGAGCATGGCTGGCATGGAATAGCAGGAGCATGGGGATGGCATGGCATGGCATGGCATGGCAGGAGCACCGGCATGCATGGCATGTCAGGAGCATGGCTGGCATGGCATGGCGGGGCATGACGTGGCAAATGAGCGATGCAACCCGCCTGTCCAGGAAGAGTGGTGTAGTTTTCAAGCCGGGGGATGGGCACGGTGAATGGAACGCCTGCACTAGGCGATGAAAAAGCGCATGTGCATGGCTTGCTCGGCTTTGGGTCCACTTTGGGTCCACCATGGTCCAGGCCTGCATGTGGGTGCCTGCTGAGCTTCTTGCCACGGATGAAGCAGCATGAGCAAACCCGCGCAGGTCGCACCTCCAATGCTGTCTACGCTCGGCCCGTACTGCAGCAGGATGATGCTGTTGCCTTCATTCACATTGGCCTGATTGCGCAGCTCGCAGGAACCTGCAGCACTGGGCAATGAACACAGGCAGCATGAGGCAGCGGTGCGCTGGGCCATGCCATGCCACGCCATGCCATGCCATGCCATGCCCGGTGTCCTGCCTGGTCCCATGCCTTGCGTCATGGTGGCCCCCCTGCCATGGCATGCCCATCAATACCAGACCAGACTGCACCAGCGCTCTCAATGTCTGTGTGCACGCTGCAGCAGCACGGCCACTCGTTCAACGCCTGTGCCTCACCTGGCGGCAGCGGCTCGCCGCCGGCTGCATCCATGTTGCATGCCTCGCTGCTGTTGGCCGGGCACCAGTTGAAAACTGCGGCAGCAGCAGCAGCTTGGGGAGGTCAGGATCAAAACCACATGGCACATGGACAAACACAGGCGGGCAGGCTTGGGTCTGTGCTCTGCACGCCTCCATGACGGCACATACGCAACTGCCACGCCGCACCCGTGTACTTGGGGCGATCAAAGCAGTAATTAGCACACGCCTCCAGGCTGGGCTGCCGGTTGCTGCCACCAGGCACGGTCACCGGGCCCGGCAGCAGGCCATGAAGCGACAAAATGAAGCTCCCTGCAGGTGTGCGGCGGGTGGTGGGAGCGCTCGAATGTGCCCGCCTGTCCGGGCAGACTTGCCAACTGGCCAGGACAAGTGCATCCTCCTGCAGCGCACCACCTTCACTTTCACTCACTGTTGGTGCCGGGCAGCTCCTGTAACCGAGCCTGATCGCCCACCACCAAGCCCAGCGGCTGCTCGTCCGGCGGCTGCGCCAGTCGCCGCACGCCGCCAAGCCTGCAGGCGGCGGCGGCCGCCGCCTTCCTGGCTTGGCCGCCTGCGTGGTGGGGGAGCCGTGCAACGATCATGGGGTGTCTCAGTGTCTTGCTTGGGCACGTCCTCCTGCCTTAAACGAGAAGAATCATCGGCGGTCCTGCTCGGGCCTACACCTACCTGTGCGCCCCCAACTCGTCTGCCACACACACCTGCTTCTGCACCCTGGCCAGCGAGCAGCAGCGTCAGCAGGCAGCACCAGGGCAGCAGCGAGGCGCCCAACTTGCCACCTCGCCGAGTTTGCATCGAACTGCAGCTGGAGAGTGGCATGCAGGTGCAGGAGATTGGGCTGAGGGGCAATGGGAACCTCATGCTGGGTGCCCAGCGACCGCCGCCCAACAATGTGGCCGCGCCCATGCAGGGGCCGCAGCGCCCCCTCTCAAATGCGGGTGGCTTGTGCTCCCGTCGATTGGCTGCACACCTCTTTGGAAGTGACAACAGCGCGCGGCTCAATTAACTTACAAAACATGGCTAGTCATAGGGAGCTGGCGCAGCGCGAGCTAACAACGTACAGAGATGGAGCAGTGGGCCGGAATGGCGGCATGTGAAAAGAGGGCAGGCAGTGCTTCGGAAGAGAGCAGGGAAGCGCACAATAGGGCACCGCGGAAGCAAGAGAGGGTGAGGGCTTCGTTTGGCATCGAGGGCACAAAAAAGAGGGGCGCCTCGTGCTGCCACCTGGCAGTTGCGGCGGGAGGATAGGTTTGCAGCGGGATATCCAATTGCTTGGTGCGCCGACGGCTCCAAGTGCCCAGCCGCTGGTCTGCGTGTGCGGGCTGCAGCCAGCTGGGCCTCGCATGCAGCCATCACGCTCAGGCGGACTTGGGGGCGGCCTTGAGCTGCGCCGCCACCTGGTCCGCAAACGTGAAGCCGTACTCGATGCACCTGGTGGGGAGGAGGAGCAGCAGGAGGAGTGTGAGGAACGAGCTGGCGTGACCATTGGCAGTTAACAGTAGATAGCAATTCCATGGCAACAGCAGCGCAGCCTTGCGCTAGACAGCAGCGCGGCTGTGTTGGGATCACCAATTTTCCTAGACAGCAGTGAGCAATAATATTCGTCACTCACTTGCCCAGCGCCACGCCCGCCACGTAGTTGCCGCCCAGCAGCACGCCGTCCCAGCCGGCCGCCTTGATGCCGCGCTGCGCACCCTCCACAGCCTCCAGGTGGCCGATGTTGAACTGGAAAATGAGGTGTGGGTCAGTGTGGAGCAGAGTGAGCACATAAAAACACAGAGTGGAGCACAGTGGTAAAGGCAGCGAGGCTCAGCCGTTTCCAGGTGGCCGATGTTGAACTGCGAGGAGGAACGGAAGCACAGTAGAGCGGTGCGAGTTTGTCAGCATCTCATGGACAAGGAGATAAGTGAGGGGCGCTGCATGCCCTGCCGCCGCCAAACTCTGGGGCAAATATTCTCTGCCTTTGCACGACAAGGGCATCCCGCCGTCCAGCATACAAGTGCGTTGCCTGTTACCTGCGGGATGGCGCGGGGCCACACGCGCACGGCGACCTTGCGCGGCGCCGGAGCGTCGGGCCGCAGCAGCATCTGCCGCAGGTCCTTGTCGACCTGGGATTGGAGAGGAACGAGGGTGAGTGAATACCAGGCCGAGCACAGACCATACTAGTTGAGTTTTGGCATGTGCGGCAGCGCCTGCGGCAGGTACTTGTCGACCTGTTGGGGAGGACAAGTGGAGGCGGTGAGTTGTGAAGGAGCGGGTTGCACAGAAGGGCGCGGCCTCAGCTTGCAAGTACAAGTACCCGCGTGGGCCACCAGTCTACTTCTTGTCGTGTCCTTCACCGAGGTTGAAGCCCGGCAATGATTGCAGCAGTCATGGGGCCTCACCTGCGCCACCAGCGCGCCGTCGCTCATGTCCTGCACTTCAATGCACCCACAACTTTCAGTCTCAACGGGGCTTGCAACCGAATCAAATCAAACAGCCATTCATCCCCACCTGCGCCACAAGCGCGCCGTCGCTCATGTCCTTCACCGCAATCGCACTGAAAAGCTTTGAGAATTGTTGATACGGCATTGATTTAGCATCACCTGCGCCACCAGCGCGTCCTCGCTCGTGTGCATCATTCAACCCACCCATAAAACACAGGGCCAATCAACGCAGAGCCATCACTTGAAAGCTTGCGTATAAAACACAGGTGTCGTCTGTAGACGATAAATTACCTGTGCCACCAGCGCGTCCTCGCTCGTGTCTTTCACCGCCCGGTTCTGCGCGCCGCCAAAGTAGGACAGAAGCAGCACCTGCAGTGCACAAACGATCAGGAGCAGCAATGGTGAATGTGAGGGAGGGCTGGCACGCAGGACAGCAGCAGCATCTGCTGCGCGAAAAGCAGAAACAACTCCAGTTGGCACTGGCCTGATGGCGTCCTCCACTTTCAGCACTAGCTACCTCCCATTCGCTGCCAGCCAACCCCCTTAGAATGACCTACACCCTGAGCTTGCTCGTACCTGGCCCTTGGGCACGCGGTTGGGGAACAGCGAGGAGGAGTAGATGGTGCCCAGCGTGGTGATGCCCTGGGAGCGCGGGTGCAGCTGGCCAAAGCCTGCGGGCAGGGGCCAGGAGGGCGGGCGTGGGTGGGTGCCTTAGGGAAGTGTCTGGATGCTTCACTCATGAGCACCTTAAGCAGGCACAGCGCCGGGGGTTGGGGGGGGGGGGGGGGGGGGGGCCAGGCTCTGCATCAAACGATTTTCATGCCACCAGTAGCCAGGTGGCTGGCTTGCATGTCAGCGCCAAAGCACAGTGAACCACGTGCTAGCCAAGCACGTGCAACCCACCTGGCAGGTTGCCGTTTGCGTCGAGGCGGTCGGGGCGCAGTGCGGACTCCGGGTAAGCCAGGGTGATGGCACCCACAGGCGGGTAGTCCAGGCTCTGTAGGGAAGAGAGAGATGAATGCCACTGATTAGTAGCAGCAGCTCACACAGCCTGATGCCCAGGGTTTTACTCCCAGGAATAGTGGTTGCAATTCAAGTATAAAGAAACTGCTGCAAACAGCGGCACATCCCACTATCAATCCACTTGGACAGACATTCAACTGACCTTGAGCGCGTCAGCAGCAGCAGGGGCCTTGTCTGCCACCAGGTCGGCCGCCACATAGGCAGGCACCGTCAGCGCCACGGTGCGTGTGCGGACCTCCTTGCGGCCAGCAGGGGTGTCGTAGGTCAGCCTGCGGGGAGGTTGATTGGGAGTAGGAAGGAGTGCGGTTAGGATACCACGGCACGCGTGCGGGCCTCCTTTCGCCCGGCAGGGGTGTCGTAGGTCAGCCAGCAGGTGGGTACAAACAGCGTGGCGGGGTGGTGGTTGGAGAAGCGCTGCTGTAAGGTGCCGCGGGCATGCGGTGCGGCGCGGCGGCGGGAGCACCACGCTGTAATGCCCAGCTTCCGGTTGTGATGTGCCACACAGGAACCGCACCAGCTCACCACGCTGAAACATGCATCCACCTAACACAGCAGCCAAACCCTCTACCAGCCAGAGGCCCTCACTTGTACACGCTGCCCTCCTTGTCAATGCCAAGTCACAACACGGCAGCCTAACCAAGCCCGCACTCGTAAAATTCTGCAAGAAAAAACTCCAAACTAACGCCCCCTCACGTGTACACGCTGCCCTCCTTCTCAATGCCCAGGAGCGCCCAGTTGCAGTGCAACCTCTAAAACTCTAAAGCAAAAAAGTTAACGCCCCCCTCACTCGTACACGCTGCCCTCCTTCTCAATGCCAAACTACGCCACCCCAGCCTAACCCAGCCCCAACTCTAAAACTCTAAAATGTTAACGCTACAACTTTACTCACTTGTACACGCTGCCCTCCTTTTCAATGCCCTTAAGCGCCCAGTTGCAGTGCACCGCGTCGCCCAGCTTGGCGGCAATGGCCTCGGGCAGCGTCTTGAGGCCGCGGCGGAAGGAGCCCACCTGCAGGAGCAGAGCAGCAAAACGAGGTGAAGATCACAGATGGAAATGCAAGGGCGCCGGCTGGTGTTTATGAGGCTTTGGGCGGCGTTTCAGGCCGCGGCGGAAGGAGCCCACCTGTATTAGAGTGGAGAGGACAGGAGACGATGCATCGGTCGGAGTGTAGGGTGAGGTGCAGACCACGGGGTGCGAGCAGGACCGCGTTTTGCGCACAGGCGGATGCACTCCGCATTGCGCACAAGCAAACCGTGGCAGCGGCGCTGGTATTCCACACCATTCCACACAGGCCGGCAGCGCACCGTCTGGCCCTTGGGCTTGGGCGGCAGCGCGGGGTTGCGCGGCGGCGGCGGGTTGGCCTTGCGCTCCTGCGGATGGGTTTGGCAGGCAGGCGGATGTGAGACACAGGGCTTGAGCCGAGGGAGCGGAGGAGGCATGCACGGCGGGTTGGCCTTGCGCTCCTGCAAAGGTGGGCACCGACAGAGGTGAGAAGAAGGCAGGTTACAGTTGAGGGAGGGTGTGAAGAGGCACGCAGAAGAGGTCGCATGCAGGTCCCCTGCCAAACCCAAGCGGCCAAGCGAGCAGCAGGTTGCAACAGACCACAGAGAGCAGCAGCAGCAGCAGCAGCAGCAGCAGCAGCAACTGCGTGCCTGCAGCAGCTTGATGACGCCGCCAATGATGCTGCCGCCCTTCTTCTCAAGGTCGTACACCTGCGTCAAAGGATGTTGTTGGTTCCAGTGGAGTAGTTTTAACGTTTTCTAACCAGCTGTGCTAGGCACTTCTTCTCAAGGTCGTACACCTGAGGCAAGAAGGGAGGCAAGCGGTTTCATGGTGTCATGGCGAGAGGGTGCGCGCAGAATCGGCAAGCCATTCTACCAAATGGGGAAGTGTAGGACACACCATGCCGACGCGCATCGGAGCTTTGGGCAGCACCGCTTGCTCCCAACGCATGCATGAGCCAAAGCCCGGCGCGCGCCATCAGGCACACACGTCTGCCCACGTGCCACATCCGCCAAGTGATGCTTTAAAACGAACTGCTCACCTTGCCAAAGGCCGCCTTCATGGACAGCTTCTTGGGGTCGCCCGCGTACACGCCGCTGCAGGGGAAGAGGGCAGGAATGGCAGTGCACACGCACACAGTCAGATGGCGATGCAGCCTGACCCCCTCACGACCCTGCCTGTCAGCTGCGATGTGCAGACCGAAAGCCGGGCTGAATGGTGCGCACGACCCCTGCCTACTCAAACGTCCTGCAAGAAAGTGCAGCAAGACACGCTGCCCCCTCGCCTGCAGAAGGGCTCGATCAGGCGCTCGGACCACTAAAAACAGCTGCAAAATATGCACCAATAATCCCAGCCTACCTGCAGAAGGGCTCAATGAGGCGCTCGAACACCTCCTCGCCCAGGTTGCGCCGCACATACTGCTCCACGCTCTCCTCGTACTCTGCTACAGGAAAAAGCAAGGTTGGTCTTTCAGACTGAGAGGCTGTGCCAGCGCACTGCTACGCGCTCTCCTCGTACTCTGAGGATTGAAGGAACAAATGCAGGGAAGCCACGCATTGTGGGGCACGTGAGGCGGAGTGGCACCGGCCAGGCATGGCGCTGCCCCCGGGAGTGCCGGCCAATGCAAATGGTGCGACGGACGGCAGCACATGCGGCGACCCTGCTGCAAGCAAGCGCGCCCGCGACAGCGGCCTACAACAGGCAGCACCCTGCAGCGCAGCGCCCAGCCGTACTAGCAGGCGCACCCAGCAGGGGGGCCTTGAAGCCCAGCGCCCCAGGCGGCGGCCAGCCAAGGACAAGCAGCACAGTGGAGCCTCCAGGCCTATCACCAATCCGCCCTATCCACAAGCGCACCCGGCAGGGGGGCCTTGAAGCCGAGGGCGCCCAATCCCGCCCGGATCTTGCCGAAAATGCTCATCAGGTCAAAGGTCAGTGCGTCGAGGCCTGCGGGCAGTCAACATTCAGGAAGAGAAGTGTTAACAGATAGGGCAGTTCTCTTCGGATCTTGCCGAAAATGCTCATCAGGTCTAAAGGGAGCGCATTCGGGGTCTGCGGGGAAGGGGTAGGTTTGAGAGGGGAGAGGTAGGAATGAGGCGCTGGCTTGATGCATCAAGGGCCTCACAGAAACGACCACGACAACGAGCCCTCAGGGCGTCCGCTGCAAGGGGCAGGGGCCAACAGCACCATGAGTTGCACAGGGGCCCAGGCTAGGGGGAGGCAGCGCTCACCCGAGGGCGTGGGCCGCAGCATCTTGTCCCAGTACACTCGGCGGCCCCGCTGGCTCCCAAACTGGTGTGTCAGTAGTCGAACAAACCGAAACGAAGCTCACCCGAGGGCGTGGGACGCAGCTTCTTGTCCCAGTACACAAAGCGAGGGGCCGTGGGGTCGCCCAGCACCAGCTCGTCCGCCACGCCCGCGTCCACCTGCAGTAAACATTTGGTGTGAGTATAATTGGTGAAGTTTGCAATAAAAGTAGGCTAAAAACACAGCCACACCAGCTGGTCCGCCACGCCCGCGTCCACCTGCACACGCCAGGTGCATTTAGTTCAAGCACAAAACGGTGCTGACCCACGATGCATGAGTTGCGCCGGCAAGCTGACACCAGGGGGAGGCAGCAAGCATGCTTCCCCAACCATGCACAGGCACAAAGCGCACGCGCCGCCGCCTGCAGGCTGCAGTCAGGCAGCTGCTCACTCGAGCCACATGAGTATAACAATACACAACAACAAAAGCACGCACCGCCGCCTGCAGGATGAAGTCGTTGGGCTGGAAGGAGTTGGGCCCCTCCTCCCACAGCAGCCCCTCCTCGTCGTTGGACACCTGCGGGGGGAAATTGGACAAAGAACGAAACGCGGTGATTCAAATGAATTTAACGATTTCCACAGCAGGCCCTCCTCGTCGTTGGACACCTGCGCAATGGCAGAGTTTGCGGGGGGGGGGACATGTTCCAGGTGCTCCTCCTGGACAAGCCAGCAGCTGCGGCGTGAACGCTAGACTCAAGTGTGCTGGCCATGTGGGCGGACACTGCACAGCAGCCCAGCCCAGCACCAAGCAGCACAGCACAGCACAGAGCGCAGCACAGCGCACCGTGGTGATGTTGCCGCCCACACGATCGCGGGCCTCAGTCACCAGCACCCGCTTCGCCTCGCTGCCGTGCTGCGTCACCAGCGCCTGCATGTGGTGTATCCAAGACAATGCAAGGGTTGATGCGGGTTGCGGCAAGCAGAGAGTGACCAACACCCGCTTTGCCTCGCTGCCGTGCTGCGTCACCAGTGCCTGCATGCGAGTGACAATGCGGAGCGGTGCCGTGTGCGGCACACAAGAGGGAAGCCAGCGCTGCGCCTGATGTAAAGCCCACAGCCGCCACCAAGCGACAAAGCAGCGGTTCCCAAGTTGGTGCGATGCGATCGCAAGAGATGGCACGAGCCAGCTGACCAACACGGGGCCGTGAGTTGGGGTGGACCCGCAAAAATGCAACAGGAGCACCCTGCGGGTGCTACCCAAGCCCTCCCCAGCCGCCTGCACAGGCCCTCACAAACCAACCGGTGCACCAACCACACTCACAGCAGCGCCAGTGAAGGCTCACAAGCGCCCGAGCGGCGGCGGCGCACCTGAGCGGTAGTGAGGCCGGAGATGCCGGCGCCCACAACCACGACATCGTAGACCCCGCTGTCGCCTCCTGCTGCCTTGGCGCCCGCCTGAGCCGCCGGGGGCGCGGAGGTGGCCAGCACACGCAGGGAGGCGCCCCGCTGGCGCGCCACGCCGCGTTGGGAGGCCCGGGCCGCGACCTGGGCGACCAGGCGTGACGCATTGGGCGCCAGAACGCTGCTGGATGCTGCCTGGCGCCGGGTGGGCTGCGCAGGCGCGCACGCGGGGTTGCTCACAAGAGCGACCTGCATAGCTGCTCTTGCGGGGCTGGCAACAAGGTCCTGGACGTTACCAGGATAAGCTGCAGTCACCGGGGGCCCTGCAAGCGAGGTCACGACTGCCATCTCATCCTCGAGCCATCTTTGCGGTCCTCCGAGCAGCGGCAGCTGGCCGAGCTGTTGAGGCCGGGGATGAGCAGAAACATGCAAGATAGATCATGGACACGTGCGGGAGGACCGGCGCCTGCACTGTGCAGCCGTCCTAGGCAGGGCGCCACCAGCCACCGGCGCCGCCGCCTCTGCCACCTCAGGCCGACGGATGCAACCGCAAGGCCTGCAGAACTGCTTGGTTTTAGGTTGTGCCCACCCTTAGCGTGTGGGCAGGCTACAAGATAAATGGGCGACAATGCCAGCACACAAGGCCGGTGTGGTCCACGTAGCGAAAACAGCAGAGGAGGAGTGACAAGTAGGAAAAATCTGTACAGAGAGCAGAACAAGCCCGGCGCAACAAGGGCTCGGGGACGTGCAAAACTGTGTTGGATTATTGCGTGTGTGTCTCGTTGCATAAGATGGTGCTGCGAGGATGACGCGCTGATCTAGCTGTCACAGTGTGGCTGGGCTGTCACATAGGCTGCACTTGGCGCAGCTTCTTGCTTCACTGCTGTCAAGGCTTGCGAGCAACCCAAGTCGGGAAGGCGGGTTCACTGCAGGCATGGGGAAGCGTGGGAGGGGTGTTCACGGTCACATGCACTGCGCCAGCTCAGCATCCACAGCGTGAATGTCACTCCACGTCATGCACCCATGCAAGCAGCAACGGCCACCGCGCTGCTGTCTCATCGCCGCCCCAGCACAACATGATCCGCACTGCGAAAGCATGCACCCATGCAAGCAGCAACGGCCGTCGCGCTGCAGCCTCCACCCAGCCACAGGGCCGCATGGCCGCACAGCTCAGCAAAAACAAGTCCCAGGAGCCTCACTTGTAGGTCACTACGACGGACAGGCCGTGCGCCGCGGCAAATTCGTCCACGGCTCCCTTCACAGCGCCCTCGTGCCGGCTGCCGTCGGCGCACACTGCGGCAGGGAACAAGTAGTGGGGTACTGGATCCAGTCAAGGCGTCGGTCACTTATGCGGGAGGTGCTAGCAGCTGCAGGGGTCGTGTACGCAAAGACTGGCTGGCTGGCAACCACTACAAGCCACGGCTTAGGCTGCCCAGTCCCATCAGCATCGGAACTGCCATGTGCAGCTGCACACTGAGAGATTGACTGTCGGTGGGCCCCGCGGGCACTCACGCGACCAGTCTTGCGTGTTGCCTGGGCGAGCCGCCACCTCAGCAGAGTGCAGGTAGTCGTGCCCCGCCAGGATGCCGCCTGCACAACGATGATGGCAATGAGGAGTTGGCGGCGTGAGGACCGGGAGCATCACGGAAGGCGGCTGACCTTGCAAAAGCAAGGCGAATGTCACATTGGTGCAAGCGACATGTAACGAGCGCTGCAACGCCCATTGGAAACCTACCCGACTTGAGCTTGGGCCAGTAAGCTTCCAGGTCCTGCTTCACCCCGCAGTAGTCGTGCCTGCAGGCCAGCGCCACTTTCAGCGTGGGTCACGCATGGCCCAGTGCCTGCTGTACTGCTGCTCTGCCTGCTCATCTGAGTGCCGGCGAGTGCCCAAGTACTCCGGCACATGTGCTGCTGCGCAGGCACCTTTGCAAAAGGCCACACAAACACACGTTTCCTGAAGATATGCTCACCGCGCATCCACGTAAACAAAGTCCAGCGAGTTGTCCGGAATGGCCTTGGCCGCATCCACCGTCAGGTTTCGCAGGAAGATGGTCTGCGGGTGTGGCAGCCGTGACGCACCATGGTTACAGCAGGGTAGGAACACCATGTTCAACGCCTCAGCTGCCGCAGGCTGAACAGCAAACTAGCAGCAACCAACGGCCAGCAAGCAACGTGTGACAATGCCTGCAACAAGAAAGCAGTACAATCCAGCCGGAAGGTGCGCACCTTGTCCTTCCAGGGCTCCAGCCGCTTCCGCGCCTGCTGATAATACGCCTCCTGCAAGGTGGAGCAAGCGGGAGTTGAACCGCGTCAGGCAGACGCAACCACCCTGATCTTTGAACAATCCCAGCACGTGCGCAGCACATGCTGACACAAACCCAACTGAGCGAACACAGCAGCGCCGCACCTGCTCTGCATCCGCCACGTTTGCCGCGTCCGTGTAGTTGGCCTGCTGGCCCCAGATGTCCACTAGGTACATGCGGGCGCAGGAGGGCCAGGCCCGTAGCAGCTGCTCCGAAAACACGCCCATCTACAGAAGCGGGAAGAAAACAATGTGTGGTAACGTTGTAGTGGTGCAGGGGGGCGGACGCAGGAGGGCCAGGCCCGCAGCAGCTGCTCCGAAAATGCGCCCATCTGCAAGGGAGGTGCAGGCAGATTTGTCAGGGGGTGCTGCACAGCTTCTGGAACAAGCATTCTGCTGTCGGCACACAATCGCTGCTATGTGGGCCACAGCTGGGCAGCCTCGCTTGGTACCGATTGCAACAACGTTTAGAGCTGACTCTCCCGCGCCTACCAAACCGCTTGCGTGCCAACTCACCTTGACACCCAGCTCCGCCCCAACCTGCAGCTTCTCTCGTTCCAGCAGGGGACCAAGCTCCCCGCGCACTCGCAGCGAGGACAGCGGCTTGGGGCGGGGCGGCGTGCTGCTGCCGCTGTTGTTGCTCCCGCCGCCGCAGCTGCTGCTACTGCCACCACCGCTGCCGTCGCTGCTGCTGCTGCTGCCGCTGCTGCTGCTTGCAGGGTTCTCCTTGCCCCCTGCCCCTGCTCCCTCTGCCGCGGGCTGCTGCTGACCAGAAGGCATGCACGGCTGCGGCGCGCACAGCGGCTGCGCGGGGCAGACGGGGCACTTGGGCGCCGGTGCACAGGGCTGCACCTGCGGGCACTGCTGCTGCTTGCCGCACATGGCGGCGTGCAGGCCCACGAACGAATGGATGCCGGCCTCGTTGCCGCCCATCCAGCTCGCAGAGTAACGGTGGTAACCTGCAGGGAGAGGGCAGGTGCTGAGGGTTGGTGCTGTGATGTGGGGGTACAGCAGGTTTCCAGGCTGGCTGGGGGCATGCTTTGCTCTCACGCACACAGTGATGCAAGCCATCGTGGTGAGCAGCAGCATGCCCGCAGGCCATGCCAACCAACAGCAACTAGGCAGGCGACAAACAAACAGCAAGCGCCTTGCCTGCCAGGTGCGCAAGCAGCAAGCACGCATGCCACAGCATGCGGACCAGCAACCATTGGCAGCTGCTGATCCTTGCAGGACACCAAGCATTAAGCGGCTTGCCTGCCAGGTGCGACAGGCTGGCCACCCCCAGCGCCCGCTCAGTGACCAGCTTGCGGTGGCAGTCGGCCTGGTTGTACTGGCAGGGGACGAAAAACGTGCCCTGCACGTCGAGCAGTGATTGGCAACAAAGTGAACACAAGGAACAATCAGCAGCTGCTACGGTCGTCGCATCATGGATTTATCCAGCAAGGGAGCAGCGCGAGGTGCCGTGCATGACAGTGGCAAGCCGCATCGCCAACCCGCCATTACCCAGCACTCTGTAGACGAGCAGCAGCAGCAAGTGGCACTGCCACTCACCCGCGGCTGCACCACGACAGTCGAGTTGAGCAGCTGGTGGCGGCCGGCGTAGGGCCCGCCATCGGGCACAGTGTTGATGGGCGGGTCCAGGCTGCGCAGCGTGTTGGTCATCAGGATGGGGCCTGCATCAATGGGTCATTGAGAGAGGCAAGCCATTTTGTCGCACAATATGCTAGTCAGATCCGGGAGCGCAGCGTGCTGGTCATCAGGATGGGCGCTGCACGGGAGGTGCGTAATCATTGGGTGAGACCCCCAGACAGTCCAGAGTTTGTCCACCCAAGTCCCAGGCTGGAAGACAGCAGGTTTGGGACAGTCCGCAGGGCACAGCTGCCAAGCATTCAGCCACCCCCAGTTTGCAGGCATTCACCATCCTGCGACCTGGCTGTTGTCAGGCCACCCCCTCGCCCCCTCGCCGCCAGCAAGCCAGCCCCTCGCTCCCACGCACCTGTGAGCTCGCCCTGCGCCCCCGTGTCCATCTTGGGGCTGCGCTTCCAGTTCGCGTGGATGCGGCGCATGGCCTCCTCCCAGATCGGGTGCCCTGGTGTGCTCGCCAGGATGCCGTTTGTGACGCCGTGCGGCGTGCCCTGCGGGCAGGTTTGAATGGTGGATGTTAAGAGAGGGGTTGGATGTCAGCTGCTAAGAAGTTGGCAAGTACAGCTGGCCGAGGGGTCCTGGCCCAGCAGGGTGTTGAGATGGTGGGCCAAGGCAGCAGGGGGGACGCAATCCACATACTCCGCACACCTCCCATCTACAAATGTCGCCCGTGTGCTGTCGGCAGCTTTGTATGAGCCCAGCAGCCCAACGGCAGGTCGCAGCCAAAGCTTCTCAGAGCCCCAGCTTGTTCTGCTCACCTGCAGCACCACGTCGGCATCAGCCAGGAACTGCTCGGCGTTTCGGAAGCACTCCACGTCCAGGTCCAGGTAAAGCCCGCCGATGGCGTGCATGATGAAGTAGCGAACCTGCACAGGCAAACAGGAGTGCACAGGCATAGTGGGTGGGTGGGTGGGTGGCTTTTGGTGCCGCGCAGCCTACGCACACGCGGCATAACCGCAGCAATGTGGCGCATCGTCGCGCCTCAATCCGACTGCATGGCCGGGCAACAGGCCCGGCAGTTCAATGTCTGCAATGCCAGCAGCTCCTGGATTCAGACCGGCAACCTTACCGTGTTGGCTTGGTTGATGATGTTGTTCATCGACTTGAACATCTCTGCATACTGCGGGTAGTGCTGCAGCCAGGCAGGAGGGCAAGAGGCATGGCAAAGCACAGGTGAGGGCTGCTCAGTTGGACCAGGCAAGAAGGGTGGGTAGCTGGTGTGTGGTAAAATGCAACAGCGACCTCTTTTCTCACCGTGCTGATCAGCTGGGTGGCGGCCTCCATGTCCCAAAACACGTGCTGCCAGCCGGGGTGCTGGAAGAGGCAGGTGCCGCCCCAGCGCAGGCGCGTGTTGGACCGCAGATCCTCGGTCAGCTTGAAGTAAGCCTCCACGCCCGGGAAGTAGACTGCAGGGTGGAATGCGTAATAGAAAGCAACTTGCAGGAGTCAGTACCATGCTGCAGCTGCGTAGCAGGTGAGAGATCCAGCGGCGGTCCCGCCACGTGCGGCAGGCACCCTCAGCTGGCATAGGATAGGGACCTGGACAGCAGCTAACAGAACTCCACCCAGCCAATCGCGCGCACCGTGGTGCAGGATGCGGGGAATGCGCAGGCCTTGAGCCATCGGTGCCCCCGTGGCGTTGAGTGCTGCCGGGTTGAAGGCCCAGCGAAAATACAGGGCTGCCCGTGCTGCGCTCTGCTGCAGCTCGGGCACCACCTGCCGCGCCGCTTCAGTGCGCAGCTCGCTGCTGCTGTCGTAGGGCCAGCTGGTTGTGGTGGTTATACTGCTGCCGCCACTGCCGCTGCCATCGCTGCTGCTGCCATGCTCGCTGGCACTGCCGCCGCCTCCGAGCGCCGCCAGCGCTGCCGGCAGCGGCGCTGCTTGCGTGGCGGTGCCTGACGCCCGCATCTGCAGCTCTGGTCTCCCCACCGGCTGCCCAGCGCGGCCGGACAGCAGCAGCCAGGCGGCCAGCAGGCTGGTGACGGCGATGCCGGGCCACCAGGGCCGTGGGCGGCGGTGGCCAGGCGGAGGTGGCGGCGAGCCGCCGCCGCCGCCGCCGCCGCCGCCGCCGCCGCTGTGCGCCTTGCCCTCTTTCATGCCTTCCGGCGGCCTTAATTGGGTCTGGACGGCGCCAGGGTGCGGTGCAATCGCTGCTGCAGGGTGGAGAGGTACCCACGGACAGGCACTGCGATGGGGCTGGACCGCTGCGCACAAACCGGGCCGAGGGGCGCTCTATTGCAACGTAGGATTTATGGAGAGTGCAAATGCCCGGCATCTGGGGCGCCTGGACTCTTGGTCGCCTCATGCAGCGACCGACCGTGTTTAGCAGGCCCCCGCTCTCTTTGCCGCCCATCACCTTCCAGCGGGTTGGGTGGCGCCGTGAGGTTGCTGTAAACGCATCACACTCCCCCGGGGCTCCGCAGCCGCGGTTGCTGCACAACTTGACTGACCGCTCGCCAACGGCTCTGCCGCGCGGAGCAGCAGGTGCCCCAAGCTCACAGGGCTGAACGGTGAGCCTCGCAGTGCAGGCAGCGCCCCCTGCACCCGCCGCACCACCGCCCTCCTGCCCCCGCCCTTGCGCCCCTTCCCCTGAACCCTCCGCGCCGCTGTTGCCCCCCTACTCTGCAGGTCCGCAGCCCGCCGGTTCCTTGTGCGGTTGATGCCAGGGGTGCGCCGCACGCGGTGGCAGCCAGCGGCACGGCAGCAGTAGCCCGCCCATGGGCGTTGCCGGCATGAAGCGCCTGCTCAGCAGCGGTGCGCTGTCGGCGGCTGCCATGGCCACCGTGGGGCCAAAGGCCAAGTGGCGCGCCCGCATCACCACCGTCATCGCGCTGGTGCTCACGGTGTGGCTCTGCGCCAGCACCCAGCTGTCGGTCTACAAGAACATCAACGGGCCCATCTACCTGTCAGACCTGTGGCGGCCCTCGGCCGCGCACAGCCCCCGCCTCATCCCAGACAATGCCACCTGCTCAGAGGTGCGCGCGCTGTTGGTTCCGTGTGCAGCTGTCTGAATGCATGCTGCTGCTGGACTGGGTGCTGCGCTCTGCTGTGTACTTTCTTGCGCAGACGCAGTTGAGCGCTGTATGTGGGTGCACACGCTGCCGTACACGCTGCAGCTGGCGTACTGCATGTCACGCTGCTGGGCTGCCGCCGACTCTGTTGCCTGGGCTGCCATCGACCCTGTCTCCTGTGCTGCCGCCGACTCTGCTGCTTTTGCATGCCGCATCCATTGCCACCAGATCCTGGGCGTGGACAAGGTGGCCCTCATGTTCCTGACCCGCGGCCCCATGCACCACGCGCGCACGTGGCGTGTGTGGCTGGAAGCGGCGGCGGGCCTGCTGCCGCGCCAGGCGGTGCTGGCGGCTCAGGAGGCGGCCTGTGATGAGCAGACGTGGGCGCAGATGATGGCGGCGTGCGCGCCCTCGGCGCTCTCGCGCCACCAGCTGCTGGGGCCCTCGGAGACCGCGCCTGTGCAGCACCTGTTCAACATCTACGTGCACGCCCTGCCCAACTTCACGGGTGCGCGCGCTGGGTGGCGGATGAGCGGTCTGGTGTGGGCGGTGTGGTGCAGGCTGCCGCTGGGCTGGTTGGGCTCAGCTGTTTTGTCAACAGCCGGGAGGGCAGCTGCTTCCATGCCCGCCTGTTGATGTTCCTCCTTTCAGCAAGCTGCCGGCCCCTGTCATTGTTGCTGTCCCTCCTTCCGCACCCCATGTATCGCCGATCACGCGCATTGCACTTTCTGCAGGCTACGAGGCGGGCAACGTGTTTGAGGGCAAGCTGCTGGCGGACCGCGTGGATACGGTGTGGGGCACCATCTCGCTGGTCACCGCGGAGCGCATGCTGCTTGAAGAGGCGCTCAAAGACCCCTCGAACAAGCAGGTGGGGATTGAGGTTGTTTGTTATGTATGTTTACCAAGTCTGTGGGGCACCATTTCCCTGGCGACAGCGGAGCGCATGCTGCAGGAGGACGCGCAGCAGGTGGGTGCTTGTTGCCGTTTGCTTGTTGCCACCATGCTGCTGTGCTGGGCGGCCTCGCGCGGAACACATGCTGCTGTTTCACACCCAGCAGACAACACGCATCCAACTCTCCTGCCACCACTCCCCTTTTTATCGCCTCAGTTCCTGCTCGTCAGCGACAGCGACATCCCGCTCTACGACCCGCTGACCTTCTATCAGCAGGTGCGCTGTGCATGCTGCGGTCACGCCGTGCCCATGTTTATGCGCTCGCTTGACCGGCAGAGAAGACGTCAAGTAGCCAGCTGGCGGCCAGCAGCGGTGCCTGCGCTGTGCCTGCCGCAGCTGCTGACGCCTGCTGTGCCCCGCTGCCTGCGCTGTGCAGCTGATGCACGAGGACAAGTCGCGCACCAAGGCCTGCAAGACCGGCCCTCTGTCCGAGTACCGCTGGAACCGGTTCATGGGGGTGAGCAATGATGAGACAGCGGTGCTAATTATGTGTCTAGTGTGGCTTGGTGGAAGCCGCTGTGCGCGCTGCTATGGGCACCCTGCGTTTGACAGCAGCAGGTGTCTTCCTTGCCGCGCCTTGGCAATCGAGCAAGTGCCCTGCATTGTGCCACCCCCGCCGCCCCTGCCCTGCAGATCTACGGCGTGCACCACCAGCTGTGGCGCAAGAGCAGCCAGTGGTTTGGGCTGATGCGCAAGCACGCCGAGGTGGTGATGCAGGACAAGAACGTGTACAACGCGTGAGTGCACGAGTCTGGTTGCTGATGCTATGGATGATGTGTTGCTGAAGATGTGATGCAGGACAAGAATGTGTACAACGCGCTACTTTGGTTGCTCTTGGTTTTTTCAGGTTGTGCTTGGGTTGCAGCTGAGTGGTAGCAGATGCACTTTGCTGCATCGCGAGGTGTGCTTGGTCCCCCAAACGTGTGTGCGGGTGCAGCCCGGCAATAAGCAGCGCGCGGTGGTTTGCTCACCTGCCCGCCCTGCCTCGCCCCCCCCTCTGCCGCAGGTTCCGCCGCTTCTGCATCGCGTGGAACAACCGGACCAAGGTAGAGTGCTACTCGGGTGAGGCCGCGATGACGCACTTTGTGTTGCACCAAGCGTGCTGCCGCTGCGCTGCGCAGGCACTGCCCGCACTGCTTGCAAGATGCGACGCAACGCTGGCACAGTGCCGTATGCTGTCCACTACCTGCAACACACAGGGCTTGCTGGTCTGAGCCTCGCTGCATGCTGGGCTGTACTGCCTGCATCATCGCCTCTGACCCACCCAATCACCCACCAACATCCACCCACCCACCCACCCACCCACCCGCTTACCCCCTTGCAGACGAGCACTACTTCCCCACCCTGATGGCCACGCTGGGGCGGGAGAACGAGACGTACTGCGATGGAAACGGCGTGGCCTCGGCAAACTGGACCATCCAGGGGCCGCACCCGCACCACTACTTGTGAGAGGCAATGCAGCTAACAAGTGTGCTTGCAACGGGAGCGGCGGCGGCGCAGTGTGGGGGAATCAACGTCCGGTCCAACGCTGTTTGGGTGACTGTGAGCGGCAGCGCTGCCTGGGCCTGCCCAGCACCTAACAGTTGTGCATGGCCCCAGCTGAGTGGTGGACTGCAGCGGTGGCTGGGTGGTCCACTGGCTTTCCTGCTGCGTGCTGACACATGCATCCTGCGTTGTGCTTCCCCCCGCTGTCAATGCAGGCCGGAGGAGGTCTCCTATGATCGCATCGTGTCGCTGCGCTCGCTGATCGCGGACAAGGACATGCAGCCGCAGCTGTGCGTGGGGGAGCCCTCCATCAAAGGTGCGGTCCGCTGTGCCACAGCTGATCTGTTCTGGGCTGGGCTGAGCTGGCGCTGCGCCGTTCTAATCCTTGCATGCGCCGCCCTGTGGTCTCAGTGCTGCCGCTCGTTATCGGCCAGCTGTCGCAGCAGGTGCCCTGCCTTGCACCCACCCTTCCCGCCCTTGCCCCTGCCTCACGTGCAGACGCGCAAGACATGTTTGTGCCGTTTGAGCTGAGCACGGAGAGCAGCCAGCAGACGACGTGCAAGAGCTTGGCGGGGGCGTACGACCGCTGGGCGCGGTACCGCCACCAGCTACGCGGCGCCTGCCCGCTCACAGGTGCGGCAGGGAAGGCGCAGGTTGCCAGTGCGATTTGTAGACCTGCCGCCTGGTGCCTGGCAGAGCGCAGACTGTAGGCTGCTGCGACGCCGCTGTCAAGCTGTCGGTGCTCGGCGTGCTGAGCTTGGTTGGCGGGCGGCGCTGTGCTTGTTGGCCGTGCTTCTCTTCTGCCTCCCGCGCGCATTCATTTACACTTACCCCTGCCCGCGCCCCCTCCCGCCCCGCCCTGCAGCCCGCAAGTTCCCGCCGGGAACCGAGGACGCCGTGTATGCGCTAGCAGACAGCCTGAGCTACGGCGGCAACCCGCCCGTGGGCAACGAGGCGGCACGCCTGCGGGCGGGGGCCCTAGCGGGCCAGCCCGCACCCCGCAAGCAGGCGCGCAAGCAGAATAGGAAGCAGAATTGACAGCGCACGCGATAGGCGCCAGCTGCGGCTGTTAGCGCGGCGTGCGCATGCCCTGGCTGCTGCGGCCATGCATGCAGCAGCGCTTGTCGCCGGCTTGCCAGCACGCCGCGCCGACCGCCATAGTCAGCAATAAGGTACCCTTAGCTTAGCAGCAAGCCTCCAGAGGCCCAGCAGTGCTCAGCCAGCAGCCTGGCTGAGCTGGCAGGACGCCCCCCTGACGCATTCCCTTTAGCAGTCGGCAGGCGCGGTTAGCTGTGTTGTGATGCACGCCTGTGCACACCTGCCGGGCATGCATCACACACAACGGACCTCTTCCTCGGTAGTATTTAGGTCAAGCCCCGACGTGCCTGCAAGCATATCTTCCCCTTTTGGCGCACCCCACCCACTTGCTCTGCCCCGGACTGCGACCCAACCCTCCAACTGAACACGAAGACCGTTTTATTGGATTACACGCCGTTACACCCCCCTTTTCCCGATTCGTCCTCGCTGTTCCCGCATGCTGCTCCCATTCGGCTAAGCTCTGCCCTGCTTTTGCTCGCTCTTTTCAACTTCCCGCTGATGCTGCGCTGCTGACACCTGTTTTTACCTGTAAGACCATCCTGACCCGAACAGGAATGGTTGGAAAAAAGGCAGAGATCTTGGCTAGGTGAGCCATGTGATGCAGCTTACAGTTCAAACTGCATGGCAATGCCACATGGCAGTGATATGCTTTTGGGGAAGGGACCGGGGTGCATCAAGAAGTAGTGCAGTGTGAACATGAGTACATGTAGAGAAGGAAAAAAACTGAAAGTGAGCGGCGGTCGGATCAAAGTTCGCTCAAGTGAGTCAGTCGGTCAGTCAGAGTCGGATAGCGCACGCTAGGTGCTAATCAGCCGTCAGCGGTCAGTATCGGTTGGGCACCCACACCGGGTTGCCCATGCGGTGCTGGTGCATCAAATCGTTCAGCAGGAACAGCCAGAGCTGGTAGACCGAGGGGTGGCACCAGTGGCTGCACTCGTCCGGCCAGTGGTGGCTCCAAAACGGCAGTGATGCGTCCCTGCGGTGTTGGGTGGGTGGGTGGGAGCATGTGCACAGTGAAGGCAAGGTATGGTAGGCTAGAGGTGCTGCCACGTGTGCAGGAGGATGCCCCTACCGGGCAGCCTGCCTTTCCTGCCAACAGCGATATATCTGAGCTCACCCTGCCCTGCCCGTCAGAACTTTCCCCTTAACCGCCCTCACCAGATGCGCAGGTGGGCCTCTGCCAGCAGCGGCAGCAGCGGCCTGATGCCGGCATTGTACCACCCGCCCGCCTCCACTCGTGCGCGCACGCTGGCGTTGTTTTTCACCGTTGGCAGGCTCCAGATGGGGGTGCAGTTGAAGGGGCCGCCGCCGTAGAAGGCGCCGTCCTCGGTGGGGAAGTGCTGCAGGCGTGCAGTGGGAGCAAGGCTTGTGACTCAGTGAAAGCCAACCATCAGAAGCCGCTGGTGGAAGCTTGGAGGAGAGGGATGCAGCGCGCATGCCGCCCCCCGCTCAGCTGCACAGTCCATCGCTAACACCAGTGCAAACAACCAGCGCCCACCTGCACCGGCGTGTCGAACCACACCATCTGCGGCCGCACGCCGCGGTTGGCCTGGCGCCACGCCCCAATGGCCGACAGGCCTCTGTACAGGGGAGCATCCTCCAGCTTCTCGCCGTGGAAACCGGGCTTGGCATAGTGCAGCCTGCAGGCAGGAGAGGACGTGGGGCACAGCATGGCGCAGCACAGCTCAGCAGAGAGCATGGCCCTCCAATGCGTGGTGGCCAGGAGCAAAAATGAAGCCTTTACAGGTGCGCCGCCGTTGTCCCCACGTGGTGCACCCGCTTGCCCCTCCCCGCCCACCCACCCGAAATTGTAGGCCACCAAGTCGCGGTGAAAGTTGGGGGAGTGGCGCTGCAGCAGCGGCAACACCTGCAAGCAGCACAGGCGGGTGGAGTTGGCCATGGGCACACTGGTGGCTCAAGTCAACTGCAAAAAAGCCGGCAGAGCCGCACTGCAGTAGTACCGATCAGTAGCCGGCACTTGAAGCAACTCAAGTTGTGCAGGAACACAACCGGCACACGATCACTGCCAAAGCAGCACACGTAAAACGTTATGACATATATGTGTGTTACAGACGCACTGCCCCTCACCGTATCTAGCAGCACATTAGTGGCGTCCACTCGCACCACACACACGCGCGTGCCCAGCGCCAGCGGCAGGCACAGCGGCGGGTAGGGCGCCGGCGCGTTCACGGTCAGCAGCTTGGCATTCTCTTCGGGCGGCTCAATGGCAGGCCTGCAGCGATATAAAAAGTGCACAAGTGTACGAGGGTAAAGCTCCCTGGTTGTCGTGGTTGTGGCCTGTGCAGAGCGTCTCACCCGGTGCATCAGCTGCTGCCTGTGCAACACTTGCACTTCAAACCCGATGGCGGGTGCCTCACCCGCGGCGCAGATCTTGCGAAAACTCTCTCAAGAAGCACTCGAGCGCGTAATAGAAGTTCCTGCAGGGCAGAATAGCTGGAGCTCAAAGATGTTCAACCGACATGACAGACAGTCAGCAGGGCCACAAAGTGCAGCGCCCGGCTGCATGGTGCAAGCCCATGCGCCAAAAGCAGGCAGCCGAAGCGGGCAGGCGGCATTGGTCTGGCACACAGGCACTTGCAAGGTCAGGATGTAAGTGCAGTGGCCCTAGTGCGACTGTAAAAGTAGGCAGCTACTTGATAGCCTGCCCTCCTCACCAGGCCTGGCTGTCACCCATAAGCCACAGCGTGCGCCCCCGGATACGGGCAAACAGCTCACAAGGCGACATGTCCTGCGGGGGCATTGTAGGGGCAGGAGAAATTATTGGAGCAACATGTGTGCTGCAGCTCGCCTTCATCGCAGGCCAAACTGCAGTGGGATGGGAAGCTGCCAGGTGGCGCTTGTCGGGCACCGACTTGGCAGGCCTTGCTTGCATGAGGCACGCCGGGATGCTGGCACCAGCGCGCTTGCCTGCAGCTTGAAGCCTCCATCCAGCATGAAGTTCATGGCATGCTGCGACTTGTTCTGCCCTGCGTCAGGAGCAGCGGAGGCAAGACATGGGATGCAGGAGCATGTCAGCAGCATGCATAACAGGTGCAGCAGGCACAGCAGTGCCAAGGGCGGCAGTAGCCAGGTGGGTTGTGGCGCCATACTATGTGCATTCGGTCCTCTGCACTTCGAGGACAGTACTCCAATGGTCCAACCTGCTCACTGCTGCGCCCCGCACCTGGGTAGAAGTCGTCGCACTTGCGGCTGGCAAACACGCACACGCCGCAGCAGGTGGGCACCGGATCTTTGGGCTTGTCGGGCGGGCAGTGCCCGCACGCCTGGTCCCGGCTGGGCATCGATTGCGTATCAAACAGGAAGGGCGTGCTGCCGTTGCCTGAGCGGCTCGCATCCAGCTGCACTAGGCCTGCGAATGTGTGCAGCCAAGGAGTGCATTTTTTGGCGCAACAAGGAGCGGTGCGCCAGCCAGCTGCACCAATTATCATCTGCTGTTGGCAGGCGAAATGATGGGTGGGGCAGCGCTGCCACAGCAACGTGCCGGCAGCACAACCAACCCGCAACCGCCATGGCACGCTGCCTGCCCTGCTGGTGCCACCGTCGCACCTCGCGGATCTAGCAGGCAGCGTGATTGCGACGCCAGGAAGGCCAGCTTGTCAGGAGTGGCCGCCCATTCTGACAGGCTGCTGGTGTGTGGGAATGCCTCGCTGCCCCCGCCGCCGCCGCTCCAAGCCGATGGCCGCAGGTGCGGCGAGCCGCTGCCATCGCGGCAGTCGCCCCGCCAGCCCCCCAGAAGCGCCCAGGCGGCGATCAGCACCAGCAGCTGCAGCAGCAGGAACTTTGCCGGCCGGGAGAGCGACAGCAGCGCCTTCCCTGCCAGCAGGGCTGGCTGCATGACCTGCCGAGTGGCGCAGGAGGTCATGAACGAGCTCCCATGCTCGAGGACCAGCCGCAGGCCGGGTAAGAGAGCTGCGTGCGCCGCTCGGTTGGGCAGTGGGCTTCAGGAGGTGGCTGCGGGCCTGCAGAGCGCGCAGAATTGGTGGCAGGCATTCACACGCACAGAAATCATGTTTTCAGGGCGGCAGCCAGCCAGGCGGCGCATGGCATGCTGCGGCCGCGCGGTGGCGGGTAGCGCTCGGCATCAGTGCCACACTGCGCTGATCTCCCCAGTTGAGAGCAATATGGTGTTAATGTACACACATCAATTGATTGGATGCATTATTTGGTTCAAAATCGTCATATGACATCTGCGAACTGCGTCGCCGTGCTGCCGCCGCCGCCTGGCTGCGCCTGTTGCTGCTTGAGCGCTGCCGTGCTGTCTGCAAACTTCAGCAGCTTGAAATCCTGCTTGAAGTAGCTGTGCACGTCCTCGAACGCTGCATGGGGTCAAGCGCAGTGGAGAGGGAGGCGTCAACAGTAGAAACGGTGCAGCGGTGGCATGCCGGCCTGGCGACATATATATGCATGTGGGCATGCATGTGGGCGAGCAATCCTGCAAGTGCCATCCACTCAAGCAGCCTGATGAAAGGCGCCACCCTGGCATTCGCATACATGCCGCACACATGTGCAGCAGCCCACACCCCAAATGCTACTAGACAGTGCCAGCACCCACCTGTGTCGCTCTGCAGGTACAGCTCAGCATAGGCGCGGCGCATGGCCATGCGGTCGCCGCTCCTGCAGGGAACAAAGAGAGCAGGGGCCATCAGGGTGTTGCAATCTTCTGCAGTTGCCAAGGCAGCCCGACATGCCATCCATCCATCCGTGGCCTGCCAAAGCTCAAACACTGAAGCGGCAGGCCCTCTCCAAGGAGGCAAAGCGCCGTTGGAGTGCAAATGTTTCAGCGCGATTGATTGCAGGGAGGGAGGCAGCTCACTCACTCGGACAGGCTTTCGTCCCCCACCATGAGGCGGGGCAGATCAAGGTGCTTGAGCACTGGGGTTCCCATCGGCCGCCGCCGGTTGATCAGCTCGATCAGCTCCTGCGAGGAGGTAAAAAAATATATTACGGGATCAAGGGAACAGAGCTAGCAAATTTCCATTTCGCACGACTGATGCCGGTTGATCAGCTCGATCAGCTCCTGTGAGCAGTAAGATGGCGGAAAAGCGGCTCGCCATTAGGAACAGATATTGCTGCCAGTGGCACACTACGGCAGAGATGAAGTCGCCATGTGCACCCACCCAGGCTGCTGGCCGGCCGCACTACCGTCCCAGGCAGCCCCAGCAAGCCAAGAGAAACGCGAAGCTTGATGCATAGCAGCTCCAACAGGCTCCCTCCTCCCCATCTTGGCGTCTTCCCTCAGCTCGTCCGGCTAGCCAAGAAAAGGCAGGCGAAACTTGCTTTAGAAGGTTAGACTGAAATATCACCCCCTCCCTCCCCACCTTTGCATCTTCCTCCAAGTGCTCCGTCCGGCCAATGAAGTCGACAGAGGGGTTGCCATCACAGTCGAATATGCACGTCGACTGCGCCTCAATGTGCTCCAAAATCCAGCCAAAGCGCTGCGTGCAGCACGCCTTCCTGCGAGTTCAGTCAGCGGCAGGTGTGCAGCGACTTCAGAGAGCGTTTCCTGGCCAGGCGCCAGCTCAGCAGGCACAAGCAGAAACGAGTCCAGCAACAGCTCATTGGAAAGCCCCGGCCAAAACTGCCTTGAGCAGCCCCGGCCAAAGCTCCCTTGAGCAGCCACAGCAGACCAATCCCTCACTTGGCCAGGCACATG
>VFQQ010000922.1_pt1 | contig 48354 bp, 78 predicted proteins | sample 3512341 | NCBI WGS metagenome assembly VFQQ01 (sample SAMN10412373, study PRJNA504923) | tailings metagenome | isolation source: Relicate 2 Philex TSF1 revegetated site | place: Philippines: Tuba, Benguet | collected 2017-08-29 | reverse complement strand
GCCCAGGGGTCTAGCTGCTGGCCAAGCGCAATCTGCGCCAGCTGCTGGAAGGCCGCCCGGCAGCGGCTGCTCAGGCTGGCATCGCGCTCAGGCAGCTTGACCAGACGGTTAATGGCTGTAGTCAAGTCAACATCGTCGCAGCGCTCCCCTGCGTGCTGCACCAGCTGCACCACCTGCTCAGGCGAACGAGCTTTATCCAGCTGCTCTTTCAGAGCGCAACCACCGACTTGCTGCTTCGCTGCCGGCAGCCTGTCCTTGCTGGCGCTGGCTATCTCGGTTGGCTGCAGTCACAGACACAGCATGGAATTCAACATTTAGGATTGCGCCTGATATGGGCGTACGGCACAGACCAGACTGCACAGAAGCAGCTTTGCAGACAGGAGCGCACCTGCTCGGGCGGTGCCGGCGGAGGGCGGGGCTTGGGGCGCAGCTGCTCGCCGGCCCCATCGCCCGATCGCGGCACGGCCGCAGGCACGCCGATAGCCTGGTGCCCACGGTGCGGCCGCAGCAGGCCCTGCAAGGCTGGGCAGAGGGTTGTTGGTGAGGTGCCGGAGAGGACGGGACCTGGCCTGCGAGGTACCGCAACTGACTTTCAAGCTCACGAGCAACAACAAAAGCGAGCGGCGCTCACCGGGCGGGCCGCCCCCGGCCGCAGCGCCGACAGCATCGCAAGAGGAGGCTTTAACAGGGTTGGAGGGCTGCTGGAGAATCAGCAGTACATGTTTCAGGGTCGAGCAGCCCTGCGGGAGCAGGGATGCAGGGCCCTGCTGCGGCAAGTCCGCCGCGCCGTGCCGTGCCGCCCATCGGCGCCGGCTGCTGATCCGCAGCTCTCCTGGGCTAACCCAGCAAGCAGGACGGTGTTTCAGACGCAATGCTAACAATGTTCAGCGCTTTCTTTTCAAGCTTTGCAGCCAGCCCGCACAGCATCATGGCTGCGCAATGAACCAATGCGTCACGCTGTAAAGCGCTGTACATGTACATGTGTGAACTTGCGGTGGATTTTCACATTTTCACGATTCCTGTTGCTCCATCTGCAGATTGTGGTGCAACATACATTGTGCATCTCCTCATCAATGCAATGGCAGGCGATGCGTCATGCAATGGCAGGCGATGGGTGGAAACGCAGACCAGAATGTGCTCAGGTGGATGGGCCACGTGCCGACCGGGGCCGGTTGGCGGGGAGCGGCTCCGTGTGCAATGGCAGCCCAAACCATTGTGCTTGCTGTTACTGCCGCTCCTCAGCCTGCTCTATACGTGGGCAGCTATCTCCTTTTGGCTTGTCAACAGGCAGGTGGCGGCAACAAATGAAATCGGTGTACAGCACTCTTGCCGACAGTGATGAAGGGGACTGGAGCTGGACAGGTGGAGGCTCACCGCCATTGAGGAGCGCGCCATTGAGGGGGGACTGGTTAATGGCCTTTCAGGTACTAGTCATTGGGTCCAAACGAACTGGATCATTTACTGCACCATGCCGCAAGATGCTGGGGAATCATCGTGCTGTGGCGCCGACGCCGCCGACGCCATGCGGCGCGGATGCATGGCTGCACTAATGAGCGCGGCGGCGCGTGCATCGCTGATCAGCCGTTGCTGACAACGCTTCCAAGCTGCTAGATCGCGGCAAGCCCTTCAGCTGAGGGCGGCGCCGCCAGCCCTCACCGCCTCGACGCCACGAGCGCTGATCTGGGCATTTGGTAACACAGAGGCAGTGATCTGGCAGCGGGCGCGCGCAGCAGAGCTCTGGGAAGGGCGGCGGCGAACGGGGAAGGGCTTTGAGGTGCGCCTCAAGGTGCGCTGTGCGCTCACGAGCTTCACTGGAGCGATCAGCATGCATTGCCAGACGGGCGGTACCTTGCGATCCTTGGCTCGCTGCCGCCGCCGCCGCCGCTGCCGCCGTCGCCGTCAACTTTGGTCATTGGCCGCCACACTCCATCCTCCTTGCGCAGGCACCCATGTCGCTGCTGCGGCGGCGCACCGTGTTGCGGCGCTTCTTTGCCGCGCTGGAGCGCATCGCCAGCAATGTGGGGCTCATCCGTGAGGCGGGCAAGGAGTTCCGCCTCTTCTCAGCCGAGGTGGGTGCATGTTTTTTTTGCAGAGAGAGTTGAGATCATGAAATGGAGATGCTTTTGGCGTTGCTATGCTGGCAGGACTGCACCAGATGGCATCCAGCAGCGCTGCACAGGTGCTACTGTGTCATGTGGCAGTCTGGGTGGCATGCGTGACATGGAAATGCGCCTGAACTGCAGCTGCCATGAGCCTTTCGCCTTCATGCCTGGCTGTTGCTGCCGTCATGCCTCCCTAGCTGTCTGCATCATGCTGCCCTGCTTTGCAAGCAGCACAGCAGTGCCACCAGTGGATCACTGGCAGCCACGTGTGCACTTGCCACCCTGGCATGTGTTTACTCAACGCCTCGCACGGTCACTCACGCCCTCCACCTTCTGCTTTGGCTCACCTTGCCCAGGAGGTGACCCTGGTGCGGCAGCTGGCGGAGAGCCGGCAGCGGCTGCAGGACCTGAGGGCGCAGCGCGATGAAGAGGTGCGCTGTGCCTGCTGGGCGCGTGTGAGCAGCTTGTCGTGCCAGGCTGTGTAGAGCTGCTTTGGCACCTGGCATGTCGGTTGGCGCAAGCACACACTGCATTTGCACCATTTAGTCGGCATTGCTGTGTGTATAGGCGGCCATGCCGCTGTGCCTGGCTGAACTGCGCCTCTCACCAGCGCTGCACACTGTGCGGCTACCCGCTTGCAGGCGCGCCAAGTGCACTCCATCCTTGCCCGCCAAGTGAAGGAGGCTGTGACCGCTGTGGAGGCCCGGCAGGAGGCCCTGCTAGCACAACAAGATGCACTGTTAGGCCTCTGTACGCAGCTGCTGCGCGAGCGACAGATGCTGACAGCCGCACTTGCGCAGCTGCCTCCCGAACGAAACGGGGCTGGGAGCAGCAGTGGCGGCAGTAGCAGTAGCAGTGGCGGCGGCGGCAGCAGCGGCAATGGCAGCGACGGCGGCAGCGGCAGCGGGATTCCAGCCAGGAATGGCAGCGGCCTTGCAGAGGGAGCGGATGCGGCAACGCCTGCCCCATCGGAAACCTTGGCAGCTGCAGGCGAGGGGGCAATAAGAGCGGCACTGGAACGAGACATGGGCCCTGCCCAACCTGGTAGCAGCCGCCAGCCGTAGGGAACTGGGCCACATTCACCAGCAGCTAGCCTCGCCTCATGCCAACCTGATGTCTCTCACACGGAACAAACCACTTCTTTGTGCCGCCATTCCTTTCAACCTCCTTGCCTTGCACTGAATAAGCAACAGCATGGCGCTGCTGTGCATGCTGTCTAGCCCCAACAATGCTAGTCGAATGAACCTGCCTACTGCCTTTGCGCCTGTACAATTGGAATGTACCTTTTGCTCTGCTCGGCTGCGCACCTGCTCGTGCCTCCTGTTCCAACGCCATCAGTTACCAACGACCAGTCCAGTGCAAATGCAACTCTGAAGGTCAAGCGTGCCGCGAGGCAAGCAGGCGTCACTGGAGGTAGCAATCGGGCAGCTCAGCTGAGTCGCTAGCACGCTGAGCAGCACAGCCGCTTCACTCCTCTGCTACAGCTGCCGCCGCCTGCTGCGCACGCTGCGCCTGCCGCGCCTGCCGCTTGGCTGCCAGCTGTCGCTCGAACTCGGGCGCCAGCGGGAAGAAGTAGGACTCCACGAAATCAACTTCCTCGCCCTTGAACTTGTGCTGCAAAGGGGGTGGCAGTTGGGGGAAAACCGGGTGGCACGATTTGGTTGGCTTGGGGCACGGACAGGCTTGCCGAGCAGGCATGCCGATCGCGGTGCCGGCGCGGCACAACCTGCACAGGCTGCGGCATGCACGGCGCAGCATGCACTTCTCCAGTGCAGTGGCTCTATGACTGCTCGAGCTGCCTCCACTGCTGCCCCTGCTCACGCCCCTACCTTGCCGGTGTATGAGGGCGCCCAGTTGTAAATCAGCAAGTCCTCCTCCTCATCCTGCACAAAGGGCAGGGCAGGGAGATCTTGCGCCCCAGCCAATGCTTGCAAGCCTTCCCTTTCAAGCAGGGGCATGCTAAAGCTCGGCAAGCGCGCAGCAAGCACGCAGCCAGCGCGGCACAGGCTGTCTGCATGGCCATTCATTGGCGGGCATTCAAACTGAAGGGAAGCCCCAAGCCTAAGCCATCCCACCTGCGAGGCAGGCGCGTGGAAGTTGCGCCGCGCCTCCGACACGAAAAAGTTGGCCACCTCCTGCAGCACAGGATGGATTCCACTGTGGAAGCTGTTACAACCATTGAACATGCACAGCTGCAATTCGCCGCACAGCCCACCCAATCGGAGGGAGGCGCACGCGCACACAGCCGCCGCTCAATGCCACAGCCGCATTTCAGGGTGCGCTGCAGTGCAGCGGCACCTGAGTGACTTCGATGGCGTCGGGGTGGTGCGGGATGTCCTTGTCGGGGGTCCACTCGAACGCATTCTTCTCAGGGTGCCTGCAAGTAGTGTGCAGCAAGCTTGTTTGAGTTCCGCATGTGCAGCCACGCGGCAGCTGGCCAGTGCACGGCGGCGGCACGGCTGCCCGTGAACATACATCCTACTGCAATTGTGCACACGAAAGACGCTCACCACTGTGTGGCAGAGATGGGGTACTTCTTGGCCTCCATCGTGCTCACATACACCTGCAGGACAACACAAGCTGACTAGCTCAGTGCAGGAGAAGTGGCCACGAGCAGAGCATGCCGGAACAGGCTGCCGGTCCACAGCAATTTCCGCAGCAATGCTGCTGCACCTGCCTCACGCAGTCAACAGCCACAGCTGCCTAGAGCAGGGCAGACTGCTGGCCGTCTGCAACCATCGCAACATTGATGCCGCACCTGCCCCCCACGATCCACCGACAGCGACAGCGGCAGCCTGCTTTACCACCCCATGCAGGCTGTCAACCAGCTGCCTCGCCACACCTGCCCCACGCGGTCCACGGACAGCGACAGCACGTCGAAAAATTCCTTCATGCGAGGGTTCTCCTCGACCGCCGTCCACGCCAGGCCTGCAGGGGATGGTAGCACATCAGCAAGTGAGGATGCGTGCAAGGCAGGGCACGTGTGGGAGGCTTGCTTGCCAAACGCACCACCCGCACCCGCCATGCCCCCCTCAGCAAATGTCAAGCCAAGCACACAGCAGCAGCCCACCGTGCGCATGATTCTCCATGGCATACGGCCGCGTCTGCAGGTGCTCGACCACCTGCGGCGGAAGCGCGCTGAAGAAGCGGCTGCGCCCTGATGCCGCAATGTCTGCAAAGGATACGAGTAGGGTATGGACGTGAGGGCAACAGTACGTGCAGGGGGACAGTGCGCTGAAGAAGCAGCTGCTCCCAGAGGCCGCAATGTCTGCAAGGGGTAGAGAAGAGAAGTTAACTTGAGCATAGCCTGGCGTGCGACGCAGCCCTGTCTCTCCACGTGTACAATACAGCTGCGCGCCACACCACAACAAGTTCGAAAGGCGCACTGGTCAGGAAGAGCGGCGAGGGCAGGTTTTCGCTGCCGCAGTGGGGCAGGGGCCAGCAGGCGCGCAAAGCCAAGGCTTAGCCAACCAGAGCTTGCAGAGAAAACGAGCCTTACCAGTAAGGAAGAGCGGGGAGGGCAGGTTTTCGCTGTCGTAGTCGGACAGGATGGAGTGGTTCCTGGAGACGGCCACGCTCAGGGCCTCCATGCCCAGGCACACGCCGTGCAGCTGCATTGAGAGCACAACCGGAGGAGAGAGTCGAAGCTCAGCAACAGGGGCTGAGCAAGGCAAGGCCTGCGCTCGGGGCCTCCATGCCCAGGCACACGCCGTGCAGCTGCGATGTAAGGGGATGGTTCAAGGCTGGGCTTTCAGCGGGAGGTTTGCAGGCTGCTGAGAGTGCACCCAGCCCAGCCAGTATATGCTCCCTTCAAGAAAGACCGGCTGGATTCACCCATCTGGTGGCAGACCGTACACATCAGTCACCTCACACACAAAGTAAGTCACTCACTGGGAAGTAGTTGCCCTTGTCGTTTGCCTCGATGGTCAGGTCCACCAGCTGCTGCACCGTGTCAAAGAAGGGCTGCGGGACAGGAAAGGAAAGGCAGGTGGTGTGGGCTGGTTGCACACGCAGGACCGTCGGTTGCACGCTACTGCAAGCAAATCGCATGCAGTGCAGCCGGTCTGCCTGGCCTGCCCGTCGCACAGAGCCTGGCTGCCCGGCTGTTTGCAAGCTTGCCTGGCCGGAGCGCAGGTCCTGGGCACCGCCTGGGATCAGGATGCCGTTCACCGCCTGCAGTCAGTGAGGGGACGCGAGCGGTTGCAGTGGCGGAGGTCGGGCGGCAAGGGGTGGAGGGACACAGGAGCTGCATACGCCTGCAGGGCTTGCTTGAGAGCCTGCAAAACGAGCATGGGCAGCTCTGCTAGTCATACGCAGCTCCGACATACTTGCTGCAATTCCTGGTCCCACCTTGAACCGCTGCTCCAAATCTTGCTTGGATGTTTGCAAGGTGATGCGCTGCGCTTTCAATCAGCTTCACAACACCACATTGACACACGGCAAATACAAATTCTAATCCCACCTTGAACCGCCGCTCCACCTCCTCCTTGGACATGTCGCACAGAATGGGCACCGCCCGTGCCCCCGCGCTCTCCACCAGCTTCACGTACGAAGACGCAATGTACGAGTGGCCCTTGGGTGCGGGGTCACCCAGCTGCGGCAGGCGAAAAGGTGGGCAGGGTGGTGGGATGGGCAGAGGCAGGAGCAGCGTTGAATGCACAGCCTGCCGCAGTTGCAGGGGCAGCCTCAGTAGCGCAGCCTGCCGCTGTGCCAGGCGGCTGTGCCAGGTCGTGCTATTGAGGCTGCTCCTGCACCCATTCTGGCACAGATGCTGTGTGTCTGCAGAAGCACAGCCCGACAGCTGCGCCTCAGCACGCCGCCCACCTGCGAAACGATGCCGATGATAGGCCGCAAGTTGAGCTTCTCCTCGCCGCCCTTGCCTCCGCCATGCTTGCCGCGCGAGTCCAGCTGCAAGGCTTCGGCAGCGGCCTGTGCCTGCACCTCCGCCAGTGGCCGCACGGCGGCGGCGCCGCCCGCCAGGGCCGCCAGGGCGCAGAGTAGGAGCAGCGCCGCGGCTGTCTGGCGTGATGGAATCATTGTCTGCAGCGTTTTGAGGGCCGTGGGGCGTATAAGGGCGGCAGCGGGCCTAGGGCAAAGCTGGCGGCGCCAGTGATGCGGGAGGGCGCCCCTGAGGCGGCAATCAATTGGCTGGACAAACTGCAAGCGGCAATTAGCTTCCCAAAGCCGCAATCACGTGTCGTGGCAGCAAAGCACAGCAGGCCAGCATGGAAGAGCCCCATTCGCACCGATCGCGGGCTCAACGACATTGGCAGAGCACTGTGATCCCAGCACAGCACCAACAGCGCGCTTCCGCGACCTCTCGCGACTGAATGAGGGCCGCACGACCCTGCTGCTGCCTTTCAAGCCGCAGCAGCAGGTCCTGCGTGCCACACAACTCGTCAGGAGTACGCATCAGAGCGCCGCTGTCAGCCATGCGGCCCCGTGCAGATGCGGCGGCGGCGGCGGCGCCTGCCGCAGTGCCCATTGCGCCGCCGCTGCTGACCTCCTGGCTGCCCATCTCCATCCTGACCGACTCGTACAAGCCCACACACTACCTCCAGTACCCAACCTGCAACAAGATGGTGGCGGTGAGTTCCTTTTTGCTGCCGGTGGCCTGCCGTGCCTCGTGGGAGCTGGTACTGATGCCTGCCTGCCAGCGGCGCCTGCGTTTGCCGCCATCCATGGGCTCCGACCTGCTTAATGTGCCCCTTCCACCTCAATCGGTTCAATTACAGTATGGAGAGCTGCGGCAAGGGTTTGACAACGATCCTGCTGACACCCGCCAGGTGTGCTGCGAGTCGTGCATGTGCTGCTGCTGCGTCTCCTGCTGCTTGTTTCTTCTCGTGCTGCTGCCGTGCCGTGATTGCGGGTGCTCGCCTGCACCCTGCTGAGACAGCACTACGGCGGCCTAGAAAAGCTACCCAACTGAGAGGCTGCTGGTGCTGCGGTGGGCTGACCAGCAGGTGCATGCTACAGGCAGCTGGCGACAGAGATGCTGAGCTGCTGCCAGCAGGCACCCAGCCACTCCCGACGCCCTTGCCATCCGCTGCCCCGCTGTGTGTGCCACGGTACCGTGGTACTGCAGGTGTTCTACGGGCTGCGGTACATCCTGGAGAACTATGTGTACCGCCGCTGGACGCTGCAGGTGCGCTTGCTGTTGCTGTGCAGCACAAGCACAGCTGCTGCTGTTCTGCTCGTGACCTGCGAGGTGTGACGAAAACACGCACGGTCGTATTGCCAATCAGGCATGTCTCTGGTGCTCCGCCTAGCGGTCTGCCTTGTCTGCTATGCATTCATCAAGACGTGAAGCAAGCAGGCGCATTGTTTGCGGGGCACAGCGCCTTGGACTTGCCGCCTTCCCCTGATGACTGCCTGCTTTCCTCTGTCTTATTGTGGATCAGGATGTGGAGCAAGCAGACGCCTTCTTTGGAGGGCACCGCGCCCCCGACTTTAGCGCCTTCCCCTACCCTCGAGACCTGTTCCTCAAGTTCATCGCTGAAAACGATGGTGCGCCGGCCTGGCGCAGTGCAATGTGCACGAGGGAGCTTACTTGCAACGCTGTGCATGCTGCTGAAAGCCAGCAGCGGCGCTGGTTGCAAGCGTGCCTATTTCAGCTGGACGCAAGCCCGCAATCCAACTGGCAACTGCCACCTCTCGCGCATTGCTCGCACCATGGTGCCACACACAGCCTGTCATGATTTGCTCCCTCCCCCACAGGCCACATGCCAGTCAAGGTTCAGGCGCTGCCAGAGGGAACTTGCATACACGCCCACGTGCCCATCTTCCAGGTGTGCTGCTTGCTCTCTGAAACCCATCACTACCATTGCTTGCACCCCCTGTGACTCCTGCCCTGCTGATTCCTGCCCTGCAGATCACAGCAGAAGGGCCCTACGCACCGCTGTGCACCTACCTAGAGACGCTGCTCACGCAGGCAAGCTGGCCCACTAATTGGTGGGCAGGAGCTCACAACAAGTTGGCCGCCCGCCTTGGTTGTTGATGCGCACCGTCTCGCGCATGGCTGGTGCATCCTTGTCCTGCACTGTCATGGTGACCGGCTGTGACAGCACAGACATATGCGCTTGCTGCCACAGCACCGCTGAGCTGCTGACGACCATGCTGCCGCTGCACCTGCATCCTGTTCAGGTGTGGTATCCCACCACTGTGGCCACGCTGAGGTGCGCTGTGGTCCTGCAGTGGTCCTGCTGGGTGCACACCATGGTTGCAGATTAGATCAAGCATGCATTGCCCACCCTGAGCTCAAAGGCATTGCATCGGTCTTGCCGCCAACATCAAACGTCCCTGCCTCCCTGCCCGCTTTCTCACAGCCGGCGGTGCAAGGACCTGATTGCCGTGCCTGCTGCTCAGTACTCAACCCCTGATATCCTTACTGTGGTGCAGCCGGCGGTGCAAGGACCTGATTGCAAGTCTGCTGCAACAATGCAACACCTCAGCGCTGCTTCCCTTTGAACCCTAATGCAACACAGCCGGCGGTGCAAGGACCTGATTGCGGCGGCATTCGAGCGCAGCGTAGACGGCGGCGCCTCCTCGCCGCTGCTCGACTCGCGGCTGCACGACTTTGGGTTCAGGTGGGAGAGAGGTGCACGCGGTGTCCGTGCATCTTAATGTGATTTTATGCATTTGAGACAGCACGACTTTGGGTTCGGTGGGGCAGCCAGGCATCCGTGGTGGCGTGTCCTGCACTGCTGATTGTCTGGTGTGCAACTGCCCACTCCCACTGGCGGGAAGTGTGTGGGCGCGCTTCAACACACCCGGCTTTCTGCCCTGCCCTGGTGCGTTGCAGGGGATGCACATGTGTGGAGCAGAGCGTTCTGGGCGGGGTGGCGCACCTGCTCAACTTTGTGGGCAGCGGTGAGTGCTTGATTTGTGCTCCGTCCGTTGCCGCAAATCGGGTGTTGGAACTGTGCAGCAGGTTCTCAGGCATGCACTGGCCCTTTGCTACCAGCTTGTAAGAATCGCGTGCACTGGACAAGCAGGCTGACCATGATGTTGGTGCCATGCCGTTTGGCTACCGTCCTGCTTCCGCAGACACGCTGTCGGCGGCTTACTACGCCCAGTTTGCACTAAACGGTGGCAAGCCAGTGGCCCAGTCCATCCCCGCCACGGAGCACAGCGTGATGACCAGCTGGCCGTCTGGTGCGCCCGATGTGCATGCTGTGCTGTGCATGCTGGGGTACAGGGAGGCCAGGGCACAGCGTGATGACCAGCTGGCCATCAGGTATGTATGCTATGCCTGCTGTGCACGCTGTGGTTGCTGTCTCTTGCTGCACAATGGAGGCCAGGGCACAGCGTGATGACCAGCTGGCCATAAGGTGCGGCCTGCCGTGCCTGCTGTGCCTGCTGTGGTGGCTGTGGCGAGCTGGCCGGGCTGGATTAGTGGAGCTGGACTAGACAGGCAGCTGCCACCCCTCTTGTTGCAGAGCGGGAGGCGCTGTCCAACATGATTGCCCGCTTTGGCGACGGCGTGTTTGCTACGGTCATGGACAGCTATGACTATCACCGGGTGCGAATACATGCAGACTGTTAGGTTTTGTAGGGCAGCTTGTGCCTATGCAAGGTTGGGCAGTGTGTTTGCCACAGTCATGGACAGCTACGACTCACAGGGTGTGTTTCGCCAATTTGCAAGGGTGTTGCACAATGGGGCCTCGGAATAGGCTTGGGTCAGTAATACAACTAGGCTTGGGTCAGTAATACAGCTGGACAAGGACAATGACACGTTGCAATTATTCCCTCTGACGTGCACCTCTGCTGGCAGGCGCTGAACGAGGTGGTCCCTTCTGTGGCAGCTGAGAAAGTGGCGGCGGGCGGCTTCTGGGTGCTGCGCCCAGACTCGGGTGGGTATGTTACAAGTGCAGGGGAGGGCTGATAAGGTGCAGGCGGGGCTGCATCTCGGCTTGCAGGCTGTGGGGTACACCCAAGTAGTGAAGCCCCACGGAGCACCCGTGTGTGCGCCATCATACAGACAATATTTTGCCGCCACAGCATTGGCGTTACACGTCCCCACACTACCCAATGTCTGGCGCTTCTCCATTTACTTGCCCGCTTGCAGGCGACCCCACTGAAGCGGTGCTTGCGGCGCTGCGGGCGGCGGAGCGCGCTTTTGGAGCAGACGTCAACGGCAAGGGTTTCAAGGTGCCGCGTGGCGTGGGCGTCATCCAGGTGCGGTTCATCGGGATTGCCATGCTGCTGCTCCTCCTCCTGCTGCTGCTGCTGCTGCTATTGTGCAGTGCCATGCTGGTGCTGGTGCTGTGTTGCTTTGGCAGTGGCCGTGGCATCGCCAAAGATGGGCAGGCAGCTGCACGCCAAGCAGATCTTGAGCTGCCCAAGCAATCTCCAGCCCCCCTTGGTGGACTGAAATGTGACATCCGTGTTTCCTCTTGCTGCCCTTTCCTCCGCAGGGCGACGGCATTGGCTACAGCAACATTGCCCGGATCCTGGAGGCGGTGATTGCAGATGGATACAGCGCAGAGGTGCGACCGCTTGTGTTACCGTGATGCTGCAGCCAAGCCGGCCTCAGCCGCCAGGCACTCTTTTACTGTGGTGCCGCAGACAAACCAGCCTCAGACGCTGGCAAGGAACACCACGCAGGGGCATCTACAGGGCGCAGTTGGAGTATACAGCATGCTTGACACCCTTGAGCATGCCGCCCTTTTGCCGCCTCTCATTCCCGCTCACTCACCCTGCAATGCGCAGTCGGTGGCCTTTGGCATGGGCGGCGGCCTGCTGCAGCTCAACACCCTTCAATCGGATGCCCTTACCACCGCCCCCTTGTTCGGCATTTCCACTGTTTCACAGTCGGTGGCTTTCGGAATGGGCGGCGGCCTGCTGCAGCGGGTGAACCGAGACACGCTCAGCCTGGCCACCAAGCTGTGCCACATCGTGTACGCAGACGGCAGCGGTGAGGCTTGCGCTGGCGCTTGGAAAACGGGCAGCAGTGCATCTGTCGGTGGTCTGCCCGTGTGGAAAGGCACGCTATGTTGTGCTGTGCACACCATGACAGGAGTCCTCATCTTCCCTGCAGCTGTGGACACGATGAAGGCGCCCCAGTGCCTGCGGGCCAGGCTGGCAATCCTCCTTGCACTGCCACAAACCACTGTCCCACTACCTTCCTGCCTGCAGCTGTCGATACGATGAAGGCGCCCCAAGCCACCTGGCCGGCCAGGCTGGCAATCCACCTCCGCTAAGTAACGGAGCCCTAACTGGAGTGCGTCCTTCCCATGTGCAGCTGTGGATACTATGAAGGCACCCAAGACTGGTCCCGAAAAGGGCTCGCTCCCAGGCGTGCTGGCGGTCAAGCGGGTGAGCGGGTGATGTGCCGGCAGCAGTGCTGATTTATTTCCCATTGCCACGCAGGCTGCTGTGTGATCCACAAAGAGCTCGGCGTGCGTATGGGTTTGTCGCCCAAGATGCCACGTGCGCTGCGCCTGACTGGCAGCCTGTGCTGAGCGCCCCCATGTTTCCCAAAAACTGTGGCAGGTGAACGGCGTGCCCACTGCCTTCCCAGCCAAGGATGTGGCTCCAGAGGAGGATCTGCTGCAAGTGGTGTACGACGGCCGGCCGCTCGCACTGCAGGCACGCGTTGCGTTGCACGCTCATGGCAGCTGCTGAAGCTGGGCTGCCAGGGAGTGCTGCCGATTGCATCCCAAGCCAGCGGCTGCGGCAGGCCTTGCCTGGGAGACCTTCTGCTTTGAGCGCAGTTCCAGACTGCCTGCCTCCTCCTCCCTCCACTTGTGCAGTGGGAGAGCTTCGATGAGCTTCGTGCGCGTGTGGAGCAGGAATGGAACGCGCTGCCCCCCACAGCCGATGTGCTGGCACCCTCGCTCAGAGCCAAGCGGGTGGCAGTGGCCGAGCGGCTGGGCGTGCAGGGGCAGCTGCGGTAAAGACGCAGCTGCGGTGGTGACGCACCCACAGTGCGGGGTATGTGCCACCCCTGACCCCGATGCCACTGCAAGCCTGCAGTATTGACCGACTGCGGCAACCGTGACCGACTGATTACCTTGTCTGCTCTGATTTATTGCCAAATTCGAACTCGACGTCTCCCTGGTGCTACTGCTTTTCCTGAGCCGTGCATGCCCATGGTGCCTGCTGTACCAGTCTGCCCCCCTCGCCTAAAATGTCGCTTTTCCAAGACACATCGCCCACAAGTTTACCGGTCTACCGCTCACCACAACTCACTGGCCAACTCACTTCTGTGCTATCCAATTGCGCTGCCAACCTCTTGCAGCTGCGTCGTGCTCGTTACACTTGTGGCGCCAGCTGCAATGAGTGCAGCGCTGTGAGTGTTATGCTGTTGCGCGTGCTGAAAGCGCAGTGCTGGCAGTGGTTCATAAAAGGAGGTGGGGCAGTCGGGGCGGTGGCGGTGGTCAGGAGGAAAGAAACTCGTGAGAACTGCAGTCAGGAGTGTGCACTTGGTACAGGGCGGCGCTGCTGCCATACGAGGCGGAGGCAGCAGCAAACGGAACGGGAAGAAGCAGGGCAGGGCACACCCTGGGGGACGAGCACCAGCAGCCACCCAGGCGGAGCCTCGGTTTCAAGGCAGCTGCGCTGCGCTCACGCCCGCACCGGCGCGCGTGGGTCGAGCCCGCCGCCCGCTGCGCCTCCCAGGTTCATGTGGGAGGCCAGCTGCGTGGCCAGGTCAGCGGCACTGCCGTCTGCGCGGTCGATCTGCGGTGAGAATGGATGTGTGGGTGGAGTGGTGAGGGTGGGGTGAGGCTCGCTTTGGCAGCATTGAATCGCACCGCGTTAACATCCTTGTGCTTGCAGGAGCAGGTATGCAGACGGCAGACGTGGCCTTCAACAGCACCAGCTATGGCAGCAGCAACAGCATTATTTGCTAAGAGCACTCACGTAATCACTGGACTCTGCCGCCGCATACTCCTCGCTGAGGGCGGCCACCACCTCGCGAGCATCTTCAAACTCCGACAGGTCTGCCTCCAGCTTGCCGCCCAGGCCCTGGCGGTGGAACATGGGGAACTCCTGCGGGCAGAGGAGTTGTGGCGTACGCGTGCCAAGATAAGTGACACGACTGACGCTGCAAAGCCACAAAGCTCAGCCGCTAAGACAACTCTTTCCACCCTAAGCACCTTGTAGTTGCCCACAGACCCACCCTACAGACGTTATGAAAGCTTCACTCTAATGTACAGCCTGACCCCGCAAATTGAAGCTTTCTCCAACCTTGTAGTTGTCCACAAAGGCGTTGCGCTTGAACAGCTTGTCGAACTGGGAAATCGTGCGGTTGAACAGGTGGCGGATGGAGGTGTGGTTGGCCAGCATCAGCCCGCTGACGCGGTGCGCCGACCGAATGTAGGGGCTCTTGCGCGACAGCGCCACCTGCAGGGCAATTGTAAGGAAGGGGAGGGTGAGTGCAGGGGCCCTGTCAGCGGCTGCAGCTGAATGCGCAGTGCTTGCAGTGCTGCAGGTGAATGCAGCCCAGGTGTATACAAACCGGCGGTGTAGCATACTCAGCCCCCACTGGCCTGGATGGAGGCGGGTCCCCAGTCGATGAAGTTGGCCAGCTTGCTGTGACCAAACAATGCATTTCATAATCAATCATTAAATTAACAACCAAGTGCACTGGCCTGGATGGAGGCGGGGCCCCAGTCGATGAAGTTGGCCAGCTTGCGCTCGCGGATGCGCATCAGGCTCTGGTGCAGCTGCGTGGGGTCCACGTCACCCTGCAGATACAACACAGCGAGCAGTACGAGTCACAATCTGAAGCAAAGGTGTGAACACACAATCTGGCCTGCAGCAGTTGGCAGCAACGCCGCATGGACGGTGTTGGACGATACCGCCAACCAGGCTGACACACGGATTCCAAAACCCCAAGCTCACCTGGATGATGTTGAGGATGGAGATGTAGCGCGACTTGTCGTAGTCCTTGGAGCGCGCCCCCGCACTGACCATCAGGTTCTTGGGCTGCGGGGCAGGGAAAACATAGCAAGCAGACATGATCAAGAATCGGATGGCCGCTCTGAAGAAAATAGCGCCGCCGCACTGACCATCGGGTTCTTGGGCTGCGGGGCAAGACAACACATTGTGTGCAGTCAATGACTGTTGAAAGCTGCTCTGCAAGACGTGCAGCACGCGCGCAGCATCAAGTTCTTGGGCTGTGCTGGGGCAGTGAAACACAATGCATGGAGCCAGCCGTTTGTGGATCGTCTGCCTGGTGTGTGCTGGTGCCCACCTGCAGCAGGCGGCGCATCACGTCCAACACGGTTGTCTTGCGCACAATGGAGGCCTGTGGCATTGTTGGAGCAGGGTGGTGTTGGCTTTTGGGTGACACAGCATGGTGGAAGCAAGCGGAGAAGGAGTTCCGGGTATGCCAACCAGGCTGGATGCTCACAGCCGCGCACGCAGCCATGCCACTTGCTTGCCAGCTCACCACGGCGGCAATGCAGCCGTCAATGAACCCCACGCATCCGGCAAGCTCACCACAGCAGCAGCGGCATCCCCCTCTGCATCCAGTGTGAGCGGTGTGTAGCCGGCCATGAGGAAGTGGCACTGCACAGCGGGCAGAGAAAGCTTGGGGGCCTCAATAACTAGTCCGGTTGTACAGAAGCTGGCTCCAAATCCACCACAGGCAGCAGGCGGGTTCGCAAAAGTCGCCACAGCAATGAGAGCCCTGCAAGTAGCCGCAGCAGCGCACCTGGGGCACTGGGATGAGGGAGGCCAACAGCCCAACCAGGTCGTTGTTCATGTAGCCTGCACAGAGAAAGGTTGCGTGCACATTGCTCAGTGTGTGGAGCAGGCTCGGCAGCGCATGTGGTCACAAACGTGCACCAGCGGCGCTGGAGTTCAGAGCAACAGGCTGCCCCACATCGGCCGGCATCAGGGAGCCAATGCAGCGGCGCACCAGGGTAGCGCAGGGTGGCTGTGGAGGCAGCCATGACTGTCGACACCAGGGAGTTGACCTGCAGAGAAGTATGTCGTTGCGGGCAAACGTTTGTGACCAGTGGCTGGCTGCAAGCACAGGCTGCGTGCGAGGGGGGCGGTTGGACGCTGCGCAACCATGCAGCTGCCGGACACGATTTACACTGCATCTTCAGCACAAGCATGCAGGCCAGCACTTGCACAACCCACCTGGTTGAAGGAGGGGTTGGCGATGTGCAGCCGCTCCGTGGCGATGCGGTTGAGCGCGGTGTTGTCCAGCACCACCACTGCAGTAGCACAGGGAGATGCAAGTGTTTGACAAACGAGCTGGGCGAAAAATTGAGAGGCTGGTGGCTAGTTGAGCGCGGTGTTGTCCAGCACCACCACTGCGGCAGTACGAGTTGCAAACCGGTCAATCCATCACCAAAACCAGTTTCAGTGGGCTGGAGGATCTCCTGCTGTTTGGCGGAGCGCAGTGCTGCCCAGCACCACCACTGCGGCACGCCGAAGCAGGACATTGGGCAACCGGATGCACAGTGATAGCACTGAGACGCAAAAGATGTCGGACCAGTATCGCAGTTGCAGGCAGTCTGCACTCGTTGCCACCGGCACTTCCAGCCCGCCGGATCAGTGCGCCACGCCCCGCCCCACCGCATGCACCCCGGCCCCCCCGCCCACCCGCGTCGGCGTTGAGCGTCAGCCGCTTGAGCGTGAGCAGCGAGTTGTAGGGCTGCACCACCACGTCGGAGCTCTCAGACTGGTTGGGGAACACACTGCAGTGGGGTACAAGGGAGCCGGCACAGGTGAGCGAAGGGGAGCAAAGGTTTGAGGCAGTAGCGAGTTGTAGCGCTGCACCACCACGTCGGAGCTCTCAGACTGGTTGGGGAACACGCTGCAGGAAGGAGGACAGAGCAGTAGTCGTGCAGTCAAAAGGAAATCACTGTTGGGAAAACGCTGCGAGTAAGAAGAAGATCGAGATCACCTGCTGATGAGAGCAGAGCTGCAGGGCCGCATGCTGCACTGCTGCACATGTGCGGCAGGCCAGGCCGTTAAGGCCACTGCTGGCGTGCCACAGGCTTGCCTGTACGTCTTCACCAGCTTCTTGGGATACCGGTCGTTCAGCGCCTCCAGCAGCCTGCAGGACACAGTAACAATTACTTCTGCTGTTGAACATGGGCAGCAGCACCACGTTTCAGCCTGCACAGGCGGTGCGGCTGCACGCAAGGCAGCAACCCTCAGCCCTTTCGTCAGCCGCCGCCGCACGCTGCAACCGCTCTCACAAGTTAGCCCACAGCAGGCAGGCACATCTGGTCAGCCGCGCTCACCAGGAACCCATGCCCGATCCGGTACCGCCAGCAATCGAGTGGCAGAGCGTGAAGCCCTCCAGGCTGTCGCTGTAGCCCACCTCGCGGTCTGCGGCATTGCAGCAGCGCAGCAAAATGGTGAACGTGAGAATAGTGTGTCAAGCAGCAAGGCGGTCGTGCAGATGTCAATGGTAAGTTGCCAGGGAAGCAGTTCCTCCATGCTGCACGACGTAACAGCCAAGGCTGCATCCCAGCAGCCCATTCAATAAAACCCAGAAACTGGCTCATGCGATTGCACCCACCAATCATGTCCAGGATGTCCTCCTGCACGCCCTCCCCCTGGTGGTAGCCGCTGGCCCAGTTGTTGCCTGCGGCGGTTGGGGTGGCAAAGCACGGCGCAGCCCGGTTTAACGCACGGCGTCAGCAGAGCTGCCTTTAGGCTTTCTTCAAGCAGGATCCCCAGAGCTGAGCCCCCCGTACCAGCAGCACATAGCCTGCCACACGGCCACCCACGACACGCATGCCAGCCCCGCCCACCCGCGCCGCCGCCGTGGTCGGAAATGAAGACGTTCTCAGGGTTGAACAGGTTGCGCACCTCGCTGTTCTGGATGCCGTTGATCACGCTGCAGCAAAACAAGGAAGCGGCAGGGACACGGAGTCATGCCTTTGCTGCCAGCGACCAACCACGCCTGCTAGCCAACTGTGCCTGCTCGCCAACTGTGCCTGCTCGCCAACTGTGCCCGGTGTGGGGGCCTCCTGCCACCCCTGCCACCCCACCCAACGCCGGCTGCTGCTGCTGCTGCTGCTACCGCTGCTGCTGCTGCTGGTGCTACTACGGCTGCTGACGCTGCTGGTGAAGCATTGAACTGCTGCTGCTGCAGCTGCTGAGTTGCGGAGCGCACCGAGGCTCCAGGTCTATGAGGCAGGCGCGGGGGATGTACCGCTCGTCATCCGCCTGCAGGTTTAGGTTGGTGTTCAGGTTGAGAAAGCAGGGGCAAGGTGGATGACAAGAATGGCCGCGGAGCAGCTAGCAGGCAGTGCACACATGTGGCATGCTGCCCGTGGCCACTGACGCGCTTGAAGCATAAACAGGCGAGGCATGTGCAAACAGCACACCTGGTAGAAGAAGACGTCCTTGCGGTCGCCGGCGCCCCCTGCCGCCGCATACTCCTCCACAATGCCGTCGTTGTTGATGCCGTGCTCGCTGCACAGCTTGCGCCAGAACTCCGTGCCGATCTGGGCGCACAGACAGACGCAGCAGTGGGTACAGCGGCACGCACGTCAGCGGCAGGCAGCGCGGACGGGGATCATGCAAGCAGAGGCTGGACAGCAGCAGCGCGGCGGCGGCGGTGGCGACAGCAACAGGCAGCCGCTGTGCTTGTGAATACTGCAAAATCCAGATTTATCTGCCGCTCGCACCTGGTTGCCGCACTGCCCCACTTGGAGCGTCACAATCTCGCGCGGCATGGCTGCCCCCGCTGCGGCGCGCCGCCGCCGCCGCCCGCCCGCCGGCTACCTTCCTGCTGTGGCCTGGTGCTGCGGCCCACAGCACGAAAACTAAACTGCGAGCAAAGGCCAGAAGTGTGAGGAGAAAGTCGCTGCGCTGCAAATCGGCAGCAAGGGCGAGGCGCCGCCGCTCGGCTCCCGCCCACCCGCCGCCGGTTGGGGGCGGGCAGCACCTGGGGCCCTGCCGCACGGTCAGTGCTGTCTAGCAACCGACACCACACACATCAAAGGCACTGCGGGGCGCTGCTCTTGCGCCTGGGCTCGGTTCGACGGACGCCAGCCTGCGGCTCCCCTGCACCCGTCTGGCCTGCCAAAGCAGCGATGCTCACCTGTAGCGCGCAATCGACGGCCCCAGCTGCCCGGCTGGGGTGCCCCTCGGCTGCCGGCCTCTGCGCGCGGTTTTGAAAGGGCGCCGCCTGGGCTCTGAGTTTGTATCGCAACGATCGTCAGCCGGTGCCGCCATTTGCAGCCCGGACAGCGCGACATGGGCCACTCATGCGCCGCCACTCACCAACTCGGCCTCCCAGGCCCTCCGCTACGGCTGAAAAGTGATCACGACACTACCCAGTGCTCTGGACAAACGCCCAGCCACTGCCGCTGCTCCGGGACAGCTGCCGAGTTGCGCCTATGGGCCTGCAGCAGCCAGCGCCCCGGGAGGCCTGCTGGGCCACCAGGGCATGTCCTGCAGCAGCTCCCAGGCCGCCGCACAGCGTGCTGCCCGTCCAGCGGTGGCGGCGGCAGCGGCGGCAGCCGCTGGCGGTGCGGGCGGGAGAGCTGCCGGTCGTGGATTGGACGCGCTCCCAAGTGCAGCAGTGCCTGTTCATTGACAGGTGTGTGCAGGGGGTGCAGTATGATCTTGTGGAGTGCGCCGGGAAGCCGTAGAGTCATGTGAATGTGCGCTTTCGCCGTCCTCCACCGCTGCCTCTTCGCCTGCCCCCCTTTCACTCCCTTTTACTCCCACTCCCAGGTCCGACACAGTGCGCGGCCGCTTTGCAGCCGGCATGCTGGAGCGCGTTGTGTCGTGGCGCGGCTGCAGCCGCATCATTGTGGGGTACAGCTGCGGGCTGGAGGCCGCCCCCGGCAGCCGGCTGGAGTGGAGCACCCAGGTGGGTGGATGGTGCTGCATTTGATGAACTGGCTCTGCTAGGCCCATATTGCTGCTGATGCTGTTGAGCTGCACTGTTACAGCGTACAGCCGCAGCTGCCATTCGCGCACCTTGCTGCGAGGCCTGGCCATGCCTTCCATGCTATGCGTGGGCGGATGGGCTGCAGCTGTGCGTGTGCTGGGCCCGAGCTGCACTTCTGACCTGTGCCTGCCGGCAGGGCTTGGTGCCAGTCGTGGACAATGCCACCTGAATTGCGATGCAGCGCCGGCACTGCCGCTGCTTCTGCAAAGGGGCTCGCCGTTAGCCACGCCTCGTATGCTGCGTTCGCCCCAGTAATGTGCAACACCCTGCCCGTCGCTGCGCAGGCGGCGCTGTTTGGCGTGGCGGCGGGCTGGCAGCTGCGCCCCCACCTCTTCACGGCAGCCAAGCAGCAGTTTGAGTCGGATGATGTGGACAAGTGAGCGCAGGGGTGGGGACGAAGGCAGCTGTGGGCAGCCCCAGCAGGGTGCAGCACAGGTGCAATTTGAGCAGCAACCGGCCTGCGGCTGCAACCGTGCGATTCGATGCCAAGAAGCCACCAGCTGAACAGCCCGCCAGACCTTGTGAGCAGCAACGCCCCTCATCTGAGCCTTGCCGCTTTTGCTTGCCTGCGCCCTGCCCCAGGTTTGAGCTGCTCATCTGCCTCGACTCTGCCATCCAAGCTGAGGTGTTGAAGCAGCTGTCGGCAGCCCGGCCGGCCCACCCCGCCAGCTACACGCCGCGCATCTGCTGCCTCACAGACTTTCTTATGTACTGCCCAGACGACGTCCTGCTGCGCATCGGCAGTACCGCCCTGCTGGACCGCCAGCTGCGCGGCGCGGTACAGCTGGCGCTGCCCGCGCTGCGGCCCTCCGCAGCACGCATAGCAGCGGCGGCGGCGGCAGCAGCAGAGACAGCCGGCGGCGGCGGCGGCGCGGCAGCCACCAGCAGCGGCGAGGGGCTGCCAGCGGTGGCGGTACCAGCCTACATGCTGCCAACTGGCATCCCTCGGCCGCCGCTCAGCGCTGGCAGCTACGATGCGGGAGAAGGGGAATGCGGCGACCCAGAGGGCTGCACACCGGATGAGCAGTGGGAGCGAATGGCGCTGCTCACAGCCGTATGCTGCGCTGGGCTGGTGCAGTATTTGTTAGACCTGTACCCCCTATCCGATGACACCGGCCTAGACGACTGACCTGCCAACCAACCGGCCTAACTGCTGCCGTTCTTTTGCCGCCGCTGGTTGGCTGAGGTCGCGCCAGACTGTATTCTGATTGACTCTCTGTCACTACCTGTGTGTGTTCTATCCACTGAACCCATCCGGCACTGCTGTATATCAATGTGCGTTGCCCCTTGCTGTGTATCAACACCCCCAAGTGTGTACTAGATGGTCAGCTGTATGACTGTCGGATGACTGTTGTAAATTGTAATAAATTGGGCTGAACCTGCTAACGGCGCGCCCCACGAGCGTTGCACTGCTGCTGGTTCCGACACTTGCTGCTGGTCTGCCTGGGCGCGGTGGTGGGCAGCCTGCAGAGCCTGATCAACCAGTGGTCCACCTTCCAGTTCTTCTCCTGAAGAGCAAAGCGACTGGGACTGCGGGCGCAGGCTTTCCCGCTGGTCATGTGGCCAGCCATCTACCAGTCTTGCAAAACTCGTCCAGTTTGTAGTTCAGTTGGTTCATGTGCTATCATGTAAGCCTAGAGCATGATGCGGACCTATGCCTTGCAGCAGATGGCTTGCAGAACGCTGTCGCCGCACTGCGCTGTGCCCGCCCGCCGCAGCGCGTCATGAGCCGAAGCCCAGGGGCTACAGCAGCTTCTCTCTGTTAGTGCACTCTTGCTTTTGCTGTTCAGTCCGCCGGCGGCCCTCTGCGCCCCTAGGAGGCGATGTTGTCGGCGCTGCGCCCGCAGGCGGCCCGCCCGGTGAGCACCGCTGACTTTTCTTGCTGCTCTTAAACTTTCGAGCGCATTGCACCACTCCGCAGGCCAGGTCCCGTCCTCTCCGGCACCTCACCCACACCCCCTCTGCCTTTGCCTCGCAGGGCCTGCTCCGGCCCGCCCGTGTTCGCCTGGCGGTCGGCGTGCCTGCAGCCGTGCCGCGATCAGGCGATGGCGGCGACCAGCAGCTGCCCTCCCTGCGCCGGCCCGAGCGCCGTCAGCCGCCCGCCGACCAGGTGCGGGGATGTGCATCGCCTTCAGCCTGATGTTGCCCCCTTGCATGCGCTAGCATCGCATCATACATTGGTTTTGCTGACTGCAGTCTTCTGCCTAAGCGCTCCCTAAGTGCAGCCAGCTCGGCCGACTAGCCCCAAGCGGCAGCGGCAGCGCGCAGCCGAGCAGCCAGGCAGCGGCAGCACCACGATCAGTGGGCAGCTGGCGGCGCAGCTTAAAGCCGCCTCGTCCCCTGAGCGGGTGCTGCAGCTGGTGCAGCAGGCGGGGGTGGTCTGCGATGATGTCGACTTGACTACGGCTGTCAACCGGCTGGTCAAGCTGCACCAGCAGGACCGCCACTTCACCGACCGCTGCCGCACGGCCTTCCAGCAGCTGGCGCAGATTGCGCTTGGCCAGCAGCTAGACCCCTGGGCAGTGACGCAGTTCATGTGGGCGGCCGGCAAGCTGTGGGAAGGTGTGGCAGTGAAGCAGCCGTTTGGCTCCCAGCAGGCGGCATGGCAGCAGCGGATGACGGCCGCGTTTGGTGATCGCAGCTGCAAGCCGCAGTCGGTCAGCAACGGCCTGTGGGCCGCCAGCAAGCTGGGCTGGCAGCTGGAGGGCAGCCTGGCAGAGGCGGCTGAGGCAGCACTCGAGCGGCTAGCTGCCAGAATGGATTCACAGGCTGTGTCGAACACGCTGCGGGCCTTTGCCAACGCCGGCTGGCTGTTGGGCAGCAGGGCAGCGGCACGTCTGCTGCAGCAGCTTGAGCTGCTACTGCCCCAGGCAAATGCATTTGATGTGGCCAACAGCATGTGGGCCATGTCCAAACTGGGCCTGCCGCTCAGCAGCAGCCTGAAGGCGGCCCTGCCCCGGGCGCTACAGCGCACCATCCCTGCTGCCAACTCGCAGAACCTGGGCAACACCCCTGTTGGCGTGCGGCAAGCTACGCTGGAGCCCTGGCATTGGCAGCCTAGCGGCAGCAGTGGCAGCCATGCATCGGTTGCTTGCTGCTGGTGCTGTCAAACCACAGGAGCTCAACAACTTCCTGTGGGGCCTGGCCGAGTTGCAGGAACAACTGGCCATCAGGCTGCAGGACGAGCTGCCCGCCCTGCTGGCGACGGCTGCTGATTGGGCAGACAGCCGCTGGGCCCAGCTGTCAGCTCTGGATTCAGCCGACCTCTGCTACAACCTGGCGTGCCTGGGGCACCGGCCTAGCGAGGCGTGGATCTGCAGCGCCAGTGAGCGGTGCGTTTTGGGAAATGATATCTAATACACGATACCTGCTCTGTTGCATGCCTGGCGGGTGCTTTTTGTGTGCAGCATGTGCAAAGGAGGGCCAGCCGGTTGCCTGCTTCTCTGCAGGTGCCTGGAGCGCATTGCAGCAAATGAGGCGGCAGGGGTCGGCTTTGCCAACTTCATCTGGGCGTGCAGCACCTGGGGCCACCGGCTACAAGGCAGCGAGCTGGAGCAGCTGGTGCCCGCTGCAGTGGATAACATCTGTGCAACCTGGCTAGTGCGAGGCCGCGGCAGTGGCCTGCATTTAGGCAAAGCACTGACCCGACAGGTGAGCACTGCTGGCAATTCTGCTGCCTGTGAGCTTCGACTCTGGTACTGATTGAATGCCATCCAACCATCTGGGGTGTTTCATGCAACCCTACCGACACAGCTGTGCAACCATAGTGTTACACAGCTTCCCATATGCTGCCATGCTTACTGATCTGCAGGCCGGTTTCCAGGCGGGGCCCGACCACCCCGCCGCCTCAGCGGCCCTGGAGGGCCGCCTGCTGCCGCTGGTGTGCACCGACATCGACCTCGTTGCCGCCGGCCGGTTGCGACCAGAGGTGGGTGTGAAAACGGCTTGTGTCGTTGGCAGAATTGGCTAGTTGGATGATGTCCCCAATCTGCGTGCCTGCCTGGATTTTGTGCAGCATGCCATCGTGCTCTGCGGGCAGCTAAGGCATCTGCATTTACCAAATGTGCCAGTGGTTGGCCAAAAACCTGCCAGCCTGCCCACATCCTGCCACACAGAAAGGCGAGCTGCTTTACCTGGCTGGCTGGGCCAACATCCTGGCTGGCATCGGGCTGCGGCTGCCAGCACAGCAGCTGGAGGCTGTCTGCGGGTATGTCAGCAAGCACCCTAAGCAGCTGCAGGCGAGAGAAAGGAGCGACTGGGAGAAAGCGTTTCGCACGTGGGGCTACCAGCCTGGACTGGTGCTGCTGGGGCAGCTGAAAAAAAGCAACTGAACTCTCCTTTATGAGTTACATTGCCTCAATATTTTCCGTTTATGCCAAGAAAGGCTCTGTTGGTTCTGCTGCTCAGCGGCTCCTGCCTTCTGCTGGATAAGTGTCACCATGTCATGCAGATACACTGCTTGCCAAAGGTTGCTGTGGGAACAAAGTGTGGAACGTGCAGTAGTGTCGAATCAGGATTCTCAGAGCCCTTGGCTGTGCTTGCTGCAAGCCTGCTGCCTGTGTCCCCAAGCTGCGCAAGCCCAGCCGATGACCCCACAGCATGGGCAGCGTTGGCGGCGGCAATGCGGAGCCCTACCCCTAACCGCCTTCACTCGCTATCTTGATCACCGTACCTTTCCGATTGCCTTGCACCAACTCAGATCCTCCGCAGCTGCCATGCCGGGCGCTCAGGGCAGCTCCCGCAACGTTGCGGCGCTGGCTGCCGCTGCCAGCGCTGCGGCGATCGCCCTGGCGTTGAGCGCGGAGCACCTGTTGGCTTGGTGGCGCCAGGGCGCGTGGGACGGCCTCGCAAGCGTCGTTTCCTTCTCGTCCAAGCTCATCGCTGGTGCGTTCGGGCACGAGGTTCGTCTGATCGCATGATGTGGCGGCGAGGATGTGCATTTCAGGCGCGCAGGCCAGCCCGCGACGCTCACGGCGGCGATGCTTGCTCCGCCGCCTGCACTGCCTTTTGCCCGCCAATCCAAACCTTGCGGCCGATATCCCCTACTTGCTGCAGCCAGCCGCGCAATTGAGAGCCAGGAGGAACACTCGCTGGTGACCGATCCGCTGGCCGAGGGCATGGCTGGCGCCACAGCGGTGGCCAGCAGTCGCCGGCGAGCGCAGGCAAGCGGCACGGATGCCGCACGTGCCTGCGCTGCATGAGCCTTTGCCGGCAAACCTGGGCAGGCAGCAGAGGCTTTGCCTGGCCCTTAGACCAAACATCGAACAAACCCGATGTTGGCTATAATGCTCCCACAAAACAATCCCTCCTGCAGGCGGCGCCAGAAGGCAGCGGGCGGCGGTTCAAGCTGGGCAAGATGGCCATCCGCACCCGCTGGTTTGACGACCAAATTGAGGCGGCGCTGGGCATGCCGGTGGCTGGTGAGCAGGAGTACTGAAGTTCTTGAGAGTGCCTGGAAGCGGTGCTGTGGCAGGAGTTGCTGAGCAGTGCAGCAGTCGGTTCATGCCACAGCAAAGCCGCCGCAGTTCTTCCCCCGCTCTGATCATGCATGGCTCTGCACCCTGCCGCCCTGCAGCCAGCGTGCCGGCCGCGTTGCGCGCCCCCAACGCTGCCGCTGCAATCGACCTGCCGGCATACGTGTGGGAGCACCCCAGGTGCGATTGCTGGCTGTTTTGCACTGGCACTGCTCTGCCGGCTGCGGCAATGCCGCCCTGCTGTCGTGGGTTTTGGTAACACGAGCGTGGCATCACCGGGATGGGACTTGTATCCGCATCTCCTTTGCTCCACATTGCCTTTGACGCGGCTCTGTTGTCTATTATTTCTGTGCCCTGCAGTGGCCACGAGCCCCGCCAGCTAGTCATGCTGGGCGCTGGCATGGACAGCCGGCCCTGGCGCATGAAGCTGCCTGCGGGTGGGTATTGCTTGCAGTTGTGGCTGAGGGCTTGTCACTGCACTGAGTCCTGAAACAGCTGGCTCCGCAGAGGGTGGCCAGTCCGCTGCACATCTGCTCTGGTCCCAGCTGAATCGAGTTGCGACCGCTGCCTGCAACAGATCGCCATGTGCAGTCACCTGTGCACTGCCCACTGCATTGCAGACCTGCGCTGGTTCGAGCTGGATCAGCCCGATGTGACAGCCGCCAAGCAGCAGCTGCTGCGCAAGCTGCTGGCCGAGGTGCCTCTGGTGCCAGGCGCCAACGGCCAGGGCAGCGCCAGCAATCTGGACGATCTGCCCGCTGTGCCGGGGTCGCCTGTGGAGAGCGGGCTGAGCCGCCACCTCAGGTGAGGGGTGTCGACCGGCACGTAGATGGGTTGGCCTCGTGCTGCGCGCAGATGCCATGTGGCCTGAGCCTCTCGCTCGCCCCACAGCACACAGCAGTTCCGCGCTCGGTTCCCTGCCATGCCATTGCCAAAGACAAGGGGCGATTCCCGACGCGCTGAAAACACAGCATGCCCGCTGCCGTCCTGCCGCAGCATCGACAAAGGGCGGTTCCCGCTGTGCTGAAATCACAGCATCCCCTCTTCCCTCCTGCAACAGCATTGACAAGACGCAGTTCCCGCTGCGCTGCGGCTCCTGGGCGGCAGTGCCCTGCGACCTCAGTGACGCTTCCTGGGTGGATGCGCTGAAAGAGGCGGGCTGGGACCCTGCAAAGCCCACTGTGTGGGTGGCGGAAGGTGAGCAGTGTGCTAGCTTGTGATCGCACAACGCGTGGCCTGCGTGATAACATTGAAGGAGGCGGGCTGCGACCCTGCCAAGCCCACTATGTGGGTGGCGGAAGGTGAGCAGTGTGCCAGCCTGTGATTGCATAACCCTGCCCTGCGTGAAAAACATTGAAAGAGGCGAGCTGGGACCCAGCCAAGCCCACTGTGTGGGTGGCGGAAGGTGAGGTGTGTGTGTTTGTGTCGCAGCACATAGTCAACGTGGGCGCAGGCTTGCTGACGCAACGGCGCTTGCTGCAAGACGGCTTCCCTGCATTTGCCGCAGTTTGGCGGCATGCTTCCAACTTTGCTGCAGGCCTGCTGATGTACCTGATTGAGGAGCATGTTTGACCCAACTGGCTGTACGCTTGCCACATGGCATGCAACAACCCAGCATGTCGTTGTTTATCGCACCCGGCTGCAGGCCTGCTGATGTACCTGGAGGAAGAGCGGGTGCGCTCCCTGCTGCGCACCATGGCAGGTGAGCCACCCGCCTGGAAGTTGCCTGCAAGCGAATGGCAGGGGCCGGCTGTGCGCAGCGCACAGCATGCCTGCTTGTGCAGCCAAACTGATCATGCACAGGAGGGTGGCCTGCTTGCACGCAACCAGACCGCTGCGGCTTGCCTTCCCTGCCCTGCAGGCCTGTCTGCCGAGGGCAGTGTGTTCATCGGCTCGTGTATGTCACCCTCTCTTAGGCTTGATAGAAAGCCTCTGTACCTGCTTCCACTTCTCCCTCTCATGCCCTGCAGGCCTGTCCGCCGAGGGCAGTGTGTTCATTGGCCTGTCGGTCACATCTTCCACCCTTCTTTTAACGCATTGCAGGCCTGTCTGCCGAGGGCAGTGTGTTCATCGGCCTGTCGGTCACATCTTCCACCTTTCTTTTAACGCATTGCAGGCCTGTCTGCCGAGGGCAGTGTGTTCATCGGCCTGTCGGTCACATCAGCGGTCATCGAGCGCATTCGTGCCCGGGGCCCCTCCAAGGGAGCCGCCTCGCTGATGGACACCTGGGTGTTTGGCTGCCCGCCCGACCCAACCGAGGTGCGTGGCTGTTTGTCCTATCAGCAAATAAGTGCTACACAAGGTCATTTGAGCACGCCTGGGTGTTTTGGCTGCCCACCCGACCCAACCGAGGTGAGTCTTGGGTTGCAGAGGGACTGGGTCACCGTGATAAGCTGAGCTATAGAGGAGCCCCGGCCTTGCTGATGGACACCGGGGTGTTTGGCTGCCCGCCCGACCCAACCGAGGTGGGTGGGGGAGCGTGGGTGGGTGGGTGGGTGGTTCATGGGTGTATGGCATGCAAGCGCAAAGCAGCGCCACACCATGCCCCCTGTCATGTCAGATTGCCGCTCGCTCTGCCCCACCTGCAAACACCGTGCGCCCCACTGTTTGCCTGCCCTTGCCCTCCAGTTCTTGGCTGAGTGCGGCTGGCAGCTGCGCCTGGCCAACGATCGCGCGCAGCAGGCGGCGGCGCTGGGTCTCGACCCGGAGCTCTGCGCCTTCCTGCCCGCCAGCAAGGACGGCAGCGGCAGCAATGGCGCTGGCAGGGACGCCAAGGAGGCCGCCAGCCTGTTCATGACGGCCACCCCGCTCGCTGCCGCGCAGTAGGGCGGTGCAGGCCGATGTGAGAAGCGGGTGGCGGGCCGGTGGCGCAGCAGCGACGCAGCGGCCGCTGCGCTGCTGCTGCGTCTTGGGCTTTGCTAGATCTGACTTTCCTGTTGTGATGAGTTGATCGTTCCGTCATATTGTAAGGCTGTCGATCGCCCGGCGGCGCCCTCTGGTTGCTGTGCCACCGAGCAGCCCTTGCAGCGCGGAAGCTTTGCCTTTGCCGGACCGATCAGGGCCCCGTGGTGCTCGATCCGCAGCCGCCTGTGCGTCCAGCAGCGGTGAGGAGCGCGCCTGCTTGCCCTGTGCAGCTGCGGCGCCAGAGGGCGCCTGAAGGGCACGCCAACGACTGCTACGCGGGCAGCATGCTGCCCCGTTTGTCGACGAGGCGCTGATCAGCCGCCCCGCTGCCGCCGCCCACTGCGCCGCCCACCGCTCGCCACCGCCTCCCCTCTCGCAGCCCAACTGCAGCGGCCATGGACTTCAAGGGGCAGAAGCTGTCGGAGACGGTGTGCGTCTGGATCATCACCGTGGCGGCTGTGCTGGCCTTCCTGTACGGCTATGTCAAGCAGGACTTCCAGGTGAGCAGGGAGGGAGCGGTATGCAGAAGTGTGGTCGGTCCAGGAGCGCTGCCATCCGCACAGCGCACAAACCTGCTCTGGTGGCAGCCCTTGCAGCTTTGCACACACCTGAATAATGTTCAGCAGCACGCTTATGTGCCATGGTCGATGCCCGTGTCCCCACCCCAACCTGCCCCTCGCACATGCCTTCCCACTTCCTCCTTCCCTCCCTCAGGCTATGATGGTGCTGTTTGGTGGCGGCTGCACAGTCGCCTTTGTGGCCACCGTTCCCGACTGGCCAGTATACAACAAGGACCCAGTTACCTGGCTGCCGCCTAAAGAGGATGCAGCGCGGCGCGGCGGCAACGGCAGCGGCGGCCGTGGCCCGGGCGGCAAGGGCGGCAGCAAGAAGAAGGGCAGCAGCAGCTGGGCCAGCCTTTTCGGCTTCTAGTTGATGCGTTAAATGCTGACATGCTCTTGCACAGTGTCTGTCGTTGTAAGAAGTGCCAAACATCAGCTGAGTTTGGTACAGGCAAGTGGTAAAGGCGAACAGAAGTGGGTGGCCCACCAAACATGGCGAAGCAACACAGCCACCAAGCTGGTGCCGCTACTGCATGCTTGCGGCTCCTGCTCCTGCCGCTGCACCATCGCCGCCGCTGCTGCCGCTGCCTTGATTCTCCAGAAACAGCACCTCCCTGGGCCCGCTCAGCCCTGCTGCTGCCAGCGTCAGCTCGCCCGTCTGCTGCTGCCCCTGCTGCTGCTGCTCGCCCGGCTGCGCCGCTGCCGCCGCCGCCGCGCTGCCGCTGCTGCCGCCACCAGCGGGCGGAAGGAACACGCGGCGAGGGAACTGCGTGACCAGTGCGTAGCTGCCCGAATCCAGCCCGCTGGCTCCCTTGGAGTCCACAAAGTCGAACAGCAGCTGCACGGCAGGGCGCGGGAATGCAAGGGAGGGGCAAGGAAAGTGAGAATGCACTGGCGGCTGCACCAGTACAAGATGAGTGCTCTGGCCAGACGAAGCAGGATCACCTTCAACCTCGGCCCACCTTGCGCCACCTGCTATCTGTGAAACACCCAGCCAACCCTAAGGCGAACCAAAGCTGCCCGCCCACCTGCAGCGACGCGGCCAGCGGGAAGCGCCGCGAGTGCCGCCCTCCATCTGGGAACCTGAACAGGCACGTAACAATCGGCTCTGCACTGTCCGCCGGCGGCTCCGGCGGCAGCGCAGCCTCCTTTGCTTGCCGCTGCCGCTCCCGCCTGGCCGCTGTCTCTGCTGCCGCCGCCTCCTCTGCCTCTGCTGCCTGCATGGCTGCTGCGGCGGCCAAGGCTGCTTCTGCCGCCCGCCGGGCTGCTGCTTCGTACTCCTCCCTAATGCGCTCCTCTGTTTCAATGGAAGGGTTGATCTCCGCCTGTGGTGCAAGGCAGACAGGAGAGTGAGCCAACAGTGTGACGCTGGAGTAACGGGGCAGCGCACGAGGCGGGCTAGCACACGCAGGGCCACACGGCGCAAGCAGCAGTCGTCGACTGCTGCAACCGCACATGACAGCAGCACAACTGCAGCTTTGCTTCCCCACCTCCAGGTCGGTGTCAATCACGCTGCAGGCGGGCTCCGGAGTGAGGGCGCAGATCTTCAGGTCGTACTGCGAGTCTGCGTGTCGCACGCTCAGCCAGTCGCCGCGCGTCAGGCACGAGTGCTGCAGGGACGGAGGATTGCAGAGTGAGCAACAAGACCGAGGTGCAGCAAGGGTGAGGTTGAAGGCAGCGGTCGCCAGTCGCCGTGCGTCAGGCATGAGTGCTGCAGCAGACGGGCAGATGATGAGCGATGCCAGGTCAAGGCCAGAACTTCCTCAAGAAACATCGCACGAAATCAAGCTGGGTTCAGATAGAAACACGGCCCATGCAGCAAAAGTGCACTCCGCACGGCATGTGCACACTGTCCACAGCCAGCCCAACCCGGGCACACCCCTGGTAGGCAGCAGCAGCCGCAGCAACAGCCCGCCCTGGGCTTGCCTGCAGCAGGGCCGCCTCCAGCACCGCACGAATGTCCTCTCCAACCTCCTGCTGGAAGGTGGCGGAGCGCGGCTGGAACACGGCTCGCTCGCCTGCGCAGGACCAAGGATGGGCAGGGATCGAATGCGTGAGCTGGCGCTGCGAGAGTTGTTGAGGCACATGGCAGTGTGTCGGCTTTTTGGATGCTGCCTTTGTGATGCTTCCTATCAACTCACCTTTGGGCAGGCGGCGGTAGGAGACCTTGAGCCGGCCGGCGCAGTCATCCTCCGTGGCGTTGGGGCCCCACAGGCTGCGGATCACCTGCAGAGGGAAATCAGCACAGCGGTAAGCATGCCGTTCGACAGGTGCTTGGCATGATCTGACCTACTCACAGCCAACCATCCACAGCCCAGTCCACAGCCAACCCTCCCATTCCCACACAACCCCCACACCCACCCACAGCTCACACCCAACCCACCCTCAATCTCAAACCCAGCCCACCTTGAGCGGCAGCGCCACAAACCCCTCAGCCGCCGAAAACTCCAGCAGGCCGGCATGCGTGAAGCTGCCGGCGGCGGTTTCCAGGCGGAAGAACATGGGGCCATTCTTGTAGGCATCTTGCTGCATGAGGAGGGCGCCCGCTGATGGTGGCAGCAGGATCTGAAGGGAGGCAACCGGGCGGGAGGGCGGGGCAGGGCAGGGCAGGCGGTTTGGTGAACGGTTGGTAAGCAGAGTGCAATACAGCCACGGCTATGCTATCTGCCGTGCCCGCTGTGCCTGCCATCATGCAGAGCCTGCAACGGCGGCAGCAGCAGCGGCAGCGACAGTGGGCCGTTCATGTGGCAGCTGTGTAACCGCGGGTGGCCAGACCACAGCAGCACATGCACAGGACCCAGGGACCCCTCGCGCACCTTGTCAGCCGCCCGGCGGATGCCCTTGTCTGCTGCGATGGACTCGGGCGCAGGCACGGCTGTGAGGGTGGCCCGATAGAACACGCCGTTGTTGGCCTCTATCTCCTCCTCATATCGCCGGCGCTCCTGCAGAAGTTGATACAACATCGCATGCGCAGCTGTTAGGCAGACACGGTCCCGGCCTCCAAAACCCCACATGCTGCTGCTGCTGCTGCCGCTGCTGCTGCTGCTGTGGCATGCCCGCCACAGAGGACACTCAGAGCCAAGCGTACAAAGATACGAAACAACCACGAACAACACATGCAACACTGCCCACCCACCTCTTCCTCAGCGGCTTGCTGCGCCAGCCGGCGCCGCCGAGCCTCCTCCTCCCGCTGCGCCTGCCGAGCAGCCTGCCGTGCCGCCAGCAGCCGCTCCTTCTCGGCCTGCAGTTAGTTAAGGGCGAGCGGCTGTGCTTATGTTCGACAGCGCTTCACGACAGCTTGAGTGGCAAGGGCACTGCTGTGCAACCATCCAGCCAGCCACCGCCGCTGCCGCCACCGCCGCCTGACCTTTTGCCGCGCCCGCTCCGCCAGCTCCTTGCCCCGGCTCTCCAGCCGGCGCTGGCTGCGCTCCAGATCTCCGTGATTGAGCATGTGGGCGGCCGGGAGGGCCCCACAAGGCAGTTCTAGGTGTTTCGGTGGGCGCAAAGCCTGACAGCGAGGTCTGGGCGGGTCTGAGCGGTGTCAGATCGTGATCGGCAATCACAGGGTTCGTGGAAGACGTGTGGCGCTCGCTGACAGGCTGCAGCAGTGCCGCCGCACTGCCGCCGCCGCTCAGCACAGCATTGTGAACGCCAGGTCTCCTGTTCATACCAGCGCGGCTCAGCATTTGTCCGGCGATATTCTGATATCGTGGGCAGCGTGTTACAGCGCGCTTGCAAGCACTCTGGCAGCTGGCCGGGTGGGAGACTGGTGCCGCTGTGAGCCCTGCGGCAGCTGCAGCGATCGCTGCAGAGGCGTAACAACTGGCTCAGCCGACTAGCGCGATGCCAGCCGAGGTGAGCCGTGGTGCAAGCCGTGCCGCCATTCTGCCGCCTCTGTCGCCGCCGCCTGCAGCCAGCCGCTGCGGAGCCGCACACAAAGCTATGGCCTGGAGGCTTGCCCACCTCACATTACCTTGGCTGTTGCTGCGCAGGGCGACGGAAAGGTGCAGGCCAGCGTGCCAGCGCCAGCAGCGCCCGCTGCGCCAGCCGCCGGCGGTGCCGCCATCTTGGCTCGTTTGAGGGCCCAACGGGCCGCCGCCGCCAGTGCAGCTGCCGACGCTGCCCCGGCAAGCGCAGCTCCTGCTGCGACTGCGGATGGCACGGCTGCGCCCGCGCCAGCGGCGCCTGCTGCTGCCGCCAAGCCGCCGCCGGCTGCGGCGCCCGGGCCGGTGGCCGCCACGGGCGGTGCCGCCATTCTGGCGCGCCTGAGGGCACAGCGGGCAGCCAAGGCAGCCTCTGCCCAGGCGCCAGCCAAGGAGATTGTGGTGCTATATGCTTCACAGACCGGCACGGCACAGGTGGGTGGGTTGTGCGGCATGCGATGGCGGGCTTGCCCGGTGGCAGCGATGTTTTCCACATGCAGGGTGGTTGGGCTATGCTGTTGCCGTGCTGTTGTGCAGGGAGCACTGCTGTGGAGGGTCTGGTGCCGTTTCATGTGGCCAGCTGGTATGCCAATTCATGTTTTGTCTGTTGTTGCTTGTTTTTGCAGGAGACTGCCAATAACATCCAGGCAGAGTCTGCCTGCAATGCTTCCTCTGTCCGGCCCCGCTTGATTTGCCCTCATCCATCCCACGCTTCATTTTTCTGTTTGCAGGAGATTGCGAAGAACATTCAGGCAGAGGCAGAGCTGAAGGGCGTGAAGGGCCGGGTGCGCTGCTGACTCTGAATCTTTATTTATTGTGACATGCAAACACGACGCACACGGCTGTTTTGGGACCCTGTCTGCTACACGGCCGGCGTGCCTTGCTTGCCCTGGCACTCGTGAGCGCAACCGCTACCGAAGGGCAAAAGCTAGTGTTGGTGCAGTGCACGAGTTTGGCTGGGACAACCTGAGCATTGCCAGACGTAAATGTGCTTACGCATGCATGGCCTGCCCCCACATCACACAAATGGCCGCAGGTCCTGTCCATGAACGAGTTTGGCTTTGACAATTTGAACAGACAGGCCACACTCCGATTCTTGACACAGCTACTTTCTTACACCCGCACAGGTCCTATCCATGAACGAGTTTGGCTTCGACAACCTGAACGCCAAGGAGGCGCCGGTGCTGGTCTATGTGGCCAGCTCAACCGGCGATGGCGACTCGCCGGACAATTCTGCCAAGTGAGGCGCCGGACTGTTTGCCGATCCGGCATTTAGCTGCTAGTTGGGTTGGCCTTAGCCTGACTGGCTGATTGTTGTTGGCGGCACACTGTGATCCGAGCGGTGTATGTGTCGTGGCGCACTGCAATGGTCTGACTGTTGCATTTCCTGCCGCACCCTGCCCCGTGCAGGTTCTACGCCACCCTGCGCCGCAAGAGCCACCCGCAGGACTTGCTGAAGGTGGGCCATTTGTGCAGTGCAGTGCAGAGCAGTGCAGTGCAGTCCAGTGCAGTGTAGGGCTGGGTTGTTGCACTTGCATGCTGCTCTCTCTACGTAGCCTGGTTGCTGCAAAAGCAAATCCAGCATTCCGGCCATGTTGACCGATGCAGGGCATTTCCTTCACCGGCTTTGGCCTGGGCGACTCCAACTACACACGCTACCAGTACGTGCCTCGCGCCGTGCGCCAGCGCCTGTTGGACTTGGGGGCCGCTGAGGTGGGCTCATGTGGCGTATTGGGAAATGTGGCGTGTTGTGCTGCCTGGGCTGGAGTGCACGCAGCCAAAGTGGGTATCCTGCCTGAGGCCCTGCATCTTGCCTGCTGCCTCTTGCCTGCTGCTGCCCATCCCACCAGCCCAGCTTTACCACACCATGCATTCCTTCCTTCCCTCCCCTGTACAGTTCTACCCGGCCGGCGAGGCAGACGAGGTGGACGGCATTGAGGAGGGCCTGGACAAGTGGCTGGAGGGCCTGTGGCCCGCCCTGAAAACGGCTGTTGCTCCCGAGGGTGCCCCTGCCGCTGATGCACCAGCGGCTGAGGCAGGTGCCGCGCCTGCTGCCAGCGCAGCAGAAGCTGAGCTGGCAGGTGTGCCGCCGCTGCCCCGCTGCCGCGTGCGCCTGGTGTGGCAGGAGCGGGGCGCAGCGGCGGCGGCGGAGGGCGGCGCAGCGGGAGCTGCAGCTGCTGCGGCGCCCGTCCCGCTGCAGCTGGAGTTCCGGACCCCGACCGCCGCTGAGCTGGCGTACCGCGACCCTGAGGGCCACTACAGTGCAGAGCAGCCCTTCTGGGCGCCTGTCACTGAGGCCCGCTGGCTCACAACCGACAAGTCGGATGCCGACCGGCAGGCAAGCAAGCGGGGTGGGCTGGGTTGTGGGTGGTCGGGTTGGTCAAGGTTGGAGGTCTGTGTGGTGCGCTCGCAATTGACGGCAGGCTAGAATGCAGTGGTTGCGGTGGCGTCTGGGCTGGAGGTAGGATGGCCTGGTGGGTGGCTGGCGCGGCACTGCAACTGACAGGAAAGCAAAGGTCACGATGCGCCCTGCTGCATATTTGCCAACCTCGTTTCATTGCACTCCACACCTACCAACCGCAGGTGCTGCATCTTGAGCTGGATGTGGCGGGCAGCGGCATGGCATTTGCCCCCGGCGATGCCATCGGCGTGCTGCCTCAGAACGATGCCAGCCTGGTGGCCGCTCTGCTGGAGCGTCTGGGACTGGACGGCGAGGCCGTGTTTGATGTGCAGCCGGCAGAGGAGGCGGCTGCAGCGGCGGGCGGCAGCAATGTGGGTGCTGGCGGCGCCGGCGGCAGCAGCGCTGGTGATGCAGCGGCAGCCGGCGGCGGCGCGGCGGGCAGCACCCAGCACCACTCGGACCGTCTTCTGCCGCACCTGCGCGCGCCGTGCAGCGTGCGCGCGGCGTTGACCGCGGGCGTTGACCTGGCCGGCCCGCCCCGCAAGTCCCTGCTGCGCCTGCTGGGCGAGCACTGCGCTGAGCCCGCTGAGCGCCGCCGCCTGCTGCACCTCTGCTCCCGCGACGGCCGCGACGCCTATGCAGCCGACATCCTGGCGGCACGCCCCACTCTGCTGGACCTGCTGAAGCAATTCCCCTCCTGCCGCCCGCCGCTGGACGCGCTGCTGGACGCCCTGCCGCCCCTGGCTGCACGCATGTACTCGCTGACCAACTCCCCGCTGGCCATGCCTGAGAAGGTTAGTGGATGTTTTGTTTTGCCGGGCTTCTGCCTCTGTGGGCTGGATATTGAGGGCCGGCTTAGCGCTGCACGCATGCGCTCGCTCACCAACTCCCCGCCGGCCACGCATAAGAAGGTAAGCAAGTTTGTTTCGGGTGGGGTGTTGAGGGCTGGCTCAGCACTGCATTACTGCCTCGCGCAGGCAACCTGATGTATGTCTGCTGCCCCTCCTGACCGTCGCTATGTATGGACTCCTCTTCTCGTCAGGTCCAAGTGGCCTTCACTGTGTGCTTTTGACCCATTCACTCCAACAAAGATGTGCTCCCCTCCTGCCATCCCTTCCCCCCAGGTCCAAGTGGCCTTCACTGTGGTGCGGTACAGCACCGAGCGCTTTGGCGAGCGGCAGGGCGTGGCCACATCCTGGCTGAACGCCCTCTGTGCCCCGCTGGCCTCTGGCCCTTTCGCCGCCGATGGCACGGTCGCCGAGGGCACGGCTGCCAACGGTGCAGCTGCCAACGGTGCCTCCGCCGCCGTGCCCATCCGCCTGCCCGTCTTCCTCCGCCGCGGCGGCGCCTTTGGCCCTCCCGACTCGCTGGCCACCCCTCTGCTGATGATTGGCCCCGGCACCGGAGTGGCTCCTTTCAGGGGCTTCCTGCAGCACCGCCGGGCGCAGGCTGCTGCGCAGGCGCAGGCGCAGGGCGGCAGCGGCGAGGGGGCAGCTGCTGACGGCAGCAAGGGCGCGGCCTGGCTGTTCTTTGGCTGCCGGCGGGAGGACCAGGACTTCCTGTACAGGGAGGACCTGCAGGCAAGAAAAATACTGCAGAATGCAGCTGCTGCTCTTTGGTGTGTTGCTGCTAGCTGGGTGGACCAGGACTTCCTGTACAGGGAGGACGTGCAGGCAAGCCAAGTTTGCAGTATTCAGTCTGCTGCCTTCTGTTGTTTTGTCGCTGGCTGGGAGGACCAGGACCTTCTGCACAAGCAGGACCTGCAGGCAAGCCAAGTTTGCAGCTGCTTTTCTTGATGCTGCCAAGCTCTGCGGATATGTGCTGGTGATTAATGCCAGGCAGCCGAGCGTGCTTGCCATGGCGTCCAGCTGGCCTACATGCCACTGCCCGTTTGGCCCCTCCCCTGTCTTGTCCAATTGTGCTGTGATCTTAATTCCCTCAGCATTATCTGCTGCCTCTGCCCTGCCGCAGGGCTTTGTGGCGGACGGCACGCTGGACCGGCTGTGCGTCGCCTTCTCGCGCGCCCAGGTGAGCACAGCTGGCGCAGTCACTCAGCAGGGCGGCCGGGGGCATTGGTCGCCATCCGGTAGGTCTGTCCATGCACCTTCAGTCTAGCTTGCACAAATTTATGGTGCACATGCATCTGGTGCCATACACCCAGGTCTCACAGCAGCCCTCTGTCCTCCCACCCATGCCCCACCCGCTACTGCCCTCCCAGGCCCACAAGGTGTACGTGCAGCACCTGATGCAGCAGCATGCCGAGGAGCTGCACAGCCTGATTGCCAAGTGAGGCCTGGCCTGCTGCTGCCGCTGCCCCGCTGCTGCGGCTGCTATTGCTAATGCTGTTGCTAATGCTGCTGCTGCTGCTGCTGCTGCTTCCTGTCTAGCCGCCCCTGCTGCTGCTGCTGCTGCTGCTTCCTGTCTTGCCGCCGCTGCCGCCGCTGCCATGGCTTGCGTGGATTGGGCGGCTTCAGGTCGGCAGCTGGCTCGTCAGACTTTGCTCACAAGTCAGCCATCCAAAACTGACACCACTATTCTGCCTGTTCTGCCCACTCTCCTTATCCCCGCCCGCAGGCAGGGCGCCCGTGTGTATGTGTGCGGCGACGGTGCCGCCATGGCCAAGGATGTGCACGCCTGCCTGCAGTCCATCCTGGCGCAGCAGGGCGGCCAGTCGGGTGCGTCTGCCAAACATGTGTGCTGTTAAATGCCCGATGGGGAATCAGGGCGGCCTGTCGGGCGCGCCCTCCCCCTGCCGAACATGCGTGCTGTGGTATGCCCATTGGGGAAGCAGGGCGGGTGCGCCCGCCTGCTGCCTGCTTGCCGTTACGCTGCCGCATCTGCCTGCCGGCCTGCTGTTGTGCGATGGCCCATCAACATGCTGTTCACCAACTGCCTGTGTGTGCGGTTCAACGGCGGACGCCAATCAATGGGACTCGCTCACATCTTTGCCTCGGTTTACCTCCTTGTCTGCAGAGGCGGAGGCTGCGGAGCAGCTGGCTGAGATGACGCGCCAGGGGCGGTACGTGCGGGACATCTGGAGCTGAGCGCTTGCAGCACACCCCCACAGCAGAGCGGCGAGGTGTGCACCAAGTTGCGGTCACCGCTCCCCTGCTTGGCACACAACGGAAGCTGCATGTTTCTGCAACTGGCCTCTTCGCTGCCACTGGCACTGTTGCCGCCGAAACCCCAAGCAGCCATCCATCCCCAACCAGCCAGCGCATCTGGACTGGTCTGAATTGTCCAGCGATCAAACGCACGCCTCCCCTTCAGCGGTCTGTAGTATCTTTCCCCCACCCCTTTCGGAACCTTCGGCAATGCAGCGTTACCCTCTCAACTCCCTGCCTTTGAGCGATGAAGCGACGCGAGCGTGCGTGCATTTTATTTTGTGTTGAAGCCACTGAGCGGCCAGTTGATTGCTAGTTGTCGTGCCTTGCATCGCGAGCGTGTGTTATCATAATCAGTGAGCAGCTTACAGAGGCAGCCCAGGAGCTGCGTGCAGCAGATCAGGCTTAGCATTTCATGGTCTGCATGGGCGGTGCAAGGCTACGCAGTGGTGCAGCATGTCAATCTCGATCTGCAGCCGCTTATCTGCTCCACAACCTGCCCCGCCAGCCGAGCAGCAGCGCAACAGCGAACGCTGCTGCTGCTGCCACCAGCGCCCCTTGCACAAGCGCAAGTGCTTCGGCCGGCACGGCTGCATATGAAGGGAGGCAGAGGAACGGGTGCATGGGTTGGGTGATGTGGGGCCAGCCGCGGCATGCAGAAGGCACAGCTTCAACAGGTCTACCAGCATACAAAGCCAAGGTGTCACAGCTCAGAAGGTTTACGCACCTCTGAGCAGCATGCTGGGGTGCAGGCGGTGTAGCTGCACCTGCACAGCGGGCTCCCTCGGGCGGCGGCGGCGGTGACCCCGACGCTGGCCGTTCAGCCGCCCGCTCTGCTGCTGATAGCTTTCTGCCCTGGTTGCCACGCCAGTTGCGAGCGCAGTCGCGACCTGACGGCCGGCAGCGCGCTTGGCGCCGGCGCCCGCCGCTCGCTGGTGAGCCGAGGCCGCTAGAGAAGCCAGCATGGTGTTGTGCAGGCAATTGACGAAAGTATGGGACCGAGGGCACGCTTAGGAGGCGAGCAGGCAGGTCGGCGCTAGATGGCAGGCGCATGCGGCGGAAGGTTCAAGGTGCACCTGCGTCTCCAACCCTGCATTGATTACGGTGTGAATACGCTGCTTGAGAATGGAATATGACGTTGGTTTTATAAGGCAAGGGGTCTGTGTGTACAGCATGGCTGATCATGCTGCGAGCAGGTACCTGCCGCCACGTTTGAGCCCGCTTAACCACGTGAATCAAAACAGCGTGTGAATCATATAAGCCAGAATTACAAACGTTCAAAGCACCTTATTGAAAACCAATGCTACACATCACATCAACAGGCAAGCACTGGCAGACACCCCACTTCCCAGCCAACCTATGCGCCAGCAAGCTGCCCCAGCAGCGCCAGGCCTGGCTGGAAGGCCCACGTGCGGAATGCTTTCTCCAAGTTGCTCCTGTCTCCCGGCCGCAGCTGCTTGGGGTGCTTGCTCACGCAGCTGCAGACCGCTTCCAGCTGCTGCGCCGGCAGCCGCAGGCTTATGGTGGCCAGGTGTGCAGACCAAGAGGCCAGGTAGCGCAGCTCACCAATCTGAAAGGCAGAGAAGGTAAGTTGCTGAGCCATTAGCTGACGGCATGCCCCGTGGGCACAGTGCCGCAGAACACGGCAATTGCTGCAGCGGCTCCTGTCATGCAGCCGAGTGTGCTTGAGCAGCTGACTGGCAGATTGCAACAACACCACAAGCCTTTTTCACACCCACCTCTGGGTGCAGCTGATCAATGGCAATGAGGTCGATGTCGGCGCACACCAGCGGCAGCAGACGGCCCTCCAGGGCAGCTGTGGCAGCGGGCTGGTTGGAGCCAACACGGAAGTCCTGGAATGGAGCAGCATGTGAAGGCGAGCGTTACAGGCGTTAAAGGCAGCAAACAGAGGCACTACAAGCCTGCTGATCCGATGGGTTGCCAGCAGCCCTCACCTGCCGGGTCAGTGCGTCGCCAAAACGCAGGCCGCCGCCGCGGCCTCCCTCCTCCCAGTCAGCAGCCATGCTGTCGATGGCAGCCGGCACCAGCTATTCCAGCTCGCTGCGCTGCAGCTGGTAGACCCAGGTGCTGCAGGCCCAAATGAAGTTGCCGAAATACGCGCCGTCCACCGCGCCTGCCTTGATGCACTCCAGGCACCTGCAGTGAAGCAATAGGCCAGGCTGGCCCTCCCTGTGTTACACCGGCAGCATCCACACTGGGCACTCATCCAAGCACCATGACATGCACACCATTTGTGCACACGCACCTCTCAGTGGCGCTGCCGATCCATGCGCTGGCGGGCCGGTGCCCCAGGCGTGCCAGGTTGTAGCAGAGGTCGACCACATCCATCGCCGACAGCTGGGCCCAGCGGCTGTCCGCCCACTCGGCAGCTGCCGACAACAGGGCTGGCAACTGGTCTGGCAGCCTGATGCCCAGGTGTTGCTGCAGCTCGGCCAGGCCCCACAGGAAGTTGCGGATGGCCTGTGACACACCTCCGCCAGAAGCAAGCCGCTGCTGCATGGCCGCCACTGCAGCCGCCAGGACGCGCCTGTCAGGGCTCCAGCGCAAGGCGCCGCAGGCCAGCAGGCTGTTGGCCAACTCTTGAGAGTTGGCAGCTGGGATTATGCGCTGCAGCGCCTGGGCGAGTGCTGCCTTCAACCCGGTGCTGAGCCGCAGGCACAGCTTGGCAGCAGCCCAGAGGCTGTTGGCCACATCGAATGCATTTGCCTGGGGCAGTAGCTGCTCAAGCCGCTGCAGCAGGGCCGCCTTCAGGCTACTGCTGAGCCTCAAGCCCAGCTTGGCAGCGGCCCAGAGGCTGTTGGCCACTGCTTGGGGCGCTGCCTGAGGCAGCACCTGCTCAAGCCGTTGCAGCAGCGCTGCAACTGCCTCGCTGCCCAGCGGCCAGCCGGCATTGGCAAAGGTCCACAGCGTGTTAGACACTGCCTGCGGGGCCATTTGTCCTGCAGAGTGCTGGATGGCTGCCGCTGCCGCTGTTGTCAAGCTGTCGCTGAGCGGCGGGCCCAGCTTTGACATGGCCCACAGGCTGTTACTGACAGCCTGGGGGTCTGCCTGGGGCAGCACCTGCTCAAGCTGCTGCACCAGCGCTGTGGTTGCCCTGCTGCCCAGCGGCCAGCCGGCATTGGCGAAGGCCCACAGCGTGTTAGACACTGCCTGTGGGTCCATTCTGGCTGGTAGGCGGTGCACCGCTGCCTCGGCCGCTGCTGCCAGGCTGCCCTCCAGCGGCCAGCCCAGCTTGCTGGCGCCCAACAGACCATTGCTGACCGACTGCGGCTTGCAGCTGCAATCTGCGAGCGCCGCCGCCAGCTGCTGCTGCCACGCCGCCTGCTGTGCGCCAAATGGCTGCTTGTCTGCCACGCCTTCCCACAGCTTGCCCGCCGCCCAGACAAACTGCGTCACTGCCCAGGGGTCTAGCTGCTGGCAGAGCGCGGTCTGTGCCAGCTGCTGGAATGCCACCCGGCTGCTGTCACTCCTGCCTGGCTGCAGCCCGTGCAGCGCACCCATGCGGTTGGCTGCAGCGCTCAAGTGGAATGAGTTGCACTTCCGCCCTGCCTGCTGCACCAGCTGCACCACCTCCTCGCAAGACTTGGCAGCCTGGATCAGCTGCGTCAGCCGGGGACCGCCAACAGTGCCGCCACTGCCGCCCTGCTGCGGCTGCCGCTGCTGCCGCTGCTGCCGCTGCTTGGGGCGCTCCAGCAGCTGTGCCTGCAAGGAGATGGCGTCACATCTTAGCGGTCGGCATCGGCAGCAAGGATGTCCAGCCAAATGCAGCCAAGCCGAACGCCGACATGTACATCATCAGCACACGAGCTCGCACCTCGTCGGCCGGCGGCGGAGGCGGGCGGCGCTCAGGGCGGCGCAGGGAGGGCCGCTGCTGACCGGCCCCATCGCTCGATCGCGGGACTGCTGCTGTCACGCCGGCCGCCAGGCGCCTAGGAAGCGGCCGGAGCAGGCCCTGCGAGGCAGAGAAGGGGGGTGTGGGTGAGGTGCGGCGGGAGAGGACGGGACCTGGCCTGTGGTGTGCCGCAAAGCGCTTGCAATCTCATGAGCAACACTGAGAGCGAGCCGAGCTCACCGGGCGGGGCGCCTGCGGGCGCAGCGCCGACAGCATCGCTTCCTGGGAGGGCGTGGAGGGCTGCCAGCGGGAAGGGGAAGCAATTTCAAGGCTGTGCGCTAGCAGACAGACGCTGCCATGGCCCCTGAGCTTGGTCTCATGCCGCGGGCCATAGCGCTGTGGCGGCGGCAGCGGCTGTGCAAAGCCTTCGGCTGCGAGGCACTCCGCAGCCATTAATCAGACTCTAAAGTTACAGGAGGGCACATCAGATAACTTGGGAGGATACACAGGAGGGGGTTTGTAAAGCAGGAGGCAGACGGCTGGCCACATGACGAGCAGCAGAGCCTGCGCCCGCTGCCCCAGTTGCTTTGCTCTTCAGGCGAAGAACTGGAAGGTGGACCACTGGTTGATCAGGCTCTGCACGCTGCCCACCACCGCGCCCAGGCAGACCAGCAGCATGAAGGCGTTGACCGCCGCCAGGGTGCCCAGCGTCCAGCCGGTGGGGCGGAACACCTGCACAGGGGGCGGGTTTGGGTTGGGCAAGGGGCAGGGCGAAGGGTAACCGGGTGGCATGCAGACGGTAGTCACAACGGGACGCTGTACAGCATGAGCAGTGACCACTTGCTTGTGAGCCATCGCCAGGTGGAGCACCACCAATCCAGCTGCATGCAGCTCCGCTGCCTCACCTTGCACCACATCACCGGGGGGAAGCAACGAGCAGGGGCCAGATGCTGCAGGGATTGATGGGATGGGATGGCATTGCTTGGTTGGATGGGTTGGTGCACATCAGCCATGCAATGGCTGGTCGAGCATCACGCAAAAGCGGCCTCCTGCCGTGCTGCAGGTCATGATGTGCCACTCTGAGGATAACGTGCAAAGCAACTGGCGTTACGATTGCGATTGCTCACATGACTACGACCGGCAACAGGAACGCGAGGGCAAAGCCAGCGCAGCCCCACCCTGCTCACCTATGCGCCAGCAAGCTGCCCCAGCAGCGCCAGGCCCGGCTGGTAGCGCCATGTGCGGAATGCGCGCTCCAGGTCGCTCCTGTTTTTCGGACGCAGCTGCTCCGGATGCCGGCGCACATAGCTGCAGATCTCCTCCAGCTGCTGCTCTGGCAGCCCCAGGCCGATGGCCGCCAGATGTGCAGACCAGCCAGCCAGGTAGGGCAGCTCGCCAATCTGCATGCAGGAGCACAGTCAAGTGCGGAGGCTTCAATGCCACAGAGCATGGCATGTTGAGCCGACTCTCAAGCATGCGCAGTACCCCACTAGGCAATTACCACCAACAACCCAAGCCTCCTTCAAACCCACCTCTGGCCGCAGCTGGCCAGCAGCAACAAGGTCGATGTCGACGCACACCAGCGGCAGCAGGCGGCCCTCCAGGGCGGCTGTGGCGGCGGGGCAGCCCGGCCTCGTCTGGAATGCCTCCTGCAGTAAGCATCAGGAAGATGTGGGTTGGCAGCAGCACCAGAGGCCTATTTCAAGTCCTAGATGACATCGCAATTTAATTGAACGCAGCAGCCTAAAGCAGCTTTGTCACCTGCTGGGTCAGTGCCTCGCCTAAAAGCAGCCCGCCACCGCGGCCTCCCTCCTCCCAGCTAGCAGCCACACTGTCGACGGCAGCCGGCACAAGCTGCTCCAGCTCGCTGCGCTGCGGCTGGTGGACCCAGGTGCTGCAGGCCCAAATAAAGTTGCTGTAGCGCTCTGCCACTCCCAGCTGGACAAACTGGAGGCACCTGCGTGCACACAGCAGCAGGATGGATTCAAGCTGGTGCCAGCATACATTCGTACTTCACAGCACAAACTGGACTTCTGCCTGGCATCTGCTCTCTCCCACTCACCGGTCAGTGGCGCTGCCAATCCAGGCGCTGCCGGGCCGGTGCCCCAGGCGTGCCAGGTTGTAGCAGATGTCGACCACATCTATCGCTGGCAGCTGGGCCCAGCGGCTGTCCGCCCACTCGGCAGCTGCCGACAACAGGGCTGGCGACTGGTCTGGCAGCCTGATGCCCAGGTGTTGCTGCAGCTCGGACAGGCCCCACAGGAAGTTGCAGAGCGCTTGGCCGGCCGTGTCTGCCTCGCTCGACAGCTGTTGCTGCATGGCCGCCGCTGCTGCTGCCAGGACGCGGCCTCCAAAGCTCCAGCGCAGCTTGCTGCACGCCCACAGGATGTTGGCTAACTCTTGAGAGTTGGCACCTGGGATGATGCGCAGCAGCGCCTGGGCAAATGCTGCCTGTAGGCTGGCGCTGGGCTGCAGGCCAAGCTTGGCAGCAGCCCACAGGCTGTTGGCCACATTCTGTGCATTCGCCTGGGGCAGCACCTGCTCAAGCCGCTGCAGCAGGGCTGCCTGCAGGCTGTTGCTGAGCCGCAGGCCCAGCTTGGCTGCAGCCAACATGCTGTTGGACACATGCTGTGGCTCTGCCTGAGGCAGCACCTGTTCAAGCTGCCGCAACAGCGCTGCCGTTGCCCTGCTGCTCAGCAGCCAGCCGGCATTGGCAAAGGCCCACAACGTGTTGGATGCCTGCTGTGACTCTTGCATTCTTGCTGCTAGCCGGTGCACCGCTGCCTCTGCGGCTGCTGCCAGGCTGCCCTCCAGCGGCCAGCCCAGCTTGCTGCCTCCCCACAGACCATTACTGACCGATTGCGGCTTGCAGCGGCGATCAGTAAAAGCTGCCACCATCTGCTGCTGCCATGCCACCTGCTGTGCACCGAATGGCTGCTTCTCTGCCACACCTTCCCACAGCTTGCCTGCCGCCCAGACAAACTGCGCCACTGCCCAGGGGTCCAGCTGCTGGCCAAGCGCAATCTGAGCCAGCTGCTGGAAGGCCGCGCGGCAGCAGCCACCGAGGCTGCCGTTGCGCTCGCGCAGCTTGACCAACCGGTTGACCGCTGTGGTCAGTTCAGCTGCATCGCACAGCTGCCCCGCCTGCTGCACCAGCTGCACCACGCGCTCAGGAGACGAGGCGGCTTGGAGCTGCGCCATCAGTTGCCCGCCTCCCGCTGTGCTGCCGTTGACATGCTGCTCTGCTGTGGGCTGCCGCTGCCGCTTGGGGGTGGTGGGCCGAGCTGGTTGCACCTGCAGAGCAGCAAGGCAGCAAGTGAAGTTAGCGGCGAACATCAACCGTCGATCCGTGCATGCCAGACATTGCGCTGAAGCAAATGCCAACAGGTTGTCGCACCTCGTCGGCCGGCGGCGGAGGCGGGCGGCGCTCAGGGCGGCGCAGGGCGGGCAGCTGCTGGTCGCCCCCGTCGCCCGATCGTGGCACGGCTGCTGTCACGCCGGCCGCCAGGCGCCTAGGAAGCGGCCGGAGCAGGCCCTGCGAGGCAGAGAAGGGGGGTGTGGGTGAGGTGCGGCGGGAGAGGACGGGACCTGGCCTGTGGTGTGCCGCAAAGCGCTTGCAATCTCATGAGCAACACTGAGAGCGAGCCGAGCTCACCGGGCGGGGCGCCTGCGGGCGCAGCGCCGACAGCATCGCTTCCTGGGAGGGCGTGGAGGGCTGCAGGCGGACTGGAGAGTAAACGTAAGGCTGCGCGCTAGCAGAGAGCAGCTGCCACCGCCCCTGGAGCTTGGTCTCATGGCGCGATGCGAGCGGGCGGGCTCAGCGCAGGCGACAGCGTCTGCAAGCCATCTGCGGCAAGTCACACAGCGTTTGCCAGGCTCAAGACTTATAGGAGGGCACATCAAAGAGCTGATGAAGATACCAAGTGGAGGGAAGCTCGTGAATAAGGAGGCAGACGGCTGGCCACATGACGAGCAGCAGAGCCTGCGCCGCTGCCCCGCTTGCTCCGATCGTTCTGCCACTCAGGAGAAGAACTGGAAGGTGGACCACTGGTTGATCAGGCTCTGCACGCTGCCCACCACCGCGCCCAGGCAGACCAGCAGCATGAAGGCGTTGACCGCCGCCAGGGTGCGCAGCGTCCAGCCGGTGGGGCGGTACACCTGCACAGGGGGCGGGTTGCAGCAGGGGCGAGCGGCAGGCAGGCTCGGCGGCAACAGTGGCTGCAGACCAGTTGTCACATCAGAGGGCTGCGCATAGTGAGCAGTGGCCCGTTTTGAGCCAGCGACTGGTTGCGCACCAGCAATCCAGCTGCATACAGCTCCCCCGCCCCACCTTGTACCACATCATGGAGGGGAAGGCGATGGACAGCGGCCAGAAGCACAGGCTGCAGGGTAAGACGGGATACGGCAGAGCGGCAGTGTCGTGCAGGCTGGGTTAGGAGCGCATGCGCCAGGGGCATGAGCCTGCAAGAATGTCGTGCAAAGCATGGCAAGTGCTCGTGCCCACACCAATCACTGCCCCCAACTGCGAAAACAGCAGCCCCCAGCCCTGCCCCATCTCCAATCCCCCAGCCGCACCTGCCCACCAGTCCCACCACCACGTTGAAGAAGGGCATGCAGATGGCCAGGAAGGTCAGCAGCGCCACAAAGCCGGAGCGCAGCACCAGCCGCTGCGCAACAAAAGGAGAGGGGCGAGGCATGGTGATAGGGGCAGTGCACATGAGCAACAGTGACAGGGGCGAGGCACACGAGCAGGGCGGTTGGAAGGGCGGCGTCAGGCGGGGATGATGGCGGGTGGGGCAATGCGCTGCTGTTCAGCATTCACTCCGCCACATCTCACAGGCATGCGCGCTGCAAGAGCAATGAACGTCACTGCCGCACAATGCCCCCCGTGAATCAGTCAAAATGCCGCCCCGCCCACCTGCCACAGCGGCAGCAGGTAGCCGGTTTCGTTGAGCGGCACGTGCTCGTTGGCTGCTCCAGTGTCAACCAGGTACATGGCGCGAGAGCCGAGCGCCGCTGCCATGCTGCGGGCACAGCATGTGCAGAGAGATGAGGGATGACAAGCTGGAGTAACAGGGCAGAGGCATGCTTGCGAGTTACCTGGAATGCACCAGTTGCACCCAACCCTGCCCAGCACCATCACCCACCTTTTGGCTGCCAGGATGGGCGGCACATCCCTCGCAACCGCTCCGCCGCTGCCACTGCTGCGCTCAGAGTGCGAGGCCCACCGCCGCTCAAAGGGACGGTGATCCCAGCCTGGGTTGAGGAAGGGCAAAGAGGCAGGGTGTTTGCAGGCATGCAAATACAGACGCTGGACAACTAACCAGCAGCACGCATGGCACCTATACACAGGTGGCAGCACAGCGCAGGAAACAAACACCACCACATGCACCCTCGGCACGAATACAACAAGTAACAATCATCCAGGCAGCTTGTGCACATGAGCAGTAAGCTAGCACTCACCAGAGGGCGGCACCAAGTCTGGGATAGGGCACGAGTTGCGCATGGCCAGACCTCCCTCCGACAGCCGCAGCGACATCAGGCGGCTGCCCAGCGGCCCGTCTTCCAGCGCTGCACTGGCCGACAGGCTGGTGCCGATAAAGCCTGCCTCTGCCACGGCAGCTGCCTTTTCGTCCAGCCCGTCGGCCTGGGCTGCTGCGCCGGACATTGGAGGGCCAGAAGGGTGCCCCGCCAAGGCGGCAGGCACCTCAAGCCCTTCTTTAGAGTCGGCACCCTCCACTCCGCTGCCCTCTTCTGCAATCGCACTAAACGGTGACGGCTGCATACTGGCGCGGTGCCCGACCGGCTTGCCGTTGCTGGCGGCTGTTCCAAGAGGCGCGATGCCAGAGGCGCCTGCAGGCACACCGCCCAGCGCAAGCGCGGCCTGCTGCTCCCTACGAATGCGCCAGGCCTTGACGTGCGACTCGATTGTATCGTAAATCTGCGGGGGTGGCATGCGGCGGACGTGCAGTGAATAGCCAGCGCCGGGCAGGTTATACACAGGAGGTGCGCTGCCACGTGGCACCACAGCCCCTGAACCACCGAACAACAGCAGCAAGGACTGCCTACACTACTGTACTGACCGGCTGGGCAAAGACTTGGTACGCGGAGCACATGTGGGCAGCGATGGCCAAGAAGGCGATCACGTT
>VFQQ010000921.1_pt1 | contig 48373 bp, 79 predicted proteins | sample 3512341 | NCBI WGS metagenome assembly VFQQ01 (sample SAMN10412373, study PRJNA504923) | tailings metagenome | isolation source: Relicate 2 Philex TSF1 revegetated site | place: Philippines: Tuba, Benguet | collected 2017-08-29 | reverse complement strand
GCCCCCCAGGCTACACACCCACCTTGGCAGCCGCAGGTCGCTCTCCCAGGGGCGTCACAGACACCACCCTCACTGCCTCGGCCGTCAGCGCCGCTGGCGAGTGCGCCCGCGGGCCCGCCGGCGAATAAGCCGCGGCAGAGGACGGGGCATCCGCAGTGGGGGAGGGAGCTGCTCCCTCCTCGGTCAGCGGGTGCGACATAGGCCCCTCTTGGCCGGCCCAGCTGGTCAGTGGCACAGGGTGGGAGGAGGGCAGGCTGGCTGTAGAGATGCTGACGCCCGAAGCCACAGAGTTGGCGCGAGAGGAGGGCGCTGTGCGGGCTAGGGCGGTGGGGGCGAGGAGACCGGTGGAAGCAAGCAGCACGCGGGGAGGCGTGTGGGGTGCGATGGGCTGCAGAGAAGAGGGGCAGGGGAGGGGAATTCCATGGGAGCTGGGACAGCTGTGCAGATGGGAGAGGGCAGGAAGTGCAGCAGGCGCCGCTCCGGCGAGCGGCACTAAAGCACTGCAATCACTGCTGAAGATTGGCAGGTGGTGTCCAGCCGCAGTAAGCATGCGCAACCGCATTGTCATCCACTCACCGCGCTGGCTGGCGTGGCTGAGGGGCCCTTCTGGATCGCGTCTGCCACGAGCGCCCGCTCAGCGGCGGCGGATGACGCCCGCCCCTCGGTCAGCCTGGCCCGGCTGCCATCCCCGGGCGTTGCTGGCTCGCCAGCTCCCAGGCAAGCGTGCACAGCGCCCTCCAGCAGCCCAACGCCGGCTCCCGCAAGAAATCCCACAGTGCGCTCGTAGGCAGCGAGCAGAGCGGCGAGCCAGCCCCAGGCCACGGCCACCAGACTCAGCAGCAGGTTGCTGGCTGCTGCCACAGCTGAAATGGGGGACAGCACCAGCCCCGAGGGCATCGTGCTGCCGGGCTAGCTTTGTGCGTTTGAAATTACAGTGGAGCGAAGGACGCAAGGTGCAAGGAGCAGAGGATGGGGTGGCGGAGCAGACGGCGAGCGGGCGCCAGCCAGCGCCAGCAGGGCCTTTTCTCATCCTGGGCATACAGGTTGCACAGCTAACAGTGTACATTGGGTCGGTGGAACACATCTGCAGGGTAGAAAAGTGCCTTGTTCATTCACTGCCGCCGCACTGCCACGGGCGCCTCCGCCGTCCCACCGCCCCTCGGCCGGTCAGGAGAAGCTGAGTGCCTTGGCACGGTTGCGCTGCAGGCAGGGAGGTTTGCCAAGGTGCTTGGATTGAAATGCCAGCAGCATCGTCTAGAGCACGTATTGTATTGGGGTTAGCAAGCCTGGTTGCCAGCCGCAGCACCACACTAGCTGCTCACCAGCAAAGACGCAGGCTGCTCAGAGGCGGCGGCTGGTGACAGGCCGGGTTGCAGGGGCCGCGCTTGCGCCGTAACAGGCGTGGCAGGCTGCGACGGCGTGCGCTGCAGCACCTGAACAAGGGAAGCAAACCAGAAGCATGCGTCAGTTGGCAAACGCACCGCTGCGCTCAATAACAAATGGGAGCAAAATTTCTGGGCAGCCAATCCGCCGAAGCCCTGCCCTGCGCACGCGCTGCCCCACGCCCGAACCCCACAGGCTTGCCGTGGCAGGCGTGATCACGTCTGGGGCACGCTTGGCACGGTGTGTGCCAGACGGCACTCGATTGAGCAGCCTGGGCCGGTCTGCGTCGAGCAGCTCGGCCACTGCTGCTGGCGACGGCGTGGTGGCCGCCGCCGCTGCCGCCAGATCAACAGGCGTGGGCGGCGGTGAGAGGGGCGACTTGGGCACTGCTTCATCATCTACAGCCTCGGCACCCTGCTGGCATGCTGCTGGAGTGTGCGGCAGCTCGCTGGGCCGCTGTGTGCCGGCAAGCCGGCCAGCGGCGCCAGCGGCGGTGGCAGCGGTGGCGCCCGCCAGCATGAGCGCTGAGAGCAGCAGGACGACTAGCGCTCTTGCCAGCTTGATTACTGCGACCACGATGACCAGCAACAGGCCCACGCAGTCCTTCGCAGCCTGTTGCAGCTGGCTTTTTCGCGACCCGATGCTGTTCCGCGCCATGTTTGCACTGCTACGGCGTGGGCGCTGTATGTGTCAATTGTTCAGGGCGCGCCGACACCGGTGGCCCAAGTTGCATGCAAGAAACTTGCCAGCTGGGCCCTTGACCGCCCGCTCAGCTGTGCGTTTGCCAATTCAGCGCCTAGGCCGACTGGAGAGTTCTACAGGACGACCCGATCAGCGCAGCGCCGGCCGCTCCCCCTGCCGCCGCCCAACTTTGACCCGCCGCCTCTCGGGGGCTCACCTTTGCACTCCCCTCTTCGTTAGCCCTGCCATGGGCTGGCTGCGAGGCTCATTCTACCGCCTGGAAGGGAGGCTGCTGGCGGAGTTGCGGACAGAGGCGGCCGAGGCCGCCGCCGCTGCCAACGGATCCGCTGCCAACGGCACCGCTGCGCCGCCCCAGGCGGTCGGCGAGCTGCCGCCCTGCGTGCAGCGCTACCTCGAGCTTGCGGATGCCGCGAGCTGCAAGTACAAGTCAGCATCTGGATGTGACCTGTGCCAGGCTCTTGATGGGCAGCTGCCTGCCTTTGCATGCTGCTGCACTGCCCGCCCACCTGCCCAACCCATCTCCCCTCCCGCCTGCCCTCCTCATCCGCATGGCAGCAGGGTGCTGACCTCGACACAAATAGGCCAATTCAAGTACAGCGCAGACGACGCCAGCCCCTGGCAGCGCATGAAGGTCACACTGGTAGGCACAGACCAATCCAGCTTGATTGCCGTACACTGGGGCAGCCTGCGGTTGCTGAGCAGGTGTGGCAGCAGCAGAGGGCCAGCCATGCTCCTGCTGTCTGCTAGCCTGGTCTGCCACAACCCTTCCCCTGCTACCATATGCAGAGCACCAGCCCCTCAGTTCCTGCCTTCCACTGGAGTGCCCGGTGCACCTTCAAGCCTCTCATCGGCATGCGGGGTGAGGCCTGCTCAGTGATTGACTGCAGCGTAGCTGCTGTCCATCTTGCCTAACATGTGCGCCTCTCCACCACCTGCTGCATGCTTCCAACAGCCCTGCAGGTCTTGCACCAGTGCAGCCCCTCTTCACCTGACACCTCCAGTCCATCAGTCATCCGCCCCACCTGCCAATTTAATGTGCAGGCTTTGACAGCCGGGTGCGCGGCAACGGCCGGCTGGACTGGCGCCTCTGGGGCTGGCTGCCGGCGCACTCGGCCAACGGTCCTGAGCTGGACCGTACACTGCTGGTTCGCTGGCTGGCAGGTACGGCATGCGTGTGGTGTTCATGTGATCCACCCTGGCCATCATTTGGTGAAAGCCTGTGTAGCAGGTGGTTCAAGAGCTGGGCGATGACTCCCTGGCCGGTTCATTCCTCCTGCCCGCAGACGTGCCGGGCTGCCCGCAGGCCATGCTGCCCAGCGCGAGCCTGCGGTGGGAGGCCGTTCCAGGCTCCGATTCAGGTAGGCTCCTGCAGTACATGCACTGTGGTTTTGAAGATACACTGAAAAGAAAACTCTCGGTGCGCGAGGCAACACACTTACGCACGGTGGCTTGCCCAGCACCCGGCCTGCCCTGCTGTGTCACACTGAATCGCCACGGCGGCTCCATGCATGCGCGCAGAAGCGCGTGCCGTTCTGTCGCATGGCGGCATCACAGTCAGCGGGGTGTTCACATTCGATGGGGAGGGCTTGGTTTCCAGGTGGGCTGGGCGCACACTGCTCTGTGCCGCCTATTGCCCTCCCAGCCCACCCAGCCGCCACTGCGCATGATGCAGCCTGCGACCTGGGCCGCTCCTTCTGCGGCGCTAGTTGCATTGCTTGCCGACCTTTCCACATGAATACACCCTGCACTGCAGCTTCCGCACTGACGATTACGTGATGCCGCTGGCGGGCGGCGGGCAGGAGCTGCGCCCCTGGATTGTCCGCTACAGAGGCCACACGCGCGTCAAGTGAGACAGGGATGCCATGCAGAGGGGTAGCAGCACACATGCCCTTCTGCCTTTCTAAGAACATGCAGCAAGTCCATTGCAGCCTGGCTGGGACCACCGCAGCTGCATTATAACCTAAGCCTCACATTTCTTTCCTGCAGGGTGGCGGACGGCAATGGCAGCGGCAGCGGCAGCAGTGTCAGGGACCAGCAGGGCAGCCTGTTTGTGCCGACCGATTGTGAGGCTTGCAGGGTGGAGGCCAGCGGGCGGGAGGTGCCGTACGTTCGCTTCCAACTGAAGAAGCTCAGCAGCCAGTGTTGAGCAACGCAGTTAGGGAGCGGCTGGAGCGGCTTTACTCTGGCCAGGCATGGCGCAATGCAACAAGTGCTGCCCCAAACCATGCTTTGGCACCGTGGCCACTGGCTCTGCTGTATCAGCTTGCTTCTTGCTTACATTTGGGCACATGGCTCCACCTGCTAAGCGGTCGCATGTCGCATGCGGGGAGATGGTGGGCCAAGCATGGGGGATGCAAATGAAAAGATGCAATGATGCGGATGAAAGAAACGGTTCGCAGGGGCGGAGGGCGTCACGTGACACTCGGTGGGGCGGACGATTCAGGCTGGCAGCGCATAGGGGGGGGAGTTCGTTTCGGAGATATGTTGCTTGCCGCTCAGCGAAATCAGGAGAGGGGTTCGACTGGTAGCAGTGCACTAGGGAGTGAAAACTGGCCTGCCACGAGCAGGCAAACTAGGGCATGGGACAGGCTTGGAGCAACAACTTGAGAAGCAGCAGCTGCGCACACGCGCAACGTCTAGATGCAAACTTTTTTGCAACGAGGACATTTTGGACCTGGCTTTAGGCATTGTGAGGCGGGTGCAGATGAATCAAGGGCTTCGGAACGCCGCCAAGGCGTGCACCGCGCAATTTGGGGTGTCGTCACGTTTGGCGGGCCATGCGTGCCACGAGCAACAGGCACGGCAGGGGATGAAAGCGTAGCAGTTGAGTTGTGAAAGGTGCATGGGAAGAGGAGTTGGGCAAGAGGTGAGGGGATGACCGGGAGTGAGGGACCGAAAAGGAGCAGCGGCATGGGTGGGGAAACATGTCACAGCCACCCCACGCCTCAAAAGCGCTGCATGCAAGGGCTGGGGCAATCTGAACGTTGGGGCGGGGTTGGATCGTTGCACACGGCACTACGCTGGTTCGGGGGGAGCGGATCAAAAGCCCTTGAGCCAGCTGATGGCGGGCGAGGGCGGGCAGTCAAGCGCGGATGTCATCAGCGCATCATCTCCCCAGTCCGCGTCCCAGCACTGCGGCAGCTGCTGCTGCTGCTGCCACAGCTGAGCCTGCTGGCCATCCGGCAGTGCATGCCGCGGCGGTGGCGGCGGCAGGCTGGGCAGTCGGCTGGGCTGCAGGCTGGTCGGCACAGCGGCACGCGGGCTGGGCAGCTGGGCGGGCTGCAGGCCCAGCAGGCACAGCTCGGTGCAAGGGCTGGGCAGGCAGCTGGGCGGCATTATGGCGGCCCGTGGGGTTGCAGCTGCCCGAGGCGTCGCCTGATCCACAGCCTGCCATGCCATCTGGGCCCATGCTTGGTCAAGGGCAGTGGAGCTGCCTGCGTAGCCGTCAGGCAGCAGCGCCGGCAGCGGCGGAGCGCTGGCCGCCGCCAAACCGGCGCCTGCCCGGAAGCAAGCGCTGCTGGGCAGCCATGCCGGTGCGGCATCGTAGTAAGGCGAGCGCTGGGGGGCGCTGGTGCCGGTGTGGTTCGCAGGGGACAGCGGGGCTGCCACGGTGTAAGCGCTGGCTGTGGCGCTGCCGCACGGGGGCAGGCTGGGGGGCATGCCAGCCATGCGGGGTGAGAGGGGCGGCGCAGGTGAGCTGGTGCTGCAGGCTGCCGCCTCCACGAATGGGCTGCAGGGGAGCTGCTCCAGCGCAACGGGCTGGTGCCTGTGCAGCAGCTCGGGCGCAGCAGGGGCCTCGTAGCAGGGGTAGTAGGTGGCGCTGCCGCTGCAGCCGCCGCTGACGCTGAGCACGTGCTGCGCCTGCTGCGCCGGCCACACGGCCCGGCCCACGGGCTGCTGCATCTCACATGCAGCCGCCGGCAGCAGGACTGGCTGGGCAGGCGCCAGCCGCTGGTCCCCAATAATGAGTACCCAGCCGCAATCGGGCGCCTGCTGGCCCCAGGCTGGGGGCGGCGGCGCTGCGGGCTGGGCCCACACCGCATTGGCCTGCACAGCAGGCAGCTGCTGCTGGGCCCACGCCGCAGCGGCTGGTGCTGCGGCCGCCTGCTGCGGCTGGGGCCACAGGGCCTGCTGCGGTGGCGGTGGCGGTGGCGGTGGCGCGGTGGCGGGGACGGTGTAAGCAGGGGCAAGCATGGGGACCGCCTCCACCATCGGCAGGCTCCTGGCCACATGGCTGTCCTGCAGGGCGAGCGGTGTCACCGGCTGCACAGGGTCTGAGTGCTGAGCCTGCTGCATGCTGGCCGCTGGCAGCGCTTCGGGCGGCAGCGACAGCCGCGGCCGCTTGCCAGAGTGCGGCTGCGGGAGCTGCTGCTGTGGAGGCTGCTCGACTGGTGTCTCTGCCTCACTGGCTGCTGCCACGGAGGCTGCCGCCGCCTGCTTGGCGCGGCGCGCTGCCCGCCTGCTGCCTGCCTGCCCCCGCAGCTGCTGCTTGGCTGGAGTGGGCGGCATGGGTGCGGTCGACTGCTCTGCCTGCTGCACCGGCGCCGCCGCCATGGGAGGCAGCGGGTCAGGCTGAGGTTGAGGCTGAGGCTGGGGCTGGGGCTGAGACTGGCATGCAGACCCTGCCAGCTGGCTGCCTTGCTCATCAGGCAGCGGCTGCCGCTGCTGCGGTGGCGGCGCCTGCTTGCTCTTCTTGCTGTGCGCAGTCACCACTGCATGCCGGCGCTTGCGCCGCTCCTGGTGGCGCGCCAGGCTGTGCCGGCAGCTCCGAAACCTTGCGTCAAACACCTCCAGGCCATGGAAGCGTCCGCACTGCGTAGGTCAGGTGAAGTGCGGCAGGACAAGACAGTGGGTGAAGGGAACCAGAATTGGGGTGCTTTGCGACCCCCCGTCGGGACACCCGGGGCAAGAGCGGCGTACTGTGTGCAGGTCGGGTTTGGGTTTGGGAGACTGCACGCAGTGAAGAGGCGGCGCCAGCCTCACTGGCCCGACACAACGCGGCATGCAAGTGCAGCACAACCCGCTCCCTGGCTGGCTTTGCTTCTGGCATCGCTTGCCTGCTGGCACCAGCGGCACGTCTTGCCATCGATGCACAGCTGGTCTTGCGTGCTGTGATAGAGGCATATGCGATACTGCACAGAGGGCAGGTGCAACGTGTGTGGTGGTGAGTTGGGGAAAAGCATAGCACACCCACAAGGGCTGCGTGTGGTGCAGGGCGGGGCAGGCGACGTCGGGACAGCAGGGCGAGAGGTTTTGGGGGCGCAGCAGCCGAAGGGCAGGTGGCAGCAGGCAAGAGGGGGCAGGCAGGGCAGGCATGCATGAGCACCACAGGGTGAGGCACTTGCAGTGGTGAGCGGCAAGGGCGATGCACAGCAATGAGAAGCAGAAGCTGCGTTCCGGGACGGCAGGCGACGGGCAGAACCGGACGCCAGCGGTACTTGCAGGAGCCGCCGGGAAGCTGGCTCTTCCCTTCCCCCAGGGGGCTAGCAGCCCACCTTTTTGTGGTAGCCCGGCGTCAGCGCCTCTAGGCAGCCCGCCACGCGGCAGCGGATGGGCTGCGGCTGCGGCGGCAGCTCCAGAATGGCCCGGGCCAGCGCCTCGCCGGCGAGCGGCGGCGCGCCGAGCGCCGCCTGCTTGCGCTTGCGGCAGGGGCTCGCCATATGGGGCTGAACTTCGCGGCGGTGCAGCCACGGCTGCAGACTGCGGCCACAGGAGGGCAGGAGGGGCCGGATGTTGGGCGAGAGAGGCGCGAGCAAGTTGGCGGCGAGCGGTGGCGGCGAAGCACGGTCCCGCCGCCCCGCCGGCCCAAGCAGGCCCCCGCCGGCCGCTCGCGCACCTGGACCCGCTTTGTGGGGCGCCTGATGAGCTGTCGCTGGGGCGGGGGCGGCGAATGGCGTTCCCGGGGTGCGGTTGTCGGAGGGCTTGGGCCGCGGGGCTTGCTGGTGGGCCGCACAGATGCTGCTGTGAGTGCAGGAGGCACGTGCAAGCGCGATGAAATCTCAAAGAGCAGCGAAGGGAGCGTGTGCGCGAGGAGAGGAGAGTTCCATGCATCCGTGGATCGTATCCTCTAGGAGGCGGCTCCTTGCGGTCTGGCCCTCTCAATTGGACATGTTGAGTCTGCCGCAGCCTGCCCAAAGCAAGCAGCGCCGCGCAGCGAGTCCATGGCTCTTGCAGGGCCGCGGCTCCCTCAAAAACGAGAGAATGGATTGGGGCAGGCCGAGCGAATGGACACAGGTAAGACTAAAAAGTGAAAGCAAAGCAACAGACCCGTTGCTCGGGCGCCCTCCAGACCGCCGGCAGCCGGCGCCCCGTGAGGGGGCGCATGTAGTCGTCGGCGGTGCTGCCGCTACCGGCCCATCCCCACTGCGGCGCCCAAGGCGCTGCCCCTGGGCAGGCCTGGCTCCTTCCATTACTATACAGAGGGCCTTGTGATGCACAAGTGCAGCAAAACCCATGGCGCCGGAGCTGCGCTGCGCCAAAAGGACTAGGGGTAGCTTGTCCGGCGCGGCGGCAGCCGAGGGGCGCCTGCCGCACCCTTGATGCTCACAGCAGGCACTCTGCTCCGAGCCTTCCAACCACCACGTGCCAGTCAGGAACAGCATAGCAGTGTATAAACAATTGTTCGGAGTGCCAGCCATCAGGCGCTAGAAAGGGCCGCCCAGTGGCCCTACCACTGGTGGGCAACCACTCGACTGTCCACCCGTCTCCTGTGCCGGGACAGCGAGGCGGCGCTTGCCGCCGCTCCGCTGCGCCCTGCCAGAAGCCACATCAGGCAGCCCCCGGCACCCGCCAGAATATAGGTCAAGACAAGCTGAGTGCCAGCTAGTAGAGCACCAGCGAGCAGCCGCAGGCAGCCTGCGGCAGGCTGGCATGCGCGCCATTCCTTCCAGAGCGCCCGCTCCGAGGGCATAGTGGCAGAGCTGCGTCCAAGCTGGCAAGCCCTCACCGCCTGTGGTCAGTCTCTTTCTTCTTTACAGCTGATTCATGTTGAAGGCCATGGCGCACATGGCCACCAGCTGATGGCTGCCAACAAACGCACAACAACCACTGCAGAAGCTATGCCTGTGGGGTGGCTGTAACCTGCTGCTGTGCACTGAGTAGGTGACGTGCTGGCTCACTTCTCGCTGTGAATGTAGTCCACGAACACAAAGCGCTCCTCCAGGCCGCCCAGCAGCTGTTGCGCTACGCCTGCTGCCAGCGCTGCGCTGCCCAGCAGCAGCGGCAGGCTGGCCGGCGAGAGCCGCGCGGGAGGAGACAGCGCCTGGGCAGCCGCCAGCATGAATGCCACAGCAAAGCCGGAGGCAGCGCCCGCCTGCAGGGCCTGCCGCGTTGTGCGCACCACACCGTAGGCCTACAGGCAGCAGGCAGGTTGCCACGTTCAGTGGTGCGTGCAGGGTGCTGGGCATGGCGGCGGGCAGGCTGGCGGTGGGCTGGAGGTTCTCTCAAACATACATGCTGCACACCCTCCTTGCCGGCAAGACCTCGACTCCAAGTGACAGCCTTAGGAATAGAGCATTCATGTCCTCACCCGCCGGCAGGACGGGCAGTGCCGTGTGTGCTGCTCGTATCTGTCCAAAATCTGCCGCCGGCTCAGCGGCCGCCCAGCAGCAGGAGGCGCCGGCGCCGGCTGCCCCTTGAGGGCATGGAAGGGGCTGTAGGTGGGGCCGCCGCCAGCGTACTCGTCCAGCCAGCGGCGAAGCAGCACCACCGCCCTGCAGCGCACGAGCATGGTTTGCTGTAAGCCGCAGGGCGGTTGCTTGCATGTGTACAAGTGGCGGCCTTCACTCATCAACGAATCACATCTCTATTGTTGCCCACCCAGCTGTGGCTGTGCCCCCCACAGCCCCGACACACACCTGTCGGCAGCAGTGGGCATGAAGTAGGCCTGCCGCCAGCTGCGCCCCTCCCGCAGCGCAGTCTGCTCCTGCACCAGCGGAGGTGCAAATGGCAGGCATGTCGCTTGTCAGCCTTCCAACCAGGTAGGCTCGTGCGTGGCTGCCCCGGTCATGCCCACGGGCGTTGCACAGCAGCGAGTGCACTGCCGGCGCCTGCACAGCGCGCCACAGCAGGCTCAGCTTCAAGCAAGTTACGGTATGCAGGCGGGCCCACCGCCCAAGCGGCTGCGTTCACCAGGCCGGTCTTCACCTGACACACGATGTGGATGGCATCCCCGTCGATCACCCTGTGCTCTGACAGGTCAGCCATGAACTGAAATGAGTGCATGAGCGGCTCTGGCGGCTCCAGCAGGCCTGCATTGTTGAAGCAAGGGCAGGCAGGGCAGGGTGAATGGGCAGCAGGCCTGGGCCGGCCCTGCGGCCAGTCGCAGCAGGCTGAGCATTTTCTTAAGCCGCCCTCCGCCCAGGGTCCAGGTTGGAGGCCGGGCTGCTTGCCGCGCCGTGCTTACCCACCTGCCACAGCCGGCGGCAGCACGTCGGTTGCATAGCCAGCGAAGAAGCGGGAGCGACCAGGGTCCGCGGGCACCACATAGAAGAGCATTGAGAAGTGCATGCCTCCAGCGGAGAACTCCTGCCTGCTTTGGGAGGAGGCGGTGCAGGCAGGACGCTTCAGGGGTTTTGAAATGCCTGGACACCTATACAACAGGCGGGGCTGGCCATGGTTGTAGCAGCGAGCATGCCGTGCGTGGCCTGCGGCTCGGAAGTGTGGGGCCCGCCAGGACTGCATTTGCCTCCAGGCGCAAGCAGCTGCTGTTGTACACACAGTCATTTGCACGTGCAGCCCTTTTCTTACCTCCGAGGCATCACACCAGGACAACAACAACAACAACAGCTTGCTCACCATACCAAGCCGGGTGGAACAAAGCGAACGCGAGCGGAGAAGTCGAGGCTTTGTCCAACACCCGCCGGAAGTGCGCTGCTGCCGCCTGCCCACTCAGTGCCCATGCGCACGGTGAAGCCGCCCTGGGCGGTGATTGGACCTTCTGGCTGTAGATCTACGCTGCCATGCTGCAGGGGAATCGCAGGTATGAAAGCGAAGGGCGGTAAGAGGCACATGCAAAAGCTTCAGTGTGAAAGGTGTGCACCATGCATGCTGCTGCTGCTGCTGCCGACGAGCGGTGGAGCGGCCCTCGACAGCTGTCGAGACAGGGCATGCAGAGGCTGTCACCATTTCCAGCTGCCCGTCACTGCCATCCGCAGCTGCCCACCTGGTGCGCCGCCCAATCACGCCGTGGTGAGCAAAGCTGACGTGCGCGGGGTCCAGACCACATTGCACATGAAGAGAGCTCTCAGCTCGTGGCATTGCGCACCAGACGGCCAGCTGGCGCCCTAGCACTGCGACCGCCAGCGGCTCGCTGCGGCTCAGGTATGCCGTGGGCACCTGAAGGGCAGAAGTGCGAGGAGCACGGACGGTCTCGCCAAGTTTGCAAGTCAACGAGTTGGTAACAGCGGTTGTCCAAGTTGGCAACCAATCAAGCAGCAACAGGACTTGCCAGCGGGTACCACTGCTGGTGCCAATTGAAGGCCACAGGGCTGGCTCCATTGCTCTCGCTCGGGTTGTTGATGGGTGCTGGGCTGCCCAGGTGGCCGGCGTTGGGTACGCCAGCAGCGGCGGCGGGCGGGCTGGGGAACCGGCGGCTGCCGCTGGCCTTGCCAGCCCCTCCTCCCCCGGCCTGGCACTTGCTCAGTCCCTTGGAGGCTGCTGTGCGCGCGTGGGCCGTGACAGAGGGCGGCAGCAGCAGGGCAGGGGCCCTGCGTGTGCTGGCGGCCGCCTGCATCTCTCTTGGGCACTGAACAGCTGCTCGATGAGCAGCAGTTATGCAGACGAAGGGTGCAAGGGTGGGCTCTATTGGGCGGAGAAGGAGAGGGGAGTCGATGGCCTGCCTACTCACCTCCCGCTCATCAGGCGCTCCTGCACAATGCACATACATGCGGTGCAAAGGCACCCGTGCTGCTGGTGGTGGCAGTTGCCTAAAAGGCACTGCCACCGTCAGGCAGACGGATCTGAGTCGACTGGGCGCTGTTGTCATCCCATACGACTCAGCGCTCACCGCCGGCCATGCCTCCGACCATGATAGTTGGGCAGACTTGACAGATAGGAAAAAATCGCAAAGGTGCGCACACAGTGGCAACTGGCAACAGGAGAATATGTATGTAGGGTTGGGGTTTCCAAGCATTGCAAGCAGGGCACACAACACAAATGAAAATTTGTTGGGGACTAAGTGCCCCGGCATGCAGCATAGCGTTGCTTCTCAGGCAGGGCGGGCATCAGCATTCAACATAATGGAAGGCATCAGTGCGTTCATTGCTGCTGGCGACATGGGATGAGATCTGCGGCAGTATGGGACGAGAGGGGCCATCCGCTGCCAGGTAGGCGGCTGCCCGGCAGGGCCTCGGGGCATGGAATCTGTATGGGGTTGGGGAGTGCCCGGAAAGCTGATGTTCCTTCATGGGTCGTCTCCTTCATGATGCAAGGGCGCCTGCGCCTGATGCCGGCGCAGCAGCAGTATAGTGCCGCCGCTGGCTGGCATTCCGGCGTCGGCCGCAGTGCTGCATTCCTCACGACAGGCGCGGCAATCCTCACAGCGCCAGGCCGTGCTGGCTCAGGGGCGTCTCCTCATCGCCCTCCTGGTCGGACTGGGTCTGCAGCAGGCAGAGGCAGTTGGTCAGTTTGTTGGCGGCTCATCTGCAGCACCGCCCAGGCGTCGTTTCTGCTGATTTGGTTGCGTGAAAGCTCATGCCACACACACACGGCATCCGCTATCTGCCTGCAGTGCACACTTCACACTGCAGTTAGCACTGCCGCCGCGCTGCAGCATGTGCATTCCACACCTGGTGCATCTGCCCCTGCTTACCAGAGCCCAGAAAATGTCTGTGCGCGTCACAATGCCCACGCACACACCGGCATCGTCCACAACCGGCACGCGGTGGAACTTGTGCTGCAGGCAGGGGGTGGGTGGCATTGCAGGTGGCATGAACTTGCAGTGCAAGGAATCAGTGGGCTGCGAGTGGGTAGAGCACTGACAGTCAAAGCAGCCAGCGGGCGGCACCAAGTACCACACTCCGGCGGACTGCTGCAGATGCCCTTGCAGCGCTGGACAGGGCAGCAGCGCACCTCGGTCATGCAGAGCGCTGCGTCGGCCACCTTGCCGGTTGCCTTGAGCGCAATGGGGGGAGTGGACATCACATCCTGCAGGTTTGCAAGTGAGGAATGATAATGATGAGAACAGTGCATTGTGGCAGGTAAGGACAGGTTTGGCGGGTGCATCCCGAGGCAGTGCGTGTTGCAGGGGCTTGACGGGCAGCCAAGAGTGCGGCCCAGGTTGTCCGTAACGCACAACAGCCGCCTCGCATCCAGAAGGCTGCGAGCCACGAACACAAGGCACCCTCTTCAAACAAGGGTTGCAAGGCCGCACCTTGACCAGCGCGCCGCCCTTCGTCAGATCTTTCTTGGAGATCACGCCCACCAGCTGCGGAAAAGCAGGCGGGAGCATGGCATAGTGAGCAGGCAGGCAGGCAGGCAGGCAGGTGCGGCTGTATACTGAGCAGGCGAGAGTGTGGAGTATGGTGCGTCGGCCAGTGCTTAATGAGAACAGCGGTGCTGGCTGCTGCAGGCCCCAGCGGGCCCTGCTCAGTGCTGGTCGGCAGCTTGGCAGGTGCACAGGGACAGGCGCGGCGCACAGCCAGTCATGCAGCCGGCCTCCTAGCCATAACCCAGTTCCCGGGACCATCCGCCCACCTTCTTGTCTGCGTCGCACACGGGCAGGCCCTCGATGGAAGGGGGGCCATCCAGCAGCTTGGTCACCTCGGCGAGCGAGGTCTCCGGGGTGGTGAGGATCAGGTTGGTCTGTGGAGGAGGATGTAGCTGGCTGGTTCAGGATTGGTGGCAGGCTGACTGCAAATAGCCAGCGGTTCGCAGATTGCACTCCTGGACAGCTGGCCAGGGTCGCAAGGAAACTGCCACACCACATACGAAGACGACTTGCCTGCATGACGTCAGCCAGGCGGGTGTTGCGCGTCTCGTGCTGGTGGTTGTAGTAGAGCAGCAGATCGTCCTGCGGAAAGGCCGATTGCACCCAAAAGGAACTGAACGAGTTGCATCCAAATGCCGGCCAGTCGGCAGCATTGCACCCTGTGCACCTCTCCACCCAGGCAAGCCCACCTGGCTTGCCATCGACTCGACGGCCGTGTACTCATCAGACAGATCAATCTCGCTGCGCTTGGCGCTCCGGGCCACCAGGGCAGCCGCACGAGGGCGCCGCACCTTCACGCCAGGCAGGGTGCAGCACTGGGCGTGAGCGGCGGCGTGAGGGGCAGCGCTGGCGCAAGGCCCAAGGCCGGCGGTGGCGGCGGGAGTCACGGAGAGCGCGCGGCTGGGTGGCGTGTGCCCCCATCGCGATCTGAGACGCCATGATGCCAGATGCACCTGCTGGGGCCGGCTGCTGCAGCCTGCGCGAGGCGGGAGGAAGGGCTCCCAGTGCTGCTGCCCCCAAGCCGCCTCTGCGGCAGCTGGCCCACCTGCACGCGCGCGGCGCTCAGTGGCCGAGCCGCAACCGCAAAGGACAGCGCCTGAGCCATGTTGAACTCCGCGCGCACGAAACCCGAGGCCAGGACGGCTTGCAAGCAAGGATATAGGTGTGGTGAGCACAGGCAACCTAGGACAACCACGGGAGGGAGGGCGCAGAGCTCTAGTGCGCTCCCGCCGCTGACCTGTCGGCGGCGCCAGCTCTGCGGCACACTGCAGCTGCTACTGCTGCATGTTTCTCGTGCTTGCATCCCCTTTTACTGCAACCACGCCCGGGAAGAAACATCAGGTCGGAATTTGGCCTTGCTGCATCAATCTTCCAGCCGCCGGTCTGCAATTCAACGCCTGCATGTGCCCCGATGGACCGGAAGACACCCTTGCATCGATTGCAGTACACGAAAACAACGTGCCACACAGACAAGAAGGAGCCGCTTAGCGCACAGCCACACCACATGCTCCCAGCAGCAAAAGCCACGCTGCAGGTCAAAACAGATATCTGGCTTCGCAGCCGCCCTTGGCGGCGCAGCTATGCAGCCACTGAACCGCAGGTTGAGCTCGCGCTGCTATTGCAGCAGGTTGGGCACCGCATGCTCCAGCACAGTGGGTGGCCGCATGGAGGACACCCAGTCGGACAGGTTGGTGGGCAGCAGGCCCATGCTGTAGATCTTGTACACGGCGAAGGCCTGTGGGGGAGGGGAGGGGGGAGGGGAGGGAGGGGCGAGTGGTCACCTCGCGGGGTCGCCCAGACCATGCCAGTGAACGCACAATACCCATGACATGCGGGAGCAGACACCCACTGCCCGCTCCAGACTGGTTGCCCAGCCAGAGCCAAGGCCATGCGTAGGTCACAAGGTAAGGCCCAGCCCACCCTCCCGCTCACCAGGCCCAGGCTGTGCATGAGGCAAAAGGTGAGGCGGGGGCCAGTGGTGTTCAGCTCGCCCTCGGGGTCGGGCGGGAACATGTCCTTCGACTTGAGGATGGCTGCAGGCAAGCCAAAAGAGATCAACAGTCACTCGCATCAATGCACTCCATTGGTGTTCAACTTGCGAATGGCGCCGGGCGGGAACATGCCCTTAGACTTCAGGATGGCTGCAATTGGGGTTGGAGTGCACTGAGGCAGCTGCTGTTGAGCGGCATCCAGAGTAGAGCAGCCAGCTAGCCCACAAGCACACGTGATGGCTGTTGTTTGGGCCCCCACTCCTCACCCAACCACCCATCTGCATCCTGCTTCCATCAAGGCCCCCATGCAGACAGAGCTCATAAGAACAAACGGCGCACCAGGCATGGATGCCGTTGATGGGCATCGCGCGTTGCTCCCATCAATCCCACCATGCAGTGACACAACTCAGATCACCAGATGCGCACACGACAGGGGCTGGTAGATGCCGTTGATGGTCATCATGATGGAGAAGATGTGGAGGGTGGAGCCGCTCATCCACATCATGAAGCACAGCATGGCCACCTGGCAGAGCAGGCAAAAGAAACTGGTCAACAGCAGGATCGATCAGACGTAAACCCACTCATCCACGTGGTGAAGACGGCATGACCGCGGCATGCAACGCATGAACAGCACACAGGTCCAAGCGGCAGGAGAGGGTGTGGAGCACGCATGACTGCGCCACGTGTCCAAGCTAGAAAAGCATTCACAGTGCCAACTGCAGGCATTAGAGCCCTGTGCTGGGGCGGCGTGGCGGCGGCAGCAGCATTGCAGCCCCTCTCTCTGCTGTTGCACCTGCTTGAGCGGTGCCGTGGCCTGCTGCTGCAGCAGCTCCTGCCGCTTCTGCAGCGGCAGCCGGCTGCTGCCACGCCCCATGGCGCCGCTGCCCTCGCCCTGCGGGTGGGTGGGTGAGCAGAGCGAAGAGTCCTTGCAGCGGCACTGCACAGTTCGCATTCAACTCCAAGTGTTCAGCCGCCCAGTCAAAGGCGTTCCATTGCCACCAGGCAAGCTGTGCAGTGGCCCACAGCACACCCGCATTTGGTCCCCCGCTGCTGTGCACTCCCAATTCCATTTGCCGCACCTCACGGGCGGCAGCAGGGTCGAAGCCGGGTGGGTCGCACACGCGCTTGCCCTCATACTGGCTCAGGCTGGTGTCATGCTGCGCCGACCACTTGCGCCACTCCGCCATGGCTGCAGCGGCAAGGGCGAGCAGGCGTGGTGGGCGGGCAGGTGCAGCGCCGGTCGGCTAGCGGTGGCAGCGGCGGTGGCAAGTTGTGGCCGATGCGGCGAGGCGCTTGCGTGATCAGCACCTGTAGCGACTCACTAGATCACTGCGAAGCCTGTGGGGAGCGTCGAGTGCCGAGAAACGCGACGAGTGCAGCCAGCGAGCTGGGAAGAGGCCGGCACGCGCTCAGAACTCCGTAGAATGATGGAAAGCCAGTCCGATCGCTCATCAGCCTGCCATCTTGCCCTTTGGGGCACCCAGCGGGGGCTGCATGAAGGTGCTGCGGGCTCTGCTGCTTTTTCGGCGGCCACGCACTCTGACGGCCTTCGCTCCAATCCATCAAACACATCGCAAGTCACGCAAGCCCCCAAAATGAGCGGCCTGCCGCCTCCCGACTACACCGTGAACGAGGTGGGCCCCCTCCAGCCTGTTCAGGCCTGCATTAGAGAGGCACATTATGGTCTGAAGCGTATGAGCGACAATGCAGCCGCCTTGCTGCCCGCTTTGGCCTCCTGCGGGCCGCCGCCCACCGCCGCTGCCGCCCAGCCAAGCTTGCCCTCCCCCTCCCTCGACAGGCCGGCGAGCGGGTGATTGCTGCCAGCCGGCGACCGGATGGAACCGTGCGCAAGGAGCGGCGTGTGAGGGCAGGCTATGTGCCCCAGGATGAGCAGGCGGTCTATGTGTCTCGAGGCGCAATGGTGAGCCTCCGCTGTGTGTTTGTTGCTGGCCAGGTGTTGCACGACGCGGCAGAGCGTGCTGCAAAGGCAGCAACAGTGATTGCACAGCAGCAGGGTAGCGGGGTAAATTGGCGGCAGTCTCCACTTGTCACCTGCAGCTGTGCAAGCGTGTGCAGCCTGAGGCGTTGCCATTCTTCCGCCGCCGCCTGCAGATGCGGCAAAACGTGCCCAAGTGCCCAGGCTTTGAGGACAGCGCAGGTGGGAGGCGCTACTGCCTGCCGTGCTGCGTCATCGCCGGCTTTGCGAACCATGGCAACCAGCCGCAACCAGCCGGATCCAGCAATGGCTTCCTGCTGCTGCTCGCTGTGCCTGTGGGCTTGTTGGTTCTCCTGCTGCTGTTCCAGATAGCCACGATGTGCAACACCCTGAGTTGCCACCCCGTCCTGCCCTGGCTCATTGCACAATCGCAGAGCCCTCCAAGCCCAAGACCAAGGCAGCCGCAAAAAACGCCAAGCGGAAAGAGAAGAAGCTGGCAGAGCAGGCGGCTTCAGGGGCAGCAGGCGGCAGCAGCGGCGCCGCAGACGCGGCGGCGGCGGCAGTCCAGAAGCTGAGCCTTGGCGGCGGAGGCGGCGACGCTGCAGCGGCTGCGGCAGCACCTGCTGCAGCACCCGCAGCGGAGGAGCCTCCCAGCGTTGAGAAGCAGATCCGCAACTTGAAGAAGAAGATGCGGCAGGCGGAGGCGCTGGCTGAGAAGCGGACGGGCGGCGCAGCGCTGTCCCTTGAGGAGGAGGCCAAGCTGTCCAAGCTGCCAGCCTGGCAGGAAGAGCTGGCGGCGCTGGAGGCGCAGCTGTAAGTAGACTGACGGGTCCGCGGCGGTGGCGCTTGAAACCGGCGAAACCGCTTTGAACCGGCAGTTCTTTCACGTGCTGTGCCAGGCATGAAGTCATTGTGTAACAGTTTAGGCTGGTTTACAAGCAACTTTCATTCAGGGCGGCCTCTAAGTCAAGGCTCTGCAGGCTTGCAGATGTGCGGCGGGTTGCTGTGCCGCACGAGCGCCGCCTTGCGCTGGCGCCGCTTTGAGCCGCCGCCAGCGGGGCAATCTGGGCCTCACCCCGCCTTTCGCTCAGACGGCCTGCGCTTCTAGTTGGTGTGCAAGTTGGGCGCCTCATCTGTGGCTGCAGAGAGCTTTGGCTGGTGAAGTGTTTCGGAACATGCTGGCGGCGAGCTGCAGCGCGCTTGCACGCTGTCCCCCTGCTCGGGGTGGCACAGCGACACGTCCAGCAGCTCGCAAAGCGACGCTAGTGGCACGCGGGAAGAGCACGGCGGTGGACCTGAACGGCGAGCCGCACGAGGTGATCGAGTCTCTGGCTGCAAGGTGCGGAGACGCATTCGAAGTGGGTGGCGCGGCTGCAAGATCGGTTCAGGCAGGGGGCGCTCCCGCCACCGCTGCCGCTGCCTGCCTTGCCGCCGCCTACGGTCCTTGCACGGCTGTTGCACGGCATCGTCTCTTGCCTCTGGGGTTGTTAGTGGTACATGTGGTGGTCAAACTGCCGAACCCCGGCTGGCTTGCTTCACCTCTTAATCCCTCCCGCTTCCCTACCGCACTCACCGCCCTGCAGCGATGACATACTGCACCACTTCACCACCCAGTTCATGCACTCGGCCCATGAAACGCGCTCGAAGAAGCTGGCCGACCTTATGCAGGTGTGCTGCATATGCAGCTGTTTCAGGTCGCAAGGCTGCAGAGTGCGTGCCATGTTAAAGCAGACGCTACAGCTTGGCGTGCGCATGCTGCAAAGCAGCAGCGGGGGTGCACACGCCAACGCTGGCCAGGAGCGCTGGGCTGGGAGTGTGCTCCCACCCCAGGCGCTGCTGCCTCCGGCAGCACGCCCCAACAGCGCACACCGGCATCCAGCTATTGTGTGCATGCTCACAACGCGGCGGCTCCTGCATGCCATCTCAGCGGGTTGCTCTGGCCTCCCTTGCTCCCCTCCCCCTGCAGACCAACCTGGTGACTGCCAGCCCAGATGACAAGCTCTCCGATGCAGAGGCAAAGATGAAGGGCATCGAGGGCGTGCCTGTGGTGGACGCGCACGGCAAGGCAAGCTGCTTGTTTTGCTGATGCAATGCACAGGCTTTGCACAGGTGTCGAGCAGTCTCAGCAATGTGCGCCGGGGGCACCAGATAGATGGGCTGCCCAGCTGCTGCATCACAATCATTTGGCAGCAGCCATGCATGGCGGGGTGTACATGGGAGGTGGGCTACCGCCCATCTCTTGCACCTGGATGCCTTGCAAGCAGAAGCGCCCCGTGCATGCCTGCTGCCGCCTGCCCTGCAGCTGGTGGGAGTGCTGAGCAAGAAGGATCTGAACAAGGGCGGCGCGCTTGTCAAGGCGAGGGAGGAGCTGCAAGGAATTTGCTGGCATTGGTTCGTGGAACTCTGGCTCTGTCTGGTCATTGTGAGGCAACTGGCTGTCAGCATCTTGGCGGGCTGGCTCCAATAATGACCAGTGGCAAGCTTGGCGCCACACATGGGTGGACGAAAACATCCGCCATGCAACGTGGTTGGGCCCTCCTCTACCCTGCCAGCCCTAACCACCCCAAATCTCACCTGCCGGCTACCGCTTTTCTCTCAAGTGCCTACCTTTCTTGCTAAAGCTGCCTGATGGTTGTTTTTTTGCAGGATGTGATGTCCGCCGACCCCATCGCCTGCAAGGCTACGGACAAGGCGACCGCTGCTGCACACGTGATGATTGACGTGAGTGCTTCCCTCTGCATTCTAGCTGTGGTTTGCTCTTGGCAGCCCGCCTGGGCAGCACGCCGGGTGTGCAGGCTGGAGCAGCCCGCACGCTGGGAGTGCGCTCTGGGCAGGGCCGGCAGCACATGCGAGGGGGCGCAGGGGGAACGAGGCGCAGCCACACGCCATGCGTATGTCCTGCTCCCGCTGCAGCACAAGTTCCACCGCGTGCCGGTTGTGGACGATGCCGGCAAGTGCGTGGGCATCGTGACGCGCACGGACATTTTCTGGGCCCTCGCCTCCGACAACGACCGCTCGGTGGGTCTTGCGCCCGCGTGCCCGCCGGCTGCGCCTGCGGCTTGCTGCACAGCTCCTCAGCGTGACACATGTGCGCTCTGAAGTCCCCCTTACAATACTGACACTCTGTTTGCTGCCGTGTCCCTCCCCCTCAACCCTTCGGCTTGCAGGCCTTTTTCCATGAGGTGAGCTGGGGCTGCGCCACCACACTGTGGCAGCAGCGGTTAACTGCCACGCATGCAAGCGCGGGTCCGGTACAGGCCGCCTGTGCAATTGTGTGCATAGGCCTGCCGAGCGTGTGAGGAATCCGCCTGCCTCCCCTCCCACTATAATGCAGCATGGCATCGACCTGTAGATGCGTTGACGGTCTCAGCAGCAGGTTTTGCAGCTGTTGCTCCATCACGCCCCCCGGCCATGAGGCCTCCCAAGTTTTCCAGACGGCGTACCGCAGTTTTCCCCGGCCTGGCTGGCCCTGAGAAGATATACCCCCACATATATGATTTTGCATGTTTTATGAACGACTGAAGCCCCTGCCTGCATGTGTAATTGTAGCCCCGCTGGTTGAGGGGAGGAGATGCAGCGGATGCCCTAGCGCTGGCCCGACGGGCGGGAGGCGGCACCGCCAAAGATCTGCCCGCTGGGCCGGCCATTCTGTGGTCTTCACATCTTTATTGAGCTTGAAAGCCTGCCTCTGGAGGCTTTCAAGCGTGCGCATGATCGTCAAGGCAGGTACAAAACAGAGAGCAGCCATATCTGCAGTTGGCCGTCAAACTGGGTGCCGTCCGACCAAGCTGGACGGCCTAGCAACATGCAGCTCTGATCACGCGGTCTGCACAGGAATAAGCACAAGCGTACTCCTGTCGCGACAGCCCGCATATGCTCCGCCGCGGCGCGCAGCCTGATATGACATGGGATAATGGAGGACAGCAAAGAAGCGCAGCAGCCCGCGCCCCCTCTCTAGCTGGCACTGGCGGCGGCGGCGGCGACGGCCACGGCGCCGCTCGGCGAGTGGTGTGGGAGCAGGCGCGGTGGGACCGTCGCCTGCAGGCTTTCGGGTGAGCACGGCTGCGTGCGTGGCTGTGCCAAACTGCGGAATGCAGCCGTGCTGCTGTCGGCATGCTGGTTCGAATGCCTGGATTGCTGGCAAAGGTGGAACCACTGCCTGCAGGCAGCTGCCACCCTGCCTGCCTGCCCGCATTGTCTGCCCTGCAGATTTGCGCTGCACACGGCCACTCAGGCTGCCTCCCTGCTGGCGTGGAGCACGCTGCCCGCCAGCGAGCGTTGGCAGCGCGTGGGCAGCGTTGCGGTGCAGCTGGCGTTCCTGTCGCTGCCCTGGCTGGTGCCGGCTCTGTACCTGCGCTGGCGGCGGCCCATCCTCATTGTCGAGCGCATCCAGTTCTTCATGTGGCCGCTGCTGCGCCAGCCCAAAGGTGACAATGGGACCAAGCAGCACAGTATGACATGCCATGCTGCGTTCGTGATCACCAGTTTCGGCCACTGTCTTTGCTGCGTTGCTGTGGTGCAGGCAGGCAGGACAGCAACCAGCAGCTGCTCAATCGACCAAAATGCAGGAATCCAAGAATCTCTCAACAACGAGCCAAAGCTGGGAGCACGGGGCGCTCTGCAAGACCTGCTGCGCAGCATCTGGGTGCGCTGTTTTGGCATGGCCGCCTGCTGCTGCGGGGTGCGCATGGCCAGCAGGATCACAAGTTGTTGTACCTTAGGCAATGTTTTGCACACCACCAAAGTGCCTGCAACCCCCTTCCGCAGTCGTCACGCATCCCACTGTGTGCCGAATCGTTACCACCTTCACACAACTGTCCTGTCCTGCCCCTGCAGGGCGCACGGCTGGTGGCTGTGGCACTGGCACCCCTGGTCCAGCCCCTGAATATGCTGGGGTTGCTGCCGCACGCGGCGCTGCAGCTGTACGCGCTGGCAGTTGTGCGCAGCAACAGGTCTCTGTGCACGACCCCGCTGCTGGCTCACCCCGTCAGCAAGGCACGGGTAAACAGCCTGCACAACGTAATGCGGCTAGCGGCGCTGGCGCTCCCAGGCAAGGAGGGGCGACAGGCGGGTGAACCGGCGGGGCTTGAGGGTTTGCACACTGCAGATGTGCCACATGATAGACCACAATGTGATCACCCATTCGCCGTTGCAAACCGGCCCGCTGTGCCACTTGCCTGCACAGGCGGCGCTGGGCACGAGTTGACGCGGCCTGAGCGAATGAGTGCTGACCAAGAGTGCGCGGCGTTCCTCAATTATGTGGGCGTTTGCTTTGGCGTGCTGCTGCCGCTGTGGCTGCTAGTCAAGACTGAGCCTTGCTCCTCGCTGGCACGCTGGGATGCCTCATGGGGTGCAGCTGCAGAGGGGCTCGACGGCGGTCAGCAGCAGCAGCCGTTGCACCTGCTTGCGGCATGTATGGAGGCCGCGCTGCGTGCGCTGTGCGGCCGCAGCTGGCTCAGCAGCCGGGAGCAGCGGCAGCAGCGGGACCGACGACATCGATGGCAGCTGGAGGGCTGGCAGCGTGGGCTGCTGTGGTGGCAGGTGCTTGCGCTTTCGTGGATGTGCAGTGTGGCCCTGGCGGGCGCTTGAGTGTCCGGCGCCTGGTGGGTTGTAAAACCGCAAAACATCAAGACTGAATGGGGGAGGCCCGTGCTGCGTGCTGACTGGAAGCAGCTTGCAGGTCGCCGCTCAGCACCTGGAACCACGCCATTCACCAGGTTGCATTCTCTGCAGGGCAGCACTGCTGCTCCGCCGGGTTTGCCGCAGCGTGTTCCTGACATTGGTGCTGTTGGAACTCCGTACAGTGTGCTGCCCAACAGCAGCTGCTCAGCTTCAGATGTTGAGAGCGGGGGCTCACGGTGTCAGGTGGTTGCACTAAGCTTGGCTGTACCGACTGGGCGACAACTCGTGAGGATACGCCAGCCCTGATCACTGGCGACCGCGGCCACCTTGTTGCGGCATGGGGCAGACAGCTCAAGCTGTGCATCGCCTTCAAAATGCCACAATCTCAGGTTGTCGAGGACGAGGATTGTTGCTCGGTATCGACTGGGCGATCCAGCAGGCAATCAGCAGGCCGTCCAGCCAAGCTGCCATAATGACGATCACGGCAGGGACGCGGGGCCAAGCACGGGGCAGCAAAAGGGTTGAGCGGCCTGGCACTCTGGCGGCGGCGGCCGTTCTTTAGGCTTACTGCGCGTGATCAGAGCCTGGGGGAGCAAACTGCCGATGCCCCCTAGCCCCCATGCTCAGGTGCACTTATCGCCACGCTGGACGGGTGGCTTCCAGGTGCGGCAGGGCTTTAGTGGCAAAAGCATGGGCAGCTGCTGGGCAGCCCCGCCAGGCGGGCGGCGGCAGCAGCAGAAGTCGGCGTGTGCGCATTCCGGCGCAACTTCTTTGCCCGAGTGCGATCTCCGTTACTTTCTACGCAGCGTGGCTGTCCTCTTGAGCGAGTAAACTTGCAAGTAAACTGGCCGCACGGTGGTCGGGCCGCGGGGGGCTGCAATCGCACGATCATGGTGAGTTCGCAAATTCAGAGGGAGCTCGCAGTCAGCTGGCGCTGCCCGCGAGAGCCCTGCCCGCTCGCAACCCCACGTGCCGCTTGTACGTCCCGCAGATGCGCAAGCACGGTCTGGCCTCTGGCGAAGAGGCAGCAGCAGAGGCCGCAACCTCCATAGGCAGCGGGACTGCCGCCGCCACCAGCAGCGGCCAGGTTCGTCGTGCGCCAGTGCAGCAGGCGGCCTGGGAGCATGAACTGCGAATTGACCGGCGCCTGCACTTCTTCGGGTGCGTGGGGCGAAGGCTGGAGATGTGGAGGCGGGTGGGCGTGTGCGTTGCGGGCATTCCCTCGGCCAACAAGGGTAACAAATGTGTGGCTGCGGCGGCGTTCACGGCGCACTCCATTGCATGCCGCTGCCACCCAGTTTATCAAGGCTGGGTTGGCCAGGTGTGCGGTGATTGTTGAATAAATGCTGTCTCACATCACCGTTTGTGCTTTTGTCTGCTGAAACTCTGTGCGCTGCCCTGCAGGTTTGCGCTGCACACGGCCACTCAGGCTGCCTCCCTGCTGGCGTGGAGCACTCTGCCCGCCAGCGAGCGTTGGCAGCGCGTGGGCAGCGTTGCGGTGCAGCTGGCGTTCCTGTCGCTGCCCTGGCTGGTGCCGGCTCTGTATCTGCGCTGGCGCCGCCCCATCCTCATTGTTGAGCGCATCCAGTTCTTCATGTGGCCGCTGCTGCGCCAGCCCAAAGGTGGGAGTCCAGGCGTTGTGTGCGGCAGCAATGCGAGAACCCCACGGCCTTGCAATAGACAACAATGCGTGCCGCCGTCGCAATTCCGGGGCACATCCCATTAATTTGCCTGCTGCATGGCCCACCGATTGCAGGCATCCAAGGCTCCCTCAACAACATGCCGCAGCCAGGGCTGCGAGGCGCGCTGCAAGACCTGATGCGCTGCATCTGGGTGCGCTGAACAGGAACGGTGGGGCCAGCTGTCTGTGGCGGCTCAGTCGCCACTGCCTATGGATCTCAGGACAGGTTGCCTGGGTCCCTGCCGACTTCCGTCCCAGGTGTGCCCAGCGAGGCAGCTGTTACCATACCCCTGGCCCGAACATGCTCCTGCGCGTCTCCGCTTGTCACTGCAGGGTGCACGGCTAGTGGCGGTGTCGCTGTCTCCCCTGGTCCAGCCGCTCAACACGCTCAGCCTGGCAGCGCATGCACTGCTGCAGCTGTATGCGCTGGCGATGGTGTGCAGCAACGGCTCGCTGTGCGCGGCCCCGCTGGTCATGCACCCAACCAGCCAGGCGCGCATCCACAGCATGCACAGCATGATGCGATTCGTCACGCTGGGGCTCCCAGGCAAGGCGGGGCGGCGGGCGGGAAGCTGTGTTATGGCTGGGGAGCGTCAGTTGTGCAGCTGGTGTAATGCTGCCTTCTTAAATTCAACTCGGCCTGGTTGGTGCAATTCGGTGCCATGCACAGGGCCGAGCACCTGATTTGCTACACTACTGTCCTTGGTGCAGGTGGTGCCGGTCACGGCCTGGCCAGTGCCAGCACACTCAGCGCTCAGCAGGAGTGCACTGCTTTCTTCTCCTACATCGGCTTGACAGTCGGCGTGCTGCTGCCGCTGTGGCTGCTGGTCAAAACTGAGCCTCCATCCTCGCTGGCGCGCCACACCACGGGGTGGCCTGCTTCGAATTCGCAGCAGGCGGTAGCACCCAGCCGCGGCAGTCAGGCGCCGCCACTGCACAGCCGGCTCGCAGCATCGCTGGATGCTGCACTGCGTGCGCTGTGCGGCAGCAGCTGGCTCAGCAGCCAGGAGCAGCAGCAGCGGCAGCTCAGGCAGGGGTGGCAGCTGGAGGGCTGGCAGCGAGTGCTGCTGTGGTGGCAGGTGCTGTCACTTGCCTGGCTGTGCAGCATTGCCCTGGCAAGCCCCTGACCGTTGCAGTCCATGTGTCACATTTGCATATCCTCGAAGCATGAAATGAAAGGCAGTAAAAAAGAATGGCAAAGGAGGGAGTGTGGTCAAGCACAGGCACGCGGGGCAAGAGGTGCAGCCAGTGAGCTCTGCTACGGTTCGTTGCGCAGGGCTTGCTGCAGAAAGTGCTCCTGTATCTGCTGCAGGATCAGCGCAAACGCGGCGCTGGGGTCAGCGCTGGTCTCTGCTACTTTCTTGAACAGCCACGTCTGCGCTTCTTGCGACATGAGCAGCTCGACCTGCTGCCGCCGCGGCCCCGCCTTGTCCGCTTCCGCTGTGCCTGCGCCGCACTGCTGCTCGCCGCTGTCTGGTCCTCCAGGCAGGGCGTCGGCGTACAGCCGCAAACGTATGCGGCTGCTGCCGTCGGTGCCGCTGCTAACACCACTGCTGCTATCCTGGCTGCTGCCTTTGCCGCCGCCGCCGCCGCTACTGCTGCTGCTGCTGCTGCCCTCCTTGCCACTGCCGCTGCTGCCGCCACCGCCGCTGCCCAAGAGTTCTTGCAAGAGCATGCCTCCGTCTGCTCCGCTCAGCATGACGGCCGGGATGGCTGTCTGCGTGCCCTGGGCATCAGTGCCCATCGCCATCAGCTCTCCAGCCTCGCTGTTCACCACCACCATGGCCACTGCTCCGGCCACCTGAAGCGCCAGCGCCTTGTCCACAAACATGCAGCTGCACAGACAGCGGGGGCAGCAGGGAGGGGCAGGCGAGGAGGTTGGCCTTAACCCCGGGGGTTGAGGGGTGCAACGTACAACAGAAGCCTGGTTGTGTGGCTGGGCGTGTTGAAGTTTTTTTTGTGCAAGAAAGGCCCCTGGATCTGCACATCCAGCCACCAGCAGCGCAGCGCCAGCCACCACCCGCAACCCTGCTCCACACGCCAGCAGCGCACTCACCTGCCACGCTGCACCACCGCCACGCTGCCGTTGAGCGCCGCTGCGTTGGCCAGCCTGTCGCAGGAATCCAGCGGCTGTGCTGCCACTGCCGGCCCCTCCACAGAGCACAGCAGCATGGAGGGCAGGCCTAATGTGGCTGCAAAACTGGCGCCGCCCAGCCCCTCCTCATCATCTGCGTATTCATCCTCATCATCGCTGGCTGCTGCTGGTAGGCCCAGGCCGGCCCTGCCCCTGCCGACTGCGGCGGCGATCTCCTCTTCTTCCTCTGCTTGGGTTGCACAGGTCGGATGGCGGTTGGTGGGTCAGGGGCCATGGCAGTCGCATGCTAAGAGCTGCACGGCTGTGCAGGAGTACCCCAGCTGAACCGTCCATCGAGCCGGCACATGTCCCAACCGATCCATAGCCACACAACATCCAACGTCAGCTGGTGGCCAGGCGAGGCTCCACTCACCCTCTGGGTCCTCATAAGGGTCATCATCTTCATCATCCTGCTGATGCCCAGAGCCGCCGCTGCTCGCATGCTCCTCTCCAAGCACATACACAACCTGCCACTCTTGCCCCGGCGGCCCGCCCTGCTGCACAGCCAGCTCCCGCCCCCGCCACCGCAGCGGCTGCGGCGGTTGCGGTGGCTGCTGCTGCTGCTGCTGCTGCTGCTGCTGCTGATTTGGCGAGGCATCAGCGCTGGCTGTGCCGTTTCTACTGCCGATGTCGCTGCTGCTTCCGCTGGTGGCATCACCGCCACTACCTTCGCTGCCATCCGCACTGCTGCATATGCCGCTGCTGGCCTCGCTGCAGCCCGCCTCGAAGAGCGGGCCAAAGTCGGCCAGAGCTCCATAAAACTCCTTGCTGCTGCCATCAGCCAGCTGCATGCTGACGGTAATGGGCTCCTGCCCTGGAGAGGGCATGTCGCCTGCGGCTCAAGGAGGCAGGCAGCAGTAGCTCAGAGGGCACTTCATGCGCAGCCTGGCTGACTGTCCAGGCGGCTTGAGACGACGTGCTGATCAGGATACATTTAACGCCCTTCCTGTTCACTCTCTTTAGAGCATGCGCTTGCTCTTACCATCTGCTGAGGTGGCATCGCCGCCCTGCCCACGCTGCTTGGGTGGGGTATCGGTCAGCTGCAGCAGGGAGGGCGGCCGGTTTGGAGAGGCAGTTCGGTCGCGCCAGAACACATTCGCAAGCTTGCATGCCCACTAGCTTGCAAGCTCGACAAGACCTACCAAAAGCAGAAAAGCAACCAAACAGCACAGCACAGCAGGCACCTGTATGATCATGAAGTTGTGGGGCAGGGCCTTCAGCCGGTGCTGGCTGATCTGGCGGGGTGGGAGCTCCTTGAAGATGCCGCACCCCAGGCCGCCGCTGCGCACCTCCTGTGGCAGGCGCACAGGCAGGGGGTGAGGAAGTCAGAGTGAGCGTAACAAAGGCTGGAGCTGCGTCTAAACAGTCTACAAGCCAGCCGACCAAGAGAAAGGGAGGAACAGCTCGCTTGCCCCAGAAAACAACCCACAACAGCTGCAGATCCGCAGCTTGACCAGCAAGCACCCAAGAGAAAGCCCCCAACCCCCAACATGCCCGCACCTCAATGACACAGAGGAACTGGCGGTTGACCGGCTGACCGCTGGCCGAGAACGCCGGGCGATTGGACAGGCGCACCGCATCCGCTGCTGCCTGCACCCGGCTCTTGCCAGACATAGCAGCCAGGAACGACTTGCCCAGCTGCGCTCTGCGCAGCGTGCGAGTCACCTCTTTGCACGCCGTGCAGCGCCGGGCGCGCAACAGCGCTGGGGCGCCAGCCGGCAGCGGCAGCAGCGGCATGGCAGCGCGCAGCGTGGCAGTGGCCTGGGACAAGGCTGCCGCGGCAGCCTCGCTCTGGCTGCACAGGTGGCGGCACTTGGCCTCTACCTGCTGCTCGATTTGCTGCTCCAGGGTCGCTTTCACCACCTTGGCGACGTTATCGCTGGCGGTGGCATTGCCACCACTGCTGCTGTTGCTGGGTGCGGTGGCATTGGTTGGCAGCACGCCGCCTGGCTGCCCTGCCTGCTGCTGCTTCCGGCTGGACGGCGCTTCCTCCCATCCGCACACACCTTGCTGCTGCTGCTGCTGCTGTTGCTGCTGCTGCTTGCCAGCGCCCTTCCCCGCAGCAATTGCTGCTGCTGCACTGGCGGTTGTTGTGTTGCCATCCTGGAAGGGCGGCAGCAGGTGGCCCTGCACAGGAATGAGCACAAGGGGAGTTTTCAGTTGCCTGAAGCGGGCTGTTGCCAGCCATGCTCAATGCAGCAGTGGCAATGCAGGTGCTCCTGCGGTGTGTTGTTCCAATCACTCATCGCAACAATCCCAAACCAACTAACTGCACCTCAGTGGACAGCACAAAGTGGTCCACCACTGCCGAGGCGTTTGAGAAGAGCAGGTACAGGTACTTGACCGTCTCAGACAGGAAGAAGCTCTCCATCGTGTCCTGCAACACGAACGCAAGCGAGGGATGATGCGGGTGGGACGGTGGGCAGCCAAGATGAACCAAGATCAGCATTGACCTGTGTATAACAAATAGACTCGCGTGTTACGCAGCAAAAGCAGCAGCAAGGCCGGCGACACCATGCAGCAGCATAAGCTCATGGAAAGGCAGCAGGAGCATTCCCACAGCCCCAGCAGCCCATCGACCTCACCTCGAGGTGGCCGGTGGACACATCGCCCACGCTGGCATAGCCGCAGGCCACTCGGTTGGCGCTGCGCAGCCGGGCGTGCAGGGCCGCCCCCGTGGCCAGCAGCCGCGGGTTGCGGGTGGCGGTGTGCAGCAGGAATGTGGATTCCATCAGCTCTGGCCGCAGCGGGTAGCCTGAGGGTGTTGGAGCAGGAAAGGGTGGGCGGGGGGGGAGAGCAGCGGGCTATGTGGCGGCCAAGGCATCCGCACAAAACCGTCGGGCTCGCCACCTAGCGGAGAGCCTAATCCCCTCGCTGTTGCTACTTCCTTACACACAGGCGCCCGCCGCAGGGTCTGTTCCGCAGAACGACGTAGTCCTTAATCAGCACAGGCACCTGTCTCGGTGGGGTGGCGGTTGTCCATGCCCAGGTCGAACATTTCGGGCAGCCAGCCAAAGCGGTTCCACGCTTCGCTCCAGTTCTTGTGCAGCGCCACACCCTCCTCCACCTGCCCAGCAAGAGCCTGCAGGGACAGTGGAGGTGCATGCGGAGTCGCTCGTGCAAGAGTCCAACCAGTGGCAGAGGCTTGGGCAGCAACCGACAGACCAGCACTCTCTGGCCAGCCTCCTCCCAGCAGGCGCCTCCTGATGCGCCACCAGGCCGCCCGTGCAACGCACCTGCAGGCCGGGCCAGAAGGCGCCTAGGCTCCACACATATGGGTGCAGCACAGTGCCCTTGTTCATGTCCACATCAACCAGCCTGCGGTGCGAAAGTGTTGAACAGGCAAGGTTCTTGAGATGTGTTGCGACAGAGCAGTACAGTCCTTGTGGGGCATCATCCGGCTGGTGCGAGCTGCACCAACCCAACTGTGGTCGCTCTCGAGGGTGCAGCGGATGCATTCACCGTTCATGAGCAGATTCATCGGACCACCCTCCTTCTGCCGATGAGTCCCGTTGGCACGCCGATTGAAAACGCCGTCTTTGAAAGAATCCGCCGGCACCCAGTGCAACCACTCACCAAATGGTGCCGTGGAAGGCGGGGTCCAGCTGCAGGTTGGTCATGGCCGCTGCGTACACCTCTTTGAACATGTTGAGGTAGCCCTCATCTCCAAAGGCAAGATAGGCCTGCAGGCGAGCGGGGAGCAAGAAGCAGCGTTGGCCAGGAAGCACCTACAGAAGGGTCAGATCTGAGCTCACTGTTTGTTCTAATCATCATCCAAGCCCGCACCAGCGAGCGTGCATCAAACCCTTGTGCGGTAATGGCCCAGCAAATCCAATGATTGGACCCTCCACTTGCCTTCAGCAGGTACTCATAGAACGAGTCCACCCCGGCGCCCACGCCCGCATCAGTTCGCTCCCACTCCCCGCTGTCGCAGCTCAGTGTGTTGCCCACCAGGCCGCGCGGGCTGCATAGGGAAGGGCTGGCAGGCCCACTTGCTTTCTGTACATCAACCGCAGTTGATCTGCAGCTCAGCATTTTGCCAGACTGGGCCACAACACTGCCACATCCTGCTCGGCATTCCGGCCCTGCGGCTCACCTGCGCATGTCAAAAATGGTCTCAACCGCATGCCGAGCCTTGGCCTCGTATGTAGCGTTGCCTGCAACATTGCACAGCGCACAGCATTTGCTTTTCAATGTTTGATCGGCCAACGTGTCCCTGAAGGGTTAGATTTAGCTGCCAACCCTGCAGCAGCTGGGTGCCAGCAGTCGCCCAACCGCCCACCTGTAAGGCGCGACAGCACGCCAAACTCCAGCAGCAGCGTGCCGGCACAAGCGGTGCAGGTGGAGCGCACATCGCCGGGTATCTGGCCCTGCAGACACAGTATGGGCAGCAAGCCAGCAGCCGCTTGCAAGGAGTCGCAGAAACGCCAGCAGCCACGGGAAGCACAGCCAACTGACGCCCTCCTTTCCAGCCTGAATCGCTAGCAAGTCAGCAACGCCGTTGCATGCCCTACAGGCAGCCAGCGCCCCAGACCCACCCGCCGCAGGTTGACCCAGGATAGCGGCACGCCAGTGGGTGTGTCAAACGCCGGCATGAAGCGATCTGTGAGGTCCACCGCCAGGCGCAGCAGGGCGCCATCGTAACCAGGCACCAGGCTGGGGTCCTGTGGCGTTTTTTTTGTGGCACAAGCGGTGGCACAGTTAGCGTCTGGTTTGCACATGCACGAGCGGGCAGACACTGCACCACAGCCATGCCCGCCACATGCTGCGCTGGCCGAAACGCACCGTCTGGCACGGGCATCGGCCAGATTGCGACAGACAGTCTGCACAAGAGCAGTGAGCCACAAAACAATGCTGGCACACCAGCACCCAGCACCCACCTGCTCAATGAGCATGTGCGCGCTCAGCAGGCCGCCCACGGCTCGGATGGTCAGCTCAAACACGTGCACCTGTGCAAGGTCATTGGACGTATCATGGCCATGTTTGGATTGGAAAGAAGTGGGGTTCCGCGCCCAGCAATAGCTAGCGCAGTGGCCAGAGGCAAGGCACCCTGATTCAACCACAGCGGCCCAGCCACCCACCCGCGCATCCACGTCGAAGGTGGCATTGGCCGCCAGCCAGGCCACCGCCCTGCACAGCTCCTCCCGCTCGTCCATCACCTGTGCACACAAAGGAGTGCAGTCCAGCCATGTAAGATCTAGCCTGCCGCAGCGCAAGCCGGCTAGTAGACAGCCATTGTAACTAGGAGTGCCAGTGCACAACAACAGCAGCAACAGCAACAGCATTTGGTTCGCAAGCGCGGCTGCCACGCCACTCCAGGCCGTTTCCCAGCTGCGCTGGAAGCATGGCATCAGCGGCAGCGCACCACCAGCGTGTCCAGGCTGTCAATGAGTGTGAGAGCGATGCCGCCCTGGGAGTCCTTGCCACGGCAGGAGATGGGGCGCAGGTCGTCGCGTGGGAAGGCGCGCTGCATGTACTGGCCGTAGGCAAACCGGAACATCTCCCGTGACTCCTCCCTGCACCCGGAGTCATAACAGGGCAGGCAGCAAAAGGTTGGCAAGTTGAGCAGACGCTGATGTTGGCATGACAGGCACCACGGAAACGTGGGCCGGGAGGGGGCACCAAGCACAGACTGCAGCACGACCGCCTGGATATGGGTGCTGCCTGCAGCATCCGCCAAGCGTGCACCACAGCTTTGCTGCTACATGAACGCGCCGCTGCCGCCAGCACCCACCGGAGCTCCGTGAGGTTCAGCTGGCTGGGGCTCTTCTCAGCTGCTGCGGCTGCCACATGCCAGCGCGGCGGTGGGCGGTGCGGCCCATCCGGCTGCAGCAGGCAGCCCAGCAGGGCCAGCGCCAGCGCCAGCTGCAGGGAGCAAGAGCACTTGAGTTGGGTGGGGCAGGTGAGCACACTGACCGGCAACATTAGCGCAGCGGCAGTACGTCGGTCCACAGGCGGCGGGTGGGCAGCGGCGGCAGGCGGCGCGGCTCCCAGCTCACCAGCGCGGCCCTCCAGCTGCTGCCCGCCATCCTCCACTCTCTTTGGAGTTGTGGCGGCCCCTCAGGCTCTCATAGTGGGCTGCGAGCGGTCGACTCTTTTTTGGTCGCTTCTTTTCCGCTGCTTGGCTGTTCAGACTGATCTGTGTGCGTTCAAGGTGCTGCAGAAATCAGGGATCAGCGCTGGGAGCCTTGCGGGACACCAGGCATGGGACGCACATGGGAGGAATAGGGCAAAACTTGGGCTGGCAGGGCGCTCTCCGCATTCACGAGACCGATCGCACCATGCTGCGAGCCCTAGCACTGCTCCTGGCGCTCCTGGCGCCACTTGCCAGCGCCGAGGAGGCGCAGCAGTGGCTGCCCGTGGCTGGAAAAGTGGCGCTGCTGCCGGGTAAGCGCGATGGAGGCAGCAGGACGCGCTGGGCCCCCCTCTGCTGCGCCGCTGACACCCGCTGCCGCCACTCTCCGCCGCTGCCGCCAGCGCTTCTGTAAACCCGTGTGTGTCGCTCCCCACCACACCAGATGGCTCGCTGCTGGCGGGCAGCCTGGAGGTCTGGCTGCAGCTGGAGGGCGGCCGCCGCCTGGTGGCCTTCCCGCTGCCAGACGGCACATTTTCGTTCGCGCGCGTGCCGCTGGGCGTGCACACCCTAGGCGTGGAGCACCGCACCCTGGTCTTCCCAGCGGTGAAGCTGGATGTGGGCGCTGCACGCAAGGGCAAGGTCACCGCAGCAGCCGCAGACGTGCCGGGGGTGAGTGCAGCTGGATGCCGCCAGGAGCGGTGTAGATGGCTGGTGTGTGCATGCGCTGCTGAGTGCTTTGCAGTTGGCTGGCGCACAAATGCCTGCTGACCTTGCTGGTCCTGCCTCCTGTCTCTGGTTCCGTGCAGCAACCGGCGCTGCCGTACCCGCTGCTGCTGCGGCCGCTGGCGCAGATGGAGTACTTTGAGGTGCGGCTTGGGGTGTGCTTCGCTCAGGCTGCTGGTCATGTTGCGAGCTGGAATCCAACATGATGACAGCGCTCCAGGCTGCTTAGCTCACTTGGGCCATTCCTCACCTGAGGCACAGAGGTCCACGTCCCCTTACTTTAACTCTGGATCTTGTGCAGCAGCAGTGCTACCCACAAAACCTAGTTAATCTTGCTCTGTTGTCCACCCGCCTCCTGCAGAAGCGGCAAGGTTTCAGCCTGATCGGCTTCCTCAAAACGCCATACGTGAGCATGTTTGCAGCTCTGCATCCGCTTTGGTTGCTTAGGGGCGCAGCCGTTGCCAGCAGGGCGCAGTGTGCCTCCGGCACAACACCGGCCAGTGCTCGGAGCTGTGCACGTGTTATGCACTGAACCGCCCCAAACTCTGTATGTGCTGCAGGGCATGATGGCTGGCTTCATGCTGTTCTCGGTCTTCATCATGCCCAAGCTGAAGGTGGACCCAGAGGTGCGCTAAGGCTGCCGTGCCTGGGACTGCTGCAGGGGCAGCGAAGCCGCGCTCCCGCCCGCGCCGCCGCTCCCGCCCTCACCGCCGCCGCCACAGCGTCACATTTTTGCATCACCGCGCAAGCCTGTTTGTCTGCTCTGCTTACTTGTTTTACAGGAATATGCTGAGATGAAAGAAGAAACGGCCAAGGCGAAGGAGCGGGTGAAGGAGAAGTTCACCGGGCGGCGGCGCAACGACTGACCTGGGTTCGACAATCTGTTGTGCAGCCCAGGCAGCACATCGCTCGTTTGCCCTTGCTCTGCGCTGTTCTTATTTCACCAACTTCTTCTCTCCGATGAAAGTTAACAGAACAAAACAGGCTAGCAGGGTAGCGCCATATGCTTTCCCGCCCACAAAAGCTGGGTCAGGGTGCATGATGGCTTGCGCAAACCCATATTGGCAGTGCGGCGGCACTTCATAGACCTTGTCACATATTTTTTGCTTTTGCCAGCAAGAACGAGACGAATTGAAAGCTGGATTCACAGGCAACAGCTTGCGGCGCCCCTGCTTTGCACGGTCCCGCTCTGCACCCTCCCACCCCTCCCATGATCCCACCCCTGCTTGCCTGATTGCCGCACTCCCGCTTAACCTGATCACTTCTCAGCACCACAATGGCGCCTGGGCAGCCTTTGGCGATCGAGCGGGGGCAGCCCCGCACGCTGGCCTACACGGCGGGCATCCGGCACGATCTGCGGCTGCTGGAGGTGGCCGATGAGTCGATGCTGCAGGAGCTGATGGCGGGCGGGTGAGCGCAGACGCCAGCCGACGTTCAAGCGTTTGTGCGGCAGCAGACGGCGAAGGCTGGCGGGCCGGGCCTTGCCATGCTGCCGATCAGCAGGCCTCGCTTGGCTGATTAAGGCATTCTATTCAACCTGCAGCTGCTGCTCGACGCCCGCCGCCGCCGCCGCCACCGCCGCTGACCCGGTGGTGTTGTTGGACTAGTCCTGAGCTGCTGTTTGCATACCGTAGCTCCTCCGGGCACTGCTTAGGCAAGCCTGCACCCCCTCGCCGCTGCCCCGCAGGCTGTGCCTCAAGGGCGGCGCCGGAGAGGAGGCGGTGCTGTGTTCCAGCTCTCGCACCTATGCCGTGAAAAACGTGGAGACCACAAACCTATGCCTGCTGGTTCAAGAGGAGCCGGCGGCGCCAGCAGCAGCGGCGGCAGCGCTTGCCAGCCAGGACCCCAATGTGCAGCCCACGCCGCCGGGGTTGCTGCTGGGGCTGGGCACGCAGCTGCAGAAGGCAAGTGACTCGCTGGGAAGGAGCTCTGCTGCGGTTGTGTCGGCCTGCCAACCCTTACTTCCCTTGCCGCATCGCGGCCTCCACACAGAGGATGCTCTGCTGTGCTTACGAATGGCTTGCTTCACATTTTGATCTGCCACTGCTTTGGCCTCTCCACCCTCCTGCCCCCCCACAGAACCAGGCCGCGGCAGCGCAGCCGCCGGTGGTGGCGACGGCAGTGGTGAGCAGCCACTTGGAGCTGGTGGCAGCTGCCCCCCGGCTGCACCAGCTGGATGCGCTGCTGCAGGTGAGGCTCAGATTATTGCAGACATTGCCAGCCAACACTGTTTTGCCTGGGTGGGAAAGCCAGCTTGCAAGCGCCTCACCCAGCGGCAATCAGCTGCCGCCAACAGCTGCTGTCGTACTGCGCAGCTCACCCTCCCTGTACGCGCTTTGGTATCCCCGGCACAATCAAATGCAGGAGCGGCAGTATGGGTGCGATGCCGACCAAGACATGGCAGAGAGCGAGCAGCCGGGGGGCGGCAGCGGCTTCAGCGGCGGGTACACAGAGGCGGAGCTGCTGGCGCGAGTGCAGTGCAGCCCTGGGGAGCTGCGGGCTGCGCTGCGGGACCGACATGCGCTGTGCCTGGGTGAGCTCGTATGGGATGCTTCTGCTTACGCCTGCTATCTTCGTTGCTGCCTTATGTATGTTTGCTCTTCACAAAGTAGGAAGTCAGATGCCGCCTGTTGCACCTGTCATTCCCGGGCCCGCCCTGTCCTGTCCTTCACCCACAGACGGCCACTGCTGCACCGTGGACGCTGGCTACCAAGGCAGGCCACTATCATGGTGCACCTCTCATTCCCCGCCCTGCCCTCCCCCACCTGCAATGCACCCTCCAGACGGCCGCTACTGCACCGTGGACGCTGGCTACCAAGGCATGCTGCTGGAGCTTGTGCTGCTCACAGCTGTGGAGCACGGCTGGCCGCTCAGTGCGCTGCCGGCGGCAAAGGTGGCGGCGGCGCTGGAGCCCCACGGATACGACCCTCGGTGCGGGCGGTTGGTGGACTGGCTTGGGCTTGCTTGAATCAATGGCTAGAGCTGTAGGCTGCCGGCTTGTGTGCAGGCGTGCATGTCCCTGTGCAAGCGTGCATTTTGCACTGCACTGTGGCCGCTGCTGACACGCCTGGCGTACCTGAGGTGGCACCATGACTGGCTGGATCGCAACATTTCTCTCCATCTTGTTCTGCGCTGCCTGCAGGGTCACGGTGCACTGCCTGGGAACCTTTGGCACGCCAGTAGGCAGCAGCGGCAGCCAGGAGGGCGACGGACCGGCGGCCATGCAGACCGACGAAGCGGCAGCAGCAGGCACAGCGGGCGCAGGGGACGCAGCAGCGGCCGAGGGCTCGGCCAGCGGCGACGGCAGCAGCAGCGACGGCGGCAGCAGCAGCAGTGGCAGCGGCGTGTATGCTTTAGATGAGGCGGCGGTGTGCCTGCACTTTGCGCGCAGCCTGCTGGCTTCGCAGCAGGACTGGGAGCTGTATGATTTTGAGGCGGCCTGGCAGCACGCGGTGCCGGAGGTGAGCGTTGCTTTTGGATGGGTGTGCATGCCGCCGACTGGGGGCTCGCATGACTTTGAGGCGGCCTGGCAGCACGCTGTGCCCGAGGTAAGCTCCTTGAGGGTTCACAGGCGCTGCGGCTTGCAATGCAAGCAATGTGTTGAGCTGCATCCGTGAGCTGTATGACTTTGAGGCGGGCTGGCAGCACGCTGTGCCCGAGGTGAGGAGCAGGTGTTGATTTTGCATGCAATGTGATGTGCAATGCTAGGGAGGTGAGCAGCATAGCTTGAATAGCAGTCAGCGCTGTCAAGCCGCACCTGAGCCGCACCCTGACGGTTGCTGCATGCATGCCTCGGATCTTCAGAAACTGCCCCTCCTTGCCCTGCTCCCATTTCGGCACCCGTCCCCTGCAGGGCATGCTGCCGCGCATGGAGATGCTGCGAGGCGAGGCGTTGCGGTACGGCGGCGGCACCGGCGCAGCGGGCATCCCGCAGCCGCTGCGCCTCAAGCGCTTTGCGCTGTCGGCGCTGCCGTGCGACGCGCCCTCACGCTTCGCCGCCCTGTTTGCCGAGCGCCAGCAGTGAGTGCTGTGTTTGTTCACGTTGTTTTCTTGCGTCAGCGACCAAGTGTGGGACTGCTGTTGCCTGCTGTTGTCTAACTGCGCCAGCCTCCCTAGCGGCGTGTGCGCTGCCCATTGCCTGCCATGTTTGCTGCTCACTGCTGGACACACAGGTGGCTGTTTGCCTTTGTTTACCCAAGCGCAGGTGGGAGTGGGAGGACCTGGAGCCCTATGTGCAAGACCTGCGGGGCCCTGGCCAGACCGCCGAAGCGCTGCTGCTCAAGTACACCCGCGCCAGCCAGGCCAAGCCAACCGATCCAGTCACCTACTCCATGCGATGAGCTGGCGGCAGCGAGGAGCACGCTGTGCTTGGCCTTGACGGCGCGTGGTGCAACTGCCGTCCTGCCGCACGCATTGGTATTGTTGCATGGTTTACAGCAGCGTGTCTCTCAATGCTGGCATTTCGTGCAAACGATGGGGAAATGAGTGAAAGCAAGGGTGGCGGATGGATGGGCTACACCATTGAGGATGCAATTGTGCAACACGGGTTGCCATGGTGCTTGGAAAGCACGGTTCGTTTGTAGTGCGGGACAACAGCCGGCCAGCAAACCAACCAGGCCATCATGCGGTGGGAACAGGCAGCAGCGCAAAGCGGCCACGCACTGGTGGCGTGGGGGCGGTGCTGCGCCTCGCCGCCTCTGCTGTTGCGGGCGGCATGCTGGATGCCAGTTATGCATCGTGCAGCGCGTCCGCCAGGTCCTCTCCGGCATCGTCCTTGTTCACATCCTGAAATGGTTGGAGGGCAGACAGACAGGCAAGCTTTGGTGCAAAGCGGCAGCTGCCGGGAGTGCCGCATCAGGCAGTGTTTTGGTGTAGCATACCAGGGCTCAGGGGGCCCATGCAAAGGGGGGCTCACCTCCCCCTCCTCGCCCTCGCGGTCCTTGTTGTAATCGTACTTGCCTGGAAAAGTGTGCAAGGGGGGAGCCCAACGAATGAACGACCCAGTGAATGTGCCAGGCAAGCTTCAAAGAACGCATTCATGGATCAATTGGACTAATGCGCTCCATCTGATGGACCACCACACCACCACGTTCACACTCTTGTGCCAGGCAGGAGCAGATAGGCTGGCATGTCCTCAGCCCAGCGGCTCACCCTCGCGGAACGCATCCACCACTCGCTGGATGTCCGCCTCCCCTGGCTTGCGGCCCTGAAGAAGAACAAATTGATATGATTCATTTAATCAATAAACCGTGCACAGGAAGAGTGGGCAGACAGCTGCACTCTCAAGCCATGCTGCATTCCAGCAGCATCCCCGCCATACGGCAGATACCCTCCAGCCGGATGAATGCTACGCCTGTCGCAGCTGCGCCAAGCTGCCGCTGCCACTGCGGCAGCAGGTCTGCCTCGGCCCCTGCCAAGCCCGGCTGCATGGGAGGCGACAACATCTGAAATGCCATCCCCTTGCCTGCTCACAGAAGTCCATGGCGAGGTGGTCCAAACCCAGATGCAGCAGCGTCTTAATCACCCTGGGCCTCGCCTGCTCAAAGAAGTCCATGGCCAGGTCGTAGATTGCGTTGTCGATCTGCTGCCACTCCCACTCCCCCAGGTCCGCCCCCGGCTGGGCGTAGAAGGCCAGCGCATCTCCCCGGATCTGGCCACACAGATGGGCAGCAAACGAATCTGACCATACAGTTGGGCAGCAAACACGCACGCTCAGTGCTGCGTCGAAGCTAGCAAATACGGTGCTGCTGTCGAATATTGCGCATTGGTAACCCTGCAAGGCATCTGTGCTGCTTATAGACATGGCTCAAGGCCTTCGTCCTCCCCCGCGCACCTCCACCTTCAGGCCCTCGTGCAGGCGCATGGTCAGGCGGGTCGCCATCTGGTTCACCTACGCTCGTGCAGGGAGCAGCAGGACAGCACAGTCGACCGCTTCAATTCCGTTCAACCCTGCAAGCCTTGGCATTCAAGCGGCCAGATACCCAGCGCCGCCAGACAGGTGCCCACGTGGCCAAGCCTCGCAAGTTGCCCACCCATCAGGGGCCCAGCTACTGCTTACACCCACCTCCCCTGCGCTGCTTGCATCATATACCAGCAGTGCCCGCGTGCCGGCTCGCTCGCTGAAAGGGACCGCCGCCAGCAGCAGGTGCTGCGGGTCTGCCGACTGCAAAGTTGTAGCGGGGAAGGACAGCAGAGTGAGCAGAGTCAGCAGACCGCTCAAGCGTGCACACGTGTGGGGGATGAATGTGCTTCGACATGCATACCATTTGACGAACTGCCACCGGCCCAATGATGCACACTGTGCCAAGTTCTCTGCCCTCTCGCCTTCAGCAGCGAGGCATAAACCGCAGTATCTAGATGATTATAGTCAGCAGGCGGCCGTGGCACCGGCGTCTCGCTGATCGCATGGTTTGCTGCCCGCAGCAAGATGCCCTTTTGCATCTTGACTACTGATGCATCAATAGGAATACCGTTGGCCTCTTCCTGCAGAGTGGCAAGGCGGGGCATCTCTTGACATGCAGGCGGGGCACGAGGCAGCGGCGGAGCCGGGGAGCGGCGGCAAGCAGCAAGGCATGGCGGAGCGTTCTCGCAGGCTCTTGAAAGAGATGTGAAGTGATCAGAACCTTCTTTACCTAGGGGCGGCGCGCGGGAGGTACGCGGCAGGGGCCAGCGAAAACTGTTCAGCGCGTGGAGGTCTCGGAATCGGCTCAGGGGCTGGAATATTGACTACAATTTGCGATAAGACTGTTTGAAAGCAAGGAAGCGGCGTGCCGACACCTCGACCACGAGCAGCGCCACCTGGCCGCCGCTCCCAGCGTGCGGATTTGCCGCCGCTCTCCTTTTCCTGGCGGCGGCGGGCTTCTACATTGTAAAGTTTATTTGTAATGATACAAAAAGACATGCCATAAATATATCTACAAGAGTGGGCGCCAAAAAACGCTCGCGTGCATCCCGAGCGTTCGCAGGGTGCGCTGCGCTGGCCGCTGAAGGCCGCCCTTAGAGTGCTGTGCCGCTGCCCACGTCCGGATGCTTCACATGGACAGCACACTGAACCACTGCAGCTCCAGCGTGATGCGTCCCTGAAAGTGGAAAAAATGGCAGGGCGCAGCTGCTGCTCAGACGGCTGCTGTTCCAGCACCAACACAGTCTGCAACCGCTGTGCACATGGCATGACGGCAGTGCACAGCCACAGCCTCGGCCTGCATGTGCGCATCACACCAGCAGGCAAGCTGGCGGCATCCAAATTTAGATTCTAAAGCAGAGGCCCGCACCTGGCGCACCCCCTCCAGCGGCCACGTGTCGCGCAGCCGCCGCCGCTCTAGCACCTGTGGTGGAGCAGTGTGGATGGGGCGGGCAGGCACTGGGCACTCTCTCTCGACTCAAGAACGGATGCAGCAACTGCGCTGGTGGTGTGGGAGCAAGTCGTTGGCGTGGCAGCTACACCCAAACGGAAGTCGTGACCCTGCTGGCACAAACAGACGGGCGCCGGCTCACCTGTCGCAGCGGGATGCTGACGCGCCCCTTGAAGGTATCCCGCAGCACAAAGTGCTGCACCCACACCTGGCAGGAGCAGGGCGGGAAAGGACAAGGCGAAAAAATTGAGGCGCACGTGAACGCAGGCAGTCCGCTTCTCAGCCGACTTCTCGAGTCGGGAGCCTGAGAGCCACAAGGTTAAAGCAGCCCGGTGCTAACTCGTATTTCCATTGCTAACTCGTATTTCCACTCCGCGGCAGCAGCATGCACGGCAGCAGGGGCAACTCACCTCCACGTGTATTGCCAGGTCCGCCTGCCGCGTCAGGCTGCCATCCAGCACCAGCTCAAGCGTTTCGTCAAACACGGGGTTGGAGCGGTGGCGGAAGGACACCTGCAGGCAAGGCAGGAGTCGTCATAAAAAATGAGATTTGAGCAGGAGGGGGGCTAAATGCTGGATGCCGGAGCGCTGGCAAATCGACACCTGTGGACAGGCAGCAAGGGCAGCAGCACATGCTGCGCGCCGCCCGCTGTTAATCGGCAGGGCAAAGCAATCAGCTCAAACAGGCAAGGTCCCACTTGGCTTGCCTTTCCGCGCTCGGTGGTCTTCGTCACGCCGCCCACCCGCACTTTGACTTTCCTGTGAGGAGCAGGGTGGGCCAAATAGCACAGCGCTGAGCAGCCAGGGCGGCTGTGGCCCCATCAATGGGAAACACTGGCATCTTTGTGCCACAGGCCCTGCTGTGATTTAAATGAAACATAAAATTTCTCACATGTTGCGCGTGAAGCCCTGGGCTGTGGAGCTGGCCAGGTTCTCGGCCCGGTCCAGATACACGTACAGCACGCCGCTGCACGCAGAGGCGGTTGCAGGTTGTTCATGCTGGCTCGTTAGCAAGGGAGACAAGACACCACAATGGACCCATTCGCAGGGCCTCCGAATGGGCTGCAAACTACACCCAGTCTGCGAGGCTGAGGACCACTGTTGCATTCTGTGTAAGAACCCTTCCAGCTGTGGCTACCTTCACTAACTTGTGGCTCTTGAAGAGCAGGGGCTCACCTGTGCAGCAGGTTGGCGATGCGCGGGCTGGTAGCCGCCAGCGTGCTGACCCGCTGCATGGCCGCCAGCCCTCCACCGCTCCGCTGCCGCCCCGCTTCTCGCTCCATGGCAGCCAGTTCTTGCTCTGTGAGCGGTAAGTAGGTGGCTGTGATGTGCAGCTGGCACTCCTTGCGGCGGAGAGCGTCCAGCGGGTTGGATGCCAGCTGGCGCAGCTGATCAATGTGGTCCGAAACACGCTGCAAGCCGAGAGGAGAGGCGCCGCGCCCAGCAGTCCCCCGGCTGCCCAGCACTGCCGCTGCCCCCACAGGCTCTTCTGCAGCTCCTGCCGCCTCGCTGGCAGCTGCCTGGCCGGCCGCTAGCTGGCCTGCTGCTGTGCCTGCTGCCGCGCCGCTGGGCTGCTTCGGCGTGCGAGGTGCCCATCTCCCTCCCGTTGCTGCCGGTGTGGGTGGCGTTGGAGGCGCGCGTGGAGACTCCCCCAACCGGCCGCTGCGCACGCTGCTGCTGCTGCTGCCGCTAAGAGTGGGCAGCCGCATTGCGCTGCCCTCTCGAGGAGCCACCGTTCCCGACACACGCCGCAGCTGCACGCCGCCGCCCTCGGTGCCGCCACCCGCTCCGCCTGCTGCGCTACCTGCGCCTGCTGTGCCCAGCGGCTGCACCAGTACCCGCTGCTGCTCTGCCGCGTGCTGCTCTGAAGGCTGCTCAGAAGAGATGTGCCTGGAGTAGCGTTTCTTCTTGCCCGCGCGTGGCACAGGCAGCACCAGATCATTGACCGCTGCACCCAGGGAGAGGAATGCGTGCAATGAGTGCAGTGATGAAAGTGTGTGCCGCCATTCAGGGAGTCATTGGCGGAGCACGGCCTTGCGGCAGCAACACAGGCTTTTGCATTCAGCGCAACGCTGGCTGCACTGGGCACAGTGCAAGGCACGCCACAGAGTGCAAGGCACGCCATGTCCTGGATCGCAGCGCATGACCGCACCTCCGGGAGTGAGGTCCAACGACTTCAGCGGCACCGACAGCCGGCCAATTAGGTCGTCTGGGCGCAGCATGTCTGCGGCAAAGGGTTGGAAGGCAGGCATTAACGAATAGGCAGCGGCTGTCGGGTTAAGTGATAAAGGGCGCAGACCACGCCACCAGCAGGACAAGCTACAAAATTTGTGTCCCCTTTGTGCGCACCTGAATCGTACAGCTCAAGCGTCAGGTTCTGGTACCGCGCGCTGTGCACCAAGAACGTGAACGTCTCCTGCACTTGCTTGCAGAAGGTGGCAAGCAGTTGGCGGCTGTCCACAGGCGGGCGTGTACATTGACTGCCTTGCTGCGCATGGCCGCACGTTCACTGGGATGCGTGCTGCAAAATAATCACAACTGCAAGCGGCCTGCCTCCATCGTGGTGCCCCTCACCTGCCAGACTGGGTTGAGCGTATAGCTGCGGACGGCGGTGTGCATCTGCGCAGGGACCGAGCATCAAATGATCAGGCTCAAGCCAAGATGGCGAACGTCATGGCAGGGAGGCTAGTGCAGTGCAGTGCAGTGCAGTGCAGTGCAGTGCAGTGCAGTGCAGTGCAGTGCAGCCTGCGCATAAGCGGAGAATAACATGCATGGCATGTTGCACAGCCCACTGCCCCCCCCATCGGCTGGCCACTCAAAGCAGAAAACGAGCTGGCCCTCACCTTGCGGGTCTCACGGGTCCATAGGCAGACATATGGGTCCGCCTGCAGGGCATAGCAGTACATGTGGAAGCACAGTGTTATCATTTGAGGCCAAGCATCTCTGAAGAGAGCGGGTGCAATGTTGCAAGCAGCCTGCTGAGGACACATATGGCACCTATGCACAATACTATTGGTGACCACCGAGACAGTGCACAACACACATGCCTGCTAGCTCAGCCCAAAGCACCAACGCCTCTGCGGCTTGCCTTGCCAAGCAAATCCATGCGCGGCACATTGGTCGCTTCAATAACCGTCACCTCCAGCAGGCCTTCCGGCTTCTCAAAGGCGGACGCACGCTCGGACACCAGGCTGTAGGTGAAGCCCTCTGGGTAGGTGAAGGGCCTGGGGAGAAGAGGGGAGAAGGCAGAAGACAGGATGGCAGATGCAATGGAGGGGTACCATTGGCCGTCTAAACGCATGCCGTCTAAACGCATGCCGTCTAAACGCATGCCGTCTAAACGCAAGTTGAGGGCATCGCAGGCCAGGCAGATCCAGAGTGGGAGCAGAGGGCGGTGCATTGAATTTGTGCAGTACATAGCAGGAGAGACCGGAGCGCAAACACAAGCCTCCCCACCTCAGCACGTTGTGCTTGATGAAGGACGTCACCGCCGCCTCCACGCCTGGCAGCAAGTATGGGTTGCCCCCGAGTGTGCTGCGGAGCAGGGACCAAGCGGCAGCAGGTGTGGGCAGGGACTCAGACGGTGCCAGGGCAGCTGTGCATGCACAAGCACCTGACTCAGAGGCAAAGACATGCGGCGTCAGCAAGCACCGCTTGGCAAGCAGTTCACCTCATGTCATAGTGAAAATCGGGTGCCCCCAGGAAGCTGATCTGCGTGCAGTAAATGGACAGAAACTTGCGGGCAGAGCTTACGGTAGCATGACAGCCGTACTGCAGCAGTACGCATGACAGCAGTCTGTGCAGTAGCACCAACTGCTGCACAGAGAGATGAGCATGGAACGTTCCAGCCAGCGCTTGGAATATTTCCAGCCAGTACAAGCTGCTTCCTCCCACCTTGATGCCCCCCGCCACCGGCAGCTCGTCCAGCAGCGGCTTGATGGCGATGCGCACGGTGCCCTTGGCGGACAGGTTGGACACCCCCACCTGCAGGTATTGCTTCAGTGGAGGTGGGTTGCTTGATGTTATACAGGCGCGCCACATGGGGCAGCACCATGGCAAGTTTGGTGCCGGCAAGGTGTCGACAGGGCGCAAAGTTCCAAGTGGTCGGACCAGCGTCAGCGTGCCCACTCAGGCCAGCCTGCTGGTTGCCGCACGCACCGCACGGCACCAGCAAGGCAGCAAGCCAGCTTGCCTTGAGGCGGCTGGCGGGGGCCAGAAGCGAGCCCAGGCCCCGGGCGCCGGCGCTGCGCCGCCGCAGCATGGTGACCAGCAGCTTCACCTCCTGCATGAGTAAATGTGAGGTGTTGATTATTGCATTGATGAATTTGACGATAAAATAAGTTGGTGACCAGCAGCTTCACCTCCTGCGTGCAAAAAAGAATAGGTATTGACGATTGATGGATTTGTCATTGTAAATGGATTTGACAATGACAATAAGGTAAGTTGGTGACCAGCAGCTTAACCTCCTGCGTTGATAGGAATTGGATACTGCAGTCAGAACCGGGCAACTCAAGGGCAAGCAGACCAGCACTGCGGCCGCTTCAGCCACCGCCCCCTGGCCACTCCTGCTACAGCACAGTACAGCACCCACCAAACGCCGCCCCAGATCATGCACGTTGCAGCTGGAGATTGCCCTCACTATCAGCAGCTGGAGATTGCCCTCACTGTCGCTTCCAAGCTGAGCCTCACCATTTTGGAGGCCCATGCGAAGGACAGCTCCATGAGCGCCTCCCCCGCGAGCCCCCCGCCGCCGCTACCGTCCACCTGCACCGGCAGCGTCTTGATGCCCGTCACCCGGGGCGGCTCCTGCGGCAGGAAAGAATAGCATGGTGGGATGCCTAATGAAGACAGCTCTTTGGAAAAGATTAGGCAGTGTCTGGATGCCCGTCACCCGGGGCGCCTCCTGCAGGGGCAGTTGAGTGGCAATGCAGGATGGCATACGACGATCAGAGCTGGGGCTCCTTGAGGGAAGCGAAACGTCTTGGCGGCGGTCACACGGGGCGGCTCCTGCGGGAGGGGCACAGCGCCTGTAGGAGGACATACAGAGCAGCGCAGGAGGCAGCATCTTGTGCCAGATCACCCTGCCCGCCCGCCAGCCTGTGGCGGACTTCGCACTGGACTTCGCATTCGACTCAAAGGACGCACCTGACCTAGCACCACGGCCTGCACCCCCAGCGTGGCCCCCATCAACATGCGCGGCCGCCAGAACGACGTCTCATTCCTACAGGGATGTGTGAAAGACAGCCGCATTTGCAATTCGGGCTCCTGGAACCAGGAAGCTGCATGCGCGAGTGCGGCGCCACCGGCTGGTGATGCCGCAGAGGTTGCAGGGTAGCAGGGTGTGTGCCCCGTTGCTGTTGCAGGCCATCACCAGACTGCGACCTCTTCCACGGCAGCACAGCCCTGAGCTTAATCTCAGCAATGGCACTGCCACCAAGCGCAATTCCAATCACTCACAGCAGTCGCTCCAGGAAACCGTCCTTGAGCAAGAGGCAGGGACATTTCTTTGTATTGCTAAGTATGATTTATTTCACTCACATCAGGCGCTCCAGAAAGCCGTCCTTGAGCAACAGCCGAGAGGCGGCCCGCTCGGCGTGTGGCCACAGCTGCGCGGTCAGCGCATTGATGAAGTCTACTCGGGCGGCCGCTGGGTCAATGGCGCTGCGGGTGCGACAGGTTGGGAGGCATGGCTGGTTATTTGCAAGCACACTGCTGCGGCGACAGCGCTCGTGTGCATGCATGCATATCGACCTGCCAGCATGTGACAAGCAAGCGCTCGCAAATGCCACGGGAGCACAGCTCTCACACTCACAAGGCAGGTAGTGCGTCGCCCAGCAGGCGGCGCAGGGTGGCCACCGACTCATCGTCGTCTTTGGCCAGGTTTGCTGCATGCTCCAGCCGCCAGCGCTGCCGCTGTCGCTGCCACCAGGTGAGGCCCACCGCCGCCCCAGCTGCCAGCAAAACACATGAGGCCACCAGGCAGCCCAGCAGGAATGGGAAGACCCCTGCAGAGCTGCCCAGCCGCTGCACGGTCGCCTCTAGTGAGTGCAGCCGGGCTGCCACCTCGCCGTCCATGCCTGCGCAGTGAAGTGGAGCATGAGTGGGCCTTGCAGGTTGGCCGTCGGCAGCACGCCCCGCTGCTGTTTGCTGCAATACGGCGCAACGCAGATATGGGCGGCGGCGGCGGCACGTTGACGAGGTGCGCAAAGCTGTGCAGGGACGCCGTGCACCTGCTATCCCTAGACGCTGAGTGTCAGCACTACCGAGGCCGACCAGCCCCAGGTTGTGCAGGTGCAGGGTACAGTCCAATGGCTGGTCGTGGAGGGGAAGCAAAGCAGGCAGGTGCAGCTCCGGCGGCGGCGGCAGCAGCTCCGGTGGCGAGGACAAGGCAACGGATAAGCTTGATCACATGTCGCACAGCACATCTCACCCCTAGTAGCGCGGCACTGTGCGCCGGCCGCTCAGAACGCAGGGCAGAAAGCCAGGGGTCTCGTGGAGGCGCAGCAAGCGTTTAGGGCCATCCCACAACAAACAGATCGTTACAATGCATGCATCAATGTCCCGGTGATGGCCACGAAAGCGCTCTGGGTGCCGGCTTCCATGCGGCGGAATTTACTTTCGTTGCAAGCCGATCGCACAATGTGATTGTTCTAAATGGCATCGAGAGTGCACCCACCCCGCCCGAGGCCTCCCGCTCAGCGCTGGCTGCCCGACGGGAGCCGTCTGGCCGCGCCGGCAGCCCATTCTTCATCGGCAGCCGTATCATGCAGTTTAGAGCCTCGCGCAGACCGATCGGTGCTGCGGCGGGGCCGCTTTTCTGTCGCCGCCGCTGCCGCCACTCCTGCCTCGGCAAACAGCTCGCAAGCGCCTCCAGCGCTGCACACCGCCCGCTCAGTGCACATCTTGTGGGACCTGGACAACATACCAGTAGCACATGCCGCCCACCTGCCGCTGGTCGGCCGCCGGCTCGTGCTGGCTGTGCAGCGGCATGCGGGCGGGCAGCAGGGCGCCACGCCGAGCCCCACCAGCAGCGGTGCAGCCACCCACCCTGCCTGCCAGCTCACGGCGTACGCAAACGAGCGCACACTAGCTCGCCTGGGCGGCGCAGACGCTGCTAGAAGCGCGCTGGCACTGGTCGGCGCCGGTCTCGTGGCTGTGCCCGTCCGCAAGTGAGCTTGGATGGGCTGTGCACCCAGGTGCCTTGCTAGAGCCAGCCTGGGACCATGTTTGTGCTTGGCTGCAGGCCCTTCTCGCCGGCAGCCTAACGCCACCCCTTTGTGACTTGTACCGATCCCCCGCAGGAACTCTGCTGACCTGGCAATGCGGGGCCATCTGAACCAGCTGGC
>VFQQ010000920.1_pt1 | contig 48402 bp, 75 predicted proteins | sample 3512341 | NCBI WGS metagenome assembly VFQQ01 (sample SAMN10412373, study PRJNA504923) | tailings metagenome | isolation source: Relicate 2 Philex TSF1 revegetated site | place: Philippines: Tuba, Benguet | collected 2017-08-29 | reverse complement strand
TTTCGGTCCGCCGCCCGCTCCCCTCCTACTTATGCACTGCCTCTGACCTGCACAGAAACCAGTTCCCGACTTACCTGATCACTTGCACAACTGTGCCAGTGTAAACAGACATCCCCAACTTGACTATCAGAGACCGGCCAGCGTGCTACAGTAGCAGGCGGAGCACGTAGAGCCGGTGCAGGCAGCGCAGCCGTCGTCCAAGGTGGCGTTCTGAAGTGCAGGCACGGTGGGAAGCAGCCAGGTCAGTGTGGTCTGGGCCTGGACAACGGCGAGTTGCAGCGACATTGCAGGCAAATGCCAAAGCATCCCTGCCACTGGCCTCGAGCTAGCCCACCCAGGGCGTGCCTGGCAGGTGGTGCGGTACACATTTCGGGGGTAACGGTCGTAGTTGCTGCTGATGTCGTTGCCAGCCGGCAGGTAGCGGCAGACAACGTACGTCCAGCCGTCGGCGCACGTCTTGACGCCGCAGCCCACTTGAGTGGACCCAGCCCACACCACTGCGGGGGCAGATTGGCATTACGATCAGGTCGGGATGCTGCCAAGGGCTGGCCGGCGCCCCAGACAGGCGCGCATCATGCAGTGCAGCTTCCCAGCCCCGCTGGCTGCAGGAGCTGCTCTTGCGAGAGGGTGGCAATTGTGCGGATATCCTACAAACACACTGCTGCTCCCGCGCAAGACAGACAACAGCCTGCGCGCGGGCGCCTCTGGCACGTTCCCAAGCTCGAAGCCGCCCCTGCATGCCGCACCCTGGGTGAAGTGGCCGGTCATGCCGTAGTTGTAGGACGCGTTGCGTGGCACCTTGGGATCCGAGAAGTTGTAGTTGTGCACCTCCGAGTACCTGATCAGGTTGGGTGCGTAGGGCATGGGAGATGACGCTTTGCACCGAACCCTGCCAGTTCCTGCGCACCTCCATGCGCCGGCGGTCAGACACAGTATGGACGCAGCGGGATGGCAGCACGCGTCGGCAGCGGGAGCGGCTGGGTGATGGGAGAGGGTGGGGTGGGGTGGGGCGGGGTGCACATGTGCGTATGCACGACCCAACCACGGCGCACCAGTCATTGGTGGCGGTCTGGCAAGCGTCCAGGCCGTTGAAGGGGTAGGTGCGGCCGTACGATGCAAAGATGTTCTGCAGCAGGGCCAGCAGAGGCAGGCAAGTGCGATGGGCGGTGGCCGCTCACCGCCCGGGCCAGCAGCTTGGCAGGTAGCGGCGCACGCATGTGCTCCCCGCTGTGCCACAGCGCACCCTCTCCTGAGGCACCAGAAAAGAACCTGCACAGGAGCTCACCTCTCCCCAGGCCCCTGTGGAGTGGACCATGTCACAGGTCTCTGCCCACTGCTGTGCTCCGGCCGCCAGCGTGGCGTTCCATGCCATTGCTGGGGAGCTGCACAGAGAAGGGACGGATTGAGGTGGGTGAGGGCAGTGAGCCATCCTCGAACAACTGCAAGCGCGAGCTGGAGGTGCTGCTGGGGTGGTGGAGCGGAGGGTCAGCCCACCGCCTCACGCATGTGGATACAATGCAATGGTGCTGCGAGGCTGGGCAGCAGTTGGGCCAGCAGCAGTTGGGCCAGCAGCCTGAGAACTGCTTCGCAGGCTGGCTGCTTCAGATATGATCTAGATTGCCGGCCACCAGGCTCTGCACGGTAGGCCCCACCTGTGCAGCGCGCGCAGTGTGTTGTGCGTGGCCACCACGCCGGTGGCTGGGTTAGGGCAGGCAGAGGTGGCGCTGCAGGCAGGGGCCAGGGGGGTGGGGCAGGGTAGGGGTGGTTGCAGCTGGTGGCAGCCTGCCAAACTGGCCAACACGAGCTGAAAGGGCAAGGGGCGGTGTTAGCGGTGCACGCCACAGGCGAGGTTCCGCCCTCCGTTTCCCAACCTTGGGGGTGGCGGGCTTGCGCTTGGGGGTGGCTGGGGCGAGGGCGGGGCGGGGCTTGGCGGCGGCTTGGGCGAGGGCGGGGCGGGGCTCGGCGGCGGCTTGGGCGAGGGCGGGGCGGGGCTCGGCGGGGGCGGGCTGCATCGGAAAGAATCCACGTGAGCAAGCAGCTGCTTTTAGTTGAAGATGCAGGCTGCTTGAAAAGGAGCAGCTGCGCAGTATGCCAGGCAGGTAATCAGGCTGACGCCCAGGTGAAGCCAGCTGCTCATCGTGCGCGGCTCTCACAGGGGCGGCGGCGAGGGCGAGGGTGGCGGTGAGCTGGGGGGCGGAGGGGACGGGTTGGACGCAGTGCTGCAGGTCACCAGCGGGCGGGGTGGTGGTGGGGTGTGAGTGAGTGCATCGCTGGTGTGTCAGCCGAGAAGCTTGCTTGCGCGTGCAGCCACATGGCGATGGCAGCTGCCAGGCAGCCTGCGGCCGCGGCTGGCGGCAGGCGGCCCACCCACCTGATCAGCGGGGGGTTGGCCTCCACGGTCAGCGTGAAGGACTTGGTGGAGGAGCCGCCGCCGTGCACGCCCACCACCCAGTAGTAGGTTTGCCCCTCGACCACGGGGAAGGTGGAAGTGGTGGGTCCATACAGCGAAAAGCCGGGGCATAGATCAGTGACCTCATCTATGTATTCCAGGGACCACACTTCGTACAGCCCGTCGGTGCTGTGGAACAGGTCAATCGCCTGCCAAGCATTTGCGTGGGCATGCGAAAGCGAACATGTTGGCGTGGGGTGGTGGTGGTGGTGGGCTCAATCCACGTGCAGCCCCAGACCTAAAACCATTGAAATGGGGAGCAAGCCTTGCCTGCTGTCCCGCTCACACAGCGAGGCCCCATAAAATTGATAACAAATTGTAACAAATTACAATATTACTTCTCACCGTATCCTCAGTCGTCTGCCCGTTGCACAGGTGGACTCTGATGTTGCCGCTGCCGGGTGCCACAAACTTGAAGAGATAGACCTTGTCGTTTATCCAGTTGTAATACTGGTCTGCAGGGCAAGGGCAAGGGCAGCACGAGGGAGGGAAGGCAAGTGCATTGTGATGGAGACGGCTGGAACGCTGCAGGTGCGAGTGCGCTGCAGCATGGATGGGAGCCGCGCTGGCCGCGATGCAACACAGCACCCATCACACCATCAGGCGTTTGCAACGCCCACAGCTCCCGACGTTGGGGGGCGGCAAGCCCTTACCTGTCAACGCCGTTTTCCTGAAACCACTGTTGAATGCCAGCGTCCTGCTGGTCCATGGCAGGGAGGTGCCGACAATGATGGGGCTGGAGGCGTTGCCGGAGCCGGAGCCTGCTGCCGGCGCTGGGGGTGGCGGCGGCGTCGGCGACCTGACTACTGGCGGCAAAGGTGGACTTGGCGAGGGGGGAGGTGGCGGGCTGGGTGGACTTGGCGGTGGAGAAGGTGATGGAGGGCTTTCATAAAGGAAATCGGGGGGAACAGGGAGTGGAAGTGCTTTTGGTGGAGTTGAGTTTCTCGTTGCTGTCCGTTGCTGTCCGTTGCTGTACCCCACGCATGCGTCCACGCACGCGGTGCGCACCGCCGTGCAGGTCCCTCACCTGGGGGGCGGGCTGGGCGGGCTGGGTGGTTTGGGCGGGCTTGGAGGGGGGGAGATCGATGACTGGCAACCCCAGTTAATGGTCAGGGACTGGAGGGGGGGAGGGGGGGGGTGTCAACAATGTTGGTTGGTGGGGGTATCGGATAGCGGCCTACCATCTGGGCGCACTGCAGCGCTCCCGCCGACATTGCGAAGTGCGATGGTGGGGTGCGCCCATGGCGGCTGGGTTTGGTGGGCGTGCAGGGTGGCGCAGCACCTCCTGCCCCCTCGTCAGTCAGTGTTGACACAGCTCCGTCCCATGCACCGCATGTGTGCCCTCGAGGGTCTCACCTTGCCCTGGCCTGGGCACGGGTCGCCCTGCAACCCCCAGTACACTGCACAGGGAGGAATGCCCAGCACAGGGGAAAATTTGCACGGTGGTTCTGGTGATTCTTGCGACGCGACACGTGGCAGCACGCACGCGCGCGCACACCCGTACCCCCAAAGTACAAAGCACAACTTCACGTACCGTAGTAGCCGCACGAGCCCTTGCCCACGCACTGCTGAGTGACATCACTGCAAGCATGCGGGGGTTGCACTGGGAGTGAGTGCCGCAGTGACAGGGCCCCGGCGGATGGCGGCTGCATGCCGGTCCCATGCTCTGACCCGGGCTGAGGAGCGACCTGCGCACTGCTATGCAGCCCCCTCGCCCCAGCAGAAGCATCCAGCCCAGCAGGTCTGTGCGGACTCACGCAGACAGGTCCACTGAGTTGGAACTGCAGCCCCACTTTGCGCTGGAGATCAACAAGATCACGTAGTTGGTGGGGCATGACAGCTGGCAGGTGCTGTCGTCGCCGCAGGTGACCACCCCCGCTTGGCCGGGCGGGAAAGGCTGCGCGGAAGGGCGGCGGGGGCACAAGGCACGCAACGTTGACAACGGTTGACCCCAACCAGCGTCACCCAAACCCACCCGACTGCCGCCCAGCACGCACTGGGCGGGGTGGCGATGGCGGCGGTCGCGGCGGCAGCGGAGGCGGCGGTGGTGGGGCAGTGCACCTGGGGGCAGAGGCGGGGGGTGCCAGGATTGCTCAGGTCTTTGTAGTGGCGGCGATCAGGCCTCCGAGCTACAGCGCTGCGTCGCCCACCAAACCTGACCAGCGGCTGCACAGCGCGAGTATGGTCTCGTTGGCTGGCTGGCTGGCTGGGTTGGCTGGCTTTCGAGAATAAACTGCATGAGCGCGCTAGGCCAGTGGCTCACGAGTAGGTGACCTCAAGGCTCTTGCCCTGGCCAGGGCACGGGTCCCCCTGCACGTTGTATGCCACATCTGCGCAGGGAGGTTGAGCACACGGGCGAAGCGAAGTGAAGCAGGGGCGGAGAGACCCCGGGGCGTTGCTTATAGTGTCCTTGCAGCGCTTGTTGCAAGCACTTCTTGTGTGCGGGCATTGAAGTGCGGCCCGGGACTCACAGTAGGAGCAAGAGGTCCGTCCATGGCACAGGCTCAGCAGGTCCCTGCACGCCGTGACCGGTCACAAAAGATGAAGGGCTGGGGTGGGCGACAGGCCTCACCGGGCGAGAGGCCTCACCGGGCGAGAGGCTCGTGTAGGCGCGGGACGGGCAGGCAGGGATCACACTTGGTGCAGCCAGGCATGGCAGGGTGCAACAGGAGCAGCAGCGGCACACGGCCATACAGTTGAGGGGGACGCCTCCGACTGCCAAGGCCCAGAGGCACCCACCTTTGCAAGTCCACCCAGTTGGACGAACAGCCCTGAAGGTGGGGTGGTGGCAGGGTAACCATGTGTCAGCAACCCTATCAGCAGATTGCGGCTGGCACCGCATGGATGCTGTCAACAATTTACAGCAAAGGCGCGCCATAGTGCTACAGCACTGCGGCGCAGTTCTGCCAGAGCCTCTCGGCTCACCCATTGCGCGCGGTAAATTCCGTTGATTGTGTGGCCATTGCTGCAGCTCAGCGTGCCTGCAGCGCGGTGTGACAAATCGGCAAGTCGCAGGATTGAGGGCCGGGCCGGGCCGCACACGTTTCCCTGAGCGCATGTGCGCAAAGCAGCGCACGCTGGGCATGCTGCCAGCAATGCACACCTTGTTGCAGCGGCCGGGACACAGGGCCTGTAAATGCGTGCCTTCCGCCCACCCACGGGGACTGAATCCAGCAGCGCACCAGTGCTGTCGTCGCCGATGCTCAGTGAGAAGACAGAGGCCGAGGGTGGGAAGGGGGGCCTGCAAAGGAATGGGCCACAAGGGGTGGTGCAGAACAGGTGGCGTGCAAGGATAGGGCAGAAAACCCCTTCACTGACCTGCCCAATCCCCACACCGCACCACACCACCACCCCACCCCACACAACACCACATGCCATGCCATCACCCATAAAAAGCTATCCGACTCACACCCACTATACAAGACCAGCCCATGCTCACATTGGCGGAGGCGGAGGCACAGCCGCAGCGCACCTGCAGAGCAGAAAGCACAACAATGCTGTGGTTGGAGCCCGGAACTCAACAGGAGCGGGTATATGGGTGCATGTGAGCGCGCGCATGCTGGGGCGGGGCCCATGTATGAGAGACCGGCAGACGATGCGCCAACACCCTACAGCCACCCCCACCATGCGCGCACGTGTAATAAGCTTGGAAGGTGGCGGCGGATGGCCAGGGGCACCTATACGTGGCACCAGGTGGGGGCAAGAACGCCAGTCAGAGGTTGGGTTGCTTGCAGTGCAACCGGTGAGCAGCCAGCCCTCGCCGCCCATGCAGTGCCTCACAGCCTGCCGGTGCGCAGCCCCGCTGCCGCGCTGCCCACTCACGGGTTGGCGCCAAAGATGCTGGCATCGGCAAACACCAAGGCGGAGGCGAGGCCCACAGACCTCCAGTACCTGCGTCAGAAGCCAGGCGTCAGAAGCCGTCCTTCCTGTCCCACACACGGCCCAGGGCAGTGCAGGTCATGGTAGCACACATGCACACATGCATGTCCACCACATGCGGTGTTTCAGAACCATCGCCAAGTGCGCTGCAACCATTTGCAGCCACGGTGCGCACACACACACACGCGCACGCACACACGGATGGACGCGCGAGCAATCCCCCCCTCACAGGAAGTTGTAGATGGTGCTCGAGTTGTAGACTGCTCCAGACGTGCCGTCGATGCAGCCCTGCAGCAGCAGCGGGCACACCTCTCGTGTCATCGAATGCTCTATTGTTTCCAGGACTTTGCAGCAGCCCGCGCATCCACAAACCAGGGTGCTTGCTTCTCACCCACAGGGGGTCGATGATACTGACAATTGCGCTGCCTTGCGGGCACCGCAGTTGAACATAGGTGCCCACGGCTGCGCTGACAAACAACGCGCCAGCAGGCACAGGCGGACTTGGCGGCGGGAACGGCGGGCTCGGAGGTGGAGTTGGTGGGCTCATTGGTGGTGGGAGAGGGGGCGGGGGGCTGGAAAGTGGGGGGGAGGGAGGCGGGGAGGGCGGCAGGGGAGGTGCCGCAACTCCTGCGCCAGGAAAAGAGGAGGGAAGGCGAGGTGAACATAACATTGGGCAGCTGTGAATCTGAGGGACGTCCCTCACGTGTGCGCATGCATGCACGCATGCCCACACACCTGCGGCGTGCACGGTGCTGAACACCTGGAAGCCGCCCTTCCCTGCAGGGCAGCAGCGCGGCCGGAGGGAACCAATCTTTATGGTTGGCAGCCCAAGGGAGGCCCCAATGGCATGCAATCATGGAGGAGGCCTTCACTTCATTCAAACTTACAGTTGGGTAGGTAGTCTCTGCCGGGGGTTGAAGGATAGGGGATCGACACACAGGGGAGCGGGTGTCAGTTTGTGGTTTCGCACCGCAAGCTAGAGCGGGCTGCGCAGCCGTGGGGCCCCATGGCAGCAGATGGGTTGGGGATGCCGGCTGGCTTTGTTGATAGACACCGGACACACAGCTCAACCCCTTTGCTCAAAAGCACTGCTCGCTTCCGCCACCACGGACAGACCTTTGGTTGCACTTAGACCCCGAAGTTCCCAGGTTTCCGTCGACCGTGCAACTGCTTGCATCGCACAATGACAGGCACGACTGGGTCCCGTCATTGATGGGCTGCGGGATGTGGGGTAGGGCGGAGCGGTGGGGCACGGCAATTAGATCCTGTTTTCTTGGTAACCAGCCTTGCAAGCCAGGCCAGTCGTTGCAAATGCAAGCCCGCAGCCTGCAGTTCAGGAGGCACCCACCGTTGGGATCATAAGGTTGAGGTAGTTGGCGTTGACCTTATCGGGCACAATCTGGAAGGACTGGGTGTCGTTGATGGGAGGGAGGGAGCCCGGCACGTTGCATGGCACCGCCACAGCACGGTGTGAAAACCAGTACATCATTTCGCCTGCACAGGAGGCGTGTTGAGGTAGGACAGCACAATGTGAGCGGGCGCGCATGCGTGCATATGCGTGCTCTGAACCCTGCCGGTGCGCACTGGGCCAGGGGCAGCACACACAAACGTCCCCACATCTGAAGCCTGCTCTCACCAATCTGTGCCACGAACTTGGAGCTGGTGTCAACCGCCAGGCAGTTGCCGGTCATGGAGTTGCGCAGCTGCAAAAGTGAGCGCGCCGGGCAGGAGAGGCGGTCGGCTAGGCACTGTGCGGGACGAGTCATTGCTTGCACAGGTCACACCGGCTGCTCCCTCTCGCTATGGTGGCAGCTGCCACATGCACCCTTCCACCACATGTGCCGCTGCCACCCCACCGCCCCCCCCACACCCCCACCCCCACCACGCCCGCATGCTCACCTGCGTGTACGTGGTGCCATTGCTGTTCCACTGCGTGGCCGCCCAGACGTTGGACCTTGTCGCCTGGCTGCAGCCCTTGTTCAGGTAGACGGAGTACTTGTTGGTGGACAGCAGGGAGCCCACCTCCAGGCACGCCGATACGTCGTACACAGGCGTGCGCAGCTGGAACCAGGTGCCAACGGCCGGCGGCGGTGGTGGCGGAGACGGCGGTGATGGTGGCGCATACAGGCACCTGTGGGCAGAGGGAGGTGGAAGTTGCATTGCAACAACATGGCAGTTAATTCATTGGAGAGGGCGTCGGAGCGTGTGAAACATGCACCTGCTGTGCTGCTCGTCGTGCCACTGCCTGTTTCGTACCAACACCCATCGTCACACAGCCGCCCAAATGCCAGCCCGCTGGGCTGTGTGCACTCACGCCCAAGAAAGCTTGAGCGATTTGCCCGTGCCCGGGCATACGTCACCCTGAAGTGCATGGGGGAGGGCGGGTGGTGGAGTGGGTGGTAGCAGTCGGGTGGGAAGCTGAACCTTGTATGGCGTGCTTCTGCCGTGGCGGCCGCTGCCCAGCACACTGTGACCCAAATGTGTGCTGTCTAGTCTAGTCCAGTCAAACAGCTTTGCGCCAGCACCTAAGGCAAAGCATCCAAATGTCGACCCGCATCAGCGGAATGTAGCACAAGCCGCCACCAAAGCGCCAGCAGTGCAGGCGCAAGCGGGCTTTGCTGACTGCACGTGAGGCAAAACTCCTTGACAGTACTGGTGCAGTCCACGCTGTCAGCCAGCCCCAAGCTTCAGCCGCACAACTCCTCACCCAGTTGCTGTCGCCCCAGGATGGGTTCAGGGTGCAGTTGGTCTTCCCCTCGCAGAGGCTGGACACATAGGTCCGCTTGTCCACCCGGTTGGCGTTGCAGCCCCAGGTGGCCTCAACGATGGTGGAGATTGCGGTGCCGTTGCAGGACAACGTGACCGTGCCTCCCTCGGGCACGGTGGTGGACTTGATCTGGTTTTTGAGCGAGTGTGGGAGGGGGGGCGGTGAATGGGACACCGTTGAGACGGGGTGTTGTGCATATGCTGAGAGCGGCGCAAGTAGGCTCAGTGCGTCATACTTGAGCTCAGGGCAAGTCTTTGATGCATACCGGGTTGCCTGCTTGCTCAACACCGCTCCACACTTACATAGTTGTTGGCCGGGTAGGGGGTGGGTGGGGAAGGTGGTGGGGGAGGGGGCGGGGGTCTGCACGTGAATGTGAAGCTCAGAGACTTGCTCTCGCCTGCGGCCATGGTGTTGTGGAACACGGCGCACAAGTCAGTGGGAACTTCGCTGCCGATGTTGGGGAGCAGAGGGCTGGCTGATGGAAGCAACGGTGGTGCAGCACTGCAAGGTGCAGCAGCAGACGGTGCAGATGCCGGCACACTTCCACCAGGCTGCGTGCATTTGCAGGGCCCCACCCGGGCAGGGGCTGCGAGAAGGGGGGGGGCAGGGGTGGAAGGGAGGGAGTCAATGAAGGGAGGAGTGGGTGGCGTGGTGCGGAGAGGCTGGAACGTCGTGTGCACGCAGCGAAGCATCCCTCAGCTGGAAGCCCCCGAGCTTGATCTGGCTGGACCATCACAAAACTCACTCGGGCGCAAAGTTTGTATAATCTGCAAGGGGCCGCAAGGTGGGAGGAAGGGGAGGCTGTGTCGTGAAGGTGAGAGCAACGGTCGCAACTAGCTTTGAACACACCAGGCGGGTGCAGGCACCAGCGGCAGCAGCAAGCTTCGCAGACGCCGGGCGACAGCACGCGGTTTTGCCTGCCACGCACGTGTTGAGAAGGTGCAGGAAGTCTTTCCCAGGCACGCTGCTGCCAACGTCCTGCGTGCAGAGGTGACCAGGTGGGGGTTGGGCTGGGGTGGGGGGGCAGATGGTTGCATGGTCCAGGCCGCATTGGTGCCTTTCGGTGGGACCTGTCCCTGGCACAGGCAAAATGCTACTTCAGCAGAGCCCGGGGTGCACTCTTCTCAGCGCGACTTACGAGTACGACAAAGTGGAGTTGCCCGAGTCGCATCCAAACTGATAACAATGGTGTGGGGCGCAGCGATAGTCAGTCAGCAAGCGGCATGCCGCAGGACCAGACCACAGCAGAGGTGGTCCCAAGGGCCACTGAAAAGCGACCAGCCAAACAAATCATGCAGAAACCCTCAGCCCAGCTGAATCCGGCGACCCCTGCCGCACCTTTGGATCTGAACAGAGATCGACAGGGGTATAGGGCAAAGTGAGAAGGACAGAAGGGCAGAGGGGAAGTGAGTTAGTTGCAAATCATTTTGGCAGGCCATCGCACAGCTGCGTCTGCACCGCACAGTTTGCGTCCCTCCCCCCTTTGCGATGACAGCATGGCGGCCAGCAGTCAGCGGCGGGCAGCACCCCCGCTTGTCAGCAGGCCCAGCAATGGAACGCACTGATGATGTTGTCGATGACCTGCGCACAGTGCAGGGGCAGCAGGCGCACAGCTCAGAACCATTTCAAGGCAAAAAGGAAGAAAGAAAGATTACTAATACCACTTCCAAGGCAGGTGCTTGATAGACGCTCCTCACCCTAACCAGCCGCAGTGTGTGACGCCTCTCACCTGGCCGGCGACCATGCAGGACACCGTCACGTCGCGGCCCTCGGGACTGGTCACACTGCCGCCGGCACCAGGGGGCACTGTGGGCGCAGGCCAGGCCAGGGGCGGATTGGATGAAGACTTAGAGGGCTTCACCCAGACCTGTTCAGTGCATGCATGCACTGTTGCAGCGTGGAGGATGGCGGCAGCAAGCGAGCCGCCCTGCCTTGCGGCGGCTGGTGGCAAGCTGTGAAGGCTAAAGCAGGCAGGACAGTCGCTCACGTGGCGGGGGTCGTGGCGGGCTTGGAGGCATGGGAGGCTGACGCTCCGTCCATCCTGAGCTGGGCGCTGCAGTGGCAGAAGGCGCCCCGCTAGGCTGGAACATTTGTAAGTGCAGCAGAGTGTCGACGGGAATGGCCTGTTGGTGGCGGCCTCGGCCACCCGTCATCGAGCCGCCCACACTCTCCCCACCCTGGCCAGCAATGCCTGGCCATTCAGCCACCCACGCCCGGCTGTGCCCACCAGCAGCTGCTGCTGAGCGGTGCTGGCCAGTGGGGCAGGCTCACCAGGCTGAGGGACGACGCGGAACGACCCTATCTTGCCGAGCGTCTTGGAGTAGAGGGCGATGCGGTCGGGGTCGGCCACGCCTGTGTCCTGGACAATCTGGATCAGCTGGCTGTTGGTGGTCTCGTTCCAGGGGCTCTGCTCTGTGCACGCCGTCAGCGAGTCTGCAAGCCGGGGGCAGGGTGGTGCTGGTTCCTGGTGACCCGTGGGGGGGGGGGCGCAAGGAGTGCGGCAATGGCTTCACAGCTTGCGAGCGCATGCACTTACTGGCCATGGAGGTGCCGATCGTCGCGGTGACACCCAGGCAGTAACCAGGCGAGGTCGCCAGATTGACAAGCTGATACCTGCAGATGGATGGGAGGTAAGTGGATCACCACAGGGAAGCCTGGCCAGGGATCCAGCGACAGGCCACAGGCAGTTGGCTGCTGGCAGCTTCCCTACGCGTGCGCCCGGCCCGACTGGCTGTCCTCCACCAGCCCGCACCAGCTGCCGCTGTCCTCAAACCGCCGCTGCACAGCAGTCCACAGCGTGATGTCCGTGACGTTGATGGTGTTGCAGGTTGTGCTGACAGAGGCCTGGGACCCACTGGCGGAGGAGACCGCGGTGAGGCAAGCGACGCTGCCAAGGCGCAAATTCTGGGCGGTCCACTCCTGCGTGAAAGGCGTTGGGGTGGGGGGTGGGGGGTTGAAGGGAAGCTGCAAAGAAGTAGGTTGCAGCAGCTGGCCCAGCACCCTTGCAGGCAAGCGGCGCATGCCTTCGCTAAGCTGTGCGGCCGACTTATCAGGGCTGCCCAGGGAAGGCGGCGGCACACTCGCCTGCTGGAGCATGAAGGGGCCACCCATGTATGCAGTGAAGGAGAGCCCTCTCTGAGGCGGCGGCACGGCAGGAGGACGACCGACGGGGGGACTGGGGGCGGGGCAGGCCAAGGCATGGAAGAGTTGTGTGAGGCGCAGGATTCGCACGCCAAAGTGAGCCCCGCTTGATGTCAGCAGCGGGAATTGAGTCGGCTGGCTGGCATTATTCCCGGCGCTTAGGCTCAACTCCACAGAACAGTTTTCACAAGCAGCGCCCTGTTTTGACCGCTAGGACCCCTTGCTCTAATTCAGTGCAACGCACACAGGGACCACCAATCATGGACCCCTGCGCCCGTGCTCCTCACCTGGGGGGTGGGAGAGCCAGGTTGGCGTCTGCAGACAGGCAAAATGTTGGGAGCGGTGGTTAGCAGGGGTAACCATCCAGGACAACAGGGTGAAGGCAGGGGCCGTTGCTGCCCGCAGCTCGCATCCATTTTTCGTTCGCCGGGGGGTGCCTTGGGCGTGACAGCGCATGGCTCGGGCATAATGCAAGGCCGAGCGGCACGCGGCACACCGTGCAGCAGGCAGCAGGCAGTAGGCAGCGGACAGCTGGGGCCAAGGAGAGGGGAGGACGTGGCATTCTCTATGCTCACCATCAGGGGTTGCAGCCAGGAACCAGAGGTTGCCGCCAGTCGCATCAGAGGTGCCGCCCTCCTCAAAGACCACCGACTGCCCCATGCTGGCGTATTTGCCGGTGCAGGCTGCGGTTTTGCAAAGTCCCATGACCCAGAGCTCCAGTGGCAGGGAAGCCCAGGATTGCACCTTGTACAGGCCGTTGGACACACCCTGTGGGCCGACGGAGGGTAGGGCTGGGCATTGCGCATGCCACGCGGCGGGCTGACCGGGTGGGCGGATACAGAACGGCCCCCAAACCCCTGGCAACAGCAAGAGGCAAGGTGTAGGAAGTTGCATCGCGTTACCTTTGAAGTGATCCCCATCCTCCTCATAGTCCAGTACTGCGGGTCCCGTAGACCGCCACCTTCGTCTTGATAGCCTGCATGTCAAGAGCAGTGAGGTGCTGACCTGCATGCCAAGCTGCAGGCAGGCAGTCCGCTGAGCTGGCTTAAGTAAGGCTTAGCTGCTGTAACGTTGCATAGCAGGCATCCATCCGCCTGCAGAGCAGGCTGCGGGTGACCCAGCTGCCACAACCCACCCGTTCATCCCATGCAGGATGCCCGCCCCACCCGCCCCACTCTTCCACTTGCCATTCAGTGTGCGCACGTTTGTGCACGGGGCCGCAAACACCATTGTTGTGACGGATACGTAGCCTGGCGCGGTGTTGAGACGCACGCAGAGGCCAGTGGCCGGGCTCTTGATGTAGCCTGTTGGAGGCGTGTAATGTGAGGGGGATCACGAGATGAGAGGGCACTGGCGGGCCCCACCCCAGCAGCAACGCAAGGCCGGAAACCAGCGGGGCACGAACAGCCATGCGGCAGAGTGATGCAGGGCAGCGGAGGTACACCTTCGTAGCGCAGCAGTTGCCGGCCCGCTTACTGCACACCGGCTCGAGGCAGTCTTGGGGGCAGGAGCCGGCATTGCTGCTGCACTTTGCTCAGCTTCCCTCCCGCCCGAGGGCTCACCAGCAACGGCTTCAGGGTCATAGTACTGATAGTCCATGGTCCACGTGTTGTACTGCAGCAAGGGGAAGAGAGGGTGCAACACTTGCTGCATCAGCACCCCCACAGCACACTGCACCTGCTGCAGGGTGGGAGCCCAATGCGGCATTACGTGCTGGCCAAGCCTGCCCAAGTTGCGCTGAGGCTGGTCAAGCCCATCAGCCGGGGTCCCCGAGGCGCCAACCTTGTGGCACTTCCCTGTGACGCGCGCCGGGCCACAGCATCTCCCACACTCGAGGCACGAGCATGAAGCATGCAAGGGCGCTCACCTGGTTGGGAGAGCAGTCGGGGTTTACGAACACGTACTTGCCGCCGCTGGCGTAGCTGCTGGTGACAGGGCAGCCTGGGGAGAGGGGTGGCAAGAGGAGAGAGGTGGCAGGCCAGGCGGGGCAGGGTGGGGGTGCGGTGGGGCACAGCGGGATGAGGTCCTGTTGCGCTGCTGGTGCTCTGCCCTGCTGCCTTATCAACCACTCACAGCCTAGGGCTAACTGCGCTGCTACCAGCCATTGCAAAGGCGTTGCCCAGACTCACTGGGGCAGATCTCAAGGCAGGCCGCAGGCATGGTCTTTGGAACCAGCTGGAAAAGCTTGGGCTCCTTGGTTGACTCCAGGTCTGCGAGAATGGGGATTGGCAGTGTGTGTGCTCGTGCGCACTTGCACATGTGTGCATGTGCGTGTGCAGGGCACGGGTGCCAAGCGGCCATGCAGCATGGCCATTTGTCATCCAGCGACCCCCCCCCCTTCCCGCCAAGGCAGGCAGGCGCTCACCACAAGGGGTGGTCCCAACGCCGTAGCAGATTTGCACAGTGGCATTCGTGGGGCTGGCCTCCTTGAGCTTGATCCTGAGCTGGGTGTCGGGCTGCAGCCAGCGGGATAGCACGAGACGGGCCACCGTCAGGTGCAGACAATGCTTGCATTGCTGGCCCAATGGTGGACGGCTGTAAACATCTCTTCCGGTGCCCACACAAGGGTGCTTGGACAGCAAATACCTCCGCACCCGCCCCCTCACGCGCGTGCACTTACGTATTTGAACACCTGCCCAACCTCCAGCGCTGCAATCAAGTAGTGGTCGCCGGGGCCCGAGGGGAGGCCATCATTAGCCTTCCCCTTAGGCGTGTACCGAAACAAAAGTTTGTGCTCGACGTGGGTACTGCAAGGGGAAGCAAGAGTGGCGGCGGGTGAGCACTTTGGGTCGAAGGCATGGCGAGGCATCTGGACGGCTCACCAGGGGCAGCAGATCGGGATGCCAGCAGCAGCATGCATGCTTTGGGTCTCCTGCTTGCAAGCAGTTGGTCGTGACCAAGCAAACTTACTTCATTGAGGTCTCATAAGGAAAGCCAAGCTTGCCGACGAAGTCGATCCACCTGCGCAGAGTTGACAGAAGTGGATTGACTGCTGGACGCAGCAACGCTGGGGGCAACAGCGCTGAAGTCACTGCGGCGGGAAGCCCTCTGCAGGTAAGCCCCCTTTGCAGGAATGGTGCGCCACATGCGCATGGCAGGGTCGCCCCGCGGCATGTGTGGTGCGTCGTGCGGCTTACGTGTACCACGGCATCTGCGGGTTCCAGGACTCGATGTCCAGGCGGAGCTGGGGGGTGGTGCCGTTGGCAAACGCCTCAGTAGCCCGGTACGCTTGCAGGACATCAAACTCCACAACCTGCACATGCGCATGCCGGGCGTGGCAGCAACCGGCAGCCGACGGTGGTGCCTGAGTGCGGCCCTTCCTCAGACGTTTGCAGCAGCGCATGGCAGATCGATGCCTGACCGGGACTGTGTGGCGACATGCATGCAACGCCAGGCTCATTGTGCAGGTGACACGCAAACGGCGGCTGAGCCGACAGGCGCAGCGTCGCTGGTCTCAAGCGCAGCTCACACACAGCAGCTTAGGCGCGCCTGGTACGGCGGGAAGCTAGCTGCGGAGAGGTCTGTGGGCTTGTAGATGTCGGGGAAGGTCTTGTACATCTGCCGTACCAAGGGGCAGGGATGCATCGGGGGGAGGAGTTGGATGATTCGGCCCGCCATCAGGCGTTGAGCGCTAACTAGGGCATCCGCTCCAGGCTGGCCTCCGCCACTGGCACCCTTCACCACCACGCGAGCGAGCAGCCCGACACAGCCCAGGAGCATTTCCTCACCTGGTTGAAGGTTGCTGCGGGGCAGCATGTGGGAAATTCGGAGAGGCTTTAGAGAGCTGAGGGACAACGGTGAGGCATGGGCCAGGCCACAAGGACGGAGCCTGCTCCTGCGGGCTACCGCTGCAAGTTTCCCCTTCATTCCACAACATCCACTCACCAGGGCACATGCCTCCACCTCCCCTGCAACGCACCAAGACACAAGGAAAGGGGGGCAGTATTTAAGTCTGGGCATGGCAAGCGCGATATGCAGTGCAAAGCAACCTGCCCGCATGCCAAGCTGTGCGAACAGAACGGCAGTGCCCACTACTCACAACAATGCGCCCTGCCAATTTGTGGTAAGCGCGCAATGGGTGGGGTGGGGTGGAGTGGGGTGGGAAGGGGCGGGGGGTCGGTCAGTGGTCTGCTCCATTCACCGTTGAAGGCTCGTCAGCTTCAGCGGCACGATCGGGCAGTGGCAAACCCAATGCTATGCGGCACCGCAACAACAGCAGCAAAAAGAACAAGAAGGGCGCCCATAAAGGAAGGGAGCGGCTTAGATGCCAGCAGCAGCGCTGTTCTCCAAATACTCACAATATCGCCTGCGGGGGTGGTGAGCAGGCAAACAGACATTCAGCCAACAGGGCTAAACGCGTGGCATGGCACTTTTGAGCCACCTCAACTTATGGCATGGCACCCGCTGCTAGCTTAGCTGCTGCTGCAACAGCATGCCGTCATGCAGGCCTGCGCTCTGCAGCTGCAGGCTTGCACGTACCAAGGTTGTCCTTGAGTTGAAGATTGTTGATGACCTGGTAAATGGTCGCTTGGTTGGCGTGGTGCCATCTGTGGGTTGGACACGCATGTGCAGTGCGTCTGTTGCACGAGGGGCAGGGCAGCTGCCCCGCGACCCATACACTGCACCCATTGCAACTGAGACTGACCCGTCAGAGGACCCTGTTTGACAGCCAAACAAGCTGGGCATCTGGAATCTGTGCCCCAAAACCCCTTTGCGCATAGAGAGACATAAATGCACACAAAGCAAAAACGGCTCGCACCCGAGGCAGTGTCCAACTTCGTGCATAATCAGCCCTGGATTCGCCCAGCCGTTGATTCCGACCCAGTTGGCTCCACCTGCAGAGAGCACATGGTTTGGAAGCAGCCTCGGGGATGGTGCACCCACGCTCGCTCTGTTCACTCGGCCAGCACCATGTCCTGCCTCCCCCTCGCGTGCGCTCACCTTCAGCACGGTTCACAAACGGCCCCATGCCTGCAGGCAGATGCATAGATTGCAGAAGAACAGTCAGTTGCAACGCGGGTGTGCCAGCAAGCTTGTTTCACACGGATTTGCGCACGCACTGCCAGCCAAGCACTCACCCCAGGCAGGGAACTCGTGGATGAGGATATCATACTCGCTGCAGCATGTTCAGATGGGAAATCAGTCAGGCATGGAGAGAGGTCAGGCGGCAGCCATCTGCCGCGGCATGCGCATCGCAAGCGCCATGGACTGAGCAGGGGCAGCAGTCACGGCAAAGCGTGTGCAGCCGCACTAGATGTTGATGTTGGGAAACATGGCCTGGGTCTGCTCCTCCATGACTCTGTTCCACGTATCCTTTGTCGACCCTAGGTTCCTGCAAGGCAGCATGGAAGCAGCAACAAGCTGAGCCAGCACTGATGCGCGTCGGGGGAGCACACCAGGCAGGCAGGGGCTGCCCATGCTGCCAGCAGAGCTAGCCCCTGCCACTCGCGGGCCCCAAGTCAGGCGCTGCCGCTTTGTTGCGTGCTGCTATCGTGCTCACGGGTCGAGTGTGCCGATGCTGCAGTTGAAGGGCACTCTGTTGAGTATGGAGGGCAGGCAGAGGAGCTTTCATTGGGTTCGTGCCGCCACCATGCGGACTATAGCCACACATCCACCATGCAAGCCCCCTTCACTGCGGCTGCACACGTGCCAACCTACTGCTCCCCTCTCCTCACTTGTAAGCCACCACAAGGGCTTCCACTGAAGAGCAGAGGAGGGGGGAAGAAAGTTCCCATGCATCAGCCAGCCTGCCTGCTGGTGCCCCGCACAGCGGCACTAGAGAGGGTGGCGTGCCCAGCTGGCCTTCACTTCGCCCAGCCAAGAGGCTCCCAGCCAAGAGGATCATGCGGGAAACCCTGGCTTGCTCGTGCCCAAGCCCTGCCCTCCCCATGGCAAGCCTGCCCGCTGCTCTGCTGCCATGCTACTTACTGTCGAAGGTGATGAGGCCCTGCGAGCAGAAAGTGTACCTGAGCGGAATTTTGCAGGAAGGAGGGGCAATCAGATGTTGGGCCGCCAACCCTGGCCGGCCATGAAGGGCGCCTCTTGGTCGGACAAAATTCAAACACCAGCTGGGCCCGCCACCCTCGCTCACTTCCTGTTGACCTCTTCCATCATCTGCTTGGTGCCCTGCAGGAACAGAAGGGTTGCATGGGGTGCAGGGGCAAAATGGGGGCACGTAGGCGCCAGAGGCACATGCGGGGGGCCTGCTTAAACATGCCAGCATGCAACAGGTACAAGCGCGTGAGCAGGCCCTAGGGCGGGAAAGTGGCACGCTGGGAGGGAGACCAGAGAAGCATCCTGTGCGTACCCCCTGTGCTGCGCTTGAACAGCTGGCAGTCAAGGAACCCTACCTCCATTGTGGAGCCCGTCGAGTACTGGCCTACACCCTTGCACGAGAGGTCGATCTGAGTGGACATGTAGATCGCCTTGATTCCACGCTGTGCATGGGGCGCATGGGGTACAAAGGAAGTAGTTATTGTGGCGCCCATGCGCTTCTCCTTGCCGCTGGTCAAGCGGGCCGGCAGGACAGCACTGGCTGGCTGCTGCGGTCATCACTGGTCAATGCTCGGCCCCTCTTGCTCAGCCGCTGTGCAGACCGCGAGGCCGGCAGGCATGGCTGAGCAGCGAAGTGCGTGTGCATGCCTGACCCCTACCTTGGCCACAGTCTTCAAGGACCGCCCTCCCTGCGCAGAATTGGGCAGTGTGACAATGCAGCATCAGTTGCATCCGCACTACTCTGCACAGTGCAGCGCAAAGCAGCACTGTCAGGCGAGTAGGCCGGCGCAGCGCTAGTCTACCAGGCTCAGATGTTAAGCCGCACTGCAGCCTCACACCGCCGCGCATCTGCCCCCCTGCCTGTCCTGCCAGCCTGCTTCCTGCTGCGGCGGGTCCGCCCGCACATTGCCCGCACAGCACAACAGCGAGCGGCAGGTGCTGCATGGCTGCCTCACCGCTTGTTCAGCAGCTGCCTCACGAATGCGTTGCAGCAGTCGGCTTGGTGGCGCAGGTGTGGTGATCTCCACATTGGACACTTCAAAGTCGAAGTCAATGGGACCCCTCTGCTTTTGCCTGCACTTGGTGACATGTATTGCAAAACCTGTGTGAGTTTGTGTGAGAACGCAAGGGGCACCCGGAGCTGCAAGCAGCAGCGCCCCGTAGGGTCAGCGGCCGCCGCGCTGGCAGCAGACACGTGTCGCTGCCTGCGCTGTGGCAGCATCAACAGCCAGCACCTCGGCCGGCAGGGCAGCGAGCAGCAGCAGGGCTGAGCGAACCTGTGGCCGGTCACCGTGACCTTCGCGCCATCGCCCCAGCCCTCGAGGGGTGCCAGCTCTGGGACGTTGGTGACGTTAAGGTAGACCCCTCCATCCGTCTTGATGATCGCAACCCAGGTACCGGTGGTGGAGCTCTCGGCAGCAATGCTCCCGTTGATGGCAATGTCCGCCATGTACTGCTTCACCGTGCCTGCACGCCAGCGTGGTGCATTGGCCAGGGGGAGAGTGTCGAGGCGATGGCTGCACGCGCGGCACTCAGTCAAAACTTCCAGAGAATGTTCAAAAATAGCAGCCGTGCCATGAAAAGCAGAGTTATAGCCAGCGTGGCACGCCCCCAAACAGACCTCGTTCAACTGCTCAGCTGAGGCCGCCGGCGCCCCACAGCGCTGCCTCCAGCAGTCGAAAGGCAATGGCCGCCTGGGTGGTGCAGCGGCAGCAGGCAGGCTCATCAACGCACCTGAGAAGGTCTCATCGTCCGCTGCTTGGGCACAGCAGCAGGCCGCCAGTAGCAGCACAGCACAGGCTGCCAACCCGGGCCCGCCGGGCGGTCGCATGGGCAAGCCTGAAGCAAGTGAGGAATGTGTCCGCCGGTCAACTACCGGCGGCAGGCAAGCAAGCAAGCAAGAGGCGGAGACGTGCGAACAGCCGCTGACGATCAGAGGGAAAGAGCCGGGAAATTACCAAAATCACTGTGGGTTGGTACCAAAGGAGTAGTGTACCAAAGCTAGAGACAAGCGGCCCATTTTGGCCGGGGCAGCCCACCGCGACCTCGCCTCGGCATGTTTAGGATCGAGGTGCTGATTTATGTTTGCAGGTCAGCGTGCAGAGCGACAAGTCGCAAGTTTGCGCATAAGCCCGGCAACTGAGCCCCTCGCATGCTTGCCTCGATAACTCTTGACCTCCACACTGATTTGAGCTGCCGTCTGGCCAGGGAGGCAAGCCAGAAGGAGGCGAGACGGCGCGGACACGCGTGGTGATGCGCCTTCATGCGCAAGGCGGCCGCGGAGCCACATCATGGTGTGGCTGATCATCATCATCCCGCCAAGGCCACGCCTTCCCACGCTACCCTGAAGCAGCTCACGAATCAGCCACCAGCTGTGGCTGCGTGCCGCTGGGCCGGCAGGCGGCGTCTGTTCTTAGACCAGCGCCCGGGTGGAGCCAACAGGTTGGTACCAGCCGCACTGCCGCTGCCGCGTGTGGTGTACATCAGCTGGACTGCACCCGGGCCCCCGCCCTCCCTGCCCTGCCCCTTCCCACAGTGAGGATACCCCTGGGAAGCTGATCACAGCAGGTGTGGCTGAATGCCTCAGGGCCAGCAGCCACGCAATCAAGGTGCACCGTGACTGATCAGTCGTGACTGAGCGCAAGTGCCGCTGTGCGCTACCCATGCCTGTGCTATGCCAATGACATCGACTGGCGGTCCCAGAGGTGTACGTGCCGGCCTGGCTGATGCTTATGACAGGCGCTCCCTAAACTGCTCCCTGCCCCAGACGAGCCATCTGCTGCTTACTGCATGCATGCCCAAGCGTTCTTGCGTGCGCCTCTCCTGGTGGCCGGCCAGGCAGCAGCCTTCGGGATGCGTGCCAGTGAGTTTTCCTTTTGAACCAGCCTGTTATGCCGCAGCTGCTATGCAACCCACTGCCGTTGTGTCACTCTCACCTCTGCTGCTGCCGCCTCGCATGCAGGCTGTCGTGCGCCGCCGCCCGAGCCGCCGTAGCGCAGCACAGCGATGGCTGCTCCGCTGGTCCAAAATGGCGCTTTGATGGCCCCAACCTGCATGGTGCCTTGCACTCTACCAGTTTCACAGTCGGATGCAAGCGCTGCGCTCTGTGTCGCTCCTGCCTCGCTGCCCCCTCCCCCGCTGGTCGCTCGCCCGCCGCTGCATGGTGCAGCAGGATCAGAACAAGAGGCAGAAGACAGGTGAGGGCACGGAGATCGCTCAGGGCGTCAGATGGAACTGGCCGGCAGTGTGAATTTGTGGGGAGCGGGGCGGCGTGCCCTTGCGGCCCTGCAACCTGCTTGCACTCTAAAATAGGATGGCGATGCTGTGCGCTGAAATGCATGCGCCGCTAGTCGCCAGCCGCCGCCGCTCGGCCGCTGCCGCCGCTGCCGCCAGCTTGCGTCCGGGGTTTGCAACTTGGCAATGCAGCTGCCCACTTTCTGGACATCCTACTGCATGGTTCCTGCTTGTGTTGCAGACGCAGCCATGGCTTTAAAGATCGGCACCCACAGCGGCTCGTTCCAGTGGGGGCAGGCTGCCTGCAGGGTAGCATCTGCTGTTACCGTGCTGTTGCAGTGCCATTGCTGTGCGGGGTAGCATCAGCTGTTGCCGCGCTAGAGCTGTTGCAGTGCCGTTGCTGTGCGGACTGCCCCACTGCTTGCACGCTGCCGCTGCTGATGACCCCTTTCTTATTGCACCAAGGGTGACGGGCGACCAGTGCAGTTGTACCGAAGGTTTGCTTCCTGCTGCACCAGGCGCAGACCACGGGGCGCAATGCATCGTGCTGCAGCACAGCAGCGGCCATGTGCAGGCGCGCCGTGTGCGCAGCCGCGTGTCTCCTCCTGCCATCCAGCACTGCGGCCGCTGCATCGTCCCCACCTGCAGGCGCCCTTTGGAGCGCGGCATTGTTGTGTGTGCCACAGCTTGGAGCCACCACAAGGACAGCCTGGGGAAGATGGTGAGTGGCCAGGGCGGCCGTCGGACGGAAAATTGTGTATGCGCAAGGCACCAGCTGCTGGTGTTGCACTGCAGCTGGCAACAGGCAGCATGCAGCAGCTGGGCTGGCAGCAGCCAGAGCCGCTGCAACCACCACACACCCTTCCACACGCCGCCTTGCCCCACAGATTATTGATCCTGCACGCATCTCCTCCCTCCCCAGACCGGCGGCGATGCCCTGTCTGTCCAGGCTGCACCCCACCCTTACCACTCATGCACCTGTTCCTCCCCACACCGCATGCCAGCCTAGCTAAGAATGTACCTTTCCCTCCCCCAAGCCCATGTCTCCCTCACACCGGCGGCGACGCCGTGTCTGTGCGGCCCTGCACCTCCTGCCCACCCGCGTCAGCACTGTGGCCTTCCACATGAGAGACAAGTCAATTGGAGCTTTCACAACGCCCACTCAAAAGGTGTCCTACACAGTGACGGCCTCGGGCACCGCAGCGGGAGGTGTCGTTTGGGCGCAGGTGCGGGGCAGGGTGGGGCTTTGAGTGCGCTGCCAAGGCTGTAGGGTGGTCAGAGGATGCATGTTCTCAAAAAGGTGCAGCAAGGGCGCCAGGCTTGCAGCCGCCTGCTGGCGGCGGCTGGTTGGCTGCTGCGGTTTGTGGTGCTGCTGTGGATGTCGCTGCTGTGGTCGGAGCGCACTGGGTTTACTGGCTTGGAGTGCGCTGCTGTGTGAAGTTGCCAAGGCGTGGATTTGAATTGGGCTGCCTTGCTGCTGCCCTTCACCACAGTTCAAGCTGACGTGGCCAGGTGGCACCAACATCAAGATCAACTACAGAGGTGCGGCGAGTGCACGGGATTGGTGTTATTTGGGACTGCCGTGCGCATTTTGCTGGCTGCTGTGACGTTTGGTGCATGCTGCTGCGTGCGCGGTTGGCGTTTCCCTGCTGCCGTCACGTGGCTGCACTCAACAGCCACGTCACGGCCTGCTCACCAGCCACCAACGCCCTCCATCCACAGGCGGCGCTTATTCTGCCAGCCAGCCCAGCAGCGCAGCGGGCATGAGCATGCACAGCGTGACGCCCCCGCCCGCCTGCGTCAGCCAGACTGGCGGCATGCCGGCCAGCTGTTGAGGCAGGGGAACCTGGAGAGGATCTGAACAGCCTCCAGAAGCAGCAGGCGCTGGCTGCCAGTAGCGCGGCGAGGCGCCCCTGCGGCGTGCCCGTAAGTAAGCTCCAATGGGGTGATGATGGCATGTGCACAGCGCTGGCCACGCCGCAGCAACCTGATGAGCCACCCGTCAATCCGCAAGTTGCCGTTCTCACTAATGACTAAGTATCTAACGCAACTCCAAACATCACCCTACCACCACACTTGTATGCCTGGAGTTGCAGTGTTTGTGTTCATATTCAATCCTCATGTCTGACCGCAGCTTGTGTGCTTTCGCAAACTACGTTTTTTTCCCGACGTCATCCGGTTTTTCACACCTGCTTGCTTCTTCCTGCGCTGCCCTTTGGCTGCGATGTGCCGTGCTGGCGCCTAAACCGCATGACCGCTTGTTATCTCGCCACCCGCCCGTGCTGCCCACATATCTGGGACGGTAATGAGCTCTTGGCAACGTGCTCCTGGTTTTCGGGCACGCCGCCGTTTTGCTGGAGCCCTCAAATGTATCTCTCAGTGCCTGTCATGCGCACATTTAATGCCGCATCCTGCTCGACATGTGAGCAGAATCGCACCCCTGAATGCATGCCCAGTTTAAAGCACCCATTCGCAACTTTCATTCACTCCCCATGACACGCGTGTGAGTGTGCTGCTGTAACCTCACACATCATGATGAATGACGCCGTCAGGAATAGCGGTGGCGAGAATGTTGCCAGCGTCGCCTCTGCACCTGCCTGCCTGACATTCGCTTGCCGCCATTCTGCCTCCTCGTTTGAACGCCAACTTGCGGCGGCTCCCAGCGACCCAGTTACATAGACAACAGCGAAAGGAAAGGGATGGGGGCTGCCGGCTGGCAGGCCAACGACCATCGCGGGTGGCCACAGCCAACCGGCGCGCCAAGCTGTCAGAATTCAGACAGGTGGGACTGTCCGGTGGACAGGAAAATGCATATGCGCGCAAAGGGGGTCTGGCAAAAGACATCCGAATTTGCACCTGGGCAACCAGATCTGCCAAGCAGTACTTGGGCAGAAAGGGCAGTACCGGGGCAGAGGGCCAGCCAAGGTTGCCAGAGCTTATGCGGCACGGTGCGTATGATGCGGTGGAGGGCATGCAAGGGTGCCAAATTATGCAGGAGGGCGCGTTTCGCATGTCTACGACAAAGGTACCGGCAGTGCTTCGGAACGTCGCAGTTCAGTTAAGGACATGGCAGCATGCAGTACCATTCAGTACCGGCATGGAAAGGCGCTCGAAGTGCAGGTGCAGAACAAAACTGACGGTCTGATTCGGCGGTGCAGTGCACTATGGAAAAAAAAGGGTGGGGGTAACGCTTCTTTCAGACCAGACTGCTCACAGAGTGGTGTGGTGTGGTGTGGTGTGGTGTGGTGTGGTGTGGTGTGGTGTGGTGTGGTGTGGGTGGTGCGGGGTGGAGTGATTCCAGTGGATGGGGTTGAGTGCCGGGGAGGCAAGGCTGGGGTGGGTCTCCTGGCTGCCGGAGGGCTGCCGGAGAGAGAACAGCCGTGCTCTCAAAGCTCCCCAGTGAACTTCCAGTCCAGGGTGGTGCCATCGTAGGTAACAGACAGGGTGTTCCAGTAGGACACCAGGCCCGGGTTGGCAGCCATCACTGACACGCCGAGCACCACAGCGTCGTCAAAGAAGGTGCTTGTGGCGTAGTTGTTGGCCATCAACAGTTCAATGGAGCGATACAGATCATCGCAGGTGCCCGTGCCATCGTGCCCAACTGGCTTGGTCCAGCCCAGCCCCGATTGCACGTCTGCAGGGCAGGGCGAGAGGCAGTTGCAGGGTGTTCCAAGCATTGTTGCCAATGTCCCAGAGACATGCTGACGCCTGCTGTAGTAACCCTTGCACCTCACGCTCCCCCTACAGAAGCGACGCCCTGCCACAGTCGAGACATGTGTGGTTCCCACCTAAGAACGCGCCAGTCGCGCCACAAATCCACACGACGCTGGTCTTGTCAATTACAACGTTCTGCCAGGTTTTAGTGAGCACCTTGCCACCGACCAGGTAAGACGGGTTGTAGGCGGGTTCCTGTGGCAGCAAAAACAGAGCCAGTTGGTCAGCATCTCTGTGCAGGAGAGCACGCTCCCAGGTTCCTCATTCCAGGACAGGCCTTGAGCCGCACATGGGAGAGCGCGGACGGTTGCCAAAGCTCCTTACAACAATGCATGCACTAACTCCCAAGGCAGCATCTCTCTGCTTCCACGCGGCGCAGCATCCCGCTGCTTCTACGGCTATAGCACAAACGGAAGCCTATGGCAGGAGCTCTTACCCAGATAAGGTTGGCCTCCAAGTCCTTGCTGGGCGAGTAGAGGCGCAGACGCATGGCAGGGGCCTGTTTGTCGCTGGCGCCGTGGCTCTTGTAAAACACGTAACTGATCCTCATTGTTGAATGTAGCATGAAAGTCTTGGCCAGGACCTGGGGGTAGGATTGACGTGCAACTGGCAGTGACTGTTGAGGTAGCTGCGACAGCGGTAGGCATGCACAGCCGCAGATACTAGCCAGCGGGCCAGCAGAGGCAAATGGTACCATGCTGGCCAGTCCACTCACCCCGTTGAACATGCCGACAGGGGCGGGGTTGGGGCGGGGCCGTGCACCGCTCTGTGTCGCTGTGGGCCACAAAATGTAGGGCTCGACGAAGCCATAGTTGTCGCCGCCAGATCCTGAAACCATTTCCACTGCATGCGTGATGCCTCCCGGAGGGTTGGTGTTGAGGGCTTCGTTCTCATTTGCCGCAGCTGCTTCTGCCAGAGAAACAATGGCAATAGTCGACTTGCTGTCCTGGCGGCGCATGAACCACTGCAGGGCAGCAGGACGAGTCAGGAGAGAGAGGGCTGGTGCCTTAGATGGACGATGCACCAGCTATATGCACTCGCTGTTCACAAGCTTTGCCCCGCCAAGGGGTCGGCAGCTGCCGCAGCAGCAGCGTAGAAGGGCAAAAGGCAGGCAGCTCCCCGCACATCGGCTTCAGCTGGGGCGATGACGGCAGTGGAAGCAGTGGCTGGACAATGACAGATCTGAATAGTTGTTTTGCTCACTGCATTCCAGCTCACCTGTCTGTACGGGTACGGTGTGGCGCCCGAGTTGACCATCGGGAGGATTGAAGTGACGGTGCAGGTGCCGGTTGCAGCGCACATGCATGTGCCACCCTGGCAGACGTTGTCTGCCGGGCAAGCCTTGCCGCAGGAGCCACTGCGCAGGGCAGGGAATGGCACTTGCCTCAACCTTGGAGACATCTGGGCGACAAGTGATGCATGCAAGACATTATAATGGCAAGTGATGCAAACATATGGGAGCCCTACCAGTTGTTTATGTCTGAAGTCAGGTCGACGCATGCGCCACCGCTGTTGCACTTGGCATAGTCCTTGGCGCAGGTGTCGCACGTGCACTTGTTGTCGTCAGAGACGAATTTGTCGCAGTTGGCCACCTCCTTCCCACCGCAGCCCAAGCACTGGGAGCCGTCGCACGAGGTGCAGCTGGCTCCATACTTGGCGGTGCACTGCCACAGCGAGGGGGAGGGGGGCAAGGGGGCACATCATGAAACATTGCCGCCTCCACAGGCGGCGCAGCGAGTGCGTTGCGCATTACACCACACACTGGCCAAAATGCGCTTGCGGAGTCGGTTCAATCTCAGCTGAAGGCAGCTGTGCGGCTGGTCTGCCGGGCCCCTGCCAACCCAGCTCACCGCAAGACAGCACCTGCAGCACTGGCACCCTTGCTGCACACCCGACTTGCACCACAGTCCAGCCCTGGCTCACCGCCTGGCATTTCTTGGCTGTGCTGTCGTAGTAGTTGCCAGCACCACAGTCCAAGCACTTGGAGCTGTCGCACTTGACGCAGCTGTCTCCATACGTGGTAGTACACTGCAGTAGAGGGTTGGCCCCCACAAACGGCAGTGTAACCAATGGGCGGGTCCCAGCAAAAGTGAAAGCAGCATGCGCACAGAAGCCTCGGCCCAAGCAAGGAATACTGCGCCGGTCCATGGCAGCCCACTGGAGGGCGACCTCACCGGCGCCTGGCAGGTGCTGTCCGCGGCGCAGTAGGTTTTGGTGTCTTTGATGGTGGGGATGTCCTTGAGCAGCTCCGCTGCACGGTGCAGAGTCATGCAGGCGGCGCATATATGTGGTTTGGTTGGGCACCCGAGGAAATGTGTGGCGGCTGCGCGGACCAGCAGCTGCACCACCCCAGGCCGTACATGCCAGCAGCATGACCCGGAGGGGGATGCAATGCAGCGCGGCGTGCGTTCGTCTGTGCGGCTGATGCCTCACCCGCTTCGGCGCCTGCGGACTTGTGGTCAATCAGGAAGGCGCAATCATTGTCGCCGGCTCTGTTTTCTATGTTGCACTGCAAATCGAGAACAGGGATGCGGTATTGTGGTGGCAATACTCATGAGGCGCTCTGGGGTTGGGCAGTAATGCACCCACACCAGCAGCAGCTCGGCCCGGCAGCCTGCCATGGCGGCAATGCAGTGGTGTGCAGGTCAGGGCTGGGCTAGCCATGCACAGTCACCCTACTGACTTGCATGGTGACGGGCAGGCAGCGCAGGGCCAGCCGGTGCACGCATGCAAGTACTCGGTCGCCCCTACCTCCACGCATTTGCCGGTGCCACTGCCGTACTCTGCCTCAGGATAGTCGCACTGGAACTGGGTGACTGCACGCCCAGTTGGAGGAGGGGTTGGCCCGTCACCCAGGCACAGCAGCGGGGCACGCGCGCCATCCAACGCTCACCCACCTTGCACAACGATGTGTTGCCAACACCAACCCATGCAGGGGGCATGGTCTACTCACTCTTGAGTGCGACGGCGCGCGTGGCACATGGCAGGCCCTTGTCGCCGTTGAATGAACACTTGACGCACTCGCCCTGGCCGTTGCAGATGGGTGTGTCATCGGGGCACTGGGCGCTGTCGGTACACTTGCACGTGCCAGCGGTGCACTGCTGGGTGAAGACCAGGCCGCCATCAACCGACTGGGTGTTGGAGTGGCAGGCGTTCTTGCAGGCTCCGCCTGCAGTGGGAGATTGGAGGGACAAGCAAGGGCACTTGAGGGTGCCTGCCCGCAGCTGGATGGCTCTTTGCGCTCACCAGCCTGCGCCCGCTTTCCAGCGCCACTCACCGGCCTGCACAAGCTGCGCCCCCCAAACCCAGCCTGCCCTGCCTCACAATTCTCCGCGTCAGTCTGCAAGTCCTTGCAAACGCCAGAGCAGCAGGTGTGTCCAGAGGGGCACTCGCAGTTTGTGCCGCACTCGTCAGCCTCAACCTTGAGATCGCACACTCTCTGCAATGGAGAAAGCAGCAAGGGGTTGTGGGCAAGCAGCACGTGTGGCAGCTGCCGGCAAGTGTTGCCAGACCAGTGCCCTGTGCACGGCAGGACCTGCTTCCTCGGAAACTGATGCGCGGTGACGCACCAGCAAGCACTGGTGGGTGGAACTCACCGGCGTCTGGCACGTGTTTGCAGCGCAGTAGGTGTAGGCGGTGTTGATCGTGGGGATGTCCTTCAGCAGCTTCGCTGCAGAGCCATTTAGGCAACACATGTGGCTGGTCTGATTGGGAAGTGGACGCAGTATGTGGCGGCTGCGGCGCCCAGCAGCTGCATCACCCAGGCGGCTGTCCATTAAACCAACATGGCACAGACGGGTGCGATGCGGTATGCTACGTGGGGAGATCCTGGGCATGTGTGAGCGGGTGCCTCACCAACATCGGGGCCCGCCTTCAAGTGGTTGATCAGGAAGGCGCAGTTGTTGTCATTGACACTGTCCTCCGCGGTGCACTGCAAATAGAGGACAAGGGTACAACGCTGAGAAGACAGAGCTCGTGAAATGTTGTGGGCTTGGGCGGTGGTGCATCCGGCACTGGCAGCAACGATGGCCGGCAGCAGCCTGCCAGGGCTGGCAATGCAGGGCTCAGGGCTGGGCTAGCCAGCCGCAGCACCCTACTGCTTTGCACGGTGAGGCGCAGCGCAAGCCCAACCAGCTGCAACCGCCCAAACACGCAGTGTAATATATAGGGGGGGCGAGGACCATGCCAGTACTCAGTTGTTCCTACCTCCACACATGTGCCTGCGCCGCACTGGAATTGGGTGTCTGCAGGCCCAATGGAGGAGGGGTTGGCCCGTCACCCTGGGCATGCAGCGGGGCAGGCGCGCCATCCACTCCCCGTCGCCTTGTTCTGCAAGCAACCGCATTCCTGCCATCACCCGACAGGGAGGGAAACTCAGCTCACTTTTCAGCGTGTTGGCGCGTGTGGCACACGGCCAGTGCAGGCCTTGGACGCCGTTTGGCACGCACGCAGCGCACTGCTTGGTCATGATGTTGCATATGGGTTTGTCATCGGGGCACTGGGCGCTGTCGGTACACTCGCACACGCTTTTGACGCACTGCTGGGTGAAGACCAGGCCGCCGGAGCCCGGCTGGGTGTTGGAGTGGCAAGCTGTGTTGCAGCCGCCGCTGCATTGGCAACAGAGGTTGCAGGTGTCAGTACGCAAACCGACATGCCTCGCTCTGCCTGCTGTGCACACGACTGATATCTTGATATGTTGATCAGTGCGCTAACCAATGAAGTTTTATCAGCGCTTGCATGGCACTTGATGCGCCGGAGCCTACCAGTATTTGGGGTCTGAGGTCGTGTCCACACACTTCCCGTCGCATAAAGAGAAGCCGCCGTCGCACGCTTCGCAGGAGCAGTCAGTGGTGGAGTAGGTGGCGCAGTTGGCAATGGTTGTACACTGCATACAAGCAGTGGGATGTCGTCAGTGCGCATTGAGTGCATGTCACGCACATGGCAACTGCATTCGGCCTGCCCTAACAGCCTTTGTTAATGCCGAGTGGCAGTCGCGCCACTTCTTTGATGAAACCATGTGATGCAGCAGGATGCATGCAGCAGAGGAATCAAAGCTGCGATGTGGCCAGGCCTGCGCCAACTTGCCTGCTCGCAGCCACCCGCACTGTTGTCCTTGTACCCATTTTTGCACTCCTTGCAACTGCACTGGTCCCCGTTCTTTGTCTCGCAGTTGTCCCCGGGCAGGGAGCACTGCGGGAGGGCAGGGCAGCCCAGGGGGGCGCATGATGCATACTAGCATATGTTGGCAAGCTAGTGGATGCCCCCACGGCAATGCAGCAGTAAGCCACCATCATGTGGGCACAGGGATAACACCAGTTGTGCGACCCTCCCCTCCCGCACCTTGCAGGATGCACCATCACCATCGACAGTGAAGGAGGTGTTGCACTTAGTGCACTTACAGTCGGTTGAGGGTTCGGCACAGTTGGCGATGGTTGGGCACTGCGGGCATTGCAAGTCGATGGAATGCTAGCTCAGAAGGGAAGGCCACTCGGGGGTTGCTGGCACGTGTTGCAAGGCCTGCAAGGCGCGGCGCCCTGGTGCACGGCAGCCCTGGCCAGACAGCAACTGAGACCACAGATACTGCTGCATTGTGGCACACCAGCGCCCACTGTCGGGCGGTCTTACTGGCGCCTGGCAGGTGTTGTCCTCGCCGCAGTAGGTTTTGTCGGCGGCAATGGTGGGGATACCCGTCAGCAGCTTTGCTGCACAACGCAGAGACATGGAGCAAAAGCAAGTGCGAGGTTGTTGGGTGTTTGTGGGGACCAGCAGCTGCATCACCAGGGGGCCGTCCATGATTTCAACATGCCACGGAGGGATGCAATGCAGTGCGCGCTTTGCCTCCTCTGTGCCTCCTCACGTCTGTACTTCGGGGTACTCAGTGGCGAACAGTGTGACGGCTAGATTACACCACACTGGACTGGACTAGACATATTTATGTGTACTGCAGCCAGCAACTCACCCACTGTGCCAGCCGTTGAGTGATCAATGAGGAAGGCGCAATCTGTATCGGTGGCCGTTTGCTTCAAGTTGCACTGCAAACGGAGGACAGGGATGCACTGCTTAGGTGGCAATACTCACACGGCGCTCTGGGGTTGGGCAGTGGTGCCCCAGCACCGGCAGCAGCCTGCCAGGGCGGCAGTCCAGGGCACGCTGCTCAGGGCTGGGCTAGCCAGCCGCAGTTGCCGTACTGGTTTGCACGGTAAAGCGAGCGCAGGCTAACCAGGCGCAACCGTGCAAACACTAAACACTCAGTTGCTCTAGAGGTAAGATCTTACCTCCACACATTTGCCGGTGCCACTGCCGTGCTCTGCCTCTGGATAGTCGCACTCGAACATGGTACCTGCATGGCCATTGAAAGAGGGGTTGGACCGTCACCCAGGGCATGCAGGCGCGCCATCCAACTTGGACTGGGACTGAACCCCACCTCACCTTGTTCCACATGCATTGCCACGACCACCACATGTCAAGGGGCCAGCTCACTATGCACTCCTGCCGTCACCCACAGGCAGGAAGTCCACTCACTCTTCAGCGTGTTGGCGCGTGCGGCGCAAGGCAAGTGCAGGCCTTGGACGCCGGTGTATGCACACTTGACGCACTCGCCGGTGGAAGTGTTGCAGATGGGCGTGTCATCCGGGCACTGGGCGCTGTTGGTGCACTTGCACACGCTGTTGACGCACTGCTGGGCGAAGATCTTCTCCACATCACCATCCTTGATGGAGTTGGAGTGGCAGGCTTTGCCACAAGCGCCACTGCACAGGACAAGGAGTAGAGAGCGGAACCTTGGGGGCTCGAGCTCAAGAAACCCTGGCGACAAAGTGATGCAAGACATCTTGATGGCAAGCGGATGGCAGCCCTAGGGCCTACCAGTTGCTTGGGTCTGATGTCAGGTCAGCGCAACGACCACTGCACTTTTCATAGTTGTCCTCGCAGACGTCGCACGTGCACTTGATGTCACTGATGTACGACTTGCAGTGGTCCGCAATCTGCCCGCCGCAGTTTTTGCACTCATAGATGCCGCACGAGGTGCAGCTGGCCCCATATGTGTCCGAGCACTGCGACGGGGGAGAGCAATGCAGCAGCAAATACTGCTGCCTCAACACACAGCGCAGCCAGTGCATTGTGCCTCGCGCAACATACTAGCCACTGCCTGTCCCACCTCCCAACCCTGGCTCGTCCGGCAGGACAGCACCAGCAGCCCGCTGCCGCCCTCCCTCCCTCGCACCCCCGCCTTGGCTCACCGCCTGGCAGATAAAGTTTGCGTCTCCGTAATAGCCATCCCGACATGTCAAGCAACCCCAGCCTTCGCAGAACTGGCAGGCTGCTCCAAACTTCGGAGAGCACTGCAGCGGGGGGGTGGCCACGCAACTTCTTCTGGGTCAACAGTCGGCCGCCAGCTGGCAGCGCAGTCATTGTTCAGCAAACAGCGTGAGCATGCGGTACAGTTTAACCTTGGGCCTGTGGCAGCTGTCTCGAATGGACCACCGCCAGCCTTGCCGCAAGCCTTGCTCACCGGCTCGCATCGTTTCGTCGTGCCGTCAACATAATGTGTCTTGTCAGTGCATGTTTTGCACTGGGTGCCGTCGCACGTGAGGCAACTGGCTCCATACGTGTCAATACACTGCAATAAAGGGTTGGTGCCAGCGAGCAGAGCAGTGCCTCACCGGCGTCCACCAGCACCAGAGCAGCATGCGGCCTATCGACTGTGGCGGCAGGACACCGCATGCAGCGCTGGCACCCCAGTTGCACACCCGGCCTGCCTCATAGCTCAGTCCTGGCTCACCGTCTCGCATCGTTTCGTCTTGCCGTCGTAATAATGCGTCTCATCTTCACCACATTTTTTGCACTGGGTGCCGTCGCACGTGAGGCAACTGGCTCCATACGTGTCAATACACTGCAATAAAGGGTTGGTGCCAGCGAGCAGAGCAGTGCCTCACCGGCGTCCACCAGCACCAGAGCAGCATGCGGCCTATCGACTGTGGCGGCAGGACACCGCATGCAGCGCTGGCACCCCAGTTGCACACCCGGCCTGCCTCATAGCTCAGTCCTGGCTCACCGTCTCGCATCGTTTCGTCTTGCCGTCGTAATAATGCGTCTCATCTTCACCACATTTTTTGCACTGGGTGCCGTCGCACGTGAGGCAACTGGCTCCATACGTGTCAATACACTGCAATAAAGGGTTGGTGCCAGCGAGCAGAGCAGTGCCTCACCGGCGTCCACCAGCACCAGAGCAGCATGCGGCCCACTCTCTGGCGGTGGCACCCGCAGCACTGGCATCCCTGCACATCCGGCCTGCCTCACAGCCCTGGCTCACCGCCTCGCATTTTTTCGTCTTGTCGTTGTAATAATACGTCTCATCTTCACCACAGCTGTTGCACGCTGTGCCGTCGCACTTGACGCACCTTTCTCCATATGTGTCAGTACACTGCATTAGGGGCAGCCCAGCAAACAGCAGCGCCTCACCGGGCGCCCACCAGCACCAGAGCAGCACGTTGCCCACACTCTGGCAGCAGATTGGCACATGCAGCCTGGCGCCCCTGCTGCACACTTGGCCCGCCTCACAGCCCTGGCTCACCGCCTCGCATTTTTTCGTCTTGTCGTCGTAATAATGGTTCCCGTCAGAACCGCAGTCCAAGCACCGGGCTTCATCACACTTGACGCAGCTGTCTCCATATGTGTCAATGCACTGCAGTAGAGGATGGGCCCAGCAAACAGCAGCGCTCAACTGGCGTTCAGCAGCACCATTGCAAGGTGCGGCCCACCTTGTGGTATCTCGGTTAGCACTGCAGCACTAGAATCCCTGAAACACACCCGGCTTGTTTCACAACCCAGCCCTGGCTCACCGCCTTGCAGAGCTTCGCCTCGGTGTCGTAATAATGGTTCCCGTCAGAACCGCAGTCCAAGCACTTGGAGCTGTCGCACTTGACGCAGCTGTCTCCATACGTTTTGGTACACTGCAGTAGAGGGTCGCCCGGCTTCACAGCAGCGCCTCAAAGGGGGGCACCAGCAAAAGTGAAGGCAGCATGCGCGCAGAAGCCTCGGCTCAAGCAAGGGCTGCCACTGTGGTGCATGGCAGCCCACTGGCAGTTGCCCTTACCGGCGCCTGGCAGGTGCTGTCCGCGGCGCAGTAGGTTTTGTCGGGGGCAATGGTGGCAACATCCTTGAGCAGCTTCGCTGCACAGATGCAGAGTCACACAGGCGGCGCATATATGTGGTTTGGTTGGGCACCCGACGAAATGTGTGGCGGCTGCGCGGACCAGCAGCTGCACCACCCCAGGCCGTACATGCCAGCAGCATGACCCGGAGGGGGATGCAATGCAGCGCGGCGTGCGTTCGTCTGTGCGGCTGATGCCTCACCCGCTTCGGCGCCTGCGGACTTGTGGTCAATCAGGAAGGCGCAATCATTGTCGCCGGCTCTGTTTTCTATGTTGCACTGCAAACGGAGGCAGGATGCACTGCTGAGGTGGCGAAACGTGCAAGTGACTGTGTGCTTGGTCGGTGGTGCACCCACACCGGTAGCGATTGACCGCAGCCTGCCAAGGCGGCAGTACAGGGCACGCTGCTCAGGGCTGGGCTAGCCATGCACAGTCACCCTACTGACTTGCATGGTGACGGACAGGCAGCGCAGGGCCAGCCGGTGCACGCATGCAAGTACTCGGTCGCCCCTACCTCCACGCATTTGCCGGTGCCACTGCCGTACTCTGCCTCAGGATAGTCGCACTGGAACTGGGTGACTGCACGCCCAGTTGGAGGAGGGGTTGACCCGTCACCCGGGGACAGCAGCGGGGCAGGCGCGCCATGACCCTACTTCATCTTGTTGCATGCGACTACATCCCTGCAACAATCCCACAGGTAGGGGAGCCCACTCACTCTTCAGCGTGTTGGCGCGCACGGCACATGGCAGGCCCTGGTCGCCCTTGAACGAACAGAGGCCGCATACGCCGGTGTCGGTGTTGCAGATGGGTGTGTCGCCGGGGCACTGGGCGCTGTCGGTACACTTGCACGTGCCGCCAGTGCACTGCTGGGTGAAGACCAGGCCGCCATCGACCGGCTGGGTGTTGGAGTGGCACACATTACCGCAGTCGCCGCTGCATTGGCAAGAAGGACGTGCAGGTTTCAGCACGCAGACCAACAGACCTCACTCCACTCACCACACAGTTACTCTGTGCGGTAACCCATGAAGGTTGATCAGCAGCTGCATTGCAACCGGTGCAGAGGAGCTCACCAGTTGGCAAGGTCTGTGTTTGTGTCCACACACTTGTCGGCACATACTTTGAGGCCGTTGTCGCAGGCGGTGCACTTGCAGTCGTTGTCGTAGGTGGCGCAGTTTGCAATGGTTGGACACTGCAGACAGGCGTTGCGATATCATTAGAGCACACTGAGTGCGTGTCACATGCAAGCAGACTGTAGTCACTCACCACAAGCCACTCCCATGCATTTGCTGTCCCCAGTCTCTTCCCCCCTCCTCTTTTGTGTTGTGGCCTTTAAGTTTATGCAGTCGACAGAAAGGTGGCTCTTTGCAGGTGGGCGCTGGTGTGCTGCAGTCCACAAATGTGTAGCGCCCTCACCTCTGTGCACTGGTTGTCCGCCAGCTTGAACTTAGCGGCGCACGCTGTGCACTCGCATGTGTTCTCCTTGTAGGTCGCGCAATTGTCCACGGAGCACTGTAAGGGGCGGGTGCAGAGGGCGGGGTCTCGGTTCACCTACGTGCCAGCCTGCGTCCTACTTCCGCCCAGGATGCCGAGGAAGTTGCCTTGGCAGCCAAGGGACAGAGTCCGCACCCCGCGAGAGACAGTCTGCCTGCAGCCAGGACTGTTCCGCTAGCGGTAGGGCCCACTGGCCCGCACAGCTGTGCGCATCCCCTCCCTAGCCTGGCTTGCCTGGGTGCAGCTCTTGCCGTCCTTCAGTTCGTACTTGTCCTGGCAGACGTCGCAAATGCACTTGTTGGCACCATTGAATGTCTTGCAGTTGGCCACCTCCGTGCCGTCGCACTGCAAGCAAGGGGGAAGGGTGGCAAGGGGCAGGTGCCCAGTGAGCAGGGCGCTGCTCACCAGCCCTCAGTAACTGGAGGCACACACATGGGCTCGCGTGCGCATGCGCTCATGGCCAGCAATGCTCGCTTGCTGCCACACAAGCGCACCCGCCGCCCATGCCCTGCTGACCAGCCCACCCGGCAACTGCTCTTACCGCCACACAGTTGGCGCCGTCCAGCTTGAACCCAGCGGCGCAGGCTGTGCAGGTGCAGGTGTCTGGGGTGTAGGTTGCGCAGTTGGCCACCTTGCACTGCAGGTGCAGGGGAGGTGCGCAGGATGGCATCTGATGTGAGTGGCGGCTGACGGCCACCAGGCTGCAACCCAGCATCCAGCCCCACTGCATTGCAGGCCTGCGCTGCTAGCAGTGCAGCATACTGGCTTGCACGGCCGTACGCATTCCCCTGCCCAGCCTTGCTTGCCTCCGTGCAAGTCTTCTTGTCCAGGCTCTTCTCGTAGCCTTCCTTGCACACGTCGCAGCCCTGGCAGCTGTCGGCATTCATGGTGGCACAGTTGTCGACGTCCTTGCACAAGCCGCAGCTCTTCTTGTCCTCGCTGAGGAAGTAGTCCTCCTGGCAGACGTCGCAAATGCACTTGTTGGCACCATTGAATGTCTTGCAGTTGGCCACCTCCGTGCCGTCGCACTGCAAGCAAGGGGGAAGGGTGGCAAGGGGCAGGTGCCCAGTGAGCAGGGCGCTGCTCACCAGCCCTCAGTAACTGGAGGCACACACATGGGCTCGCGTGCGCATGCGCTCATGGCCAGCAATGCTCGCTTGCTGCCACACAAGCGCACCCGCCGCCCATGCCCTGCTGACCAGCCCACCCGGCAACTGCTCTTACCGCCACACAGTTGGCGCCGTCCAGCTTGAACCCAGCGGCGCAGGCTGTGCAGGTGCAGGTGTCTGGGGTGTAGGTTGCGCAGTTGGCCACCTTGCACTGCAGGTGCAGGGGAGGTGCGCAGGATGGCATCTGATGTGAGTGGCGGCTGACGGCCACCAGGCTGCAACCCAGCATCCAGCCCCACTGCATTGCAGGCCTGCGCTGCTAGCAGTGCAGCATACTGGCTTGCACGGCCGTACGCATTCCCCTGCCCAGCCTTGCTTGCCTCCGTGCAAGTCTTCTTGTCCAGGCTCTTCTCGTAGCCTTCCTTGCACACGTCGCAGCCCTGGCAGCTGTCGGCATTCATGGTGGCACAGTTGTCGACGTCCTTGCACAAGCCGCAGCTCTTCTTGTCCTCGCTGAGGAAGTAGTCCTCCTGGCAGACGTCGCAAATGCACTTGTTGGCACCATTGAATGTCTTGCAGTTGGCCACCTCCGTGCCGTCGCACTGCAAGCAAGGGGGAAGGGTGGCAAGGGGCAGGTGCCCAGTGAGCAGGGCGCTGCTCACCAGCCCTCAGTAACTGGAGGCACACACATGGGCTCGCGTGCGCATGCGCTCATGGCCAGCAATGCTCGCTTGCTGCCACACAAGCGCACCCGCCGCCCATGCCCTGCTGACCAGCCCACCCGGCAACTGCTCTTACCGCCACACAGTTGGCGCCGTCCAGCTTGAACCCAGTGGCGCAGGCTGTGCAGGTGCAGGTGCCTGGGGCATAGGTTGCGCAGCTCGCCACGGTGCACTGCAGGTGCAGGGGAGGTGCACAGAGCAACTTATGACATGAGTGGCAACCTGTGCGTGCCGCATTCCGCAACCCGCCCTGTGCGTGCCAGGGCTGCCTGCCTCACTTGTGGTGCAAAACACTGGCATGTGCAAATCCCTGCTCTGGGATCTGTGCCATGCAGCAGATCTCTCTACCAGGACCGGCCTGTTTGCGTTACAGCAGCCTGGGGGACCCTGTCAGAATTGAGACGGAATGTGCAGCCGCACCTTGCTGCACCCTCCGTTAGCGGCAATGTAGCCGCTCTTGCACGTCTTGCAGGAGCAGTTGTCGGGGTTCTTGGCGTCGCAGTTGGTGCCGTCCACGGTGCACTGTAGCATGGAAGGACAGCCCGTCTTGATCTGCAACTGGCCCACCCTCTGGTGGCCGCTGCTGTCCAACTGCATCCACATGTGCTTCGTGGGGCACTCTTGCATGCGAATTGGCCGGTTCGCCAACACAGCGCACCTGGCAGGCTGCGCCGCTGTTTGCGACAGCAAAGTACTGGTTGCAGGCCGTGCACTTGCAGTCCGTGTTGGAGTAGGTCTTGCAGCTGCCAATTATGGTGCACTGCAGTGTGGTCATTGAGGGAAAGCAAACTTAGAGAGCCATTCGGCAGCGGCAACAACAGAGCAATGGGTTCCAAGAGCAAGCAAGCCGTAATCTTTGAAAGTGAGTTGGGACGTGCAGCCATACCAGGGTGCATCCTCCTGCTGAGGTTGTCATGTAGCCGTTCTTGCACGTCTTGCAGGAGCAGTTGTCGGGGTTCTTGACGTCGCAGTTGGTGCCGTCCACGGTGCACTGCAGCATGGGCAGCAGGCAAAGTGGGCATCATTGCACGTGGGCCCTGTACCGGCAGCCGCAGTGGGACTAGTGAGCGCCGCCCTTCTCTGGCCTTGCGTTATGGGCAAGCCCGCACTGCCACCCACCGTGCAGGCGCTGCCAGAAAAGAATTGGCTGCACTTGGTGCACTGGCACGTGGAGGTGGAGTAGGTGGTGCATTGCGCGACATCTGGGCACTGCGGGTACAGCAGAGGATTCAGTTGGTCAGCGCTGGAGTTGGCCCGCCCCTGGAACCAGGTGGCAAGCACAAGTGCCTGTGTGAGCAAGTGCCTTGGCACCGCTACGCAAGCAGCAGCAGCCATGGGGTGCAGGGACGTCCGGTGTGTTGAAGACATTGGTGGCAGTTGTACATGCGCAGGGAGTTGTACCTTGGAGCAGCCGCCGTTGCCGTCTGGCTTGTATTGGTTTTGGCAGGTCTTGCAGCTACATCCGTCGGCATTCTTCACCTGGCACCCTGTTGCCGACACCTTGCACTGCAGGGCATTGGGCAGGGAGCTCGCGCAGTTTCAGACCAGTCCGGGGCGCCTAAGACAGCTAACGGATGCATCCCCATCTGATTGATTGCAAGCCAACCAGCCAGCCCCTATCAGTGAGCGCTTCACGTGTGCTCATCGCATGCCCAACTTGTCCGGCAGCAATACCCAGCTGCAACCCACCCTGCAGCCGGTGCCAGTGCTTTCAAAGTACTTGGCACACTGGTAGAACAGGACGCGCGGTGATGTTTCAGGGCCCGCTCCAGCACCGTTGACCGCCCGGGCGGTGAAGCGGTAGATGGCGTTGAACTTGTGCCCAAAGACTGCAAACGACCTCTGCGGCGGAGATCGAAGGGCAGAGGAAGGTGTCACGTGAGACTGGGCTCAGCGGGCCAACTCGATGTGGCAGCTGGAGTTCACACATCGGCGCGTCCACACATGTAGGCAGGCGGCATGCAGTGCAACAGACTGCTGCGCGCAGTGCTGTGGGTGCCTAGTTACCAGCCCGGCCGCTGCGTGCCACATGCGTGCAGCCTTGAGCTCGCTTCACCTCATTGGTGCCAGTGACAGGCGAGCCGGCTCCCGAGGCAGTCAGACGAAGCAGGGTGAGGTCGTCGGGATAGCCAGTCACGTTGTAGGTGAGCCCTGGAGGGGTGGGCGGTTTAAGCGCGCAAGGCGCCAGTGAGATCGCGGCTACTGTGGCAGGGTGCCGCGCATGCTCTCGGCAGTTGAGAGGGCACGCGTGCTTCGCGAATGTCCTGTGGCCATGCACCATAATGCGCTTATGCAGATACACACCAGACTCCCAAGCAGGATACACCAGGGTCCTCACCCTGTCCATTGGAACCGGCTGGAGGCGTAACCTTCACTATGACACGTGTTTGGTTGTTTGTGTTGGACGCTGTGACAGTCACCTGGGCCGGGGGGCCGGGACTGCGGGAGTGGGGAGGCAGGCCCGCAAGGAGTTTCAGTGCGGAGTGTCCGGCTTGCTCAGTCTCCAACCCTGCTTGCTCAGCCTGCGTGTCTTGCGACCACAAGGCATGCACAGCAGCACCATCACAGCTGGATTGATGTAGGCATCAACGCAGCTGGGCGCTGCTCGTGCCGCCCTCAGTCAGCAGTCGCTGTGGCAGCTGGCGCCTGAACAGCACTCCACGGCGCTCCGCGGCACTCACACATCCTTGGGGGGGGTGGTGACCTCAACGGTGTTGCTCCAGGGGCTGGCGCCGGCTCCGTTGTGTGCGGTTGCGTTGAAGCGGTACAGGGTTTCTCTGGCAAACTGGGTGAACGTGAACCTCCACTGCAGTTCAAGGGGAACAGTTATGGCAGCTCATGATTACAGAGGGATGGAGCGCACACAGTATGTGTGTGCGGCGCATTGGCAACTCTAGGGGCAGCAGGCGGCTGTGTACTGGCGTGTGCGCGGCCAGCAGCTGCAGCGACGCGTCATGCCAGGCAAGGCGGCGGCACGCTGGCTGAGGGTCGAGGCTCGCGTTCAGCTTACAAATCCTGCCGTCAGGTAGGTGCCGAGAGAGACTGCTTTGAGCAGGGGCTTGGCAGCGGTGACGCCGCCAGCTGGGGTTCCCAGCACAGTGTAGTGGGTGATGGCTGCACAGGCACAGGCAGGTGGGCAAGCCAGAAGACAGCGCATGGGTTACTGTGCGAGTCGAGTGGCGGGGCAAGGGCGAGAAGCGGCGGCAGTCTGCGCTGGCGCTTCACGCCCAGCGTGAGCGGCAGGGGTAGCACAAGGAAAGCTGGCGGAGCCGTTGATATGCAGACATGGCACAAGGGCCTGCGGCACGGCAGCTCAGTGGTGCAGCTGCTCTCTCACCAGAGTCTCCAATGGAGGTCGGGCGCTTGAGGTCAACGTGAATGTACAGCCCTCCCTTGGAAGTGGACAGTACTCCAGCCACCGCCAGCGTTGGCGCTCCGGGCCTGCATACACACACGGCAGCCCGCAAGTGGTGAGTCGATGGCAAGTGATCAAGTGGCAAGTAGATGGCAGCGTCGGAAACAGCAATCGTGAAGGGCAGGCGATGCACGGCTGCTCGCAATTCACCTCCCGCCCGGTCACCCGTGCGGGTGGCACTTGCACTTGCACTGCCGTCTCAACCAGCCGCGCCAGTCCATGCTTACGGTTTGGAGGGCGGCAGGAAGGCGATGCGGGGCGAGGACTCGCCACCGTAGCCGGCGCCGTTGCGTGCAGCGGCCACGAAGCGGTACATCACGCCCTTCTGGTGTGTGTTCAGCTTCAGCTTGCGCTGCGTACACATGCGGGGCAACAGGGAGTTAGTGGGGAGCCAGAGGCAGCATCACGCCATACACACAGCAAGACTTATAGCTGTATCGCATTCGCGAGCAGCTCGCAGCAGAAAAGCTCTGTGCATGGGGACGCCCAACTTTGTCCAGCTGGCTTATCGCGCACCCCCCCCCCACACACACACACCATCACCCTCCCGCCAAAAGGCTTGCCTTGGTGGTGCCGGGCACAGCGTCGCCCATGCCGGCGACTTCGATGCGGGGCGTTTGAGCCGTGATGCCGCCGTTAGGGAACCCATACACAGCGTATGAGGTGATGGCTGCAGAACAGGGTTGGAAGGGCGGGTGGGCTGAGCAGCGCCGGCGGAAGTTGTGCGCCATGGCAGCCGGGAAGGACAGGGGCCACAGGGCACATGCTCTTCGCCCTGCCAGTGACTGCCTGCATGGGCACTTCAGACAGGGCCGCCTTCTGCCGGCATACATCACGCCCCGTGACACAATCTATCGCTGGAGGCATGCTGGGTGGCACCGGCCGCGCAGAAGTACCTGAGTTGCCACTGCTGGTCGGTGGTGTCACAGTGATCTCCACAAACCCATCATAGGCAGTGATGTTTGAGATGGTTGGAGCACCAGGCCTGCAAGGTTGGGAAGCAGGCAGGGGCGGCGTACGTGTCAGGCTGCTGGTACGGATGGAAGCGCAAAGCATCGAGTGTGCGAGCCGGCGACATGCTGCTGGACGCAACGCAATGCAGTTGCCGCCCGGCTTGCAGTGCCAGCCCAGTTGCCTAGGGTGGCTTTCATCCCTTCCCTCGAGGAGCTCCCCCGTTGCTCACACGCCGGAGGCGGGGGCGACGAGGGCCTTGGCAGCAGACAAAGCGCTCCAGCCGGCCTTGTTGTGGGCTTGGACCTGGAAGTTGTACTGGGTGCCTTTCACGTACTTTCCAAAGGTGAACCTCCGCTGCGGGTGGCAGGGGTGGGTGGGCAGGTGCATTGCAGTTGAGCAGAATCGCAGGGGTAGCAGGCAGGCCTGCATGCGTGACCAGTAAGAGCAGTGGCTGACTGTGGCCCCCTCTCAAACAAAGCAGTTGCCCTAAACTGGCCGGCAGTAAGAAGGTGACAGGTGGGTGCTATAAACTGCAGGGAAGCTGCGCAGCTCACGTTTGGGTTCCCAAGCACGGCCGATCCCAAGCTGGTTTGCACCAGCTGAGGCTTCAGAGGTGTGGCCCCACCGCTGGGGGTGCCAACAACCTTGTACGCGTCGATCTCTGCAAGCAGGGAGGAATGGGTGGAGAAAGCGGGGGCAGCGCGTTAGCACAACATTCTTTGTGAGCTTCATGTGAGCTGATCAGGTGGTGCGGCAGGTGGCACGCAAGCACACAGGTTGGGCCACCGCAGCCTGCAGAGCGCGCGCCATTGCAACGGCCAGCGGCACATGTGTTGGCCGCGTTATCCCTGCTGGCCGCATGTTGCCACGGCGCAAACCTGCTGCCGTCTAGCTTGCCTGAGTCTCCAGGGTTGGCAGGGGGTCTGACGTCCACGTACAGGTACGCGGCTGAGGTGACGACACCCAGACTGTCAAAACTGGGGACGCCAGGCCTGCGCGGGGCCGGGGCAGGAGCTCGTTAGTGGTGGCTGTGGCTGCGTGTGCTGGCTTTTGGACCCCTGAACAGGAGCGCATGCATGCAGCAGATGGAGGCAGGATGCTTTGAGGCCCTGTTGAGCTTGAATCAGCTCAGGGTTTATCTCCCCTAGAGGAGGGAAGGTAAACCCTTCAAGGTGAGTAAACCCTAGGCGCGGCTGCTGGCAGCACGTGGCGGGCACTAACCAGCTTGCGCGATGCCCATCTGTTGCACCAGAGCTGGGCAGCATGCGGCAGGGCAGTCAATACCAATGCATGCATGTGTCCCACTCACTTGACGGCCAGCAGGTGGCGGTTCACTGCATGCAGTGCAAGGGGAGGGAAAGGAGGGAGCGAGCGTCAACCAGGGCAGCCGGAATAAACGAGGCAAGGGAACGAGCGTGAGTGGAGCGGGCCCAGCGCCACGGCCTCGGCAGGCATGCAGTTTGCTGCTGGTGGCGGCCAGCACTGCTCCCGCCTGCGGGGACATGCGCCGACACCGGCAGCGGCAGCGGCACGTACCGGCACCAACGCAGGTGCATATCTTTTAGGCTAAAACACAGCTCGACTATTCTCAGCCTGTTGCAGGCACCAGAGGCATGCCAGAAGCGTGCTGCCGCAGATGGAGCAGCCGACACTGGGAGGGGATACCCCTGCACATGCCAATGCAGGACAGCAGCTGCCGCCATGCCGGGAGCCAAGTCCCGAACACCAACCCGGCCTGGGCGGCCCCAACCCGCCTCCAACAGCGCGCGACTCACCGTGAGAGGGGCGCTCGGTGCCGAGGCGGGTCGCTTCGTCCGTCCCGGTAGGTGCCGAGGCTGCGTTCACTCCTGCAGGGGCGGCGCGCAAGCTGGATTAGCACAAGTGGAGCCCTTCGGGGCTGTCCGCGGAGCCGAGAGTGCCGTGGAGCCTACCTGCGGGGTGCCGGGCCAGCAACAGGGCCAGGAGCACCACCGCAACGTGCGGGAGGGGGGCGTTGTTGCTCTTCATCGCATTGCAGTCGGGTGAGAGGTGTGGGTTTGCGGGAAAGCTGTGTCGATTCCCCGTGTGACGAGACCACGTAGCCTAGCACGCTGCCCGCATTATGCTGTGTGTATGCAATGCATCGAGGTGAATCCTGCAGGCCGCGCGTGCCCTGCTCTTCATCCGAGCCACAGAACCAGTGGGCGGCTGCCTGGGGCCTGAGCTGGGAGGCGGGCGGCGGGGCGGCGGCGGCGACTCCGCCGGCGGGCGATCGCGGGACTGTACCAGCAGCCTCTGGCCCCACATGTCCCTGCGGCAACCTTATGCATGCAGCCACCAGTTAGTGCAAAAAGTTTTTGTTAGGCAGCATGCATGTGAGTGCCAGAGAAGCGCAGCGAAGCGATGCTGCCGCCGCCAGCGCCGCTGCAGCGCGCGCCGCCGTCCACGCGGGCGCACGGCATACCCGCGGCAGGCCAGGAAGCTTGCGGGGATGGGCAAGAGCACGGGTGTGTGTCCCGGGGGCCGCTATTCATGAAATTGCCAAAGGAAAATCACTTGACATCGGTTGCCAGCCCGCGTACAGTCCAGCGCTGCCAATCCTCGGCCGCGTGGGCGCGCGCGGCTTGGGCGCGCACTGCCAGGAGCGGACGCTCGTGAGCTGAGCAAGCTGGAGGCTGAGAAATGGCCTATCACGAACCCACAAGGCCAGCTCGACTGGCGGCAGCGATGTAGCACTCACAGACCTGTTTGTAGGTGGGCGATACCGGGACTCCCTGCACATTCCACAGGCCGCTGCCGCAGCTGCTGCACGCGGCGGCAGCTGGTCCACCTGCGGACGACAGCGCCGCTCCTTCGTCTGACATGCATTTGGAGCTGGAAAACCTGTGCACGGCCAGAAAGGAGGCTCTAGTGACGCAGCCCGCTGTTGGCGGGCAACCCCAACACGCCACAGACCTGCCTGTACTCCGGCGCGATTCCGAGCGCAATCGGCTCTGGCGCAGGCAAGCGGGAGCGCCGGGGGCGGAGGGTCCTTGCAGTCGGCCGGCAAGCGCAGCAAGCGGAAAAGCTTCGCCTGGACCGCTCGGCGGCTGTCGCCCCCTGCGGCCCTGCGCGCTGCAGGAGCTGTGTGTGCGAGGCGATGTCGGGCGCCGGCTTCTGCCAGCGGTGGGCTACCGCCCGTCGCTGCTATTATGTCGTGCACGGGCGGGCGGCACGAGCGTGCCGCCTGTTAACCTCGGCATCGTAGGCCTGCTGTTGGTGATTGTTTTGCCGCACCGGACTCCGCTCCTTCTGCAGGTCCACTGGTTTACTAGCGATCTGGCGATGGACGGCTTCGGCGGATTTCCACCGCTCCCTCTCGGCTTCCCACCGCAGCTGCAAGGAGCCGTCCCGCACCCACACGGCTTGCTGCCGCCCGTAGCGGCTGGCTCCCTCATGCGGCCAGACCCACTGGCAGGGTGGCCCCTGCAGCTGCCGAGCGTGCGCCTGCACGATGCAGACCGCCTCCAGCAGCAGCTGCTGAGCGTGCTGCGGTGCCACCGCCAGCAGCAGGCGACATTCATGCAGGCACAAGCGGCGGCGGCAGCGGGACATGCCGCCATGGTTATGCCCCAACAAACCGCTCAAATGCTGCAGCAGGGGGCGTTTGAGCGCTGCTGGCAGCTGCTGGATGCGCAGTGGCAGCAGGCACGGGCTGAAGAGCAGGAGACATGGCAACGCATGCGAGAGGAGCAGGTGGGTGCGCATGGGCAGCGATGCACTGAACGCGGCGCCCGCATGTTAACTTTGCAGGCCGGCCCCCATTTTTAGCTCGTCCCAGCTGGCGGCGGTATTTGCACAACAGCAGGGGACCGGGGGCCTGCCTGCTGTGAAGCGTTGGGTTGGGTTTGACTGCAGCTTGCCGGTGCGACCCCCTCCTGCAGTGGGGAGACCTGTTAAATGTCTGGCGGGATCAGGAGGCTGAATGGCAGAGCTACTTGCACAACCAGGCCTTCCTATGGCAGCAGGAAAAGACGCGCTTCCAGGCGGTGTGGCAGGCAACGGTGCAGCAGCAGCTGCAGCAGCAGCAGGTGTGCAGCTGGCAGAGCGGGCCGCCGCCGGCTCTCGCAAACGGGGCTGGGCCTGCGCAGATGCCAGCGCAGCAGGTACCACTGCAGCTGGCGGCAGCGGGGGCGGCGCAGCATCAGGTCGCAGCTGGGTCTTTTCGCTGGCCAGCCCTGCCTGTGGCACAGCAATTGGCGGCAGTGGGGCCGGTACAGCAGCAACAGCAGCAGGCAGCGCAGCCGGTGCAGCATCAGCGCGCGCAGGCAGCACAGGCTGAGCAGGCTGGAGTGGCGCCAATGCCGCCAGCCGCTCAGCCGCCCGCACCAGCAGCAGCTCCTTATGCGCAATGGGCTGCCGCGGTGGCGCCAGCGGTGCCGCAGCAGCTTCTACCACAAGGGGCCGGGCAGGCGGCTCATCCTGCCTGGCAGCAGCAGCAGCAGCAGCAGCAGCAGCAGCAGCAGCAGCCGGCGGCAGCACGCAAGCGCGCACGTGTGGAGGAGGAGGGGGAGGACGGGGAGGATGGTCAGTCAGAGGAGAATGAGGGGGAGGAGCTGGCTGGTGCAGAGGCAGCAGAGAGCCCCGGACCAGCTGCAGCCGCTGCGGCAGACAAGGGCCCTGGCCCTGCCCGGTCCGGCAGCAACACCCCACCGCAAGAAGCCTCAGCCGGCAGACCGGCGGGTGCACGGCCAGGCACGCCGCCCGACGAGGTACGACCCTGGCTGGCCCACAGCTTTGATACATGCATGTCCTGCATGAGCTGCCAGCACAGCCCGCGTTGGGAGAGCAGCACCATTGTGGGAGGAGCAGCAGGCGGCCCCGTTTGCTGACAGCTCCGCCCAAAGTTAAAGCGTGGCACCTCCCCCTGCCATGCCTGTCCTGTTGTGCAGTTTGGCTGGCCGATGCTGCTGGCAGCTTTGGATCCGGCAGACCTCAATTCGGTCGAGGACAGCCCATACAATGCATGGGGCCGCTCCTGGGCCACCCTCACCTGGCAGTCTGCTGCCGCCCACAAGCAGGCGCGGCAGTGGGCGCAGCAACACGCGCTGCAGGCGCAGCAGCAAGTGCAGCAGGCACAGCAGCAGGTGCAGCAGGCACAGCAGCAGGTGCAGCAGGCGGAGCAGCAGCTGGGCGCAGGGCCGGCCTTGCCACAGATGTGAGCACGTTCACGCCGCCTTACACAGCGCATTTGACGGTTCAGCTGCTGTGCGCTGCAGTGCTCAGCGCTGCTTCTGTCAGCTCACCAGCATCGTAGACAACGTTTCGAAGACCCCACCAGCCCACCTTCCATTGCAACTCGCGCTGTTCGGCACAGCATCGACCACACCTGCCTCTTCTTTATATCCCAAACAGCTGAGTGTGAGCGTTGAGGGTTCGCTGGAAAGTTACTGCATTTTGTCACATTCTCAACGTTGTTGCACTCCACTTTTTGTGGCTTTTGTGGCGTTTTTCATTGCGCGACAGTGCTCGTGTGTTTTGATTGCTTGCTGTCGTGCCTGCACTCTTTCGCCTGCCGCGTGGCTGGCCTGCCCTTCCTCCATTCCGTGTGGTTCCTCTCGTAAAGATCCAGCTGGGCTGCACTACATGCCACACATGATTTTCCCGCCCCTTCAGTTTGTGCCCATGCTTGCACAACCAACGTGACTGACCAAGGCTTTTCAATGCGCCGAGTGAAACGCTGCTAGCGCTGTGCCCTGCCACTTGCCTGCCACTTCCCATGTGCTGTACTACTCCCAGTGGCAGGCACAACGCTGTGTAACATGCATTGCACTGTACAGCTCTGACAGCTCTGCAGCCGCCCACGTGTAGGCGCCTGCCTTGTTAGTGATGCGATGAACCGAACGGGCAGTAATTACCGGGCAGTAACTACTGCGGGCAGTAATTACCGCTTTTAAGTCCATCGGCAGGTGGTCCCATCAGTGCAGGTGCTGGCCCGGCTGATGCTTATGTGCAGGCACGCCATAATCTGGCCCATGGCCCAGACGAACCATCCCTGTTGCTTACCGCATGCTTTGCCCAAGTGCGCGTTGCCGCTGCCCTGTCTTGCCTGCACCTCTCCTACCGGCCAGACGAGCTGCAGCCTGTGGGATGCAGCACCAGCGGACAGCTCATCTGCCATTGCCGCCGCTGCGGTGCATCCTGCTGCCGCTGCATCACTCACCTATGCTGCTGCCACCTCGCATGCAGGCAATGGCGCCCCGCCGCCCGAGCCGCCGTAGCGCATCACAGCGGCGCTGCTCCGCTGGTCCAAAATGGCGCTTTGATGGCCCCAACCTGCATGGTGCCTCGCACTCTACTAGTTACATAGTCGGATGCAAGCGCTGCGCTCTGTGTCGCTCCTGCCTCGCTGCCCCCTCCCCC
>VFQQ010000919.1_pt1 | contig 48420 bp, 70 predicted proteins | sample 3512341 | NCBI WGS metagenome assembly VFQQ01 (sample SAMN10412373, study PRJNA504923) | tailings metagenome | isolation source: Relicate 2 Philex TSF1 revegetated site | place: Philippines: Tuba, Benguet | collected 2017-08-29 | reverse complement strand
ATGTGTGGAGCTACGGCGTGGTGCTCTGGGAGGTGGGCATCGTGGCTTGTGTCTGCTCTGTGTGTGTGTGCTGGGCGTGTGTGCGGGACTTTGTTCCTGCGGATGGCGGCTGTCCTTCCATTGCCGTTGTGTGGCATGTGCAGTACATCCCTTGGCTCCATCCTCACCAGGTGCTGACCTGGCACCCAAACATGGGCAGCGCGTTCCTGTGGTGCGCGACATGTGCTGTCCGTGCCTTCTCTCTGCAGCTGCTGACCTGGGACATTCCGTGGAACAAGGTGTCCCCCTGCACCGTTGTGGCAACTCTCTTGAATTGCTGTTTCCTGAATGGCTCATTCTTCCGCAGCTGCTGACCTGGGACATTCCGTGGAACAAGGTCTCGCCCTGGACGGTTGTAGCAACCGTCATGAACGGCGGCTGCCTGTCCATGCCGCCCCTGGACGACCCCGCGCAGCCGCTGCCCGGCACCGCAGCGGACAACGCCGCCTTTGCGCCGAATGTGAGTTTTCAGCAGTTACAGCCCTCTGCCCACAGCTGGGCGAGCGCCGCACGGTGGCTGGTTTGGTGCTTTGGGCCGACGTGTGCCTTGGCCCACTGTAATGCCGCCCTTCATGCGTTGACCTGACCTCATGTGGCGCATCCAACCCTCCTTCCCCTCCCCACCCCGCAGCTGCCGGCCTACATAGCGCTGATCAAGCGCTGCTGGGCGCAGATTCCTTACGACCGGCCCACATTTGAGGAGGTTATCCACGACCTGAGGTGCGGGGCTGCTCTTTCTAGCGTGTTGATGGGAGTTGCAAGCCCTGCAAACTCGAACTAGTTGATAATGGTCAGGATGGATGCCTGCGTCCCTGCATGTTGACATAGCAGCTTGCGCAACAAGCAAGCTTGCAATGCCATTTTACATGCCCGCTGCCTCACTGCAAGCCTGTTGCTTTACCCCCTTCCTGCCGCAGGAACATCTGCGAAGCGTTCCTGCGCGCCCCGGCGGCAGACGCGCCGCAGTGACAGCCCAGCTGAATGCTGCTGCACGTTGCCTGGGCGGGCGGCAAGTGCAGGGTTTAGCAGCACTGCGCTCAATTACGAATTCTGCGGCCCTTTGCCGAGTGCAGCACACAGCGTGACAGGCTCTCTACGTAATGTGTTTGCATCAGACTGCAGCAGTGGCAGGTGGATGAGTTGACTGGCGGCCCGCTGATTGACTGAGCGGCACTGCCCAGCCCACTGCAAGAGAAGAAGTGTGTGTCTACTTGTCTGATGAAACTCTGCTTAGCTCGAATGATTCCTTCCCTGTACCGACCCCAGTTGAGCTTCTTTTGTCCTGCCCCTGTCTGCCGCTGCGGCAGTTAGTTATTGTGATTATTTGCAGGCCTTGCTGAACTGTGATCCAACCGCGTGATTTAACGCAGAAAGCAAGCGGGGGAGAAAGAATGGCAGGGCGGGGGCGTGAAGTGGTTAGCGAGGAGCGTCGGTGGTGGACAGGACACAAGAAACACACGCACAGAGGACAAAACAGTGCACAGATCTGGCGGAACTGCAGTCATGTGCAGGGGGTGCAACCCTGTCAAAATTTGGCTGAGAGCAAGGCGCTGCCCTGCAGCGTGCTGCCCTGCAAGGTGATGTCTGGTGGAGCAGCGCATCTCTCGCAGCTGAAGCTAGGCAGCTCGCTCGTCAACCGCTCAACGAGCCTAGAGGTCGTAGCTGACGCGCCAGTGGCCGTCGGGCGTGACGGTCAGCGCCCAGCAGTTCTCCTGCACCCGCAGGTACGGCTGCGCCGCGCCCACGCCCTGCGCAGCCGAAAGGCAGAAGGGAGGTTGATGCACAACGCAACTGTCGGCCCAGCAGGCCAGCGTGTAAATAATATCGTACTATGGTGGAAGCAGGCGGTAGCAAATGACAGTTCCCACATCCACCTGCTGCGTCAACGGCGCCCGCACGCCCGCCGTCAGGCGCACGTCCTGCAGTTTGCAGGACAGGACGATGTGCAGTGAGCCGGGCCACCGAGAGGTGTGCAGCAACGCTGTAAAGTGCAGCAGCACGGCTGTGTGCGGCGACGAAGGAAAACAGCTTGCAGAGGCACGGGCGGACTGAAAGTTACAAACCAGCTCCCCAGTTACAAACCAGCTCCCCGCATCCACCTGGTCGTCTGTGAAGCGGAAGATGGCGTGGCTCAGGTGGGCGTGCACCTCGCCGCCCCACTGCACAGGGACAAGGGGAGTTGCAGGTGCAGAGTACGTTGGGCATCATTGCCGTTGCCGCTGTGCAGTGCGCACGAGGTGGCTGGCACGCTGTGGTGGCCCGCTGGCCCCGCCCGCGTGGCATGCACTGGCTGAATCACGCCCCAAACGCAGCAAACAACCCCGTTTGCACCAAACGCAGCAACACAGCCTGGCCACCGACCTGCTCCGACCGGATGTTGTAGTCGTAATTTGCTGCCACTGAAGCCTGCATAGATATTTGCGGTGGAATAGACAGAGTGAGGGGAGTGGCCAGAGTGGTGTGCAGGGCAGAGAGTGTGCAGCCGATCGGGCCGCTGCAAGCTGAGGGTGTGCAGCCAAGAGCCACGCCATCGCCCCGTGGTCTCCATGCAGTCGCCTGTGCCTGCTGGAAGCAGCTTCCCTTTGATCTATACACAGCAAACTATGGAGGAGGGGGCAAAGCGGCAGCACCTGCGTGTAGTTGCGCAGCAGCAGGCGGCCGCGCACTACGCACAGCACACGCAGCGCGCACACACAAAAGTTGCGGTTAAAAATTAGTCTTTCTTCACCTGCGTGTAGTTGCGCAGCAGCAGTCGGCCGCGCACCACCTCTTGGCTGCGGTGCACCGCCACCTTCTTCTTGGCGCTGACCGAGAGCAGCATATCGTCTGCACAGAAGAGGTTTGGAAGTTTGATGAGACAAAATTACAAGTTAGAGCGACTGGGGTTTAGCCACCTTCTTCTTGGCGCTGACCGACAGCAGCACATCGCCTGCAAAAAAGGTAACAAACAGCAGGGCGTACAGGGCACTCGTGAGGCAGGACTAGTGCGTCGCATGACTAGGCACCGAAGAATTCGACATCGCTGCAGTTTGGGGGCCAGCATCAGATCGCGCACGCTTCATTTGCATAAGGTGCGAGCAGCTGCAGCACCTGCCGAGTAGGTCTTGCCGCCCACGCCGCTGGCCTTGAGCCCCATCCCCAGGCGCAGTCGCGTGTCGGGTTGATAGGCCTCATTGGGGTCATGAGGCTTGAGCGATCCCAGGCGGAAGAACTGCGAAGGGGCAGGATAATCACAAGAAGGAGCATTGAAAAGAGCTGCGTTGATTAAAGTTGTGTGTTTGCAGCCGCGTGTCCGGCTGGTACGCCTCGATTGGGTCGTGCGGCTTCAAGGAACCGAGGCGGAAGAACTGCAGGAAAAGGGGGGGCACGGAACAAGATCAACAGAACTGAATGGCTTGCAGTTTGTGTGTCCGGCTGGTACGCCTCGCTGGGGTCGTGGGGCTTGAGTGAGCCGAGGCGGAAGAACTGCTGTGAACCAATCACCCACGTGTTAGCCTGGCTAACCTATGGCCGTTTTGCCCCATAACGAGGCTGGCCCAGTTGTGCATGATGCTGTAACATTGTCTCTCACCTTGTTCAGCTCGCCCGCCTTTCTCCCAGAAACCCATTGTTTGTAGATTTGTAAATTTGCTGGTGCTTTTGTTCGGTTGTTTCTCACCTTGTTCAGCTCGCCCGTCACCTCGCACTGCGCCGTCACCGTGTTGAGCGTGCCCTTGACCTGCAGGGGCAGTGCATTATTTGGCACAGTGGTTGAGCCACAATTATGGAAGCTGCAGCCGCGTCCAATAGCTGTGCAGGCGATGCACAATGCCACAACAACGGGCAGTGAGCAGCACTGTGCGCGCTCAGCTGCATGCAACAGCACTCTATCAGCAACCCAACTGCATGCAGTGCTCCGTCTACTGCCTGCCACAAGCCGAAAGCTAAAGCTCCCTGCCTCTGCCTTTGCAAGCATACTACGGGCTAATACACCTCGAGTCACGCATCGCTGCGATCTGCTGCCTTGAATGCAAGGCCTTGCACCCGGCCATGCAGGCACTAACCCTTGCTGCCTCTGGCCAGCTCTCACCTTGAGCCCCACATCGCTGTCGCTGAGGAACAGCTTCTTGAAGCGGAGGCCAAGCTGCTGGTCGGCGCTGCCGAGCGTGAGGGCCGACTCCATGCCAGGCAGCTGCAGCACTTCCAGCTTGGTTGACCGGCCGGCTGGTTTGACCGAGGTTGACCGGGCGTGGCGGGCGGGGGGGTGAGCAGAGCAGAGGGCCTGCGGCAGGAGAGAGCGGCCGGCGGCGGCAGCGCGGCGGCAGAGGTGCGCAGTGGGGCGGCAGGGGCCGGTGCGCATTGCCGCATGGCCATAGAGTCATGCTGCGGGCACAGGATGGCGGCCTGAGCCCGTACAGCGGCGACGAGCGCACAGCCCCAAGCCAAGACGTTTCGGCGAGCCCCGCTGACGCTCCGCACCTGTTCCAATGTGCTAGCAATGACCGATCGTGCGGCTGGGGGCGCGATGGTGGCCATCGGGCATGCATGGGGGATGCCAAACGGTGCTGGGCCTGCGGAGGCGCGGCGCAGGCCGGTGATCGGTCCGCTGCTGTCATGAATAGTCGAACGACTGCTTTGTCTACCCGGCCAACGTGCAGGCCTCGCCTAGTGAGTGATGGGTCGCCGGCAGCGCTGTGCGGTGCCTCCCCCGCTCTCAATGCCCGTGCTACGATCATGGGATCATATTTCAGGCGTGATTGCGCCCGGCATGCAGCCACAGGGCCTGCCGCCGCTGCCTGCCGCCGCTCACTGCCGCCTGCCGCCGCTCACTGCCGCTGCTGGCCCTCCGCCCCTCGCAGCTGCATCAACTGCTAGCTGAGCTCTGAAGGAGCATTAGAAACAGCTCTGGGTGAGCAGCTCAAGTGCAGCTGGTGCCTCAGCGCGCGCTGCCGAGGAGCACTAACAGGGCGGGCAGCGGCGTTTCAAGCGGGAGCAGGCCGCAAGCGGCACAGCTGAAGCGGCACAGCGGCAGGGCAGCACATCGGCAGCAGGAGCAGCAACGGCAGCAGGGGAGCCGGCGGCTGGGCTAGGCGGTGCTGGGCAGGATGCGGATCGAAGAGGTAGCTAGCACCACCAAGACACAGCGGGTGTCCACACACTCGCATGTGAAGGGGCTGGGCCTGCAGGTGCGTTTAGCTGCTTTTTGTTTTGCCCCAGTCCGTTTGGTTCGGTTCAACTGAGAAGCAGCGGGTGTCAAACACACCCGCATGTCAAGGGGCTGGGCCTGCAGGTAAGGAAATTTGCTGTTGTGCTTGTTGTGAGCTGTCCGCTGCCTTCACCTGCTTGGATGCATTGTGCAGTGCAGTCGCCGTGCCAAGCCCGCTGCCTTGTTGTTGCATCTGTTGGTCGCCGCCTGCCGCTCTGCCGGGCCTTTGATTGCAAGGGTGACCGCACAGCAGCTGCCATGACGGCTTTGCATGGGCGCATCGCTGCTGCTAACTACTGCACGTTCCAATGATACGCTGCTGACCAATTGATTTCAGGATGATGGCAGCGCGGTGGCCATGGCGGCTGGATTTGTGGGGCAGGAGAACGCGCGAGAGGCGGCTGGCATTGTGGTGGAAATGATCCGGTGCGGCTGCGGTCTCTGAAACAATGAAAGCGTACGGTTTGTGGGTGGGATCCCCCTTTGGAGGCGGCCGGCATTGTGGAAATGATCTGCGGCAGTTGCTAGGGCTCCATGTGGTCTGATCGCCGCTTGTCTTTCCAGCCCCCGCTGACGCTGTAGCCACACTGCAGACTGAACACGTGGCCAGCCTGCCACCATGCTTGCAGGCAAAAGAAGTTTGCGGGGCGTGCGCTGCTGCTGACGGGTGCCCCCGGCACTGGCAAAACGGCGCTGGCACTGGGCATTGCGCAGGAGCTGGGCACTAAGGCAAGTCTAGGTTTCTATAACATTGTGCTGTGCGGTTGCGTAGTGCTATGGGTTGCTGGCGCAGCGCATTGCACAGGAGCTGGTAACAAAGGTGGGCCAAACTGTAGATGGCTGTGTGTTGATGTGTGCCGCTGCAGTGCAGTCTGTAGGGCGCTGCTTGCAGATTCGGAGCATGTTATGGCCCTGCAGGTGCCGCATGGCAGGCAGCGCGATGTTCATACTCTGTCAATGGTGCAGAACTGATCATTTTCCTCCACTCTGCAGGTGCCCTTCTGCCCCATGGTGGGCAGCGAGGTGTACAATCAACTGACTCAGTTTTCCACCAAATGTTTCACTCAAATGATTCATATTTACACGTGTTTAAATCCCTTCACACTGCAGGTGCCCTTCTGCCCCATGGTGGGCAGCGAGGTGTACAGCGCCGAGGTGAAGAAGACGGAAGTGCTGATGGAGAACTTCCGCCGCGCAATCGGTGAGTAGTAAGCTGGCAATGCCGCTTGGGTTGGCTGATGAACAAAGTGCCGAGGTGAAGAAGGCCGAGGTGCTGATGGAGAACTTCCGCCGCGCCATTGGTGAGCAATGCTGTGCCCACTTTTTTATTACTGGCTGGTTGTTGAGCAAAGCGCCGAGGTGAAGAAGACCGAGGTGCTGATGGAGAACTTCCGCCGTTCGACTGGTAAGGCACCAAGCCCACCTGGTCAACCTTGGCTCAAATTTACGCAGGCGCAGCAGGCAGGCAGGCTTGATTTGACAGGTTGGCAGGTCGACAGGCTGACGGTGAACTTTGCAATTTAATAATCCATGCAGGCCTGCGCATCAAGGAGACAAAAGAGGTGTACGAGGGTGAAGTGACGGAGCTGACGCCGGTGGAAACCGAAAACCCGGGCGGCGGCTATGGCAAGGTGCGGCTGATCTGCAGCTCGTGCTGCTGCGTGCGTCGCACAATGCCGTCGGTTGAGCAACCAGAACATTGCCTCGCTTTGCTGTGGTTCTTCGCAGCCGTGCAGCAGTTGTACCTTGCTGCAGCATGTCTGCGAGACACCAAACCACGCCTCGTGCCGAGCGCTGCAGTGCAAATCCTCTTGTACTGCCTCAATGCACGGGATGCGGCCAGCCGCATGGCGAGCAAGGCCCTGCAGCGTGCAGCCACCCGTCTAACCAAGCTTGCATTGCATCTCGTCCTTCATTTTGCAGGTGGTCAGCTACGTGGCGATTGGGCTCAAGCCGTTCATCAACTATGTGCTGGCTGCTTAGCATCACCGCCTCAATCTGCCAAGCTGCTGCCCTCTTTTGCAGGTTGTCAGCCACGTGGTGATTGGGCTCAAGACGGTGAAGGGCACCAAGCAGCTGAAGCTGGACCCCACCATTTACGACAGCCTGCAGGCAAGTCACGGTGGCGTTCAACGCTTGTTTGGAAGCTGCACATTGTGCAGAGCAGAGCCCTGTCTGGTAGGGTGGAGTCCACACATGGATGTGCAGCCTGCAGGCAAGGCCGTGCAGCGAAGCAGCTGCAGAATGCCGCTCTGCATGCTGACGTCACATGTGCTTGTGCGCTTTGTGCGGTTTGGCAGCTGAGGCTGGGTCAGAGCACAGGAAGCCACCCATTCCTGGCCGTCGCAGCTAATGTTCTGGCTAAAACTCTGTGCCGCAGAAGGAGAAGGTGGCGGCGGGCGACGTGATTTACATCGAGGCGAACAGCGGGGCAGTGAAGCGCGTGGGCCGGTGAGTGCTACTGTGGGTATGTGGGGGCGACACCCTGCACTGGGTTTGTCAGCGTGCAAAGAACAGCCAGCAAAGGCAAGCTCCTGCCTACTCAACACGGCCCACATTGGTCCCATGCGTACGCCTCGCAGGTGTGATGCCTACGCCACCGAGTTTGACCTGGAGGCAGAGGAGTATGTGCCGCTGCCCAAGGGCGACGTGCACAAGCGGAAAGAAATCGTGCAGGCGAGTCGCTCGATCGCCAAATCTGCTGGCACGTTACTGGGCAGGCATTGGTGTAGCACAACCAAAGCAAGCCAGCATCTGCCCAGGGGCGCTGCACAGCCTGACCGCAACAAACACCCTGTTTTCTTGGCGCCATTTTGCAATCCACCGCCGAGCGCGAAGCTGCACGGCCTGGATGCAGCCAGCGCGCAATCCAACTTGTTGTATTTACATCAATTTGTTACTCAACCTGCAGGACGTGACGCTGCACGACCTGGACGCGGCAAACGCGCGGCCGCAGGGCGGGCAGGACATCCTGTCCATGATGGGGCAGGTGGGAGCATCACGTTGTTTTGTTTGGCCTATCCGACTGCAGGCTGTTGTTAGGCGTTTCACAGTGCAGGGAATGCTGCATGCAGAGACACTCGAAGTGCAGTTGCTGCCCTTTGGCAGCCACCTGTGTGTTATATAACAACTCAAATTGTGCGGTTGTTTTTTGCCTGCAGCTGCTCAAGCCCAAGAAGACGGAGATCACGGACAAGCTGCGGCAGGAAATCAACAAGGTGGGCAGGCTGTGTGATGGCCAACCGGCCCAGCATGTGTGCTGCGTTTAGAAGTTGAGTTGAGGCACACAGGGCACATTCCTCATTTCTCAATGCATCCTCCTTTCCTGTCTTTATCCAGGTGGTCAACCGCTACATTGACCAGGGCGTGGCAGAGCTGGTGCCCGGCGTGCTCTTCATTGATGAGGTGCGAAGAATTACAGCGATGGCTTGGCTCCAGAGTTGAGGGGCTGTTCACAGACCAAACGTCAGCTGGTGCCTAGTGGGCAGTTAGGTACCTCAGCAGCCTGCATTGCCCAAAGCCTTTTCACAGCAGCAGCAATTTTGCATCTGCAGGTGCACATGCTGGACATTGAGTGCTTCACCTACCTCAACCGCGCGCTCGAGTCCAGCCTGGCGCCCATCGTGGTGCTGGCCACCAACCGCGGGCTGTGCGAGGTGCGTTCTTTGCTTCAAAAACCTGTGCTGGGCACTATTGTCACGCACTGGTTTTTGTCGCATTTCTGGTGCCGTGTAGGTGGGCCTTTGCCCCATCTGGCTTCTGGCCGCCAGCCGCGCAGTTTCAGCTGCTGAGCGGCCTATGGGCGGCCTATGGCCTACTCCCCTCTCCTTGATTGCAGGTGCGGGGCACGGGCATGGTGCCCCCCCATGCCCAGGCATGGTGCCCCCCCATGCCAAGGTCTCCTTTCGGATTGCAACACCTCACTGCTTGCTGTTTGTACAACCCTCCACACAGGTGCGGGGCACCGACATGGTGTCCCCCCACGGCGTGCCGGTGGACTTGCTGGACCGGCTTGTGATCATCCGCACGCAGGTGGGAAAAGTTACCTGAGGCTAATTGAATGTTGCGCCTGGTGTGTGCACTGCAAGCGTGCCTCGCCCGTGCGCATGCGGGCCTCCTTCCACAACCTTGACGCATGAACCTGATGAGCTGGCGGGTGGTGCCAGCATGCTCTTTCCACGCTCGATCTGCTTGCATATCGCGTGCTCACGCCCCTTTTATTGCAGCCCTACACGCTGGAGGAGATGGTGCAGATCCTGGCCATCCGCGCACAGGTAGGCGCAGTGCCCATCTGTATTGCTCTGGCCTTCACCATGATTTCTAGCTGCTGCTGGCTGCTCCAGTAGCTGGTGCCCCGTGCTGCTGCCTGCGCTCGCTGGCGTGTGGATGGCATCAGCAGTGGTATGCTGGTCTCGCACGTTGCATCTCTGTCTCCTGACCATCCCTCCATCTCACCACAGGTGGAGGGCATTGCTCTGGATGAGGAGAGCCTGTCGTACCTCGGGGAAATTGGGGAGGAGACGAGCCTGCGGCACGCGGTGCAGGCAAGTGGTGTATTTTGGGCTGTGTATGGCAGGTTGACTGCAGGCTGCTTCTGTGCTCGGCAGTCCGCCTCTGTGCAGCTGTTGATGAACATGACAGGTAACCGGCCCTCAAGCCGACCCTCAAGCCGACCCTCGAATTGGCTGCTCTCTTGTTTCAGCTCATGACGCCCGCGGCGGTGCTGGCGCGCACCAACGGGCGGGAGGCGGTTTCACGAAGGGACGTCGAGGAGGTGCACACGCTGTTCAGGTGGGCTGATCGCTGTCTCGTAAATTGCACTGCTGCACCTAGCTTCAGCTGCTGCGGTACTTGTGTGCGCGTGGGGAGCGGCGACGGGCTTGATGCATCCAACCGCACACATTGGCTTGCTGAGAACCGCAGTTGCCTTGGTTCCCCCTCTGGCTGCAGGGATGCCAAGTACTCAGCGCGGCTGCTGATGGAGCAGGCAGACAAGTACATCACGTGATTCATCCAGCAGCATCGCTTGAGGGGACACAGCCTCAGTCGATCGACTGGCGCCGCCTTGCCGCTTCCGCCGCTTGCCGCCGCATGAGCGCCAGCTGCCGCTGCCATGCCGGGCTTAGATCCATTGATCGGTCACCAGCGCTGTGTAACGAGCGCACAATGGCAGCAGCGCACTTGCGAGGCTGCAGCGCGCCTTTCACACTTAGCCTGATGTGGACGTGCCTCCTCCGCGCCTGATAGGGTACTGCAACTGATCCAGGGGGGCGTCCTCGATTGCCTGGCAGAGCGACAGCGCCCCACCGCTGCCCAGCGCGATGCCCCAGCCCCGCTCTTCGCCTACACGGGCCTGAGGTGCCCGTCACGCAGCAGGCATGGAGCAGGGTGCCGTCTCATGCGTGGATGACGAGGAGGAGGCGCTGGTGCAGCGCCTGGTGGAGCTTCAGACGGCGCCGCCGCCTGCCGCCGCTGCCGCCAATGACGCTGCTGCCGCCGCCAAGCAAGCTTGGTATGCAGACGCATTCAGCTTTCTGCAGCGCCATGGCAGCGAGCACTGGTGGTGCCGGCATGGCGATGTGACGGCAGGTGGGTGCTGGCTTGCAAGTCGTGGGAAGGGCCGACGTGCCGCTGTGTGAATGCAACACCTGCTGGTGGCGCCGCACCGCTCCCCCTATGTTGCCTCTAACATGCCAATCAATCTCGGCTGACCTTTCTAGTATTACTGTGCCCTTTCCAATCACCTGCTGCAGGCCTGGCAGAGGTGCTGCGCTACCATGCTGAGCAGCCGCTGGTGCAGGGCATCTGGCGTGCCATGGCGGCGCAGCTGGCCGCCTGCACCGACTGCGTCAATGCCTACCACTCCGCACAGGCATGTGTTTGGCTTGCAAGAGAACTGGAATTGCTACTGGGTGGGAGGGGGGCTAGGTGCCGTGTGCTGGGTGCTGCCACTGCCGCCGCTGCTGCTGCTCCCGCTGCATCCAGAGCTGTTTGTCGCGCCCACACTGCTGTTGCCGCCGCTGCTGCGGCCCACGTGCTGCCGCCGCTGCCTTGAATGTCCGCCATTGCCACAGTGCTCTGTCACTTGGCGCCACCTCTCCTGGCATCCCTGCCTGGCTGTGTGCAGGACTTCTTCGCTGAGCAGTTCAGCGCCGAAAGTTCCGGCCCCCTGCTGGCCGTGCTGCGCACGCTGGACGGAGAGCGCGTGGCAGGAGCACTGGCGCGAGTGCAGGTGGGCCCTGATACAATCGTACCAGGCTTTCCGGGGGAGTTGAGAACTGTCACCATGGTGGTTGGAGAGCGAGTGGCGGGCGCTCTGGCCCGGGTGCAGGTGGGCTTGGCTGCAAGTAACTCACTTCCCTGTGGACGCGATCACTGATGTTATATTCTGTGTTGCCGCTGCAGGAGGGGCAGGAGCCGCAGCCGCAGCTTATCGCCATCCCGTATAAGCCTCCCTGTATTGAGGCGCTGCTCTCTCTTTCTGCTCTACAGGGGCTTCCAGAAGGGCAGGAGCTGCCACCGGAGCTGATCACTGCGCTCTTCGAGGCACTGTCCTATGATGCCCTGCTCGAGGGTGAGCCAACCAGCTAGAGTCGGGGCGTGCTTGTGGGCTCTGGATCTGCTGCACGGCCTGCAGATACTAGGTACAAGATGATTGCTTGCCTAATCAACACTCCGCGCTCGTCTGTGATAACTGCGCCCATGCACAGACGCTGAGGTGGCGGACAGCCTGGCGGCCGCGCTGTGCACGCTCTCCGCACGCTATGACCTGGCGCTTGCCGAACCGGGGGGCGCTCGCTACCCGGGGGCTTATCGCCTGCTGGCCCACCAATCCTCCGACGTCCGCCGCCTGGTGAGTGGATTTAGTGGCAAGTTTCAATCTGCAAGTGTTACCAGCCGATAGGACCCGGCCTGCGACCGCCTGGGACTGCAGCTGTGCTTCAGTGGATTGCCAGCGCAAAGCTGTACTTGTTTGCTGATGCCCTGACCCCGCAGGCAGCAAGCATGGTGCGCACCTGGGGTCCTTTCGAGGACGCTGCATCCCTGGAGGCAGTGGTGCCCACACTGCAGAGCTGGGCCGAGCTGCTGGAAGGGGGCAGCCCTGCAGCAGGCAGCTCAACAGCCGCTGCCAACGGCAGCGCCCGCCCGCCTTTCCGGCCGCCCGCCGTGGCGGTGTGGCGCGTTCTGCACGGCGTGCTGCCGCTGCTGCAGGGCAGCGCCGGTGCAGTGCTGCTGCAGCGGGTGCCCCGGCTGGCGCCTGCTGTGCTGGCTTGGGTGGGAGGCAAAAGGGACGAAGGCGAACTGTGCACTTGGTTTGCCGTCAGTTGCTGGTCTCACTTGCTGGCAGCAGCCGGCCCCGCAGCGCTGCAGCACGCAGCCGCCAGTCCTGCAGCGCTGGTGCAGCAGCTGGCAGCCACAGCAGCAGGCAGCTCGAGCGAGAGGCTTCACAAGGCTGCAGCAGAGGCTGTGGCTGCTACACTGCTACATGCAGGCAGCAGCGGCAGCTTGGCAGAGGCAGTGGCAGCGCTGCGGCGGGGCCTGCTGTTCCTCCTGCACGACATTCCCCAATCGGCAGCTGCTTCGGCTGGCCAGGCGCAGCAGGCGCAGCAGGCACAGCAGGCACAGCAGGGCGCCTCTCAGCTCACCGTGGCCGTTGCAGAGGCGGCCGCATTTGGGGCCCTGCTGAGCCTGCTGGGCCAGGGCGGCAGTGCAGCAGATGCAGCCTTGCGGTGCGCACACTACTGGGTGCAGCCGCTCTGTGCCAGCCTGCGGCAGCGAGGGAGCGACCAAGCGGCAGCCGTGGCTCCCCAGCGCAGCCCCGCCCTGTTTGCGGCAGCAGACAAGGCTGCACTGCGACTGGCGGCCGCTCTGCTGGCAGGAGAGGCTGCAGCTCTGAGCGGCGATGCTGGCAGCGACAGTGCAGACGGTGCAGTGGCGGCAGTGGCAGCAGCAGCGGCAGAGCAGGGTGGCGCCTGGCAGTGCATCCCTGCGCTGTGGCGCACGCTGGCAGCGTGCTCCGCCAGCCAAGAGTGCAGCGCCCTGCTGCTGGGAGCTTCAGCTGCCCTTTCACAAGGTTCCAGCCAAGGCGGCACATCGTCCTCGGCATCAGCAGCAGTATCTGGAGCAGCACCCGCACCAGCAGGCTTTGCTGCGCCTGTCCTGGCCAGCACCCTAGGCTCAGAGATCAAGTCGGCGCAGCGGGCGCTGCCGTCGCAGGCACTGAGAGGCTACTGCCTGCATGAAGGTGCGGTGGGCAGACTGCCTGCGTTCGCAGCTGTGCAAGCCACGTGCTTTGCCTGGGTCATGAATTCAACCATCGCTGCGTGCCCTTGGTGTACCCACCTGCAAGTCATTTTCGACAACTCCATACCAGCGTCCCCACTCTATCACAGACGCCTCGGAGCCATCGCCAGCAGCAGTGGCCGTGCACCACGGCCCTGCGTTCCTCTCTGAGCAGCTGCAGCAGGCGGCGGCCGAGCACCTGGCTCTGCTGACGCAGTGCTGCCGCGGCAGCACGGGCGCGGCAGCACCGCCCGGCCAGCGGCACTGGGCAGCTGACCCGCAGCAGTGGCAGGCACAGGTGGCGCTGCCGCTTGCCAGCCTGCTGCTGGCGCCCAATCTGCTGCTGAGGGCGGCTGCTGAGGAGTATGCAATGGCAGCAACTAGGCAGGGCTCAGCCCCAGCTGCAGCCTCTGTGCTGGCGCAGCTGCACCCAGCTGCCGCGCCGCCGCTGCAGCCGCTGCTGGCCAAACTGGCCAAGCAGCCCGGCAGGGCGCAGCAGGCACAGCAGCAGGCACGTCAAGCACAGCACGTGCAGCAGCAGCAGACGCAGCAGGCGCAGCAACCGGGCGCAAACGCCTTCCGCTTTGTGCGACAGCTGCCGCAGATGGGGAGGCCGGCAGCGCCTGCGAGCCAGCGGCAGCGGGCGGAGGCGGCAGGCAGCGCTGCAGGGCAGCAGCGACCGCTCAGTGCAGCAGCTGCAGCTGCTGGGGCTGAGGTCATTGACCTCACAGAGTCATCCCCACCTAGAGTGCCGGCTCTGCCAGCACCGCCTCCAGCAGCTGCAGGGGCTGCACCTGTTGCAGTCGCTGCCAAGCCTGCCCAGCAGCAGCAGCGGCAGCGGCAGCAGCAGCAGCAGGAGGCGGCAGCGGCAGATGTGCCTCGGTACATGCAGTGGCCCTCGAGGCAGCAGCAGCAGCCCGCTGTGCAGCAGCCTGCGGCGCGGCCGACGGCACAGCAGGCCCAGCGCCAACCTGCCAAGCCAGCGGCCAGGCAGCAGCCTAGCGAGCGGCCGTTGGCCGGCAACCGCAGCCAGCAACCGCCTGCCCAGCAGCCACAGGAGCGGCAGGCCCAGCATCAGCAGCGGCAGGCCCAGCCACAGGAGCGGCAGGCCCAGCAGCAGCAGCGGCGACAGCAGCAGCCACAGCAGCAGCCTCAGCAACAGCAGCAGGGCAGTGCAGCCCAGCCAGAGATAGATGTGGACAGCTTGTGGCCAAAACAATGGCCAGCCCGCAAGCCGAGCACCCTCAAGCCTGCAGGTGCAGCCGCCTCTCAGAGTGCAGTTGTGGACCGAAGTGGCAGTAGGACCGACAGCAGGGTGAGCAGCAGGGCCGGTGGCAGCAGGGGTGGCAGCAGGGGAGGCAGCCGCGGCAGCAGCCCTGAGGCTGCGATAGGCAGGAGCTCGAGGGTCGATCAGCGGCGGCCATCTAGCAGGAGTGGCAGCCCCGAACCGCTGCGCAGGGCAGCTGGCGCAGCAGGCACAGCAGGCGCAGCAGGTGCAGCAAAGCAAGCGGGCTCAGCAGGCGCAGCAGGTGCAGCAGGCGCGGCAGGCGCAGCAGGCACGCTGCCCTTCCGCATACCCAAACGGGCAACAGCGCAGCAGAGCGTCCCTGCCGCAGCCCCCAAGCCAGCTGCCGCTGCTGTTGCACGCAAGCAGCCAAGTGCAGCAGCTGCAGCAGCCCCAGCGCAGCCGCCCCGGCCGCCCCCACGCGCCGCCATTGTGCCGAGCGGCGTCAGCCTGCCTGCCCGGAAAGTCCTGCCAGCTGCACAGCAACAGCTGCAGCAGCAGCAGAGGCAGCCCTCGCTGACTCGAGAGGCGTTGGAGGAAGACGACAGCTTGTTTGCTGGCCTGGATGTTGCGCCAGCAGGCGCGGCAGGCACAGCAGGCAGACTGGCCCTGCCGCGGCTGCAGCAGGCGCTGCCGGCGGCCCCAGCGCGCCGCATTGTGCGTCTGGCGGCTCCTCCGCCAGCAGCGGGAGGCAGGCGCGGTGTGCGTGCTGAGGGCGCTGCGCTTGCTGTGCCGCTGTGGCAGCAGCGCCGCATGGCAGCGGGCGAGGTGCGGCAGCAGCAGGCGTCGGCTGCCCCGCTGCTGTCAATGGATCAGTTGCTGCAGCAGCTGCTGTCCTGGGACCCTGCCACCCTCATGTCTGGTGGTGGCAGCGAGCTCGAGGGGCTGAGTGTGCCGGTCCGCTTTGAAAGCTTAGGCCACTACACTCAGGTGAGCTGGCCCCTTGGATGGGGCAGGTAGTCTCAGCTGGCGTGGCATTTGCCTCTCTGTTGGTGGGTTTTCAGCACTCGGCTGTTTGCCCGCGTGCAAACGGCTGGCAGGTTTGCGAACTTCCAACAACGCCGCGCTGCTCCTTTCCCTGCTGCGCGCAGGTGTTCAGCCGGCTGCTGCTCGAAGAGGTGCGTGCACACCTGCAGCAGGCTGCAGAAGAGAGCCCTGCAGCAGCGGCTCTGTGCAGCGGCAGGGGCGGCAGCGCTGGCAGGGGCGGCGGCAGCAGAGACGGTGGCGGCGGCGGCTCTCCAGGCTGGCCAGAGGTAGCAGCTGCCCTGGCAGCTTCGGTGGCTGTGCCCCTACAGCTGCAGGAGGTGCAGCGGCAGTCCGACCTGCACATGCTGCGTTTTGAGCCCAGCAGCGGTACCGCAGCGGGCGGCACAGCGGGGGGGCAGACCCTTTCGGTTGCTGAGTTCGGCCGGTCCAGCGGCGTTCGGGCAGACGATCTACTGCTGCTGGTCAGCCGGCCCAGCGGGGGAGCAGGCGCAGCGGCAGCGGCAGCGGCGGCAGGCGCACCTCCGCCGCGGCCCGCTGTGCTGCTGGCAGCGGTTGAGTCTGTGCACCAGCAGCAGCTGGCGGAGGGGCGGCAGACGCAGGGCAAGGCTGGGCGGGCGCGCAAGTTGCTGCTCACCACACGTGCCAACTTGCGCGGTGCGGGCAGCGCCGCCTCGGCAGCTGCAGCTCCCGGCTCATCTTGGCAAGCGGTCCGCCTCATGAGCCTGACCCCCCACCTGCGCCAGCTGCAGGCGCTTGTGGCAGCGCAGCGGCTGCCGCCGCTGCTGCTCGCAGAGCTGCTGTCACCCGGCACAACTGCCGCTTCGCGGCAGGCGCCGCAGCAGCTGGCTGCGGTGCAGCCTCCGCTGCCGTCTGCCCTGCTGGCGGCCCTGCAGAAGCAATACGACACCAGCCAGCAAGCAGCCATTGCAGCGGCAGCAGCCGGCTACCAGCCGGCAAGCGCTGCGGCACAGGGTCGTGGCACGGCAGGCAGCGTGGGAGGCAGTGCGGACAATACACACAGCAGCGGCAACGGCATGTCCCGTTCCCAAGGCAGCAAGCAGCTGGTGCTGGTGCAGGGGCCTCCGGGCACAGGCAAGACCTCTGCTATCCTTGGAATGCTGTCCGCCTTCCTTGCAGCCAACTCCCCCAAACTCGGCAGCAGCAAGGCCAGCAGCAGGGCCGGCGCAAGCGGCAGCAGCAGCGAGGCGGCGGCAGCACGGCGCCACCCGCTGGCAGTCGTCAACCCGACGGTTCGGGTGCTGCTGTGCGCTCAGTCGAACGCGGCAGTGGATGAGCTGTGCGCACGGCTGGCAGCTCGCGGCGTGGTGGGCAGGTGCGTTAGTTGGACAGCGGTGTGTGGTGTGCTGCTGGTCAGGTATGCTGCTGCCCTGGGCCGTGTGCTGACTTGTTGTCGCGCAGCTGGGCTGGTGCGCTGGTGTTGCCCATGTGTTTTGTGCGCACCGCATTTGCCCTGTTGCAGGGACGGCGTGCAGCGCCACGTCTCTCTCGTGCGCTTCGGCCCGCTGGAGGCGGTCAGCCCTGATGCAGCGGTGCACCACATTGACGCGGTCGCTGCAGCCATGGAGACCGCTGACGCAGGCATGGGCGAAACCTCCGGTGGGCTGAACTGGCTGTGCGGTGTGCTGCGCTGTGCGTGCTGTGTGTGGCATGCCGTGCTGTGGTTGCTGCGGCCATGGAGACAGCCTACGCTGGTGTTCTCGAAGCTCCCGTAAGACAGTGCAGCATGGGCTGGATCAGCTTTTGGATCAGTAGGAGTGCTATGATTTGCCTGCTTGTCATCCTGCTCCACCCTGTCCACGCTCTCACCGACCTTGCAGGCCAGTCATCCCAGCTGGCATCCCGCCTGCAGTCCCTGCGCCAGCAGCTGCAATCGGTGCAGCAGCAGATTGATGCCTGCGACGGAGCCATGGAGGAGAGTCGGGCGCGCAAGCGGCGGCGGCTGGAGCGGCAGGAGAGGGGCAGACAAGACGAGGGGCGGCTGGGCGGCGGTGGGCGGCAGCGGGGCAGCAGCAGCAGAGAGAACTTCAGCAGCAGGGAGGCAAGCAGGGAGCCCGGCAGCAGCAGAGAGGCAGGCAGCGAGGGCGGCAGCAGCAGCATGGATTTGAGCGATAGTGCCAGCGAGGGACAGGACGGCTGGGGCGCTGGAGACGATGCAGCAGTAGCAGCAGCTGACCCGCCCTTCCCAAGCAGCCAGGAGGTGCGGCAGCAGCTGGGCTCGCTGCTGCAGCGCAAGCAGCAGCTGAAGAAGGAAGTGACTGCGGCGGCAGCTGCTCTGCAAGCGGGGGTGGCGACCAGGCGCAAGGAGCTTCGTGCCGCAGTTGTGGCGCAGGTCTGTGCAGGGGTGGAGGCGCAGAAAAGAGACGTTGCGCCATGTCGGCGGCATTGTATGGATGGTGGAGTGGTGGAACGTGACAAGGTGGATTGCAGGGAGCTGTCTTATAACGCCAGCGCGCCACCCCTGTTCTCATCTGCCCTGCAGAGCGAGGTGGTGGCAGCCCCGCTGAGCAGTGTCATGCTGCAATGTCCTGGGTTTGCATCAGAGTGTGTGTATTCCAGTTTGACCCCCTCTGCAGAGCGAGGTTGTGGCGGCCACGCTGAGCAGTGCAGGCGGCGAGCTGCTGCAGCTGCTGCCGAGGGCCGGCGGAGCCCCCGGATGGACAAATGGCGGCAGCGCTGCGCCGTTGCTTGGCTTTGATGCAATCATTGTGGACGAGGCTGCCCAGGTGCTTGTTTTCCTTACATTTTCAAATGGTGCTGGCTGGGTGCTGCTATGGCTTGCTGGTCGGTGCCGTGCCGCTGCTTGGCTTTGACGCCACAGTTGTCGACGAGGCAGGCCCCCGCCGGTCGCTGACATGCCCCGCTCTCTCCTTCGTCACTTGGGCAGGCTCTGGAGCCCTCGGTGCTCATCGCCCTGCAGCTGCTGGCCCCTGCCGGCCGCCTGGTGCTGGTGGGAGACCCCCAGCAGCTGCCTGCCACTGTCGTGTCCCGTGCCGCGGCGGCGGCCGCCCTGGCACAGTCGCTGTTCGAGCGCCTGATGCAGGCAAGGCTGGGTTTGGGTGGGGTTTGAGCCGTGCACCCCGCTCCTGCAATGAAACGCGGGCCCTGCCTCACTGTCCCCTGCTTCAGTTGCTCTCAAACTGTCTGTAACCCCCTCCGCGTGCGCTGCAGGCCGGCTACCCGCTGTGCTGGCCATGCTGCTTGCTACAGAGTTGATCCGCTCCAATTATTGCTGAGACCAGCCCCATGAAATTGACTGCAGGCTGGCTACCCGATGTTGCCTACCGCTTACCAACCACACACTACGTATGGCACAGGCTGCAACCGTCTCAAGCCACCATCCCCTTTTTTCTGCAGGCCGGCTACCCGCTGTGCATGCTGCGCCAGCAGTACCGCATGCACCCCGCCATCTCCGCCTGGCCCTCCGCCTTCTTCTACCAAGGCGAGTTGTTAGCACTGGGTGTCTCCGTGAGCCCTGACGCGTTGCTCGGCTTCATACTCTGGTTTTGCTGCATTTTTGGAAGGATCAGGATGCCCAGCCCTCCGCCTTCTTTTACCAAGGCCAGTAGGCTTGGAATTGCTTGCTGGATGCACGCCTGAGGGGTCCATGTTGGCTGGCAGTTCACAGATGTAGATGCTCGACCTCGTCCTTGCACACAAGCTGCGCGATGCCGCTGCCGTGGCGCCCTCTGCCAGCACAATCTGGGGTTGCCTCATTCTAACCATGTAACCGGCCCATGCCACATGCTGCCTCTGTGCATGCAGGCAAGCTGCAGGATGCAGCTGCCGTGGCGCCGTCTGCAAGCGGCGGCGGCGGCCGCGTGGCGCCCTGGCACGCGCGCCGCTGCTTCCCTCCACTGGCCTTCTGGGATGTGCACGAGGTAGGATGTCCGATTGTTGCCACGCTTTGATGTCATTTTAGGAGAAGTGAGCTCGAGGCCGTTAGCAGCTCGCACAAAACAGGCGGCAACTGCTTGTTTGGTCTGCATGCCGACTCGACTGCCGCCATTGGCGCTTTGCGGCGGTTTAACAAGTTGTGCTCCCTACTGCTGCCCAGGGCCTGGAGCGTGGAGGGGCGGGGGCCTCGCTCAGCAACGCAGAGGAGGCAGAGGTGGCCTGGGCGCTGTACGCACGTGCGTGTGTGCCACCGGCTTTCAGTTCAGTGCAGCAGCAAGATTGCAGAAATGATGTTCCCACAGCCCTGCCCGCTGCTGCCGCTTGCATGCGCAGCACCCCTCGCATGCGCAGCAACGGCATACCCACTTTCTACTTTACTGGCTTGTCCTGCAGGCCTCACTGAGCGGTACCGGCAGGACGTGGGTGACGTGGCGGTCCTGACGCCGTACAAGGCTCAGCTGGCGCAGCTGCGCCGCACCTTCCAGCAGGTAGGTGCTTTACAGCTGAATAGGTATTTCTTACATGAACGACTTTGCCGCGTCGCACTTGTGTCCTGCCTAGGCCTCATCCCAGAACTCTCTCTCCACCCTCCCTTTCTTGCAGCGGGGCGGGTCGGCGGCGGTGGACGCGGTACAGTTTGCCACCGTGGACGGCTTCCAAGGCCGGGAGGCGGACGTGGTCATTTTCTCATGCGTCAGGTAAGCAATTTCTGTGAGTGCCAGATCATATGTGCGCGCACCGTGGACGGCTTTCAAGGGCGGGAGGCCGATGTGGTCATCTTTTCCTGTGTGCGGTGAGCCATTGGTTCAGTGTTTCCCGTGGCAGGTGAACTGCTGTCACCTGATGGCATGCAATCACACGGGCACCCAATACCGGTGACGCGCCCTCACTGCTCGCCATGCTCCCCTCCGTCTCTCTCGCCCACGCAGGGCGCACAGCGGCGGCAGCGGCGGCGGCGTGGGCTTCCTGTCAGACGTGCGGCGCATGAATGTGGCGCTGACCCGCGCCCGGCGCTCGCTGTGGATTGTGGGGCACGCCGACACGCTGGCGGGCTGCCAGCCATGGCAGGTAGGGAGCTGGTTTGTGCACTGCGGTTTGACCGGCTGTTTGTGTCGATTGTGGGCCACGCCGACGCGCTGGCGGGCTGCCAGCCCTGACAGGTAAGGGGATGCCGAGTTGTGCAAAGGGTACTGAAACGAGGTTCCAGCAAATGAGGTACTGCGGCAGGGTGCCCTGTAACGTAGCATGCTTCTGCCCTCCTGCACAGGAGCTGATGACGCACTGCCGGCAGCAGCGGCGCCTGTTCAGTGCAGAACCACCCTACAGCCGCTTGGTGGCGTGAAGCGCAGCACAGGCATCAGCAGGCAGCACCAGCTACATGATAGAGCGTCCAATGAGAGCCACTGGCCGCAAGTCAGCTGAAGTGGGAGCAACAGCAGCTCTTTCCAATCCATTTCTGTCCATACCAGTGTCCAACAGCATGTTTACAGTCAGGTAGCTTTCTTCCAGTAAATAAAGTAGCTGCATTGCAGTGCACATTGCAGTGCGATGCTCAACTGTAAAACACAACATGTCAGCACTCCAAGCAGGCTGCCAGGTGCAAGGCGTAAGATTAGCAGCCGGAACTGTTGCTGGATTTGTTCACTCAGTTCAACGCAACGTTGCTTCACTCAGTCTAGCGCTCGCTCCACTTGGTGCAGCATGCGGTCAACAGCGCACAGCAAGTCATCCAGCGGCCCGCAATCAACTGCCTCTGCCGCTGCCTCTGCCTGCCCAGCGTGCGGCGCGCCGGGCGGCAGCAGCAGTGTTGGGTTTGCCGCTGCGCCGCCGCTGCGTGCCAGCCGGTGGCTTCCGGCCCGAAGGGGGTGAAGCCCGCTAGTCAGGCTGCCCGCTGCCAGCAGATCTGGAAAGCCGGTGCCGCTGCTGCCTACTAGCTGGCCAGCACCGCCGCTGCTGCCAAGCAGCAGCCCCTCCATAGAGTGGGGCAGCAGTGTGCTGGCATCGTAGATGGGAGTGCCCCGCGGCCGTTGCTGCTGCTGCCGCCGCGCCTGCCCCCACGGCTGCCGGCTTTCTCCGGAGTTGGGCCTTGGTGCAAAGGGCGTGGTGCGGGCACTGCCGCTGCCGCTGCCGCTGCTGCCGCCACCGCGCTTGGGCTGCTTGCCGCCGCCGCCCCAGGGGGCATCCTCTCGCATGCTGCCAGTACCAACACTTTGCCGGCGCTGCTGCCGCGCCTGCTGCGCCTGCTGCGCCTGCTGCGCCTGCCCTCCGCCTGCTGCCCGAGCACCCCGGCCGGCGGCTGGAGGGCCGATCGACGGTGACAGCGAATACATGGCAGGCTCGCCGCTGCTGCTGCCGGACCAATCTGTTTCCCTGGGCCAGGCAACACCGCCTCTGGCCGCCCGGCTGGCCGTGGCAGGCCGAGCATGCTCTCCGTGTGCAGCCCGCTGCACCGACAGCGGCGGCGCTGTGGCTGGGGGGGCTGCACGAGCAGCCGGCAGGCTTGCCAGGCGGCCAGCGGTGGGCGTTCCCGGCCGTGAGGCTGTGGGGGTGCTGCCCCCTGGTGGGATGCCGCCGGGTGTGCCTGCCCCGGGAGTGCTGGCGCCGCTGGCGCCGCCCTCCCAGCGGGTGCTGGTTTTGGGCCGCACCGCCTTCCAGTCGGGCAGCTTCTGTGGCAAACAGAAAGACGGAACGGTGGTATCTATAGCTGTACATTGGCGGAAATGCTCGGGAGAGAACATTCCCGCATGCCAACTAACTGCAAAAGCAGGCAGACAGCTCCATGTTTCCTAAACTCAAACCAACCCTAGCACAGGCGCTCACCTGCATGGGCACCATCTGGCTGCGCCGCCGCAGGAACGGGCGCGGTGGCTTGCGCTCAGCACCATCATCGCCGTTGCCTCCATGCAAATCCCCTTGCTGCTGCTCCTGCTGCTCCGGATGCTGGTACCCTTGCTGCTGCTGCTCCTGCCGCTGCCGATGAGGTTGCTGTGCCTGCCGCTGCTCGTCCTGGGAAGCGCTGCTGCCTGGCGACTCATGTTGCTCAGCCGCCTGCTGCTGTTGCGAGTCCTGCTGCTGCAGTCTGCTCTCCTGCTGCTGCTGCTGCGGCGGCGGCGTTGCTGCCTGCTTGGCTGTTTCATTTGCTGCCTGCTCAGCAGCCTGCCGCCCCCGCTGCTCTGCCTGATCTGCCAACCGGTCTGCCGCCGTCTCCTCGGCAGGCTGCTCCAGCTGCTCCAGCTGCAGCGGCAGCCCTTCCCCACAGCTGCTGCGCAGGCCTGGTGCCGCCAGTGCGCTGTCTCCTCGCTGCAGCAGGCGGCGCTGCTTCAGCCGCTGCAGCGCCTGCGCCCGCCCTCCGGCTGAGCACGGCCGGCCGCCGGCTGCTGCCGCCTCGCCTGCTGCTGGGCCTGGCGCAGCTGCAGGCTGTAATGCAGGCGGAAGGGCAGCATCACTGACCTCGGCCACTGCCTCCCTGCTGCTGCCACCTGTGCCAGCGGATGCGGGGTGCTCCTCTGTATCCTGCCCAGCATCGTCTGCAGCGCTGCATGCTGCCCTGCTGGCATCTGGCATTGCCGCTGCACCCACAGCAGGCTCGGCGGGATCAGCAGCCGGCTGCACTGCCTGCTGTGCCAGCTGTGCGAAATTCTGTACTTGCTGCTGCTGCACCCCGGCCTCAGCCGACGCACGTGCCGCCTGGTCGAAAGCGAGGCGCAGCGGCTGAATGCCCACTGGAGAGCACGGCTGGCCCGCAGGGCTGGTCAGCAGCTGCAGCGCCGCCGAGAGAAGCGGCAGCGGGCTGGCGGCCAGCTGCGGCGCCGCCCCGCCGCCGCGCTGTGCGGATGCTGGGCGTGCTGAGACCGCTGCAGGGCCGGCTGCATTACCTGCTGGTGCTGCTGCTGCACCCAGCTCTCCTCGCTCAGGGCTGGCCACTTGCACGACATCACCCTCCTCCGAAGCGAATGAGTGGAAACTGCTCCCGCTGCTGCAGCTGGCGCTGGCCGGAGGGGCGTCTGCCGCCGCCTTCCGCTGGTCTGCAGGCGTCGCTGGCGCTGCCTGGGGCTGCCGTTGCTGCTGCTGCCGGGACCATGGCACCCCTGCCTCCTGCTGCTTCCGGGACAGTGGCACCCCTGCCTCCTGCTGCTGCCGCTGCTGCACACCCGCCTGCTGCTCCCCCAGTTCTCCGCCAGCCTGCGCCTGCAGCCCTTGCTGCTGCTCCAGCGCCGACGATGCAGCCCCAGACGGCTGCTGCTCCGCCAGCCCGGTTCGCAGAGGGCAGAAACGCCGCTCAAACAGCTGTGCTGCATAGCGGTGGTAGCTGTCAATCGGCTGCTCAGCTCCTGCCGCCGCTGCCAGCCGCTCGTGCAGCTGCGCGGCGTCGGTCACCGGTGTGGCTGCCGCTGAGTGGCTGCGCTGCCGCCGCCGCTGCTGCAGGCGGTCTGCCGTGAGGGGCGCACGTGTGGGCGAGCGTGCCGGCCGGGGGTCGGGCGGAAGGCCAGGAGAGCCAGGTGCGCTGGCCGGCAGGTGTGGGGGCAGCGGGGAGTTGGGCAGGCTGCGCACAGCGCAGCGCGGCGGCAGCGCCGGCGATCCGGGGTCAGTTGCTCGTCGCCGGGCGGGCGACAGGATGGCCTGCGCTGCTACCTGCATGAGGTAGGAAGGCGGTGAGAGGTGGACATCGGTTACGGCCCAGCGTGCATCACGCCTGCAGCTGTTGCATTGCCGGTCTGCTTCTGCCGCGCAAGCACTGCACGCCGCACAACCTTGCGGCCTGCATCTTGCCTGCGCCTGCTGCTCCTGCAGCGACTCATAGGCCACCTGCAGCTCGCGCAGGTGGTGCCTGATGCTCGCCCGTGCCTGCAGCAGGGCGGGGAGGCACAGGCAGGCGTGGTGATGTTGGGCGCAGGCGGCAGGCGGCGGCGACGGCTTGGAGGCGACTGAGCAAACGGCATGTGCGATGTTGCGATAGCCAGCACGTCACGCCGGCATCTGCACAGCGGCAGGGAGGCCGTAGGCGGCCAGCGCCCAAAAGCAACTTTGGCCAGCGACGCTTCCGGGCCCAGTCCCACGCCCTCACCGATTTCGGCGGAGATCCCTCACGCGCTGGGGCGGCCATGCCGCCCAGGCGGCTCGTGAAGCGTCAGCACTTCAACTTCCCCGCCTCCTCCGCTTGTCGCCTGGACAGAAACAATGCCCCGTTGCAACACGGGAATGCACGGGAGCTGGGATGCAAGGCCTGATGAGCTTGCAAGTTGAAATGCGGCGCCGCGTCCGCTGGCGCCGACGGCAGCCGGGTTGGCAGCAAGGGGGCTTTACAGGGACTGACACAGCATGGACAAGGACAATCAAGCTGAAACTCATTGCATCTGGGGCCGCCCATCAGCCGTAGCAGCGGATGGGGTCGTTGCAGCCCTTGGCCGCGCACTGCCCGCGCCCAAACCGTCCGCCCTTCTGCGGTAAGGAGGGGCACGAGGGGGCGGGGCAAGTGGGCCACTGTCCAACACACCCATGCTGCCTGCAACAGCCATGCCGCATGCCCAACTGCTGCACAGCACTGCAGGCTCCCCTGTGTGCATTATACTGACCTCGAGATAGTGCTGGTGGTATTCTTCTGCGGGCCAGAAGCAGCGGAATGGCTCCGCTTCGACCGCACAGCCGGGGATGGCCGCCAGCCGCCGCTGCGCCACCTGCAAACATTGCAGGGCCAACAGAGAGCCGCTGGTGAGATCCACGCTGAGTAGCATGCTGAAAGCTAATGCTCAGTGCAAGATGGCTGCAATGGCTGCTGGCTAAGGGGCGGCAAGTGGCAGGCAGCGCCAGCTGGCGACAGCCGGCCGCCTTGTGCCCCTGCTCCACACTCAACCCACCGATCCCTGAACTCCCATTCCTGAACTCGCACCTCCTTCTGCTCATCGGTGTGCCAGTAGATGCCGGTACGGTACTGCGTGCCAATGTCGCCACCCTGCCCGTTCTTCTGCTCGCAAGCAAAGGCAGCGGGGAGAGGGGCAGACCAGTGGGGCTCCTCGGTGGTGATCAGTGAGTGCTGGTGAGAAGAGCCAGGCTGGCCAGCAGACAGCAGCAGCAGCAGCAGGAGCAGGAGCAGCAGCAGCAGCAGCAGCAGCAGCAGCAGCAGCAGCAGCAGCAGCAGCAGCAGAAGCAGCAGCAGGAGCAGCAGGAGCAGCAGGAGCAGCAGGAGCAGCAGCAGCAGCAGGAGCAGCAGGAGCAGCAGGAGCAGCAGCAGGAGCAGCAGCAGGAGCAGCAGCAGGAGCAGCAGCAGCAGCAGCAGCGTGTTACCTGCTTGGGGTCGATCTTTGCCAGGAACGTGTCGCACAGCTGGTCGAACGTCACCTCCGAAGGCTTGTAGGTCAGCTGCACCGCCTCGGTGTGCCCCGTGCGCCCGCTGCACACCTGCGGGAGGTTTGGGCGGCGCATGGCAGAATGGCCGGTGGGAATGGTGAGTGGCGGCGCCCAACGTGCACACGCGCACTGGTGCAGCTGCTCGCATCCACATTTGCAGGTGCTAGGCTCTGGCCGCACTAATAAACCGCTGCGTGTTGCGCAGCATACGCACAGCATTTGCACAGCACACGCACAGCAGAGACAGCGCACCTGCTCGTACGTGGGCTGGTCCACCTGCCCCTGAGCATAGCCGGCGCACGTGGCCACGACTCCGGGCACGCGCTGCGGCAGCCGGCCAGGAAGGAGGGCGGCAGAGGTCAGGCAGTCGTACTGGAAACACCAAAGTGCAGCGGTCCATGTGAAGGATCACGGATCAGAACATCATCAGGCGGGCGCTGACGGCGGCAGCCGCAAGTGGACAGGCAACATCAAAACGCTGGAGGGCGTTTGCCCTGACCTGGAAGGCCAGCTCCACGCTCCAGAAGCAGCCGCCCGCAAACGTGGCCAGCTGCTCGTCGGCCTGCCGGTTGGCGGGCGGCCACGCAGCCTGCAAAGGTGGGCAAGGTGGTGGATTGGGAAGCTTGGTATTCGGCGGGGTGTGCCGCTGGTCAGTGGAAGGTGGCGGCAGAAGGGCTTCGGCGGCGGCCGCCGCCGAAGGGCGCAAGGTCGCGCGAATGGTCGATCGTTCGCTTGCTTACCCATGAATTTAAGCTACTGCACAGCCACAAGCAGGGAGTGAGGCGGGGACGCGGCTCCAGAACCCCCCGACCGCCATGGCACACGCACCGGCTTGTTGCTACCGTGGGACATGGCTGCACCCATGCACAGCAGAAGGGTGATCGCTAGAGCCGCAATGGGGGAGCTGTGTGGTGGGCCGCGTTGGTGCTGCCTGCAGCCTACAGAATTTCGCGGCAGGGAGACGCCAACGCACTTGCAGGCGTGATCGGTATGCGATGTGAGCAGCAGCGGCTTTCTGGCCGGCCTCTGTGGGAAGGCGCCGGCGCTGCCCTGTGCCGCCAAACACTTGCAGTGCACTTGGAGTGGCTGGCTGCTGCCTGCCACCCAAACTTGAGCCAGCTGTCAACTCACATGAGCAGTATTTTGCAGCAGTGCTATGCAGGCACGAATGTGCGGCGGTGTCTGCCGCCTGGGAAGCAGCAGCGCAGAAGGGGACAAGAGAGGAAGGGGCAGAGAGATGAGCTTGGGAGAGGGAACAAGAGAGGAGGTGGCATGCAGGCGGCAAACGCAGCGCAAAATGGCTGACACTGGCTGCGCAGGGCAAGCACAGCATGGATGGGTGAGGCGGAACAAAAAGGAGCAGAACAACGGGCAGTTCAAGCGGGAACGGACGACTGGGGGCATGCTGCGCATGCGGCAGGTTTCCCTTCACCAGGCACTGTTATTGGCATGTTTGCAGGCCATAAGGACGGCTCACTGAGAGCCGTCAGCGCTTCCAGAGGCTGCAGCATCAGAGTTGGGCGCCCCTGCCGACCCGCCGGCTGCTGCACTACCCGCCACAGGCACCGGCTCGCCCTTGGTTGAGCCGTTGCTGAGAAGGCGGTCCAGCTTAGATGGCTGCCGCTGCAGAGGCTCCTTGGGCGGCGGTGTGCGTGCGTTGAAGCTCTTGGTTGAGGCGGAGGCAGGGGTTCGCCCCGCTGGCTGCCCATACTTGAGTGGCTTGGGGGGAGCAGGCACAAACTTGCCCCGAGCCGGCGGCTGCTGCACAAACTTGCTGCCAGAGGCGGCCAGGCGGCCAGCCAGGCCGCCGCTCATGCTGCTGCCGCCGCCAGACAGCCCGCTGCGCTCAGGCAGCAGCTCCCCGCTGCCCCCGCTGCGCGCCAGCTGGCGCGTGCTGCCCACGCTGGCCCCGCTGGGAGTGCGCGCCATGGAGCGGCTGCCGGCCGGGCTGTAGGGCGTGCGCGGCTGGCTCGTGCCGCTGGGTGTCCGTGCCAGCGGCCCCCCGGGCGCACTACCGATGCGCAGCAGGTGGCGGCCGCCTGGGCTGGTGGGGCCACCTTCAGTGAACGAGGGCTGGCTGCCGCTGCCGCTGCCGCTGGCGCCCTCTGTGCGCGCCAGCCGCCGGCCGCTGCCGCTGCTGGCGTTGCTGATGGAGCGCAGCAGCGGGCCCTGGCCGCTGCTGCTGCCGCCCTCGTCGCTGCCGCTTGCCGACAGGGGGTTGTCGGTGGTGGTCCAGCCGCCCACCAGGCTGCGGGACGATGCTCCACCAGGGGAGGCAGGGGGCGCCCACAGGGGGTTGTCCACTGATGTGCGCCCTGCCAGCTGGCCAACAGCCGCACCGGCAGCCAGGGGGTAAGACCTGGGGCCATGGCCGCCGCGAGCGGCGCCAGACGACAGCGACCGGCCGTAGCCAGCGGTGCTGCCTGGCGGGCTGCCGCCGCTGCCACCGCTGCCGCTGCTGGCGGGGCGTGGGGGGCTGGGCTGCATGCTGCCGGCGCGGCGCGGCAGGCACGGGCTGGGGGGCAGCGAGGCGGCCTTGCTGCTGCGGGAGTCGACACGTTTTGCGCCGCTGCCGCTGCCGGCATCGCTCCAGGAATCAGAGCTTGGGGCAGAGCTGCCTTTAGGCCCCTTGCTGGCACTGGCAAGCCCCTTCTCAACATCGCCGCCGCTCGGCTTGGCTGGGGAGGCGGCCGCCGGGGCGGTGCGCCGTCGCCGTGTCCACCAGTAATAGCCGCCGCCAAAGGCTGCAGGGGTGGTTGCAGGGTGAGGGGCATTTGTTGCCACAGAGATTGCTGCAGGAACAGGTCTGGTGGATCAAAAGTGGCGCCTGGTGTTGCAGGTGGTGGGCAGCAGAATGCAAAAACCACTAAGCAGCCCTCAGAGAGCGCTCTGCTGCCCCACCCAATGCCGGCGCCAACTGCTTTGACCGGTACTGCTGGAAACCAGGCACCACACAACATTAACAACACATCTCACCTGCCATGCCCGCCACAATGCCTGCCGCCACACCGCCCACCAGCGCTCCGACCATTGCGCCGGTGCTGCTGCCGCCATCCCCAGATGAGTCAGAAGTGGTATTAGTGGCAGAGCCGCTCAGCTGTGCCGAGCTGGTGCTGTCGGTGCTGCCGGACCCACTGCCTGCCAACGCTGCCTCCTGACCCTGCTGCTGTGCCGCCTGCCCCGATGGCTGCTCAGCCATTGCAGGCTGAGGTGCAGCAGCCGGAGACGAAGCAGGTTTCGGCGCTGCTGCCGCCTGTGCGGCGGCTGGGCCAGGGGCAGCAGCCGGGCCAGGGGCAGCCGCCGCCTGTCGCGCTGGCAAGGGTGCAGGCACCGGGGCGGGTGCCGGCTGCTCAACTGCCGGCCCGGGGGCGGGTGCCGCAGCTGCAGCCTCCAGACCTTTGGCATCCACAGGCGACTGCTGCACGTATGCAGCACAGTCGGCGCCCACACCCTGCGGAACGATCAGCAGTGGATGGGTGGTGCGGGCTCAGAGCAGCAGTGGCAATCGCAACGAGGACGGCACATCTGTGGGCTCTTAGCGACAGAGTTGGGGCAGCAAAATAGGGCCGCAAGCCTACGACCAATGTCTGCTGCCGCCACACACTCCCTACTGTCACCCGCACCTGATTGCTGCGCGGCACTTGCAGCCCCGCGCTGCAGCCAGCGGGCGTGGGCCAAGGGCAGTCCACTGGCCGTGCTGTCCCTTCAGCAGTGAATGCATCTGCTGGAAAGCACATGGACACCGCTGCCAGCCTGCCCCTGCAAGGGATGCAAGCAACCAGCAGAGGCACAGAGATGAGGGGATGATGCTAAGAGGTGAGGATGTGACGCAGCTGCTCAGGCGGTTGTCTGCCTCTGCTGAGGGTCCCACTGCACAGCTGCAGGCAAGAACAGGCAGCAGCTGCCTGCCCCTGCAGTTGCTGAACCACCCCAGGTGGCAGGGCAGGGCAGCATTGGCAGGCCTGCTGAGGCCAGGAAGGTGCATGCATCCCTCTCCCTCAGCGCACCCTTGGCACGTCAGCTGGGGCGTGCCGCCAAACGCCTTTTTGACGGCAGCGGCCAGAGCGGAGCCATCCACATTTGCTGGCAGGTCCAGGGGCTGCAAGAGGACAGCCGAGCGGCAGGAGGGAGGGCCGATCTCGACATGCTGTTCCGTGGCAAGTGCAGGCCGCAACTTCGCCCACAAAGGCAGCCGCGACATGACCATGCCCTCGAGAAGTGTGCACCGCCTACGGCTAGCCAAACGCACACCATCCAGGGCGCACCAGCGGGTATGCTTGGTCCAAATCCAGGCCGAGAGCTAGGTAAGTGATGGCATCCCCTGCTGAAGTGCAGCGGCCGTAGGCGTTCCACACATCGCGCCAGGCGTTCAGCTGCGACTTGAGGCCGGCTGCAGCAAGGGAGCGGGCAGCAGTGCAGGTGTGCTGGTGACCTTCACAATCATAGCATTGAGCTGCACGCATGGATTGCAGAGTTGTGCGCACTGTGCTAGTGTGCAGTTCCCTCAAGAGCAGCCCCTGGCTTCGAAATGGTGGGCGGCAAGGCATGAGCTTGCAGCTGAGCTGGCTGGACACATCTGGTCCACGCCATCTCTGCACACAACCCCTCACTAGTCTTTGCGTACCTGTGGCGTTGTGGAATGCGCACTCCAGCTGCGCCTGATCGAGGTCCGAAGCATCGAGATCGTCCCGCTTCAGGCCGCCGCCGCCGGTGCACCCCGTTTGCGGCTCCGAATTCGCACCGCTGGCCTGGTACAGCCGCTGCACGGCAAAGGCGTCCCTGCGCAGCCAAAGGAGTGGGGCAAGCCAACAGGCACGGCGAGCGGGTGGGTGGCCTGGAGCATTTAGCGCCCCGCCCCGCTGGCGGGCAATGGCGGCACTACGGGTGGCGGTCTGCCGCTGCACGAGCGCCGGCTGCCTCCCTGCTTGGACTACATGCCGTTCCCCTTCCAAGCAGCGCTCACTTGTAGTCTGGTGTGCAGGCTCCGCCTTCTGCGCATGCCGTGGGCTGCCACTGCCTGCGGGGGAAAGCGGCGTGAGCGGCGGCGGCGTGCCGGGTCAGGGGCAAGGGGTAGCAGAAGCTGGGGCGGGCGGCCTGGTACCTCCGGCCGGCGGGCGACCCAAATCGCAGCGCCACTCGACGACCCGACCCCGCACCTCTGCAGCACAAGCAGGTCCTGGCCCGCCGCCGCTCCCAGCAACGCGCAGGCCAGCGCGAGGCACAGCGCCGCCGAATTGAGCATCACGGTCAGCTCGTCATGGGAGGGGAGTGTCTGCAGCAATCGCCTTGGGGCTCTGGGGCTGCCAGGGAGGGGGAGGGGACTGCTGCGCGCGCTGCGCTGGTGGCAAGGCCATTTGCGCACCAGTGGCCGCCACTGGGGCGGCCTTGGCGGTCGCACACCAATCCAAGCATCCATTCGCATAATCGGAGCGCCCGAACAAGCCGAACAGGGCACCCCAGCCGCCGCTCGAGCTCCGGCTGCCGCGTGGTGCCGCCCCACGTGCCATGCACCTGTCCTGACAAGCGATCCAACTTGCGAGAGTTCTTTTGGCAAGGTCCGATCGGGCCCCCACCTTGCAGCAACAGCGGCCGACGGCGGCAGCAGGCGTCAGCAGCTCGGACAGGCGTGCCTCCAGCGCCACCCTTGCGCGGCGTTGGTGGCAGGACGGACGGCTGGGCACGCATGCATGCATGCAGCTTCGTTCGGTGCCCCTGGTCTGAGCGGATGCTTACACACAGGTCAGCGCTACAACACGAAAAAAAGTGGAGCATATTTTGCACAAACCCGAGTCATCAGAGAGGTTTGCAGTGGCCCAGTTTGCAGCAGCATGCAGCGTACCATGTTGCCCAGTGAAGCATCACTAAGGCAGGGCATCAGAAGAAGCGCTAAGGGGAGCCAGGGCTGCAGTGTGGTGAGGTGGGGGAGTACACAGGGGCAGTTGGGGAGTACACCTGCCCATCAGGTTCGGCCGCCGGCGCCCCGCGGCGCAGGGATGTGTAGATGGGCACGGTGTAGGGCTGTGCGCTGGCCCTGGCCTGGCGGGCCGAGCGGCTGGGCCTTGATCGACGGGGGCTCAGCACAAAGTCGGAGACGCCGTCGCCAAACTCGCGCACTGAGCGCCAGTCGCGCTCAGGGCGGCCGCCGCCACCGGCGCCGCCGGCGGCGCTGTTGACCGCGCCTTCGTAGGCCGGCTGCACTGGGGTCAGGTCCAGCGAGGCTCCCATCTGCAGGCCCAGCAGCCGCACGTAATCCAGCGGCGCGTTGCATTGTATAACCTCTCCATGCCACTGACCTCTGCCCCCCTCCCCTGACAATTTAACAGAGCAATAACGCAATTTAACAGAGCAACATCTACGTGATAAACAGAGAATTTCACTGCTCAGGGACCCACCAGCCCACGAGCAGGAGGCCGTCGTCCTCTAACCTGTGGCCGCTCCCTGCATCCGCATCGCTGCTGCCGCCGCTCAGCAGCAGGCGCGTGGGCAGCGCCCGCGGCAGCTGGCTGGCAAGGAAGCCAACCTTCCACCTGCAAGGGCAACAGCCAGCCGGGCGGTTGAGGTTGACCCCAGCGCGGCTTTGGCAGCAGCGGCGCGTCATGCAACTTGGCAAGGCAGTATGCTGGGCTGTTCAACAGGGCATGGCATGCCAGCCGCCTGCAGCACAAAGGTTGGGGCGCCCTTCTATTGGCCAGCAGCTCACCAGCCTGCTGTGCACAGCAGCGACGCCGCGCCGCCCATCCGGGCACGCAACACACGAACTCGCCCCCAGCGGCATGCATCCAGGTCTGACCAACCAGCAGAGAATTGCAATGCAAGGGAAGCAGCAGGTGAAGGCACTGCTCACCAGGTGGGCCCCGGCTTGACGAGCGGCCCCAGCTTGCACCAGAACAGGCCGCTGCTGCCAAATGCCCAGCACGTCGCCTGCAGCGCGAGCAAATAGCGGAATGGGGCATTTTCACACCGCAATGCAAACATGCCGGGGGCCCTAAGCAAATGCACCCGCAATCGGAACCAACGAACCAAAACGACATACCTGGAAGCCGGCCGGAAAGTGGACGGGGTCGATGCTGAGCTGCAGGTCCCAGCCGCTGCGCAGCAGGGGCAGCAGGCACAGCATGTCTGCAGAGCTGCATACCCACAGACAGCTACACTCGAACAAATTACCCCCTGTGTGATAGCTAATTTCACCAATGTTCCCCTTCGTGGCAGCCCATGTGCCCAGCCCCGCCCCGGCTCTGCCTCACCTGCCGCCCGCGCTCGCGGCGCCGCCGCCGCCGGTCACGCCGCTCACCGCCTCTGCAGCTGCGTGCCGAGGGTCCTCTCTCTCCAGCTGAAGCGCCATGCGGCGCACACTTCCATCAGGCATACGTGGGATGCAGGCACACTCGATGGGGATATTGTTGCAGGGCATGAGGGTGCCGTGCCAGCCGGCCAGCGTGGCGGTGCTGCACGGGTTGGATTGTGGAGGGCAGCGGGCAGCTGGGTTGGGGGCTTGGGGCAGCAGCAATGACGATCACGCGAGCTGCAGCCCGACCATCTTTTCAGAGGCTGTTCAAGGCTGTTCAGAACATGCAAAACCAGCAAGGTGCTTAGCAGAGTAGCCGGCAGGAACATGCACCTTGCCACAAGCCTGCTGCAACAATGCCAATGCTCACCTCAGGCCCCAATGCATGGTGCGGAAGCGTGCCGCCCGCAAATCCCCTTTGCTCGCTCGTGCGTTGCTATACAGCTGCAGTAAGCCGCTGTAACTATTGCCGTGGATCGCAGACGCGGCAACCGCAGCATGTTCCCTCAAGCTCGCCGCGCTGCGCGCGTTGAGCATGCGCCAGGCGGCCGCGGTGCTGAGCCGCCGATCCACCCACTTTGCGTTGTGCTGCAGGTAAAGTGTGGCGGCTGCCATTTCACAGGCCGTCAGCTCCTGCCACCGCACACAGTCCAGCAGGGCAACCGCATCGGCTGAGCTGGCCAGCTTGGCCAGGTGGCACAGCGTCTGCATGGGCACAGCGTGGGGACAAACTTGGAGAGAGGGCAGGCGCGGAGGCATTGGGTGCAGTACCGGACAGGAGCGCAGGCTGATGGTCAGCCCCACCTGGCGCTGCTGCCAACACAGGCCTAGTGCTGCCAACGGCAATCTCAACTTGCGCGACAAGCCGCAGCAACTCTCGCATAGGTGCCACCCATCCCTGCACCCAAAAATCGGCACATCCATGTCCCCCGCACCTCCACCAGGCAGCACTCTGTGGGTGCATTCAGCTCCAGGCTGCTCAGCAGCTGCCGCCGCTTGTGGTGCGGCCACTCGCGCAGCAGCAGTGCTGCACGCTCCCCGCAGTGCATGAAGTAATCCTGGGTGGGTGGGCGGGGCGGGCATGGGATTTCAGGTGAAGTCTTGGGCGGCAGGCATGAACGCATGCCACCTGCATGCATGGACGCCTGCAGCCTGCAGCCTTCAGGCGCGTGTTGCAAGCGCCAGGCAGCGTAGCAGCGACAGCGAGGCAGGTTGACACACAGCACAACAGAGCAACACATGCCCAAGCTTGGTACTGATACCGAGGTGTTCTCAGCCTCACCCGAAGGAACTCCTGCTCGATTCGCTCCCCGAGGCTGGAAAGGCCGAGGTTGAGCGCCGCCCGCAGCACCAGCTCCGGGTGTGCGTCAAACACGTGTTCCAGCAGCCAGGCCGAGCAGGCATCTAGCACCGCGGGCACCTGCTTTGGAGGGCAGGAGTGTGTCAGCATGGCAACACCCACAGCCAGCCTGCGTTGTCTGCGCAGCGCGAGGGGAAGCGCAGCCTCACGTGCTCCCAAGAGCACCACAACCGCACCTGCAAGTAGCTGGCGGCCTGCAGCACATCTGCCACATTGCCGGGACCCAGGTCCAGGCTGCCGCTGGTCAGTGCGGCTGCCACCGCCGCCACGCCGCGGTGACCCGACTCGAGCCGAATTTCGGCGGGCGGCGGCCCAAAGCTGCAGGGGGTGGGTGGGGTGTGTGCATGGCAGGTTGGCAGTCCCGATGCGCCTCTGGTGCTGAAGTCTCGGGCAGTAATGTAGTCCTGCTGGCCTTGGGAGGCTTTGGTGTTCCCGTGCACAACAAACCTGCAGGCAGCAACAGCAGGTGCAGCCAGGGCTGGCCACCCCGTGCCATGCATCGCACCTTGCGGCATGGCTGTAGTAGCCACTGCAGGCCTGCATCACCTCAAGGCTGACAGGGCATCTGCAGAGGCAAGCGTGGGAGCCAGGGCACCTGATATCGAGTGCTGCCACGGACGCCACTGCTCCCACTGCCGCCACCGCTGCCGCCACCGCCGCCGCCACTCACCCGCGGCCAGCAGGCGCACCGGCGCCAATCAGTTGGACTGCTGAAGCGTCTATCTCGTCATCGGCATGCTGCAGCGCCCGTCCCCTGGCCTCTGCCCACCGCGGCGAGTCCTGCAGCGGGACTGGCTCCCCCCGGCTGCGATGCGATGATCCCACCGCCTTGCGGAGCGCGATCAGAGTCGGCTCCAGCACCAGCGAGTCGTCGGGTTCCGCCTTCCTGCTGGATGGTTTCGGCATTGCGCAGGGCTCTGCTTGTGGGAAGCGTTGGACCTCCCAAACAACGTAGCCACTTCCATTGACTTTCTGAAGCCGGGCTGTCGGCCGCCGATGGGCCTTAGCACGAGCGGCGGCGGCGGCGGCGCCTGCCGCGGCATGCCGGGCGGCATCGCCCGCTGCACCGGCGATGCGCGCATTCACCGAGTGGTACAGCAGCATTCAGAGAAGCCCGATCACATCATATGCAGATTGACCAATCTGCTTCCTGTGACAGTGGCTGCCTGCAACCGCACCGCTGCAGGCGGCACTGCCGCCGCCACCGCCGACCAGGCCAATCCCAGCGCCCTGGCCCAGCTGCGCAACCCCTGCTCTGCACTGTAAGCATGACCCATGCTCAGGCGCTGCTTGACGAGCCTCGCCCTGCCCTTGGACCGACATGGGCACATTAGGAAGCTGGCTGACGGGCGGCGCCGCACCCCAAGCCGCCGTCTTTCCCCTTGCCTTGGACCGTGCCTGCCCAGCCACCGGCAGCACAGCCTTCCCATGGCCGAGGTGCAGCAGCAGGAGGGCCGCAGGGAGGGCGACAACGGGCAGCTCGGGGGCGAGGCCAGCCCCTCGCGCCACTCCGACTACCACGGCGTGCCGCTGCCCAGCCCTGAGCGGCCGGCGGGGCGGCTGGCAGAGGCTCCAGGCGGCGGCGGCAAGATGGCCAGCGCCGGCGTGCAGACGGGTGCGCCGCCGCCGACGATTGCGATGATCGGGCGCGCTGGAAGATTTCAGTGCTGATTTAGCCGCTGGTCTGCTGCGTATCATTGTCGCGCAGGCCCATGCTGTTGCTGACCAGCGCATTGCCCTGTGTGCCCTTCCGTCGCAGACGCGGCCACGCCGGCCCTGCGCACCGAGCAGCGCGCCGCGCTGAGCTCCGCCGCAAGCACGCCGCGCGGCACGCCGGGTGAGTTGTTTGCTGCTCCTGATTGGCCAGCAGGGCACAGCGAGGCTGCTGCTTCTGATGTTGAAGTGCAGCCACCCGCCTCTGCGACCAGCTCTGCTTCCTGCCAGCCATGAGTCTGCGTTGCCGGGCATGCTGGCCCCAAACCTGCTCCACAAGCCAGTCAGCTGAATCCTGCCTTCCCTGTCCGCCCCCGCCCCGCCACCCAGGCATCGAAGGGATGAGGCGCAGCCTGCTGCAGGAGGGTGCGCCGCTGCGGGCCGGGCCCCGCAGCCCCCACGCCACCGGCCTGCAGGTGGGTGGGGAGGAGTGAGCCAGGGCAAACGTACCCCTTGGGAGTTACACTGACCTGCATCCAGTGCAAGTGCATCGTGTGCTGCAGTGTGCACAGCGGCAGGCTGCCTGCACGAGAAGCCGCAGGCGCACACCCCTCGCCTATGCAAGCATGCTAACCTCGCGCACATGCCCATTGCTCCCTCCCTTGCTCCTGCAGACCTTCGGCTCCAAGTACATGCCCTTTGCGGCTGGTGGGTTGCTTTAAAGATTTCTTGGGAAAAGCAGGGGCTGGGTGCGGTTCAGTTGAGATATGTCAGCTGCTGGCTTTTGGCTGCACCGGCGCCCGCTGGCCTCCCCGCCGGCAGCACAAGTGACGCTCTGCTGCCGCCCAGCCCAAGCTGCACGTCCGCTGTACCCCGGAGCACAGAGCCTACATGCATGAATTGTGTTCTCTGCCGTAGGCTTCAGCGCGATGGCGGGGGAGGCGCCCGTCTACCGCTCCTCCCGCCTGCACTCGGTCAACCCCACCGCCGCGGTCAGCGAGGACACCAGCTACCTGTACACCCTGGTGAGAAATGAATGTATTTTATTTTGAGTTTGAAAGCATGGGGAATGTTTGACATGTAGTGACGGCGAGGACACCAGCTACCTGTACACCCTGGTGAGGCATTTAACTTACCAGGGTGAGGAGGAGACAGCCGCTGCAGCCTTGATGTGGAAATTGCATCGGAAATCCTGCTCTCGTTGGTGCCAAGCGGCATTGCATAATTTTGCATGCAATATTGCGCAATACCTTCAGGTTTTGTTGCAATTTGCAGGACTCGGGCGCGGAGACGCCCGCCACGCGCGCCGCCAACCCCAACAAGCGCCCAGAGCACGTGCGCAACACGGCGGCCGCCACGCAGGTGTGGAAATGCTTGGTCTGCTGTACTGTGCTGTGCTGTGCTGTGGATCGCGCAATGGGCAGCAAGCGGCCGTCGTGCGGACGCTGTGCTGTGCCATGTTCTGAACAATGCGCGCTTGCGGTGGATGCCGTCGACGGGACGTCCCAGCCAGCTGGTGCTGCTCTCCGCACCACCAGCTGCTAGCAGCGTCGCATTTGTCTGTGATTCAATGCGCCCTGTTCCCCTGCCTCCTTGCAGGCCGGCGGCTTCATGGGGAAGGTGTTCCAGGCAAGGCTTGCTATCTGCTGCTTCCCTGCTGCGCCTGTTTGGGTGGGACTTGCCAGCGTGCCGTTGCGCTCAGCCCGTTGGCTCAGCAGGGGGTAGGGTGGCGCTCTGGCTGCTGGGTCGAGTCAGATAGAACAGTTCTCTCCGGCGGGGCCAAACGCAAGGGAAGGCCTGCGAGGTCCGTCCCACTCGGCAAGCACGACCCACCAGGGGCGCACCTGCCGGGCTGGTCCGCAGCCCGCTGGCCTTGCTTTCCGCCTCCGACATCCAGGGAGCATGGGTGCAGCAGGGCCACGAGTTAAAATAGCAGCGTGCAAAAAGAGGCCTTCAACGCCACTGCTGTCTGGCAAATGTGCTTGCACGAGGTGCGTCTGCCAGGTCGGCGGGGGGTCTGTGGCCTCTCCGTGCTGCGGGCATTAGGGAAGCTGCGGTGTAGGTGCGATGCGCTGCTGACCAGCGGCAACCTTGCTGCATGGACAGCTGAATTCAGCCCTTCTGCGGAGCAGCACCGGGATGGAGCCACTGAGAGCTGGCTTGGCGCCCGGCAAGTGCACCCATGTGGCGGCACATGCCGGGCGCACAGAGCTCCTCTGGCCCTAGTCTCCGCTGCTTTGCCGTGGGAGGCGGGAAAACGTAGAAGCGGGGCTCTCCACCACACGGCACGAATGGCTGCGGAACTATCTTGTCCAAGGATCGGCAGCTGCACTCTCTGGGGGCTGCGCTGCAAGCCGTCAAAGGGTATGGGGGCTTTGCTTGGGGTTGGTCTGGTCTGGATTGCAAGGGGTCCTGCGCACCTGCGGCGCAGGGAGTGGGCAGCGGAATTGCGTGTGGCATGAGGGTCGGACGGCCCTGCTTGCCAGACGCTGGTGCTGCTGCCCCTCTCCCACGGGCCTGCCAACGGGGCTGCTTGCTTGTGATGAAATCGCATTGTATCTAGCAGTTCTGCACCAGCAAATCTTCAGCTCTGCGAGTCGCAGCGACCGGATGGTGCCTGCAACAGCGCTACGACTTCATCCGGCGGTGCGCACCGCCGTGCTGGGAAGTGCACTTGAGCAGCGCGGGTACATCGGATGCCTTGAACGCCCTGGCGTCCTCACTGCTTAGCCTTATATCGAGGCTCAGCAGTTATGTGCGATCGCAACCTGGATCCACACTGGGCACGTGCAGGGAGGGGCCTCAGGAACCGGTATTGTTCGGCAAATGCGCCTCATGGTGCGACTGCCAAACTGCCTGACGTTCCTCTGGCCCTCCTGTGCCCTGACCTGGGCACTGCTGCCAGCCATGCATGCGCGGATCCGTTTGATGGCACGGTGCACTGAGGCACCGCCGGCCCCTGGCAACTGTGCGGCTGAACGCGTGTGTTGGGAATGGATGGTAGCGGCGACAGTTGGAGGCGGAATTGATGTCACTACCCGCCAGGACAGTTACTGCCGCTTGCCACCCCGTAAACTGGGCTGCTCGTGTGTGAAGGGTTCCAAATGTGTCGCACAGTCACAAGTGTAGGGGTGCAGAGTCTGTCCGGCTGTTGTCGGCGTTGACGTTCCGGATGGTGCTGTGGCTGTAAAAGCTTCATCCGGCAGCGTTGCGCAGATCCGCGGGACAGAACATGCACGACACATGCGCAGGGCATGATTTGGTGTTGGGAGACCTGCCATGAAGGCCTTGACACTTGTTCTGCGCGTTCAGGCCCTGCGCAGGGGACAGAAGTTATTGCAATATTGGCACCTGCCGCCGCCACTTTGCACCCGCCGCTCACCACCCTGCCTGCACTCCCAACCTCCCGCCCCTCCTGCAGCCCATCAGGTGAACACCGTGCACGTGGACCTTACCAGAACCGGCCTGCGGCAACAGCAGGGCCGGCTGACCCAACCTCTGGCACAGCGTTTGATGACTGTGAAGGGCGCGCCCTGCCGCGCACCCAACGCCCCGCCGCCCGCCGCCGCCTCCCATGCTGCTTGCCTTCATGTGCAGTTCTCGCTTGCGATCGGCTTATTCTCGCTGGCTGAACCATTTGTAAGCCGCGGGGCGTGCAGAAAGCGCTGTAGTTTGAGGCCGGCTCGCGGCCGGCGCCTTGGGGCAGCGGGCGGGCGATCGGGCTGGCGATGGCAGATCTGAGCGCCTTTTCCGATGCGGGATTTGACCCCAAGGCCTTCATCAACCAGGCCTGCGCGGCCAAGACCGGCGAGGAGCCGCTGGAGCGGTGCGCTGCAGCCGGGGGCGCCTGTTGCCGGGCGATCGGAGCGTGTGTCAAGCGCTGGGAGGCGCTGGGAGGCCCGCCCCTGCACCGCCGCCGGAACCGCCGCCACCCGCGCTTGCCGCCGCCGCTCAATTCTCTGCACCCACCTCCTCCTAATCACTCGCCCCACGCAGCTTCCTGGCGGAGCTGGAGATGCGGCTGCACCTGTCGGCGGAGGATGTGGGGCTGTACCTGCAGGATCACGCCGCCCGGGCGCAGCAGCGCATCCCCGCCGCCGCCAAGGAGCTGCTGCGTATCCAGGTGGGGGGCTGGTTTGGGCTGTGGCCACAGTTGGATGGTGTCATGTTTGCAGCTGGCTGGACAGCTGGCGGTTGATTGGACTGCTTCGCCTCTGAGCGATGGGGTGTGCAGCGTGCATGCTGGTAGCCAGCCATGCACCACCTACCTGCAGGCATAGCCTCCCTGCACCGCCAATCTGCACTGCCTTGGCACATTTGCAGCACTTCTGCTCTCAGCACATGCATCCCCGCCCCTGCCGCCCCTTCTCAGGATGACGTGACGGCGCTGCGCGCCTCGTCCGCCGCAGCCCTGCAGCAACTGGAGGAGGCTGGGGGCGGCAGCGCGGCGGGCGTGGTGGCCCAGGTGACGAACGCAGCTTGCAGGGGGCTGCATTTGGTTTCACTGGTGCCCTCCTCGCTGCCGCTCAGCTGTTGGATTAGACTGTGCTGGCCGCCACGTATGAAGATTGTCTGTGCCGCCCACGCCCGATGCCGCTGGGCTTTGCAGTAAGCAGTGCAATATAGGACAAACGGATTTTTGAGCATGCACCTCCATTTGCCCTCGTCTCCTGCGCCGCAGTTGGCGGAGCTTGACGCCGTCAAGCAGCGCATGGAAGACGCGTGCTCAACACTGAAGGTAGGGCTGGGTGAACACAAACAATGTGGGGCTATTCTTGTTCTTGTTGTGAAGCGAGTTCGAAGCTGTGAAGCAGCGCATGGAGGACGCCTGCTCAACTCTAAAGGTGCGGCGCAAGGGGCGTGCTGGCAAAGCCGGGTCTCTTTGGCCGCTTGCTGTGTTGCCAGTGCTGGTGGTGTGGAGCAATGCATGGACAGGGCACATGCATGGTGCTGAGTGATGGCTTCCTCCCACACGACCACGGACGGACATTGCAACCACAGCCGCCTCTCTGCTGCCCCTTTCTCACTGCGTGCAGGAGGCAGCCGGCTTGTCCGCGCTGTTCGCAAGGGTGGACGACTTGATTGCATCGGGCGACCTGCGCCGGCTGGCAGACGCTCTGGCCGGCATGCGGCGGGGGCTGGCGGTTGTGGGCGACTCTGTGGCAGAGTTCCGGGGCGGGTGAGATGATTGATACTGCTAAATGAGCAATTGAAGTGGTGCTGGGAAGGGTGAGAGGGGGCTGGCGGTCGTGGGCGATTCGGTGGCGGAGTTCCGCGGCGGGTGAGCCGGCGGTTGCTTGTGCTGTCCTGTTCGCGCCTGTTGCTGCAATGTCGCAATGTTATGGCAAGAATTTGTTTGTGTGCGTGCTTGTGCATAATATGTCTGCTCATCCTACAGCTGTGTACTCAGATGTGGATCCTTCTTTGCACCCAGCAGCGGGACCGGCTGGCGCAGTTAAACGAGCGTTTCGCAGCCGTGCATTTCACCTGGTCGCTTGCATGCACATTGACGCACAAGCCTGGGCTTCCTTTCCCCTTTTAGGCGCGACCGGCCGGCGCGGATCGAAGAGCGGTTTGCGGCCATGGCCCGCATTTGATCATTGCAAGCATACCCACTGACCTGCATGCTCCTCCCATGCTCCCAGGCGCGACCGTCTGGCGCGGCTGGAGGAGCGGTTTGCGGCCATGGCAGAGGCGCCCCTCACCGCCGCCTTCTCCAAGCAGCAGGGTGCGCACACAGACTACAGTCGGCAGGGGTTGCAGTCACGCAGTCACGTGTTGGCAGGGTGTTGGCATGGTGCGGCTGCGGTCCGGTGATGTGAGCTGGCAGATGGGGCTGCATGCATCGCAGCTGCATTAAAGTGCATGGCAGCTGTGCATCTGCTTCCGCCCCCTCCGTCCCTGGCCTGCTGCCGCATAACTGAAGGTACACAGCGAAATCACACTTGCACCGATCTGTGCCTCGCCGCATTGCGGCTGTCCTTCCTTCCTCCGCACAGGCGAGGAGGCGGCTCAGCTGGTGGGCATGCTGGAGGCGGTTGGCCGCGGCGATGCAGCCGAGCGGCTCTACTGCGCGGCACGCCTGCCGCCGCTGCAGCGGGCCTGGGAGGCGTATGCTGCCGGCACGCCCTTTGCCGCCTGGCTGCCCGGGTTCTACGACCAGGTGCTGGGGAGGGAGGTGTTCATTCCGTAGGATTAGTTTCGCCGGCAGCTCGGCTGACTGCCTGCCTTTAGCCGCCATGCGGTGCGCATCCGCTGCAGAACTCGCCTTGCGCAGGCATGTTGCAGCGCTGAAGCATGCCAGGCTGTTGCATCACCGGTCTGTGGCACACTTTGCGTACCATTTCGTGCACCTGTTCAATCTTTGCTCCCAGGTGGTGCAAGCCCTGGGAGCTGAGGCGGCTTGGTGCGGCGCCTCCCTGCCGGGCCACAGCCCCGCTCTGCCGCTGGGCCTGCTGGGCGCGCTGCTGGGCAAGTTGGAGAAGCCATTTAAGCAGCGGCTTGGAGTCGCCATGGCGGGGCCGGCGGGTGAGATGTGTGTGGTGCATGTTGTGTGGCAAGGAAAGCAGGGTGTTGAGCAAGCGGGATGCAGCTGTCTAAGCAGTGACTGGGGGCCGGCCACATGGAAACCAGCACTGCTGTGCTGTAGCAGCCATGCCGCCCTGCTCCAACCACCCGCGGACCCCTACCTTGCCCGCCTGCCACTCACTGCAGGCTCAGTCCTCCCCTTGGAGCACTTGGAACAGGTGCAGGCCGCAGCCGCCGACTTTGCTGCTGCCGTCTTCACCGCCCTGGGAGGCGGCGGCTCTGCTTCTGCGGGCGGCAGCGGCGCCCTGACTCCCGCCAGCTTTGCGGCAGCTCAGCAGCGCATCTTGGCACCCACTGAGGAGGCGCTGCTGCGGTATGGCGAGCGCGAGCTGGCGTACCTCAGCGCTGAGCTGGCGCGCGTGGCGGCGCAGGGTGAGCTTGGGACCAGGTGTTGCTGTGCTGCAGCTGACACGTGGCATACACAGGCTGCCCTCTGTCACCCTGCCTGCCCTGCTGCCAACCCCGTGCACACAGCTCAAGGCAACCGCAGCTCACCCTTCTGCACCTCGCACCCTGCAGGCACGGCAGTGGCAGGCAGCGAGGGCGGTGCAGCGGCGCTGGAAAGCAGCATCGCCCCCGCACTTGCCGCCTGCGAGGCTGCGCTAGGCAGGTGCCTCAAGCTGACTGCCGGCACCGGCCTGCCGGCGCTGGCTGCAGCTGTCGACCGAGCGGTGCAGCAGTACGTGGCAGCACTACAGGCGGCTGTGGCTGGCCTCAGAGGCAGCCTGGCAGACGGCAGTGCTAGCGGCGACGCTGATGTGGCAGCAGAGGGTGCAGAGGCAGTGCTGCCGCTGCTGACTGTGGCATCCCAGCTGGTTCAGAGGTTAGCGCTGCTTGAAGCCAGCCTGCGGACGGCGGTGGCAGAGGTGGCACCTCAATTGCTTCAGGGAGGCAACGGCGAGGGCGCTGGGAGCGGGGCAGCCGCCAATGGCGGTGCCTCTGCTGCCGCCCAGCTGCCCAGCGCAGCAGAGCTTCGCCTGCAGGCGCAGCCCGCGCTGCGACAGCAGCTGACGGCGTTTGCAGCCAATGCTGCTTCGGGCGCGCAGCTGCTGCCGCTGGCGCGTGCGGCGGCGGCCGAGATGGAGCAGCAGGCATGTTCTTTTGTGTTCTGCTGATCTTGCTTGTATGGGCAATTGTATGGGCGGAGGGCTGGTTTCCACAGTCAGCGCAGTGGAATCTGTCTCTGAGTGTAGCTGTCCCTCTGGCCTCGGCCGGTGCTCACCCTCTGGGTTAAGAAGCCCCCATCAATCGTGCTGACATGCTGCGCGTGCTGCGCTCGTCCTCAATCTCCCTCTGCAGGTCGCCGCCTGCGTTCTGGAGGTCCTCACCGCCCGCCCCCGCGCCCAGCTGGCCCCGCTGCCGCGCCTGGCGGAGTGGCAGGCGCGGGCGGGGGCCGGCGCGCTCCCGCTGCCAACATTCTCGTCCTTCCCGCTGCAGTATGTCACGTCAGGTGGGCGCTCAGTGTTATCTTGTTGTTCGCCTGGTGCGGCAAGCTGCCTGTGCCTTGATAATGGGCCTCACCACTTCAATACGCCGCCTCCGGCAGTACGGCCCTAGACTGTTTGCTGGGTGCTGCGGTGTGTTCGCTTGTTTTGGCGCGCTGCCGCGGCCGATACAACGTAGCATGATCTCTCAGCATATCACCCCCTCTTCCCCCCTGCCAGTCGGCGAGTACTGGATGATGCTGCCGCAGCAGCTGGAGCTGTTGTGATGATGGTTTTAATTGAAATCCATATAGTTTATCAGTGTATCCTTCTTCTTGCAGTGGGCGAGTACCTGATGATGCTGCCGCAGCAGCTGGAGTGTTCTAACGATGGCTCTAACATTCCACAACTACTCTTTTCAGTTGAATGTAGCTCAATCCTCCCACACTGCAGTTGGAGAATACCTGATGATGCTGCCGCAGCAGCTGGAGAGCGGGCTGCTGGGGGAGGAGGGCAGCGAGGAGGCGGGGCAGCTGGTGGCGGATTGGATCGACAGGGTGGGTGCTGCTGTCAAGTTGCTGGTTGTTTTGCTTAGCCCATGGAGCCAGTTTGCTGGTATGTTCCAGCGTTACTAGCAGTGCAAGTTTGCCAGGTGGCTGCTGGACGAGGAGGCGGGGCAGCTGGTGGCGGACTGGATCGACAGGGTGGGCGCTTCGAGTGATGCCCTGCCGGCGGCTGGGCAGATGGGGCCGCTTGCATTGCCAGTGCATTGCATTGCCAGTGCATTGCACAGGCAGCAGATCGCCTGCCCTGCGATGCGGCGCCCTGCTGCTCTCCTCCCTCGCCCGCCCCCTAACCTCCAACCCTCTTTTCCCTAAACCCTCACATGTGGCCCTGGAGACCGCCGCTGCGCTCCACACAGTTGCAGGCTCTTTGGTGCCACCCTCTCAGTCCTCCCTGTGCCCCGCTCTCCTCAATGCCACGTCTGCAGGTGGCCCTGGAAACCGCCGCCGCCTACCAGTCCCAGCTGGCCAGCCTGCTGGGGCTGAGCCCTCAAGGTGCCGCCCAGCTGGCCGCCGACCTGGAGTACTTTTCCAACGTGCTGAGCACGCTGGGCGTGGCGGTGCCGCCCTCCCTGGCCGCCTGGCAGGCCGCCGCCGCCGCCCCGCCGGATGGACTGCCCCTCCTGGCGCAAGCAGCTGGGGACGCGCCCGCCCGAGCGGCGGTGCTCGCGGCGGCGCGCCTGCGAGGCGTGCAGCTGGGTGCGGCCAGCCCGGGGGGAGCCTGATTTGGCCAGCAGATGGTCCGTCGGGCTGTGCAGCGGCCGGGCAGGCAGGCGACACGGCGCTGCAGCTGCAGCGGCATCACACATTCTGGTGCGGTGTGAGGCCACGTGCCTGCTGGCGGCAGCATAGCGTTTCATTTGAGCCAAAGCAATGTGCACTGTTGCTGTCCTTCTTATGTCGAACATTTGAATCCCACCATGGAAGGTCTCTGTCGGCAGCAGGAGTGCAGTTGCTGGGTGGAGACTACCTGCCAGGCATGCAGCTCTATCAATGCAACGCTGTGTTCCTAGTCTGCTGGTATAGCAGGAGCAGCACAGGGCGGGGGCGCTGCAGCATGAGAGTGCAATGATGCAGTAGGCCTTCTTGGCGGGGGTTTCATCCACACAGCCAATGGGGGCTTAGACGGCATCTCCCCACGAACAGGTGCGTGTGCTCAGCGCGGACGCTTCGCACATTACACCCGGGATGACGCAGACTGCTGCTTGCCGCTGAGCACAGGGCTCTTCTATTTGACATTAATTCAACTGGCAGCTCAGTGTGCCTGACCAAGGGTGCTTAAACACACAGTGATGTGCACCAAAGGGGGCCAAATGTCGAGGGCAGGCGGCATGCGCCGCTTCACAGCGGGGGTCAGCGGCGGCAGAGGCAGCAGCTGCACGTTTGTGCGGCGATCAGTGCTACTCCTTGTGCGCGACTACCCACAGCACATCCTCGTCGATTAAGCCCTCGCAAGCAAAGCCCAGCGAGCAAGGCCGGCCGTATGGCGCAAGTACAGGCGCAGGGCCCTCCGGAGGGTGTCGATTGCGGCGACGAGTATGAGTGGGTGAGATGGCGCCCGCTTGGCGCCCAGCGCTGGCCGCGAAACGCGGAGGCCGGCCCGCGTTGCTGCCCTGGAGGGCCGCGTGAGCCCGTAAATGCAGTCGATCGCGCTCACAGCCGAGCTGCAAGATGACGAAGCGCGGCACAGGCCCTGATCGGCTGCCACTGCCGCCGCCGCCGCCACTGGCTTTGGGCTGCACGCCCATCGCCCCCTTTCAGCACCTGCTGCACCTTCCTCCCTGCCATGCATCCACAGATTCGCGAGCTGGGGCACGGCGCGTACGGCACAGCGGTGCTGATGCGGCACCGGGCAAGCGGCGAGCTGGTGGCCGTCAAGCTCATCGAGCGAGGGGCGGCGGTGCGTTGCAATGGAGGCAGGGCTGCCTTGCTGTGCTCCGGGCATTGCTGTTTGGTTGTGGTGACGGTGGAGGTTGCATGTGTGTTGTGTCTAAATGCGTGGCGCTGCCTGTAGGCGTGTGGTCATGCTTTGTCGCTCTAATGGAGGGCGAGAAGGCCACATGCCGTGGGCTGTTTGCGGCCAAACTGCGGCCTGCACCTGTGCAAGCCCCACCTTTTGCTGGTTATTGATGCCGCAGGTGGACAAGAATGTTGAGCGAGAGGTGCTCAATCATCGGCTGCTGTCAGGCCACACCAACATTGTGAGGGAGCTGGGCGGGATGATCAGCATTTTGGGGACTGCAACAGGGTTGGCTGTGAACCGGTTAGCTCCATTGTACGCAGGCCTGCAGGCCCTGGCCTGTGCTGCCTTTTCCATCATGCGCCTTTGCCTGTCATTGGCCACCAACGCGAGCTTGCAAACAATGTATGTTTTGTGTGCAGGTCCAGTTTCGGGAGGTGTACCTGACATCCACCCACCTATGCATGTGAGCGAGGCCTGCTGGGAACGTACATGCTTTGGTGGCGTCGAGCCAGCTGATTGTGTCTGTTGCAGCTTTGGCTCACAGTCGCAGCCTCCCTGCCGCCTTGCCTGCAGAGTGATGGAGTATGCTAGGCAAGGCTGCAATCCGGCTGCTTGGGCCTGAAACAGCTGCTTGTGCAGCGCTGGCACGGCTGCTGGTGCAGGGCAGGGTTTGCTTCTCTTGCGAGGCTGTGGCAGTGGCACGAATTTTGGAGGGCTGCTTGTGGCGACACACGTGCCCCAGCTGCAGCGCATAGAGCCGCACACACCTGCACTCCTGCCCGCACGGATTGCGCTGCACTGCCTGCCCTGTGCCTGCAGCGGCGGCATGCTGTTTGACCGCATCGTCAAGCTGCAGCGGCTCAAAGAGGTGCGAAACGGGCAGCGGGTGCCTACGTATAAGGAGCTGCCATGTGCCTTGAAGCCGTGGCTTTGCTCGTTTTAAAGCAACCACAGATCTCTGTGCAGTGGTTGTCGATCTGGCTTTTCTAGCAGTGAAAATCGAGTGCTGCTTATTTCCTACTGCAGGACATTGCCCGCTACTTTTTCCAGCAGCTGGTGTGCGGCGTGGCGTGGTGCCACCGGCAGGTGGGGGCTGTGGGGCGGCGGCTGGGGAGGATGGTGCTGGAATATATTGCTCGTGGTTGCACGAGTGTATCGATTGCCCACTGCAAAGATTGCCCACTGCAGGGTGGGGGCTGCGTCGACCTGCCTTTGTCACCCAAATGCCCACCCAACACACTCTTCAAATCGTTTAGTGTAGGGCGTGTGCCACCGTGACCTGAAGCTGGAGAACACACTGCTGGACGGCCGCCCCGCGCCGCGCCTCAAAATCTGCGACTTTGGCTACTCCAAGGTGGGGCTACCGGCACTGGCTTGTGCTGTGCTCAACGCTTGAAGGAACAAGGCTATATATTGTCCATGTATCGGAGGGGCCTCGGGCGGCAGCACCTGTGTCGCATGCGGGCAGCCGCCTGCCATGCAGCTCCGGCCCAGCGTCCATGTGCGTCTAGCCTCCATCCCTGCCCACGCCTGCTTTGCAGTCGA